>Ga0126378_10000188_pt1 | contig 47379 bp, 46 predicted proteins | sample PanSoiMetPlot_23_FD_92587 | JGI IMG/M metagenome (GOLD analysis project Ga0126378, IMG submission 92587) | Tropical forest soil microbial communities from Panama - MetaG Plot_23 | ecosystem: Environmental > Terrestrial > Soil > Tropical forest > Bulk soil | place: Panama | collected 2016-02-17 | reverse complement strand
GTCGTGGTCGTGGGCTTCGGCGTGGCGACCCTGCTGATGCAGCGGCGGGAAGTGGGTCAGTAGGAACGTAGGCCGGCGCTACGGGGGGGGCCCCTCCCCCGGCTTCGCCGGGTACTCCCCCGACTTGCGCGGGGGAGGGTCCCCCATAATGCTGGCGTGCGCGCTGCGGTGCTACGGGAGTGTCCGGGCTGGCTCGAGGTCACCGACGCCCAGGTCGACACCCCCCAGCCTCGCGAGGTGCTGGTGCGGACGGCGGCTGCGGGTCTCTGTCACAGCGACCTCCACTTCATGGAGGGCAAGTACCCGCCGATCACACCTGTCGTCATGGGCCACGAGTCGGCCGGCGTGGTGGAGGCGGTCGGCTCCGACGTCACCTACATCCAGGCCGGCGACCACGTCGTCACCTGTCTCTCCGCCTTCTGCGGCGAGTGCGAGTTCTGCCTGACCGGCCGGCCCCAGCTGTGCCAGGCGCCAGAGTTGCGCCGCCTGCCTGAGCAGAAGCCCCGGCTCTCGACCGACGGGACCGCGCTCGGTCAGTTTGCCGGCCTCGCGTCCTTCGCCGAGCTCCTCCTGGTGCACGAGCGAGCCGTTGTCAAGGTCACGCCTGAAATCCCGCTCGACCGGGCCGCGCTGATCGGCTGCGGCGTCACGACTGGGCTGGGCGCGGTCTTCAACACCGCGAAGGTGGCTCCTGGGGGGACGGTCGCCGTCATCGGCTGCGGTGGGATCGGGCTGAACTGCGTCCAGGGCGCACGCCTGGCGGGCGCATCCAGGATCATCGCGGTCGACCTGATCGATGCAAAGCTCGAGATGGCGCTGGACTTCGGTGCCACGGACATCGTCGACGCCTCGACCGTCGATCCCGTCGCCACCGTCGTTGACATGACCGGCGGCGGCGTGGAGTACGCCTTCGAGGCGATCGGGCTGGCGACCACCGCCGAGCAGGCGTTCAACATGTTGAGGCGGGGTGGGACGGCGACCGTGATCGGGATGATCCCTCCCGACCAGGTGGTCCAGCTGCCCGGTCCAGCATTCCTCACCGAGAAACGGATTCAGGGCTCCGCGATGGGATCGAACCGCTTCCGGCTCGACGTGGGGCGCTACGTCGACCTCTACCTGCAGGGACGACTGAAGCTGGACGAGCTTGTCACTGCGCGCATCCGTCTGGAGGAGGTGAACGAGGGCTTCAAGGCGCTCCAGCGTGGCGAAGTGGCCCGCAGTGTGGTCGTCTTCTGAAGGCTGGGACGCTCAGGTCGGCCCACCCGCAAGCATGAGGCCCAGGATCGCGAGGCCGCCCAGGATGAGCAGTCCCGCGCAGCCGATCTGAAATGCGGTGTAGACGACGCCTCCGGTGGCGGCGTAGGTGGGCGCTGTCTCGGCACGGTCGCTCCGCCGACGCAGGGCGCCGAATATCCACCCGATGCCGACCACCACCGCCAGGATGCCTAACACCAGTCCACCGAGCAGGTGCCCACTCATGGGTGTGGGCTCAGTATCGTCCTTTAGAGTTGGCCCGTGGCCGCGACCATCCGGTCGTTCGTCGCAGTCGAGCTATCCGACGCCAACCGAGAGGAACTGGCTCCGCACCTGGAGGAGTGTGCCCGGCTCGCACCTGGCTACCGCTGGGTGCTCCCCGACTCCCTGCACCTGACGCTGCGCTTCCTCGGCCACCTGGAGCTGCCTGCACTCGAGCGAGTGCGGCGTGAGCTGCAGAGCGTCCGCGCCTCTCCGTTCCGGCTGACGCTGGAAGGGCGCGGGACGTTCGGCTCATGCTCCGCGCCGAAGGTGATCTGGCTCGGCGCGGGGGAGGGTCGGGACGCGTGCCGGGCCCTCGCCGAGGCGGTGGAGGCCGCCTGCCAGGCGGCCGGCTCGGCACCGGAGACGAGGGGCTTCCGCGCACACATCACGCTGGCCAGGCAGAGGAAAGAGGGGATGCGTCTGCCCGAACTGCCGGAGCTGCCGCCACTGAAGCCCTGGACGGTCGAGGAGTTCGTCCTCTTTGAGAGCCGGCTGCGCGGCCAGCCGCGCTACGTCGCGCTCGAGCGCTATCCGCTGGGGTCCGACGGCTCGAACGCGCGGGCCTCGGCCGCCGAGGAAGCGAGCGGCTCCACGCTAAAGCGTGAGTGAGGCCAGTCCCGTCTCAGCACACTCCTTGTCCTGAGCGGGCGCGGCGCCGCTGACCCCTACGGCACCCAGCACCGCGTCGCCTCGGCGGATCAGGACCGAGCCCAGACCCGGGATCAGGGGCATCCTGACCAGGCGGTCGACCTGGGCGAAGAAGCCGGCCCGTTCACGGTGCACTGCGGCCAGCGAGTCACCGTCGCGATGCCAGAGCGCAGCACCAACTGCCTTGGACTCGGCGATCTGGGCAGACAGCGCCGGCGCCCCGTCCATCCGGCCGAGTGCCTGCAGGTGGCCGCCCTCGTCCACAACCGCCACGGCGATGTGGATGCCGAGCTGGGAGGCGTGCTCGTGAGCGCCGGCAATGACGGTCTGGGCTTCTTCGAGCGTCAGAGGCATGGCCGCGAGTGTAGCCGTTGGGCCGGACGCTATCTTTCTGCGCATGAATCTGGGAGGCGCTGTTGCAATCGTCACCGGAGGCGGTACTGGCATCGGGCGTGCAGTGTCCGAGAGCCTGGCCAGGGCCGGCGCCCGGGCTGTGGTCATCAACTACTCACGGTCGAAGGAGGACGCGGAGGCCACCGCGGCCTCGCTGAAGGCCCTGGGCTGCGAGGGGGCGGCGTATCAGGCATCGGTGGCCGATGACGTGCAGGTTAAGGCGATGATCGACGAGACCCTCGCACGCTTCGGTCGCCTGGACGTGCTGGTCAACAACGCCGGCACCACACACTTCATCGGGCACGCCGACCTCGATGCGGTCACTGACCAGGTGTGGGACGAGATCATCGGCGTCAATCTCAAGGGAACCTTTTATTGCTCGCGCGCGGCGGCACCCGCCTTGAAAAAGGCGCGCGGCGCAATCGTGAACGTCGCCTCGGTCGCAGGGACGCGTGCTGTCGGCTCCTCGATCCCTTACGGCGTCTCGAAGGCCGCCGTCCTTCAGCTCACACGCAACCTGGCCATGGCCCTGGCCCCCGAGGTGCGGGTCAACGCGGTCGCGCCGGGCCTGGTCGCAACGCGGTGGTTTCGCAAGCCGTTTGGCGAGCAGTCCGCGTCCGAGCAGGAGTCAAGGACCGCAGCGTCGACGCCCCTCCAGGAAGTGGCGACGGCTGAACACGTCGCGCAGGCGGTGATGGGTTTCCTGGGCTCCGACCTCGTGACGGGCGAGTCCATCCTGGTGGACGGGGGCAAGCACCTCGCCTACTGAAGCGGGTTGCTTGCTCAGTTTCGGCGCCTGTACACAGGCGTTCAGCCCGCGGCCGCTGGAGTGGCGCCCCAGACCGTCCGGGCAGTACTGGCCACCAGCTCGAGCTTCTCTCGCTGATCCGCAAGAGTGAGCCGGTTGCCCTCGATGGTCGACGCGAACCCGCACTGCGGGCTGAGCGCCAGCCGCCGCAGGTCGATCACCCGGGAGGCCTCCTCGATTCGCGCCTTCAGCTCGTCCGCTGGCTCCAGCGCAGGCTTTTTCGTCGTGACCAGCCCCAGCACGACGATCCTGTCGTCTGGCACTGCGCGCAGCGGCTCGAAGCCCCCGGATCGCTCGTCGTCGTACTCGAGCAGGAAGCGCTCGAAGTTGGTGCGCTGGAAGATGCGTGAGATCGGGCCGTAGTCGCCTTCGGCGTAGAACTTGCTCTGATTGTTGCCGCGGCAGATGTGCAGCCCGAAGGTGATGCCGGGTTGGCCGGCGATGATGGCGTTATCCAGCTCGATGCAGGCGTCGATCAGCTGCTCGGGGTCGCTGCCGCGCTGCCGGTAGCCTTCGCGGAGAGCCGGGTCGAGCAGGGCGGCGTATTGGGGCGCGTCGATCTGGACGTACCTGCAGCCCAGGCGCACCAGCTCGTCGATCTCGCGCCGCGAGACGTCCACGACGTCGGCCAGGTAAGCGTCGCGCGTGGCGTACGCCCCGGACGAGCGTCGCGGGTCGTAGTAGGCGGCGGCCTGCTGCGCGCTGACCATGGTCACCTTGGCCGGGTTTGAGGTGCGCGCCCGCAGATAGGTCCACTCCTCGCCGCACATGCTGCGGCGCCAGCGCAGCTTCTCCACGACCACTGGCCGCTTGAAGACCAGCTCCTCGCCCAGCTGGTCGCGGAAGGGTATGGCCCAGCCGCCGAGCTTGTCGAAGCCCTCGAAGGAGTCGACCAGGTGGCCGAAAAACGCATAGCGGCGCAGTTCGCCGTCGGTGATGACGTTGATCCCGGCAGCGACTTGAAGGTCGATGGCCGCGTCGACCGACTGGTCTTCGATCTTCTTGAACTCGGGAGGCCGCAGCTCACCGGCCTCCAGGCGGCGACGCGCGTCGACGAGCTCCGGCGGGCGGAGCAGGCTGCCGATGACTTCGCTGCGGACGTCCTTCATGGTAGGTGCAGCATATTGTCTGGCCGGGCCGGCCGTGTCCCTGGCTACCGGATGCGGCTACGGACGGTTGCCTGCTGAAGAACGTGCGTTCGGGGGTTGTTTCTCAATAGAGCAGAATCTAGGCTGTTAAGCGACCCCGAGGGAGGTCTGCGGAAGGGGTTGGGCGCCTCATGGTTCCCATCCCGGAATGCCGAGTTCGTCGGGGTCAACTTTTCCCCGGTTTCCACTCCGTATCCACAGGTATCTTAGCCGGTAAGCTACTAAGGGTTGCCTGGCGGCGAACCTATTTTTGGGCCTTCCCAGCCCGCCTCTTTGTCGCCTACTCTTGACCTTGGCCCCGAGGGACACGCGCTGGGTAGGCCGCAAGGCCCGCTCGGAAGCGATCCGTCGGGGTCACTGCTTCTCCGGCGCCATGGAACCCCTGCGCGCAAGCTGGTTGCCGTCCGCCTTAGAACCGCCTTCCTCGCACCAGGTCGATCGAGAACTGGGCGGTGTCGGCGACCAGCATCACCGCCATCACGCCGGCCTCCAGCGGATCGCTGACGACAAGGTCCGCGACCTTGACTACCGAGCCGGCCATGTTCGTGCAAACGACGATGATGCCGGCCTCCTGGATCTCTCGCACCGCCTCCGTTATGTCGCCGCCCATCAGCGCGCCGGCCAGGACGAGGACACGGGCTCGGTGCAGGCGGGCAACGGCGCGAACCGCGGCCGCCAGCCGCTCCTCACCGACGAGCGGGATAGTGTCGACGGAGATCCGCTCGCCCCTGATGTTGTGCCGGTCAGCCTCTGAAATGGCGCCCTGGGCGACCATACCGACTTGAGCGCCGCCGCCCATGACGATGACCCGCTTGCCGAACACCTGCTGGAACGAGGGGACGCGCAGGACCGAGTGGACGCTCTCGATCTGTTCGAGCTCGGCGACCAGACCGGCACCGTCGGTCACGCCTTCGAGCTCGATCTGGGTCTCACCGACCGCGGAGGTTGCGATGTAGGTGATGTTGGCGCCGTGCCGGTAGATGAGCTCGGACACCCGGTAGAGCACGCCTGGCTCGTCGCGGCTGACAATCAGCAGCGCGAGTTGGCCCGCGTCGGGTTCGCTCATGAGAAAACCGATCGTAGCCGACCTCACTCTCGCGCTTGCGCTCAGACGAAGGCGGGGGGCTTCGAGTCCGGATTCGGGGCATGTGCCGGCGGACGGCCCATATGAGCGTTGGAATTCGGGCCATCCGCCAGCGGACGGCCCCATGTGCGTTGGCTTGAAGCAGCTTGCGGTGCTTAGCAGTCGAGCAGATCGAGCTGGTAGTTCGGCGGCAGCGCATCCGGATTGAGCAGGTGGGGGCCGTCGTTGTGGACGTCGTTTACGAGGGGTGAGGCCGGGCGCAGCTCGAGAAAGCCTTCGGGACAGGGCGCCAGCATCGCCTCGAGCCGCTCCAGTGGAAGCTTGTCCACCGCCCAGGCACGAGCGTCTTCGTCGGAAAGGACGACCGGCATCCGGTCGTGTAGTGCCTCCAGATCGCGATTTGGCGTCGTAGTGAGGATCGTGACCGCGGGAGCTCCCTTGCGCTGGCCGATCACGCCGGCGAGGCTGAGTGGGGCGCCGTCGCTGCGGAAGATTGCGACCGGCAGCTGGCGCGATCCCACCCGCCGCCACTCATAGAAGTGGCTGGCTGGGACCACAGCCCGGTTGGCGAGCAGCAGACTCCGGTAAGGACCACGGGTCAGTGCTGTTTCGCCGCGGAGGTTGAAGAGGCTGCCCCTGGGCCCCTCGAGGCCCCAGGCGATCAGGGCCGCCTTCTCGCCGTCGATCGCGACAACCAGATCGGTGGGCGCGATGTTGTAGCGAGGGGCGATATCAGGCGTATCGCGCAGCCACGGATACGCGGCGACAAGCTGAGATGGGGTGACCGTGTATCCGATCCTGCCGCACACACCCGAAATTGTCCGCCTCCAGGGCTGCCGGCTCCACCGACGCGGTCCTCCTAGGCCCAGTACCGAACGCATGTTCACGATCAGATCAAGTTTGGTGAGGCGTGGCGGGTAGGCCCGGCTCCGCCGGGCCGATTGAGTTGTGGCCAAATGCTGCCAGACCCTGCCCGTCACCCACCACCGGTGGTAAGGCGGCTGCCGTTTGAGCCAGCATGGTGGGGGTCTGCAGGGGGAGGCCTGCCTCCCCCTGCTATTGGTAGGTCAACATCGTGCCAACGCCGGCGGCCTCCGCCCGTCGCAAGATCAGGTTGGCGACGGCGATGTCGCTGGTCGCAAGGCCGCGGTGCCAGAACAGGATTCTCTCCTCGGGACGCTCACGCCCCCGTGCGCGTCCGGCGATGATCTCTCCAAGCTCGGCGTGCAGCCTGTCGCGGGTCAGGATGCCTTCGTCGACGTGACGACGCAACGCCCCGAACCTCCCGGAAGCGGCCTGACCCCAGTCGTCGACGACGATCTTGTCCATGACATCGGTGAGCGAGAGCTCGACCGCGCTCACGGTCCCGTAGGGGATGACGAGCGTGCCCGGCGCGACCCACTCAGTACGCAGGAGGACCATGGGTTCTGTCAGCCGCGTCGCCTCGACCATGATGTCGGCGCCAACCAACGCCTCCTCCGGAGTGGAGACCGCACGTACCGGCTTGTCGAGGTGCTGGCTCAACGCGCGGGCGAACTCCTCGCGCGACTCTGGCCGCCGGCTGGTGACCCGGATCTCATCAAAGTCGAAGAGGTCATCCAGCATGGTGACGTTCCACCAGGCGGTCCCCCGAGCCCCGACGTGGCCAAGCACCTTGCTGTCGGGCCTGGCGAGGTGCTTGGCGCCAAGGGCGGTCATTGCACCCGTGCGGGCAGACGTGATCATGGTGCCGTCGACGATGCAGATCGGCGCACCCGTGTCAGGGTCGTAGAGGGTGACCAACGCCAGCTCGCTAGGCAGCCCGAGGCGGTAGTTCTCGACGAAGTCGCCCACGACTTTGATCCCGCTGACGTTCTGGGGGGAGAGGTGGCCGCGCAGGACGTTGAAGTGGCCCCGGCCGCGGTTGGGTGGCACAAGATGGACGCGCGGCTCCAACACCACCTGGCCCTGGCCCTGTGCACGGCACGCGTCCTCGACCGCCTTCAGGATGTCCGACCGGGTGAGCGCCAATTCTGCGATGTCGCGCCCCGAGACGAACCGCAAACTGAGGCTTCGAGTCAACCCATTCCGACCGCCGGCATGCGGCAATGTAAACGATCAGCATCCACGATAGGATCAGGGCGCAACTGTCAATTCAGAACATGTTGAGCACGCGCTCATGGTGCTCGATGGGAGAAGCTTCTTCGTCCTGGCATCCGCCTGATCGGATACTGCGCCGATGACGGCAGGACCTCCGGCCGCCGTCGCGGAGCTGCCCTCCGAGCCGGGCGCCTACCGGTTCCGCGACTCGGGCGGACGCGTCCTCTATATCGGTCGCGCGGCGGACCTTCGGCGTCGCGTCAGCTCGTACTGGGGCGGCCTTGGCGACCGCACGCAGCTGTCACGCATGGTGATCCGCATCGCTCGTGTCGAGGCCGTCGTCTGCGACTCCGAGCACGAGGCGGCATGGCTGGAACGAAACCTGCTCGAACGTGAACTGCCTTACTGGAACCGGACCCGTGGCCAGGAGGTGCCAGTCTATATTCGCCTGGACCCGCAGCCCGCCTCGCCACGGCTCACGGTCGTCCACACACCCGCGTTCTCCCCCGGCTCGCGCCACTTCGGCCCGTACCTGGGGGGCAACAAGGTGCGTCTGGCGGTTTCAGCCCTGCTTCGAGTGATGCCACTGACCTATGCCGGCGAGGACCAGAGCGGCTTCGGGAGGGACATGGCGCGGGCGCGCGCTGTCGGCCCAGGCGACCGGGGCGCACTCATCGAGGCCGTGACCGCGGTGCTGGATCGCGATTCCGCCACGTTGAAGTCGTTTCGCGGCCAGCTCGAGCGACGGCGAGACAGAGCCGCGCTGGGTCTCGCATTCGAGCTTGCGGCTCGGCTGCAGGCAGAGATGGAGGCCATCGATTGGGTCGTCTCAGAGCAGAAAGCCGCGCTGCCAGAAGCCCGCGACTTCGACGTTCACGGCTGGGCGGGCGGCGTGCTGGTACGTTTCGATGTCCGCGCCGGCCGCCTCTGCGCCTGGAGACAGCGTGCCTGCCTGGAGGCTGCAGCCTTGCCTCATGTAAGTGCGACTCCGGCCGCCTGGGCCGAGTTCGCGCATCGTAATGCTGAGCTCGCGGCGCGACTGGCTCAGTGACCGCCCGGCTCTGCTGCCGGACCAGACCTCAGATGGGCACGACCTGCAAGCGCAGATACGCGACGGCCAGGCAGAGGACCATGAAGACCACAGGGAACGGCGGCTCGCGCCGGCGCAGGTGATAGACGGTGGCGCTGAGCGTGACGAAGGCCAGACAGAGCGCCGCCAGGGGAGTCAGCCAGGGCAGGATTCGGGTGGCGGCGGGGCCGATCAACCCGATCGCGCCGAACAGCTCTGCGATCCCGATGAAGCGCCGGAATCCCTCAGGTATCGCCGGCGGCCACTGCCCTTGTTCCCGCGGGCCGCGGATGAGCGCCTCGGGGGAGATGGCGTAGTAGACGAAATGGAATACGAAGAAGAGGGCGAGCAGTGCCTGGAGTATCCAGGCGACGAGGTTCCAGCTCACGTACGAGCCTCCAGAGCGACGGTCACGACGTCCCCGTCGACCAGCAGCCTGTCGCCCAGCCTTGTGGTCTCAGCCCCATGGCTCTTCTCCCTCGCAGTCCGCGGCACGCTTCCGGACGACTGGGAGTTGCTGCGGCTTCCATTGGTGGTTGATAGTAATCGAGCGGCGGGCCGGCTTGGCCGAGATCGTCCGGCCGATCCAGTACCTGATGCCGCCCCGATGAAGCAGCGCGCGCACTGAGCCGGCTGTCGGCCGCTTCCCCGACAGTTCCCCGCAGGCCAGGACTCGACGAGTCTCGCCTAGACCCGCCGGCTACCAGCGGAAGACGGATCGGGAGATCCCTATCGTCCGGCTGAGGCCGGTGGACGCCGCTGCCGGGGCTTGAGCCTCCAGTTGGGGCGAGGCCCACGGCCGTAGACGCCACCGCGCGGGAGTCGACCGAACCGCTAACCCGCCGATAATCTGCCGGCCGCCGCCCCGTCTCCTGCACTTCAACGGTGGTTGCGACGATGGACGCAGGGTGCGCATCGCGATAGTGACGGAGACCTGGCTGCCGTCCATCAACGGTGTCGTCACTCGCCTCGTGGCCACCGTCCGCGAGCTGCTGGCCCGCGATCACGTGGTCATGGTGGTCTGTCCGACGGTGGCGGAGCCGCCAGAGGGCGTGCCCGACCTGCCCGGCGCCGCCGTCCGCCATGTGCCGAGCGTCGGTCTGCCCTTCATCTATGGCGGCCAGCCCTGGGGCTTGCCACTGCCTCGTGTCGTGCGCCTTCTGGACGGCTTCAGTCCCGACCTCGTCCACGCCGTATGCCCGTTTCTGCTGGGCTGGGCCGGTGTCCTGCATGCCCGCAGCCGGGGACTGCCGCTGGTCTGCTCGTACCACACGCACATTGCGCGCTACACGCACTTCTATGGCATGGGCTTCGCCGAGCGGCCGGTGTGGGCTGTGGTGCGCAAAGCGCATCAGCAGGCGCACGTGAACCTGGCGGCTTCGGAGGCTTCCCGTGCGGAGCTGGAGGCTCAGGGCGTGGGCCATGTGGACGTCTGGCGGGGCGCGGTCGACCTTGACCTGTTCCAGCCAGGTCAGGCCAGCGCGGCAATGCGCGAGCGGCTAACAGACGGTCATCCGGAACGGCGTCTATGTCTCTATGTGGGGCGCCTGGCCGCTGAGAAGGGGATCGAGGCGCTGCTCCCGCTGGCTGCCCCTGGCGGGCACCGCCACCTCGCCCTGATCGGCGGCGGACCAGCCGGCCGCGACCTGGCCCGAGCGTTCGCCGGCGCTCAGGCGACCCTGGCGGGCGCGATGGCCGGGACCGAGCTCGCCGCAGCCTACGCGTCCGCCGACGTCTTTGTCTTCCCGTCCACCACTGACACTTTCGGCCTGGTCCTGCTCGAGGCGATGGCCTCCGGCCTTCCCGTGGTCGCCGCCCGAACACGGGCCACCGAGAACCTCCTGGCCCGAGCTCCGGCTCGCAGCCTCTTCGACAGCGGCGACCCGGCCGCTCTCACTGATGCTGTCGACCGCTGGCTGGCAGCCTCGCTGGATCGCCGCCGGCTGGCGGCTGCGGCGCGGGAGCGGGTCATGACCTGGCGAACCTCCACCGAGGAGCTGCTGGCGCACTATGAGCGGGCCGTCTCGCTGGCGCGGCCGCGGGTGGCGGCATGAGGTGGCAACGGGCTGACCTCCACTTGCACACCACGTGCAGCGACGGTAAGCCAACGCCGGAGGAGCTCGCCCGGCGACTCGCTCGAACCAGCCTGGCGGTGGCGGCCGTGACCGACCACGACACGGTGGAGGGCGCTCTCCTGGTGGAGGAGGCGCTCGCTGGCACGGGCCCCGAGATCGTTATCGGGAGCGAAGTCAGCAGCCGGGACGGCCACGTGCTCGCCCTCTTCGTGATACGTGACATCCCTCCAGGGATGAGTGCGGAGGCGACCATCGACGCGATCCACGAGCAGGGAGGGCTGGCGGTCGCCGCCCACCCCTATTCACTGGCAGAGGGCGTCGGCGATCTCGCGGCCCGGCTGCCCTTCGACGGCGTCGAGATCCTCAACGGCTCCCCCCTCATGGAGATGAGCAACGCCCGTGCGGTTGCCCGCCTGGCACGGACGTCCGCCGCCCTGTTAGGCGGATCCGACGCGCATGTCGCCTCGGCGGCCGGCCAGGTGCACACGCTCTTTCCTGGTGCGGGAGCGGCCGACCTCCGGGCTGCGCTGCTGGCAGGCCAGACTCAGCCGGCCGTCGACTGGCCAGGACGCCTGGCGGCACTGCCGCTTCACCTCAGCTGGCTGACGTGGCTCACATTGCGGCGAGGGCGGCGGGCGCCGAGTTCGCCGGTGTCGCGGGCCTGACAGTGCGTGATCCGTTCGCCTGAGACGGCGCTCAGCCGAAGACGATCGCCATCTGGTTGTACACGGCGTACGCGGCCTGGAACTGGTCGAACGGCACCCAGTACTGGCTGCGGTCGGGATCGTTGACGCGGACGCTGTTGCCGTTGATCCCGGTCACGACCATGGCGTGCTCTTCAGGACCCGCGTAGGGAATCGTCTTTCCGTCGTACGCCTGGTAGTCGCTGCGTGTGTGAGGCTGCCAGTCGAACGTCACCCAGACCAGCACTGGATGCCCCGCCTTGATTGCGGCGTAGATCGTGTCAGGCGCGATGCCCTCGCCGGCCTGGGCAACTGTCGCACCGAAGTGAACGGCGGCAGCCCTCACGGGCGTCCAGTAGACGCCGTAGCCCGTTTGCTGGACCTCGCTTCCGTTGGGATCGCCCACGAAGTTCACATAAGGGTCGCCGCCGCCCGGCTTGCCCGCCCAGTAATGAACCAGGTCGATGCCGATCTGATCGAAGATCTGCTTTTCGGTAGTGGGATGGGCGTAGTAGGCCAGCACCATCGAGAGCGAGGCCTCCTCGCAGGACAGGTTGTACTGCTGGTGATACCACGGCACGTTGATCGTGATCGGGGGTGGTCCTGGGGGCGGCGGCGCCGGCGTGGGGGGCGGGGGTGCTGGGGGATGCGCCGGCGCGGCAGCCGGCCTGGGTGGTGGGGCTGTTGCCCGGGGCGTTGGGGCCCGCGTGGGTGCTGCAGTCGGACTCGGGGTGGCCGTGGGCGTTGGGGACGGCGAGGGGGTTGGAGTGGCGGTGGGAGTCTCACTTGGGAGAGGCGTCGGCGGCGATGAGACCGCTGCTGCGGCGGCAGCGTTGGAAGTGTGCTGCCGGAGCAGCGACCAGCCCCCGACAAGGAAGGCCGCCAGGCCTACGAGGGCAACCGCGACCGACGTCACCAGCCTGGTCGACCGCCGTCTGCCCCGCCGGGGCTGTCCCTCCATCCGTGGTCGACTATGCCAGAAGGTTCAGCTCCGGTGCCAGCCTGCGGCACGTGGCACCGATCCTGGCCTGATGACCTCTCAGGCGGCGTCGACTCGGGGGAGGTAGTCCAGCAGGAAGGTCAGGTTGTCCGCCAGCACGTTCCGCCATCGCCAGGCCCGGAAGGGTGGAGGCAGCGGTTCCTCGAGCGCCTCTTCCCGGGTACGTTCGCCGCGAATGACCGAGCGCGCGAGCTCCTCGATGTGCACCAGATAGTGGAGCTCAGAGTCGAGGTCGAGCACCGTACCTACCGGCCCGTGGCCGGGTACCACGTGCTCCAGGTCAAGCTCCCGGACCTGGCGCAGAATTCGCTGCCACTCGCGCGGGTCGCCATGTGCGAACCCGGGGTGAGAGCCGACGAACAGCAGGTCGCCCATCAGCGCCACGCGGTCGTCCGGCAGGTGCACGAACGCGTCACTCGAAGTGTGCCCTCCGCCGTAGGTGATCAGCTCGGCTCGCCGCTTCGAGCCGTAAAGGGTGACTTGTTGGTCGAAGGTCACGTCGGCCAGGACCCGGTGGAGGTCGTGCGCTTCGGCACTCAGCAGACGGTAGTCGGACAGGTCGGAGGACAGGGCGGACCGCGAGGCTTCGTCACGCTCTCCGGCGATCCGCTCCTCCAGACCGGCGATTAGCGCCGGCAGCTGCTGGAAGAGTGGGCTGATCCGTAGCCGCTCCCGTGTGTTCGCGGTGGATATGACTACGGCGTCTGGCACGAACACCTGGTTGCCCATCACGTGGTCCGCGTGGCGATGGCTGTTGACCACGAGGCCGGCCGGGCGGCCGGTGAGGCGTTCCGCAGCTTCCCGCAGCTCCCGCGCGGCTGCGGTCGTGAGGAACGTGTCGAAGACCAGGATGCGCTCGCCAAGGTCGACGATCGCAGCGTTCCCCATCGCTCCAACGCCCGGTGTCGCCACGGCCGCGAAGACCCCGCCGGCGACCTCCTCGAGGCGGAAGTAGCTACTTCGCACGCCGCTCGTCCAGCTCGGCAAGGAGACTCGTCGGGGCAACGACCCGGTAGGCCGCGTCGACGATGGTCGCGATCTCGTCCCAGTCCACTTGCACGTCGAGCCGTACGCCGATCCAGCCTCGATGGCCGACGTAAGGGGGGACGAAAAAGCGTTCCGGGGCGGCCTCGACGAGCATGCTCTGGAAGCCCTCCGGTGCAGCACACCAGAAGGCGAGCCTGTCGTCGTGATGGTGGTCGGCGTACGTCACGAATGTCTTCTTGTCACGCACGAAGAACGTCGGCTCGCCGTGGCTCATCCGCTCGGTGGTCTCTGGCAGCGCCAGGCAGATGCGCCGCAATCGGTCCAGCGGGTCGTCCAATGTCCTCACCTTGCGAGCGTGGCCAGCCGCTTGGGGGCGATCAGCCGGTAGCTGACACCGACGAACTTCGCAATCTCGTCCCACTCGACGTCATGCAGATCGAGACGCACGCCGATCCACCCCCTCGGGCCGAGGTACTGGGGCACGAAAAATCGCTCCGGGTCGAGGGCGACGAGCGGGTCCAGGTCTCCCGTGGGGACCTTGCAGCACAGAGCAACTCGGCCGTCGCCGTGATGGTCGTCCAGGAAGTAGCCGAAAGTCTTGTTCCGCACGTGGAACCTGACGTGTTGGTCGCCGCTGGCCTGTGCCTCGGGGAGGGCGAGGCAGGTGTCCACGAGCCGCGTTCGGAGATCGAGTCGAGCAGCGGGCCCAGCGCGCATTAGTGCGATCCTACTGTCTGGATGGGAGGATGGCGATCGCGGACGGACCCGTGAGGCGGATCGGCCCGGAGGAGCGGAGGGCCCGCCTCGGCATCCGGCACCGTCTCGCGAGCCCGGCTCGAGCTGCCGGGGTGGTGGAGGTCGCTCGGGACGTGATCGGGCTGCACGCCACCGACCCTGCTTCAGTGTTCCTGGCCGCCTGGGCGCGCATGCAGTGCGCAGAGGTCGAGGCGATCGAGCGCACGCTCTACGAGGAGCGGTCACTGCTCAAGATGCTCGGCATGCGCCGGACGATGTTCGTCGTTCCGATCGAGCTGGTGCCCGTCATACAGGCCGCTTGCACGGAGACGCTCGTCGTCAGGGAGCGGGTGCAGCTCGTGCAGATGCTCGAAGAGGCCGGCATCGCGAGTGACTGCAACACATGGCTGCGACAGGTGGAGGAGGCCACGTTCGCCGCTCTCGCGGCTCGTGGCGAGGCGTATGGTGGCGAGCTGTCCGGGGACGTTCCGGAGCTGCGTGAGCAGATTCGATACGCGGAGGACAAGAAATGGGGGGGCGCGCAGGGCATCACTACACGCGTTCTGTTCCTTCTCTCTGCAGAAGGCCGGATCGCCCGTGGCCGCCCCCGAGGCTCGTGGGTCAGTAGCCAGCATCGGTGGGCGCCGATAGAAGCGTGGTTGCCGAGCGGGATACCCCAGCTGACGACTGACGTTGCCCGGGCAGAGCTGGCACGGCGATGGTTGGGGGCGTTCGGCCCCGGCACGCTCACCGACCTGAGGTGGTGGACAGGCTGGACTGCCGCCGAGGTGAGGCGTGCGCTCGGGGCGATTGGTGCGGTCGAGGTGGAGCTGGACGGCGAGAAAGGGTTCGTGCTGGCGGACGACGTCGAGCCTGTGCGCCCGCCAGACCCATGGGTTGCGCTGCTGCCGGCGCTGGACCCAAGCGTGATGGGGTGGTCCCAGCGAGGATGGTTTCTCGGTGACCACGGTCCCGAACTGTTCGATCGTTCCGGCAATGCCGCGCCGACGGTCTGGTGGGACGGTCGCGTCGTAGGTGGTTGGGGACAGCGAAAGGAGGGAGAGATCGTCTTCCGGTTCCTGGAGGACGTCGGTGCCGACGCCGCCCGGGCTGTTGAGGCAGAAGCAGAGCGTCTGGCGAGCTGGCTCGGAAATGTTCGGCTTACGCCGCGCACGCGCACTCGTACCCCGCTCGAGGCAGAGCTCGTCGCATAGACCTGGTCGGGCCCCCCTCCCCCGGCTTCGCCGGGTACTCCCCCGACTTCGCGCGGGAGAGATTACTTTGGTGCCCCCTCCCCCGGCTTCGCCGGGTACTCCCCCGACTTCGCGGGGGAGAGATTATTTTGGGTCCTGGATTATTGCGACCTCTCGCGGTGGGAGTGCCACCCGCTCTGAGCCCGACGGCGTCTGCACCTCGACCGTCTGCCGACTGTGGTTCAGCAGGAACAGCAGCGAGCCACGCCTCACCGCCTCCACCCCGGCCGGCACCTCCGCAACCGGGCGCACGCCGGCCTCTCGCCAGATCTGCCGCAGGAGCTGCGACATGGCAGCCGGGGCAAGGCGTGTCGCCAGGTAGTACGCGCTGCCGTCGCCGAAGGCGTGGTGGGTAGCGGCCGGCTGGCCGTCGAGGGTGCCTGCCGCGAAGGTCGCCAGCGCTTCGGCGCCGCGAAGGCGCACCAGCTCCGACCACATCTCACCCCGATCCGTGGTCCCGTCCGCAAAGCGGACTTCTATGCCGGCCTCGCCCAGCGGCAGGAAGTCTTCGACGTGAAGCCCGAGCAGCTCGCGGAACGGCGCGGGGTAACCTCCTAGCCGGACCTGGTCCGCCTCGTCAACGATCCCGCTGAAGAACGACATGACCAGCGTGCCTCCCGAGGCGACGTAATCAGCCAGGGTGCGGGCGGCGTCGTCGCTGACCAGGTAGAGGTTGGGTGCGAGCACCAGACGGTATGCGGAGAGGTCGTCGGACGGTCGAGCGAAGTCCGCGGTCACGTTAGCGTCGAAGAGCGGCCGGTAGTAGCTGTCGAGCTGCCCGATCATGCTCAGGCGCGAAGAGGGTTTGGACGGCAGCTCGAGCGCCCACCAGGACTCCCAGTCGAGCAGGATGGCCACTTCCGCATGCACGCGGTTGCCGCGGACCGCATCCAGGCGGTGCAGGTCAGCGCCCAGCTGGACCACCTCCTGCCAGATCGGCGACGATTCGGGCGGCCCGTGGGGCACCATGGCGCTGTGGTACTTCTCCGCACCCACGCGGGACTGGCGCCACTGAAAGAACATGACGCCGTCGGCTCCGCGGGCCACCGCCTGGAGGCTCCAGAGACGCATCTGGCCCGGGGCCTTGGCCACGTTCACCGGCCGCCAGTTGACCCGGTTTGGCGTCTGCTCCATCAGCAGCCACGGGCGTCCGCGGCCAAGGGACCGCATCAGGTCGCCGGCCATGGCCGCGCCTACATGAGCGTCGGGATCCGCCGGGTCGGGGTACGAGTCGTTGCTTACCACGTCCTCCCGTTCGGCCCACTTCCAGTAGTCGAGCGGCTTGAAGAAGCCCATGAAGTTCGTCGTGATCGGCACCCCGGGGCTCTGCTCGGCGAGGACAGATCGCTCCAGCTCATAGCACTCCAGCAGAGCGTCGGAAGAGAAGCGGTGGAAGTCGAGCTGCTGGCTGGGATTCGGCCACGTGGGCGCGCGGCGAGGTGGCAGGATCTCTTCCCAGGCCGAGTATCGCTGCGACCAGAAGTCGGTGCCCCAGGCACGGTTGAGCTCCTCCAGGCTGTGGTACCGCTGGCGCAACCAGTCCCGGAAGTCGCGCGCCGACTCGTCGCACCAGCAGGCAGGCACATGGCAGCCGTACTCGTTGCCGACGTGCCACATCGCAAGCGCGGGGTGACTCGCATAGCGCTCTGCGAGCGCCGATACGAGGCGGCCCGCTGCATTCCGGTAGACGGGGCTGCTCGGGCAGTAGTGCTGGCGGCCACCTGGCCAGAGACGGACTCCGTCGGCAGTCACCGGCAGCATCTCCGGGTGGCGGTGTGAGAGCCAGGGCGGAGGCGAGGCCGTGGCAGTGGCCAGGTCTACGGCAACGCCGGACTCGTGCAGCAGATCCATGAGGCGGTCAAGCCAGCCGAACTCAAAGCTGTCCTCTCGCGGCTGCAGCCGGGACCAGGAGAAGATGCCAAGGCTGACCAGGTTGACGCCTGCCTCTCGCATGAGGCGTACATCCTCGGACCAGACCTCCTCGGGCCACTGGTCCGGGTTGTAATCACCGCCATAGGCCAGGCGCGGCAGGCGGTGGCCCAGCGGGCTGCCGGTCATGCAGCGTCGAGGTAGGAGAGGTCGAGCGGCTCCGTCGAGGAGGGTCGCAGCAGCCGGCGCGTGGTTTCCAGACCCCAATCGTCGAGCGACTCCAGCCGGTCGCTGGAGCAGCGTAGGCCGCCGAACCGCTCCACGTGCTGGGCCCACTCCTCTCGTCTCTCCACCACGGGACGCACGATCAGGCAGTCGGGGTCGTTGACCCAGAAGCGCGCGTGCTGAAAGGCGCGGGCTCGGCCGGTGAGCACCGCCGCAAGCTGCGACGGCTGGCTCAGGTCAGAGTCATGTGGTTCGAACTGGGGTCCTGTGTCGGGGCTGACCCGCATGGCGTCCACGAGGCCGATGCTGGGCAGGATTGGTGCGCCAGAACCGAGCAGCGTTGCGGTCGGGCCGACGGCTTCGCGGATCAGCCTCAGCGCTTCGCGGTAGGCGGCGATCCCGGTCGCGTCCCCCCACCGACCGCCCTCGAGCGCCCCCGCGTACGTGAAGTCGGTCTTGAAGTAGTCGAAGCCCCACTCCGAGAGCGTGCGGAAGACGGTCTGGAGGTGGCGGGCGACGTCCGGGTGCGTGACGTCGAGCGCGGCAAGGTCCTGACCCCAGTTGCGGCCGGCGCTCGCACCCCTGACAAGCCAGTCGGGATGCTCTGCGGCGAGCCGGCTTCGCTCGCCGACCAGGAGTGGAGCGGTCCAGATCCCGGCCCTGCGGCCGGTGCCGCGGATCCGGTCTGCCAGCTCGGCCAGCGGGGTCGGGAAGCGGGGAGAGCGCTCCAGCCAGTCGCCGATCTCGATCTCGTAGCCATCGTCTATCTGGATCACGCCGACGTCCAGATCAAGCTCATCGATCGCAGCCAGGTTTTCGAGCACGTCCTCTTCGCGAACGGCTATGAAGTACTGGTACCAGGTGCACCACACCGTCGGCAGCGAGGGCACCGGGCCCACTCGTTCCCGGGCCGCAATCTCGCCGGCCCAGGCGGCCAGCGCCGGGTACAGACCACCAGTGTACGAGGCCTCGGCGACCTCGCCGTCCGCCGACACCACCAGGCGGCCGTCCACAGCCCTGGCCCGGATGGACGGCACATCGCGGGACGGATCGGGCGCCGACCAGATGCGCACCGTGCCCCCGTCGCCTGACCCCACCGCCAGCAGGCCTTCACCCTGGAAGCCGTGCTCAGGGACGGGCTTGCCAGGCCTGTAGTGCATGGTCTGGGAGCGGGCCGTAGGCGCACGCGGTGAGATCGCGGTGGCCGGATAGGCGCTGGTCGGGCTCCAGGACTGCCAGCCGTGCTCGTAGACGAGGGTGCCGCGCTCGACGCGCGCCTCGGCGATGTCGCTGAAACTCACGTTAGTACTATCGCGCGTGTCAGCCTTTCGTTGCTCCCAGCGTCAGCCCACGCACGAAGTGCTTTTGGAGAGCGATGTAGACGAGGATGGGCGGGACGGCGGCCAGCAGGGCGCCCGCGGCGACCACATTGTAGTTCGTGAAGAAGGCGCCCTGGAGATTGTTGAGGGCGCTGACGATCGGACGCTTGTCACCAGACTTCATCAGGATGAGGGCCCAGAAGAAGTCGTTGTACATGAACGTGAAGAGCAGCGTCGCCATCGCCGCCAACGCCGGGCGGCACAACGGGAGGATCACGCTCCACCAGATCCGCAGGACGTTCGCGCCGTCGACCAGCGCGGACTCGGTGATCTCCCGTGTGATCGTCCGCATGTAGTTGCTTAGCACGAACGTGGCGAACCCGGTCTGGAAGACGACGTGGATCAGGATGATGCCGATGTACTGGTCGTAGAGCAGTCCGTTGTCGCTGAGAAATTCGATCGGGATCGGAATGCTCAGGTACAGCCTGTACAGAGGGATGATGATCACCTGTGGCGGCAGGAGGTTCCCTGCGGTGAAGAGCATGAGCACGATCAGGTTGAACTTCCAGCTGAACTGGGTGAGCGCGAAGGCGACCATCGACGCAATCAGGAGGGTCAGGATCACGCCCGGGACGACGATGACGAGGGTGTTCCAGTAGAAGTACGGCAGCTGCGCCTCAGTCCAGACGTTTGTGAAGTTGCTTAGGCCCAGCGATGTTGCCCACGAGTAGTAGCCGTGTAGGGTAGTGTCCGCAAGCGGGCGCAGGGCGGTGTATATCGCCCAAAGCAGAGGAAACAGCCACCCGGCCACCATCAGGATCAGGAACGCGTGGAGCGCGAGCCGGGCCGGCTTGAGTCGAGCCAGTCTGATGCGAGTGCGAGGCGCAGGCCTGGCGATGATCACGGCGACATGTCCCGCATGACGCGCGAGAGGTAGAGCACGATTGGGCCCAGCGAAATCACCAGCAGGACCACCGCGATGGCAGAGCCGAAGCCGACCAGGCTGGCCTCACTGATGCTGTTGTTCGTTATGAGAATCGAGAGCAGCTCAAGGCCGTTCTTGCCCCGGTTGATGATGTAAGCGATGTCGAAGGCTCGCAGCGACTCGATGATGGTGACGACGACGATGATGACGTTGATGGGTGCCATGACGGGGAACACCACGTGCAAGAATGCCTGCCGTTGGTTGGCGCCGTCTATGGCCGCCGCTTCACGGAGCGAAGGATCCACGCTCTTCAAGCCGGCCAGGTAGAGGACCATGATGTAGCCGACGTGGCGCCAACTGGCGGCGACGAGCGCGGCGAACAGGTTGATGCGCGGATTGCCGAGCCAGTCGATGATCCGGTGGTTGGCGGTCAGGCCCAGGAAGTTGTTTATGAAGCCCTCGGAAGGAGCGTACTGAAGCTCCCAGATGAACCCGACGACGACCAGGGCGAGCACGACGGGCAGGAAGAAAATGCTCTGGTATATGCGCGTTCCCCGCATCTCGCGGTCGAGCAGCACGGCGAGGAACATCCCGAAAGGTGTGGAGATGAAGGTCAAGAACGCGAGCCAGATCAGGTTGTGGGCCAGCGCCGGCCGGAAGAAGATGTAGGAGGTGAACAGGTTCTGGTAGTTCTTGAGGCCGACGAAGTTCTCCGACGTGATGGCGCCGAAGCCCGACCAGTCGGTGAGGGACAGCCCTATCGAAGCGAGGGTGGGCCCCCAGATGAGGAGCAGGTCGAGAGCCAGGGGCACCCCCACCATCAGGGCCAGGATCAGCTTGTCGTGGCGGTTCAGCAGGCTGTAGCGACGGCGGGGACGCCTGGACACGAGGGCCCCCGCCCCGGCGGCTTCGGCCGCCGGGGCGGGGGCGACGCTCGTGGGCGTGGTTCTCGCCACGGTCAGATGGTATCCGCTACTTTTCCGATGGGAGCGAGTCCCAGAACTTCTGCATCGTTCCTTGCACGTTCCCCGGGTCCTGCTTCGGGTTGGCCAGGAAGGTGAGCAGGAACTGCTGCATGCCGTTGGGGCCGGCAAAGTCAGGCCGCGAGTCGCGGTCGAAGTACTGCGTGATCCTCTTGGCCTGGCTGATGATCTGAACGGCCTTTTTCGTCAAAGCAGGATAGCTGCTGCTGTCCGCGTCGTTGCCAGTCGGGATTTCGCCGGGGGCGCGCTTGAACATGAGCACCTGCGTCGACCCTTTGGCCCAGAACTCGAGGTACGCCTTCGCCACATTCAAGTCTTTGTTGAGCGTGGGCGACTTCTTGCTCAGCATCATGATGTCGATTGGCGCGTCCAGCGCTTTCTCGGCGTCGTACTGCGTCCCCAGGTCGGGGTACGGGAAGAAGTCGAGATCGTCGACTTCTGTCGATGGGAACTGCTGAGAAACGAACAACCCTAGCAGGTACATTCCGGCCTTCTTCTGGACCAGGAGGTCGGCACCGGCCTGCCACGTCATGCCGGCGAGGCCATCGTTGTAGTAGGGGGTGATCTCGGCCCACTTCTTGAAGACGTTGGTGACCCTCGAGTCGGTCCACTTCTGCTTCCCGGTCAGCAGCTCGACGTGGAACTGGTACCCGTTGAGGCGGAGGTTCAGGATGTCGAACGTGCCCTGAGCCGGCCAGCCGTCTTTGTCGGCCATTGCTATGGGTGTCAGCCCATCTTTCTGCATCTGGACCGCAAGGGCCTTGAAGGCATCCCAGTTGCTCGGGACCTGATAGCCGTGCTGCTGGAAGACGCTCTTGCGGTAGAAGACCGCCCACGGATAGTAGCCGACGGGGATGCCGTAGATGTGGCCGTCGTTGCCCTTCACCGCTTCCGCGAAGGCGCTGGTGAAGTTCCCTTTCACCTTATCCCAAGTGTCGTCGATCGGCGTCGCGAGGCCCTGGTCGGCGAAGAAGCGCATTCGGTGTCCAGAGAACCAGGTGAAGGCGTCTTCCGGCGTGCCCTGGAGGTAAGAGCTGATCTGGTCCTGGAAGGTGCCGTGGTCGACTGTGTTTATCTTGACCTTGGCGCCGGTGGCTTTCTCGAACGCGGCATTGATGTCCTTCATGCCCTGGATGGGCCCGCCCGTGGGGGAGCTGTCGGACGCGTTGCTGCCGACTGTGACCGTGCCGCCGGCCACCGAGCCCGTGCCCCCGCCACTGGTACCCCCGCCGGCCGAGCACGCGGCCAGCACCTCCGGCACCGCGGCCAGGCTGACCGCGCCGGCGAGACCTTTCAGCACGGTGCGCCGGCTGACCAGGTGTGCTGGCAAACCGGCCCATGACGGCGGACGTGTGGTTGATCCGGCCATGGATGTCCTCCTCTTGCTCTCCTTTGCGCATTTGCTCGTCACTCCGAACAGAAAGCGACAAGCGCAGGGGTAGTATGGGTCGAGAAGCGTCGAATGTCAAGAACCTCAACAGAAGGCACCACAAATTCACCAGAGATTCCGTTGACTTCTGTGCGATTGCTGATGCATCCTTGCCAGGACTGGCGTGTCTGAGAGAGGCGAGGTCGCGCCCGGCCAACAGGCAGAGGCATCCCGTGGAGTCGCAGCGAAGCCAGGAGCCGTGCTAGCACGGCAGAGGCAGGCGCTCGTGCTGGAGCGCGTCCGCGAGGAGGGTGCGGTCCGGGTCTCGGACCTGGCGCGCCTGCTCGGCGTCTCGGACATGACGGTCCGCCGCGACCTGGAGTTCCTGCAGGGACGTGGGCTCATCGAGAAGGTCCACGGCGGGGCGACCGCCACCCCTGGCAGCGCGCTGTTCGAGCCGGGGTTTGCGACCAAGTCTGCGCTGCAACTGGCCGAGAAAGACGCGATTGCGGACGCCGCCGCCGAACTCGTCAACCCAGGCGCCGCGATCGGGATCTCGGCCGGGACGACGACGTACGCCATTGCGCGCCGGCTCGTCGGCTTTGTGGGGTTGACGGTGGTGACGAACTCGCTCCGGGTCGCCGACGTCATGAGCGACACGCGCGGCTCCGACCAGACGGTGGTGCTGACGGGCGGGGTAAGGACTCCGTCCGACGCGCTGGTTGGGCCGCTGGCCGTTTCCGCCCTGCAGAACATTCACCTGGATCTGGTGTTCATGGGCGTTCACGGCATGGACGAGCGCGCAGGGTTCACGTCGCCCAACCTCCTCGAAGCCGAGACGAACCGGGCGATGGTGGAGTCCGCACGGCTGCTCGTCATCGTCGCCGACCACACCAAGTGGGGCGTCGTGGGTTTGAGCTCATTCGCAGGGCTCGACCAGGCGGACATCCTGATAACGGACGCGGGGCTCGATCCTGCCGTTCGAGACCAGCTCGCCAGCACGGCGCGCCGGCTGATCGTGGTCGACGTCGCGAGCCCGCCGGAGTCGAGGGCGACCGAAGCCGCACGGGTGCGTTCTGGCATGATCGCGGGTCAGGAGATGCCCGAGGCAGTCACGTGACGACCTCGCCGTGAGCCGGCCGTGACGGATCGCAACGATGCACATGGCACAGCGCCCGGCTTCCTGTATCAGCCGCACCGGCGCTACAACCCCCTGTCCGACGAGTGGCTTCTCGTCTCGGCCGGGCGCACGCGGCGTCCCTGGCTGGGGCGAGAGGAGCAGCCGCCACCCGAGCACCTGCCGTCGTATGACCCGGCCTGCTACCTGTGCCCAGGTAACGTCAGGGCGAGTGGAGAACGAAACCCCGACTACGCTTCGACCTACGTCTTCACCAACGACTTCCCGGCGCTGCGGCCCGACGGGCCCCCCGACCGCGTTGCGGATGGCCTGCTGCTGGCCGAGGGCGCCCAGGGCACCTGCCGGGTTGTTTGCTTCTCGCCGCGCCATGACCTGAACCTTGCCCAGATGCGCCCGGCGGATGTCCGGCGCGCGGTGGACGTCTGGGCCGCCGAATCGGCGGCACTCGGCGAGCGATACCGATGGGTCCAGGTCTTCGAGAACCGGGGGGCGGCGATGGGCGCCTCGAGCCCGCACCCGCACGGCCAGATCTGGGCCGGGACCGCCTTGCCCCGAGAGGCGGTGAAGGAGGACGCCGCCCAACACAAGTATTTCGACGCGACAGGCCGGCGCCTCCTGCTCGCTTACGCAGCGCAGGAGGCCGGCGGTCCGCGGGAAGTGGCGGCCGACATCGAGTGGCTGGTGGTCGTCCCGTTCTGGGCCGCCTGGCCCTTCGAGATCCTGCTGGTGCCCAAGCGGCCCGTGGAACGCCTCCCGGACCTGGACAGGCGCCAGCGCACCGCCCTGGCGCGCAGCCTGATCGCGGTCCTTCGCCAGTACGACGCGCTGTTTGGCATCCCGTTCCCATACTCGATGGGCTGGCACCAGGCGCCCTTCGATGCGTCGTCGCACGATCATTGGCAGCTCCACGCGCACCTGTACCCACCGCTGCTGCAGGCGACGGTCCGTAAGTTCATGGTGGGGTACGAGCTGCTTTCGGAGCCGCAGCGGGACATCACCGCGGAGGATGCAGCTGAGCTCCTGCGGGAGGCCCGCAGCCGTCCGGCGTCATCGAGGTCGCGGTGGGGTCGCGATGGCGCCACCGGGCCCGAGATCCTCAGCCGTCGCGGACCAGGTGGAACTGTCAGCAGGAAAACCTGACAGGGACTGGTGATGGGTTCAATTACTCCGCGCGCTTGACCCTATAGTTCTCAGCGTGCCCGCTGTCACCGTCGATCTCGATGTCCCGGCGGTGATGCGGGACGGCACCGTGCTGCGGGCCAACGTCTACCGGCCGGTGGGTGACGGCCTTTCACCAGTCCTGCTGACGCGGCTCCCATACGGCAAGGACCTGCCGCTGGGCACGTCGATGCTGGACCCGGTGCAGGCTGCTCGCCGGGGCTACATGGTTGTCGTCCAGGACACTCGTGGCCGGTTCACGTCGGACGGCGATTGGGAGCCGTTCCGGTGTGAGGCCGAGGACGGCTACGACACGGTGGCATGGGCCGCCGGGTTGCCTGGCGCCGACGGCCAGGTCGGTATGTACGGCGGCAGCTACTTCGGGAACACGCAATGGATGGCCGCGATCGAGCAGCCTCCCGCACTCAAGGCGATGATTCCGTTCATCACCTGGTCGGAGCCGCTCGACGGCACGATCGCGCGCGGCGGGGCCCTCGAGCTGGGCACGGGGGCCAACTGGACGCTGCAGCAGGGCCTCGACCAGCTGACGCGACGGCACAGGCACGATCGCCAGGCGTTGGGACGCGCAATCGCCGCCCTGGTGGCTGACTATGACCGCCTGGCCGAAGAGAACTACTGGAAGCTACCTCTGCGCGGACTCGAGCCGGTCGCCCGTCACCGCATCGCTGGGCTCAGCGGCCTGGAGGCCCTGGACGACGCGGCCGCGGCCGACCACTTCCGGGTGGCCGGCAAACACCACCGCGTCGGTGTGCCCACGTTCAACATCGGCGGCTGGTACGACATCTTCCTGGCCGGCACGATCGACAACTACCTGGCCATGCGGCAGCTGGGCAAGCCTGCGAAGCTGCTGCTCGGCCCGTGGGCTCACGCCGCCGTCACCAATCCGATCGGCGAGCGCAACTTCGGCTACGGCGCCCAGCTGACCTTCATGGATCTCCGTGTCGACTTCCTTAGCCTGCAGCTTCGGTGGTTCGACCACTGGCTCAAGGGCAAGGACACCGGGCTGATGGAGGAACCGCCTGTCCGGATCTTCGTGATGGGCCTGGACCGCTGGCGGGACGAGCCGGCCTGGCCTCTGCGGCGGGCGGTCGAGACCACGTGGTACCTCCGCCGCGGAGGCGGGCTCAGCCAGGACCCGCCTGGCGCGGACGAGGGCTCAGAGGGCTACGCATACGATCCCACCGATCCCGTCCCCACCCGGGGTGGAGCGCTGCTGATGACGCCCGAGTTCCGCCCTGGGCCGCTCGACCAGCGGCCTGTCGAGGCCCGCGAGGACGTTCTCGTCTACACCAGCCGCCCGCTGGAGCAGGACCTCGAGGTGACGGGGCCGCTCAAAGTGCGGCTCTGGACCGCCACCAGCGCCGTCTCCACCGACTGGGTCGCCCGCCTGTGTGACGTCTTTCCCGACGGCCGCTCGATCAACATCGCCGACGGCATCAGCCGCGTTGGCGGCGAGCCCGGAGCGGCGGCCGAGCATGAGCTGGACCTGTGGGCGACGAGCAACGTGTTTCGGGCCGGCCACCAGATCCGGCTCCAGGTCACCTCCAGCTGCTTCCCCCGCTGGGACCGCAACCTGAATACGGGCGAGCGCGTTGGTGAAGGCACGCGGATGGAGGTGGCCCGGCAGAGGGTCTTCCACGACGCGAGCCGGCCGTCACGCGTCCTCTTGCCCGTCGTTCCGATCTGACAAGGCCCCGGCAGGACGGTGGGTTGCAGGAATAGATGGATATCCCAATGAGTTGCCTCTGCACGTAAGCCGGCCGGAATTGAGGGCCAGGTGAGGTACTCAGGAGGAATCGCCGTCATGGATTCTGCATCGCTGATTCGTCGGTTGCAGCGGACTCGTGGGAGGGCTCAGGCGTGATGAAGCCGCAAGACCTGGCGCGCGTCATTCTGGACCTGGGGGCACGTTGGTTCGAGGCTCGGGCGAGCGTTCGGGAAAGTGAGCGGCAGCAGCTGCACGCCCACTGGAATCCCGTAAGTCGCAGCTGGCGGTATCACGTGCACTCCGAGGGCGACGGGGCCGCCCTGCCTCGCCAGTGAGTCAGACCCTCATCACCTGGAGCCCGGGCACGCCGTCGTAGTCGGCGTCTTGCGAGACAACCGGAAGCTGCCTAGCGATTGCGGTGGCTGCGATCCATGAGTCGTTGATCGGCATGCGGCGGCCAATCGCTCTCAAGTCCAGCACCAACCGGGCCCATGCATTCGCGACCGGTCGGTCGATGGGCAGAGGGTTCAGTGAGTCGACCTGCAGCAGCGTGTTCAGGCGCTGTGCCCTGAGCTTTGGATCTGCAGTGGCGAGCACACCTAGTCGAAGTTCTCCGAGGGTGATGATGGACACGCCCAGTGTCGACGGATGCGGCCCAAGCGGCCTGCCCTGCTCCCTGGCGATGAAGAAGGATGTGTCTGCGATGGCCGCAGACTCATCGCCATGGATCATCGACGTCCTCGGTGGTCTCGCGTCCAAGTAGCTCCCTAAGGTCTTCGGCGAGACCTGGATCCGACCTGGGGACCTCCTGGAACCATTCCCAGCTGCGAAACGTGGGTCGTTCCTCGAGCGGGATGAGCTCAGCGACTGGTCGCCCGCTCACGGTGATGGTGAGACGCTCACCAGCCTCGACCCGGCGAAGGATGGCAGCAGTATCGTTCCGCAGTTCCCGCACTCCGATCTGGCTGACCACGCAACACATTGTAGCACTAGTGTCCCATGGTGTCACGGGTTATTGGCGGACCGCTGACGCGCGCGTCTGCTCTTCACTCAGTGCCCAGAGCCGGCGGGCCGCCTCGGCGTCCTGACCCGCGGCCGAGGGCAGGATCCGTCGCCTGTCCAAGTAGTATCCGCCGCTCTCACCAGCCACTTCCGGGGAGTCGACGAGCCAGACCAGGGTCTCGGCACCCTTCTCCGAGCTGCGGCCGAAGGGTCTCGCGATGGCCATGCCGAAAGTCATCAGGGCGCCGTTGTTGCGGTTGAAGCCGCTCGCGACGAAGCCGGGGTGAAAGCAGTTGGCGGTGACGCCTGTTCCCACGAGGCGGCGAGCCAGCTCGCGGGTGAACAGGATGTTCGCGAGCTTGGTCTGGCTGTACCGTCCGAACCCGAAGGGACCGTAGGTGCGCTCACCGCTCATGTCATCGAATGGAATCTGCGCGCGCAGGTGAGCTGCCGATGAGGTGGTTACGACACGGCCGGGCGCGCTCGCTTTGATCCGGTCGAGAAGCAGGGCCGTCAGCAAAAAAGGCGCCACGTGGTTGACGGCCCAGGTCAGCTCGATGCCATCCTCCGTGATCCGCCTCTCCGAGTTGACTGCTCCGGCGTTGTTGACGAGCACCTCCAACCTGGAATAACGCTCGAGCGCCTCGGCCGCCAGGCGCCGGATCGAGGCCTGGGAAGCAAGGTCGGCGAGCAGGACGTCGACCTCTCCGTCGGTACGCGAAGCCGCCTTGATCTGCCGGACGGCCTCGCCGGCTCTGGCCTCGCTGCGGGCGACGATGGCAAGCTTTGCCCCGCGCCAGGCGAGGTCCTTCGCAGCCGCCAGACCGATCCCGCCGGTCGCTCCAGTGATCAGCACACGCTTGCCCGCGACGCCTTGCCAGTCTGTCATGACGGTGTCTGCACCTCCCTGGACAGGGCCGGCATGACCTCGCGTGCGAAGAGGTCGATGGAGCGCAGGGACCTCTCCTCGGCAAGCGTGCCGAACGCGAACGTGGCGACGAAATAGTTGCCCCCCAGCTTCGGCAGCTCCTGCCGCAGCTGATCGCGCACGCTGTCAGGCGAGCCGACCAGCAGGAAGCGCTGCTCGACGAAGGCGTCGAAGTCCGAGGAGAAGTACTCCTTGCCCTGGTGCTTGAGCCAGAGGTGGTTGAAGTTGGCGAAGAAGCCGGCCAGCGCTGTGCGTGCGTCCCTGAGCGCCTCCGCGTCGGTCTCGGCCACATAGACGTGGCGCTGATGGCCGACCAGGGGTTCGGCCACGTGGTGGTTGAGCCGGCCGCCGTCGCTGCGGTGCGCCTGCCAGATCTGCTCGTACTGCTTCACCATCTCCGCCGAAGCTGCGCCCGCACGTGAAACCAGGAAGCCGAAGAGCGTGCTGAGGCCCTGCTGCGCGATCCACGGTACGCTCTCTGGGTTCGAGGTCGGGAACCAGAGCGGGGGATAGGGTCGCTGGTAGGGCCGCAGCGACAGGGTGGCTTCCCGGCTGAAGCGCTTGCCACTGTGCTCGATACGGCCATGCCGCAGGCCGGCGATGAGCATCTCGAACACTTCCATGTACAGCGCCCTGGCCTCCTCGACCCCTTCCACGCCGTAGTTGACGAGCTCGGTTGGCGACCCACCGCGCCCAACCCCCAGCTCCAGGCGGCCCTGGCTCAGGTGATCGAGCATGCAGATCTCTTCAACCAGGCGCACCGGATCGTAGAGCGGCAGCACGTTGACCAGCGTGCCCAGCCGGATCCGGCGCGTCCGGCCGGCCGCCGAGGCGAGGAACAGATTCGGCGACGGAGCCAGGCCGAGCGGCGTCCCGTGATGCTCGGCGACGTGGTAGCACCAGAAGCCGGCCCGGTCGGCGTACTCGGTCAGCTTCAGGCGGTGCTCGTAGACCTCGGCCGGGGGTCGGTGGCTGTCGTCGATCCAATCGAAGATGCCGAACCGAAGAGGCGCGGCGGGTCGCTTCGCGTCGGAGCCCTCCATTACCAGCGAATCATGATCGCCCGGGCGCGGTCCGAGAATCCAGTGGAGAGACTTGACGTCCGAGCCCGGACCTGATATAGTCGATATCGGCTAAACGATGTCGACCAATCGAGCACGACTACCGAGGACTCCGCTGACCCTGGCGGTGCTGAACCTGCTGAGCGAACGCGCCATGCACCCCTACGAGATGAAGACGCTGATGCGGGAGCGCGGTCATGATGCGGTCATCAAGCTCAAGGGCGGGTCGGTCTACGACACGGTCGAGCGGCTGCAGCGCCTGGGCTTCATCGACACGGTCGAGACCAGCAGGGAAGGCAGGCGCCCCGAGCGGACGGTGTACGCCATCAACGAGGCCGGACGTGACGAGCTCAAGGCCTGGCTGCGAGACATGGTCGCCAGGCCGGTCAATGACTATCCCCAGTTCGCAGCGGCGCTGGCCTTCGTCGTGGGACTGGAAGACTGTCAGGAAGTCATCTCCGAGCTCACGCGCCGCGCCGTAGCTCTCGAGGCGCAGATAGCCGCCGATGACACCATGCTCCGCTCGATGGCGGAGACCGGCATCCCGCGCATCTTCGGGATCGAACTCGAGTACGCACGAGCAATGCGACGCGCGGAGATGGAGTGGGTGCGAGGGCTCATCCAGGAACTGAAGGAAGGAGATCTCTGGCCCGACATCGAAGCCTTGAAGACATGGGCTCTGGCTGAGGCCCAGGAAGCCCGGCCAAAGGAGGTGAGCGACTGAGCCGAGACGTTTGACGACCCCCGGCAGCGTGTTCGCCGCACTCCGCCAGAGGTCGTGCTTTCCTCGAGTCGTTCCCGCGATGCGGAACCGGGCACTCAAGGCGTGCAACCAAAGGATAGCCCGAGGCTGCTCCGCGGGCCAGCCCCGAACGCGGTGGCTGGGTCCAACTCTATTCGTTCAAGGAGCATTCAATCGTGACTATCGAACACGGCCGGCGGGTCAATCCCTGGGCGGTGATGGCCGTCATCTCTCTGGGACTGTTCATGACCCTGCTCGACCTGACCATCGTCAACATCGCGATCCCGAGCATCATCGACGGCCTGAAGGCGTCGCTCGACCAGGTCCTCTGGGTGCTGAACGCCTACAGCCTCGTCTACGCAGTGCTGCTCATCACCTCGGGCCGGCTGGGCGACGTGTTCGGCCCGCGCAATCTGTTCGCGGCCGGCATAGTGGTCTTCACAGTCGCCTCGGCCGCCAGCGGTCTGGCCCACGACCCAACCCAGCTGATCGCGGCGCGTGCCGCCCAGGGCCTCGGCGCAGCTCTGATCGCGCCCCAGGGCCTGCCGCTGATGACGAGCCTCTTGCCGCCGGACCGGCGAGGAGGCGTCTTCGCCGTCTTCGGCATCCTCGCCGGCCTGGCGGTCGTGGCCGGCCCCACCCTGGGGGGATTCATAGTCACCCACTTCGGCTGGCAGTGGATCTTCTACGTCAACCTACCGGTAGGCGTTCTCACCCTCGTTGCCGCGTTTGTCGCCGTCCCCGACCTGCGGCCGGGCCTGAAGCACCGGCTCGACCTGCTCGGCGTGCTGCTCGCGACCGCCGGGCTGCTGGGGATCGTCTTCGGACTGATCGAGGGTCAGCGCTACGACTGGGGCACGGTTCGGGGCTTCATGACCATCCCCGAGATCATCGGCGCCGGCGTCTTGCTGCTCGCCGTGTTCCTGTTCAGCCAGGTGCTGCGCCAGGACCGGGAGCCACTCCTGCCATTCGCGGTCTTCAAGGACCGCAATTACACGATGATGACGGTGGTGCTGGCTGCGATGGGCTTCGCCATCCTCGGCTTCTACCTGCCTCTCACGATCTTCTTCCAGTCGGTGCTTGGGCTGAACGCCATCGATGCCGGGCTGACTCTGGCGGCGCAGCCCCTGGCCATGATGTTCGTCTCGCCCATCAGCAATGGTCTCGCGAGCCGCTTCGGCGGCAAATACATCCTCATCCCGGGACTGATCCTCTTCGCCGGTGGCGCTGCTTACATCGACTGGGCAGCGCACGCCGACTCGGCGCGCTGGAGCTTCCTACCCGGCCTGATCGCATCAGGCGTCGGCCTCGCCTGTACATGGGGCCCGATCTACGCCATCGCCACACGCGACCTGAAGCCGCACCTGGCCGGCGTCGCCTCGGGGGTGCTCAATACCATCCAGGAGCTGGGAGGCGTCATTGCGTCGGCCACCGTCGGGGCGCTGCTTCTGAACCGGCTCGCAGTGGCACTGCACGACCAGGCGACGAGCTACTCCACTCAGCTGCCGGACCAGTTCCGAGGCCGGTTTGTGGACGGCTTCAGCGCCGCAGCCCGGGGTGGCCTGGAGGTGGGTGCGGGTCAGACCGGAGCCGGCATCCAGGTGCCGCCGGGGGTGCCCGCTGCGGTCGTGGTGCAGCTTCACCACCTTGCGCACGACGTCTTCACCCACGCGTTCGTCGTCGCGATGCGGCCAACGCTGTTGGTCCCGATCGTCATCATCGTGCTTGCCGCGATCGCCTGCCTGGGGGTCCGGAACCGGCCGGCCCTGGCCCAGCCGGCGAAGGAGCCGCAAGCTCAAACATCAACCGCAGCCTGACAACTCTCCCCCACGCAGTTGGGGGAGTACCCGGCGAAGCCGGGGGAGGGGGGGCGCCACGGAGTTGGGGGAGTACCCGGCGAAGCCGGGGGAGGGGGCGCCGGCTCGAGACTCGATCGGGCCGGCCCCCTCGCTCCCGACTGCAGGTCGCATAGGCTGAGAAGGTGACAGGCGACGGCACCACGGCCCTCTCTGCCAGCCGGGTCGCGAACGTGGCGGCTCCAGCCATCCTCGAGGCCTTTGAGGGCTGCCAGGAGTCCTTCAACGCCATCAGCCGGCGGGCCAGGAGCCGTTTCGAGCTTCGGGACTGGAAGGGCGCCGCGGCGGATGCCACCGAGCGCCTCGATCTGTACGGGGGCGCCATCGACGAAATCGAGGCGGGCGTTCGGACGGTGCTCGGAGTGCGGGTCACCGACCGGCTGCTCTGGGCGGGCATGAAAGCCGTGTACTCGGGACTGATCGCGGGGCGGGCGGACTGGGAGCTCGCCGAAACCTTCTTCAACTCGGTGACCCGCCGTGTGTTCACCACGGTCGGGGTCGACAGCAACATCGAGTTCGTAGACTCCGACTTCGCGGCGCCATCAGTCGATGGTGTCGGCTTCGCGTGCCGCACGTACCAGGGAGGTCGGGACGCAGCCGGCGCGGTCGAGACCATGCTGCGTGACGCTGGGCTCGACGCTGCGTTCGAGGACCTGCCTCGGGATGCCGAACGCGTGTCTGTTCGCCTTACGGACCAGCTCCGCTCAATCGGAGCAGATGGTCGGGTGGAGTGGGCCGAGATCATCGGGGCCCCGTTTTTCCGGCGTAAGGGGGCATATCTCATCGGCAGGGCCTTCAGCGGCGGGAAGTCGATCCCGCTTGCGCTCGCCCTGCTCAACAGTGAAGCGGGTGTTGTGGTGGACGCCGTGCTCACAGACGAGGATGACATCAGCATCCTCTTCAGCTTCACCCGCTCTCATTTCCACGTCGACCTGGGCCCGCCCCACGAGCTCGTGCGCTTCCTCAAGCTGCTCATGCCGAAAAAGCCGATCGCGGAGCTCTATATCGCGCTTGGCTACCACAAGCATGGGAAGACTGAGCTCTACCGTGACCTTCTCAGGCACCTCCGGGACACCGATGAGCAATTCCAGTTCGCGCCGGGCACCCCGGGTACAGTGATGGTCGTTTTCACCATGCCGAGGTACGACCTGGTGTTCAAGGTGATAAGGGACCGGTTCCCACTCATCAAGCCGATCACGGCGCACGGGGTGATGCAGAATTACCGCCTCGTATTCCGGCACGATCGGGCAGGCCGGCTTGTGGAAGCCCAGGAGTTCGAGCACCTCGAGTTCGACCGGGCGCGATTCACTGACGACCTGCTGGCGGAGTTCAGCCGTGATGCCGACCAGACCGTTTCGGTGAGCTCCGATGCGGTTGTGGTCCATCATGCCTACGTAGAGCGGCGCGTGACACCACTCGACGTGTACGTCAGGGAGGCTCGCGAGGACGCCGCTCGGGCTGTGGTGGCGGACTTTGGGCAGGCGGTCACGGAGCTGGCGGCCACGGGTATCTTTCCAGGCGAGCTCCTACCGAAGAACTTCGGCGTGACGCGGCACGGCCGCGTTGTCTGCTACGACTACGACGAGCTCTCCTTTCTCACTGACTTCTGCTTTCGTGACATGCCTGCGGCTCGGGTCGACGACGACGAGTACGCGGACGAGGCGTGGTTCGGCGTTGGTCCACGGGACGTGTTTCCGGAGGAGTTCTCGCGCTTTCTCACGCTCCCGCCGGCTCTGCGCGCGGTGCTCGAGCAGAGCCACGGGCAGCTCTTCGATTCTTCGTTCTGGCGGGAGATGCAGGCTCGGGTCAGCAGCGGAGAGATCGTTGACATCTTTCCCTACCACGTGTCGCGCCGGCTGCGGGAGTAGCTGCGTACGAGCCTGCCGCTTCAGGTCGAGGCGAGCGGATTAAGCCAGCGAACCTCTCCAAACCGTGCGAAGTCGGTATCCGCTGAACAGACGACGAGCCCGTGTTCGATGGCGAGCGCCGCGAGCTGGGCGTCGGGGATCAGATTGCCGCGCAGCTGATAGGAGGTTATGAGCGATCCAAGGACTCTGGCATGACGCTCGGTCGGATTCGGGACCCAGACGGTGTCCCAGGCCAGCCAATCCTCAACGTGTGTCCACGCGGCCATAGGAGACAGCGGCCGCTCCGACGCCCTTGGATGCGTCGCAATACGGACAAACGCTCCCAAGACCTGCCAGGGCAGACCGACGCGCTGCGACCCGTTCAACGTCTTCGTGAGCCAGGCTCTTGCGCTTGCGTGAAAGTGGCTCCCCGCGTCCACTGCAAAGAGCAGGACGTTGGCGTCTACGAGCATCAACGGACGCTCGATTCTTCGAGCAGCTCCAGCGCCTCGGCCACGTTGGTGACGTCAATGCGGATGCCGATGCTTTCGGCGCGTTGCCGGAACGGCTGCCGGGGCCGCTTCGCTCTCAGGCCGGCCCGTATCAGCTCGTTGATTACCTTGCTGAGGCCTGCTGAGCGGTCGCGCCGCATCTGCTCCACCGCGGCGGCGACGTCGTCGTCCAAGGTGACTGTCGTCCGCATGCGCGCAATTCTACATCATGATGCTGGAGTCCGAGCATCTCACTGCCAGCCCGAAAGGTTCCCTGACCGAGCCTGCCTAGGCCAGAGGCCTCCTCCAGATGAATGACCCGCGGTCAAATTGGGTTCACTAAAGGGGATGGTCGACAGCTCCAGCAACCTGATCGAAGTCCGGCACCTGGTCAAGCGCTACAAGAAGGCCGAGAAGAACGCGGTCGACGACGTCTCCTTCGGAGTTCGCCCCGGAGAGTTCTTCTCACTGTTGGGGCCCAACGGGGCTGGGAAGACCACCACCATCTCGATTCTGACCACGACCCTTGCGCCCACCTCCGGTCACGTGACCGTCGATGGGTTGGACGCCGTCAACGACGCGGCAGGCGTACGGCGCAAGGTCGGCATCATCTTCCAGAAACCAAGCCTCGACCAGAACCTCTCCGGGGAGGAGAACGTCCGGCTGCACGCCATGCTGTACGGGCTCTATCCTTACCGGCCGTTCTACCGAGCCATGCCCCGCCAGTACCGCAATCAGGTCGCTGAGCTGGCCGCGGTGCTCGGCCTGGAGAAGGAGATCTTCAAGCCGGTCAAGACGCTGTCAGGCGGCATGAAGCGCAAGCTGGAAATAATTCGCGGCCTCATGCACAAACCAAAAGTGCTATTCCTGGACGAGCCGACCGCGGGCCTCGACGCGGCCAGCCGGCGGAGCCTGTGGGCGTATCTCCGGGAGGTCCGCGCCGAGTATGAGACGACCATCTTCCTCACGACCCACTACCTCGAAGAGGCCGAGGAAGCCGACCGGATCTGCATCCTCGACCAGGGCAGAGTCGTGGCGCTCGGCACGCCCGATCAGATCAAGGCCCAGCTGGTGTCCGAGTGGCTGGTGCTCGACGCCGCCGACCGAGCATCCCTGCGCAGGGAGCTGGAGGCGCTGGGGGTGACCTTCGAGCAGCAGGGCCAGTTCAAGGTGACCCTGAACGGTCATTCGGCCCAGGAGGTCATCCGCTCGCTCGTCACCCCGCTTACCGTGCTCAGGACGCACTCGCCCTCACTCGAGGACGCCTATCTGGAGATCGTCGGGAAGGGAACGGAGTGACCGAGCTCAACGCCGTCCTCGCCATCGCCTCTCGAGACGTGCTGAAGCTTCTGCGCGACCGAAACCGGTTGGTGTTCACGCTCGTCTTCCCCGTCATCTTCATCGGGCTGATGGGTGGCACTCTGCAGAGCAACCTGGGCCGCGCGGCGGGCTTCAACTTCATCGGCTTCATCTTCACCGGGGTGCTGGGCATGACGCTCTTCCAGAGCGCTGCGCAGGGTCTGATCTCGCTGATCGAGGACCGTGAGAACGACTTCAGTCAGGAGATGTTCGTTTCACCTATCTCGCGCTACTCGATCGTCTTCGGAAAGATCTTCGGCGAGACGGTCGTCGCGTTCGTCCAGGCGGTGCCGACGATCATGCTGGCATTAGCGCTGAGAGTTCCGCTGACGCCGTTTCAAGTCGCGCTTCTGATCCCAGCCGGCCTCCTCGCCTGTCTGCTCGGTGGCGCTTTCGGGGTGGCGGCGATGTCGCTGCTGAACAGTCAGCGAGCCGCTCAGCAGATCTTTCCCTTCCTGATGTTCCCGCAGTTCTTCCTGGCCGGGATCTTCAACCCGATCAAGGTGCTGCCCTGGTACCTGGTGCCCTTCTCATTGCTGTCGCCGATGCGCTACGCGGTCGACCTTGTGCGCGGTGTCGTTTACACAGGCCGTCCGGAGTACGAGAAGGTCGTGCTCTTCAACCCCCTGACCAACCTGCTTGTCATGGTGGCGATCTTCGCGGGCTGCCTCGTGCTGGGGACGGCGGTGTTTGTGCGGCGCGAGACCAACCGTTAGCGAATTCCGAGTCAGCGAATCCCCTCCCACAGCCGGCGCTCCTCGGCACGAGGGTCGTCCACCACCTGGCAGGTGTCACCGAAGCACATGGTCGCCCTGCGTTCGGACCGGTAGCGCGGCCAGCCAGGGTCACCGGTCATGGCGAACGCCACCCAGGCGGCGTGCATCGCGTCCGCCAGCGCTTGCGGCGCCTGGTCGCCCCCCAGAGGCCTCCCGCGCTCGGTGGCCAGCGTGTCGAAGACGAACGCGACCTCGAGGGCATGGCAGGCGCCGAGGCGGCCGTCAAAAGCGGGGGAACGCCACGCGAACTCGTATACGTAGCCCTCGGCGGCTTCGGCCAGGCGCTGCGCCGGAATGCGGAAGAACCAGTCGGTGCCCACGGCCGCAAGCACGTCTCCCGGAGTGGCGCCGGGACGTCCGGACCTGTAGACGGCCACGCCGTCGGTTCCCAGGCCGTAGCCGGCGGCGGTGGCCGCTAGCATCTCGTCCGGGACGAGGTCTATCAGCCCCGTGGGAACCAGGAACAGCCGCTCCTCCTCGGTGGTGGTGCCGGTCATCACGTCGACGTCAGCGCCCGTGCCGGCCGCGATGCGGTCGATCGGGCGAGCCGGCAGCACCTCGCCGTCCACGACCGGCTCCCAGGCCATCTGGTTCGCCGCCACCTGCCCCCACCGTTGCGGGTCGCGGTCCAGGAGAGCGTCCAACGAGATGGCGGCCTGGGCCTCGACTAGGGCCTCCGCCGGCAGCGCGGCCAGCGTCTCTCGGGTCGGCGTGACGCCGAGCCTGGCCGCAAGCATGGCCGCAATCTTGTCGGCCGTCGCGGCTGGGATCGCGTGGTGGCCGGCGCCACTCTGGGCGATCGCCCGCCGGAAGAGGCCCTCCGCCCCTGGCATCGAGAGCAGGCTCGCGACGCACATGCCACCAGCGGACTCGCCGAAGATCGTTACGTTGTCAGGGTCGCCGCCGAACGACGCTATGGAGTCGCGGACCCACTCCAGCGCGGCGACCTGGTCGAGCAGCCCGCGGTTGGGGGGCGCCCCCGCGATCTGGGCGAAGCCCTCCACGCCCAGGCGGTAGTTGATCGTGACGCAGACTACTCCGTCGCGCGCGAAGGCGGCGCCATCGTAGGTCGGTACCGCCCCCGAGCCGTTGGTGAAGGCACCGCCGTGGATCCAGACCATGACCGGCAGCCGCGTGCTCCCAGGCTCCGGCGTCCAGATGTTCAGGTTGAGGCAGTCCTCGCCTGGCAGCGCCGGATTGTGCAGGATCCTGTCGAACGGCTCGCGATAGGGTGGCTGGGGTGCGGTGGGACCAAAGGCGAGCGCGTCGCGGATGCCGTCCCAGGGCTCGGCAGGCAGCGGCGGTCCGAGACGGTTCGCACCAAACGGGGGTGCCGCGTATGGAATGCCCTTGAAGGCGGCGACGCCGCCATCCATTTTCCCCCGGACCCTGCCCTGGCGCGTGTCGATTACGCACTCCATGGCAGGAGATTCTCTCAGGCGGCCGGCGCTGCTGGACGGCTCCTGCCGCGGTTCCGGGTGCGGCGGCGTCTCGACCGCACGAAGCTGGTGGCGTGGCCGTCGCCCTGTGGCGCGGCGGGCCTGGGCTCGGGCTCGGGCCGCTCCACGTAGCGCCAGCCGCCGTCGGCGAGCAGGTGGGCGACGTCGAGCTCAGGCAGCCGGGGCGCCCCCTGCCGGCGGAGCCGCCGCCAGCGCAGGTGGTCGTCGGGGCTCAGCATGGTCAGAGCCCAGCCGCGCCGGCCCATGCGCGCTGTTCGGCCGACGCGGTGCGTCAGCCAGTCCGGTGAATCGGGCAGCTCGTAGTTCACCACCAGGTCGATGTGCGAGATGTCCAGACCCCGGGCGGCCACGTTGGTGGCGACCAGCACTTCCACACGGCGCTGACGGAAGGCGTCCATCGTCCGGTCGCGGGTCGGCTGGTCCAGGTCACCCTGGAGCTCGAGCGAGACGATGCCCATGCGCCTGAGGTCCCGATTGAGCGACCGGACGCCGCTCCTGGTGCGGCCAAAGATCAGGGCTGAGCCCTGCAGGCGGCGCAGCAGCGCCGCCAGGGTCTTCAGTTTGGCCTCGCGGTCGACGCGAAGCAGGCCGTGCTCGAGGAGGTCCTCCTCGTCGTCGGGCTCGACGGTCACTCGGACCGGCTCCCGCATGTGGCGGTCGATCATGCGCGTCACCCAGGCAGGCATCGTGGCCGAGGCCAGCACGAGCTGCGGATGGTAGGTCAGGCCGAGGATTCGCTCGACATCCGGCGCGAAGCCGAAGTCGAGCATCTCGTCCGCCTCGTCCAGGACCGCATACTCCACCCGGCTGAGCGAGACCAGCCTGCGGCCGACCATGTCCAGGATGCGGCCTGGGGTGCCGATCAGGACGTCGATGCCGGCCTTGAGCGCCTGCGTCTGGGTCGCGTAGCCGACCCCGCCGTAGAGAAGCGCTACACGCAGGCCGTGGTCGAGGCTGTCCAGCACTCGCTCGACCTGCACGGCGAGCTCGCGGGTGGGAGTCACGACCAGGGCACGGGGCCCAGCCGCGGTCGGTCCGATGCGTTCGATGAGCGGCAGGAGAAAGGCAAGCGTCTTGCCCGAGCCGGTCGGCGCCTGGATGACGATATCACGCCCTTCCAGCAGCTCCGGGATGGCGATAGCCTGGACCGGAACGGGGGTTTCTATTGACTGCCGCTCGAGAGCGGCAAGACTCCGGGCACTGAGGCCCGCGTCAGCGAATGACTGCAATCAGTACTCCAAATCCCCTCTCTTTCTTGGTTTCTTTCCGCAGTTCCTGAGGACGCCGTTGCTAGGACAACGTTGAGGGGAGACCCCCGGGCAGCGGGTTGCTAACGGATAGTACGCCTTCGGCGTGGGTTTCATTCCTGCGCGGAGCGCTGCCTGCCGTCGCTTACACGGCGGGCCAGGGTAGCCGCCGTCACTGCAGCGGCGACCTCGACGAGCTCGGCCGGCACGCGCGCCGGCCGGCCGTCGTTCAAACGTACCCAGACCCACTGGGACAGAACGTTCGCGATCGGCGCCCCGTCACTCAGCCGTTGGATCGTTGTGCGTCGCACGCCGCGCACACCTCTCACGAGCTCGACGCGGACCGTCAGCTCCAGCTCGTCACCCATGACCGCCGGGCGCAGGTACTCGATCTCGTGGCGGCGGATCACCCAGGCTCCGTTGTGAGCCTCCGACCACACCCGGCCGTAGCCCGACGCCTCGGCGTGCTCGACCGTCAGCGCCTCTGCGTAGTTCAGGTAGACGGCGTTGTTGACGTGCCCGTTCTGATCGATCTCATAGCTGCGTACCAGCCAGCGGGTCTTGTAGACGAGGGGATCGACACGGGTGGTCACCATTTCAATTCTGCCGATCGTCGAGGGGTGCGACTGGTGATGAGGCCTGATCCTCCCAGAGCCCGATGCGCGGTGACGCGTACGATCTGCCCGAGATGAGCCAGACGCCGCACGATCCGGGCGAGCGGCCGCCGGACACCGGCAGTGCGCCGGAGGAGCCGGTCAAGCCGCCAGAGGCCCTCAGGCCGCCGGGGGGTGCGCCGGCGCCCCCGGCGCCCCAGCCTGTCCAGCCCCCGATTCGAACCGGCGTTACGCTCGGCCGCAACCAGGTCCAGGAGTACCTTGGCCAGGGCGCCTACGGGCCCAACTACCGCGCCTACGACCCCAACCTCTCACGCTCGACCACCATCGAGGTGCTGGAAGCGCTGCGCGATCAGGATGTGCGCGGCCGGCTGGCCGCGGCCGCTCCGCGGCTGGTCGAGCTCCACCATCCCAACCTTGTTGACGTTTACGAGGTCGGCGAGCGCCAGGGCGTTCCCTATCTGGTTTCGGCCTACGTCGAAGGCGTCTCCTTGAGGGACGCAATGCGGGGCGGGATCAGCCAGGAAGGCGCGGTCCGGCTCCTCCAGGGCGTCGCCAGGGGAGTTGATCACGCGCACTGGCAGGGCATCGTGCACGGCGACCTGCGGCCGGCCACCATAATGCTCGGCCCGGAAGGCCGGCCGCTGGTGAGGGACGCAGGGCTGGTGCCCCTCCTCGACCCCGGCTTCCGCGGGGCTGCGCTGGGCATCCGTACAGGAGCGCTCCACTACCAGGCGCCGGAGCAGCTCGAGCGCGGCGAGGTCAGCTCTGCGACTGACCGCTACGCCTTCGCGACCATCGCCTACGAGCTGCTGACCGGGACGACGCCGTTCCCCGGCCACACGACCTCCGAGATCCTCTCGGCGAAAGAGCGCATGGAGGCCATGCTTGCGTCGAGCCGGAGCCCGCACATCGGTCCCGCGACGGACCAGGTGCTGGCAAGCGGTCTGGCCCGAGACCCCGACGCGCGCTGGCAGAGCTGCCTGCAGATGACACAGGCGCTGAGCCAGGCTCTCAGCGACGACGCTTACGCCCCCCAGGCGGCGTACACGGTGGAGGAGCCGGGCGTGGCTGTGCGGCCGGTCGGGCGGCCGGCCGGGCAGCGCTGGCCCTGGGTGCTCGCCGCCATCGCCGCCGTAGCCGGGGTCGCCCTGGCCGCCCTTCTGCTCTGGCTAAACAATCAGCAGGCTGGGCCCAGCGTCGACCTATCGGCCACCTCAGTGCTCCCGGGGGATGCGGTCATCGTCACCGCCACCCACCTGCCCGCCCGCCAGACCGTGTCGATCGAGTTCGAGAGCTCGGCTGTAGAGCTGAGCAGAGCCCAGGCTGACCAGTCCGGCGCGTTCACCCAGCGCGTTGCCATCCCCTTCGACGCCGGCCCGGGCGTGCACCTGATCAGCGTGTGCTGGAACGGAAGCTGTCCCGCCAAGCAGCAGCTCACCGTGCGCCAGCCGTCGCCTAGCCCCACTCCGACGCCGACCCCCACTCCGACACCAACCGCGACCCCAACGCCCACGCCCACGCGGACTCCGACCCCGACGCCAACTCCAGTCCCTACCCCTTCACCCACTCGGACCGCAGCACCCGTCTCACCGCCGGTTGGATGACCCGTGGGATCGACGCTCTACCTGCTCCGACATGCCAAGTCGAGCTGGGCCGATGACAGCCTGGCCGATCGCGATCGGCCACTGGCCCCGCGCGGACGCCGCGCCGCGCAGCGCCTCGCCCAGCACTTCCGCGAGCACGGGATCGCTCCCGAGGTGGTCCTCTGTTCGCCCGCGCTCCGCACTCGGCAGACGCTGGAGCTGATCGAGCCCGGCCTCCGCGGGCGCACGCGAGTGCTGGTCGAGGACGAGCTCTATGGCGCCGGCGCGGAACAGCTGCTCCTCCGCTTGCGGCGGCTGGAGGAAGCCGTCGACTCTGCTCTCGTGATCGGTCACAACCCCGGTATCCAGGATCTCGCCGTCTTGCTGGTCCGCGGCAGTGCCGAGCGCGCGCAGCTTCGCACCCACTTCCCCACGGCTGCGCTGGCAACGCTGGCCATTGCGGGGGGTTGGCGCAGGCTGGGCCGGAGCGGCGCCCAGCTCGTTGACTTTCGGGTCCCCCCCGCCCGCAGCTGAATCGGCTTTGCCGTTCAGGTCTCGACAGGGCCTTATTTGTCGGGCTAAGATATCAAGCAAGCTGTAGAACTTCCTACAGACTGGTGGCTCTTGCGGGGGCAGGTCACCATCCAGGCAAGACCCTCTCAGTACCTGGAAGCAAGCAAACCTTAGACATGACAAGCGGGGAGGTAGCCCTCGCCGGGGGCGCGTGGGCGCCCCGGGCGGAGGCTACGTGGCATGGGCGACGGCCGCCGGTGCGACCACTGGTCGCAGCGATGCTGGTTGGCGACTTTTCGGAGGCGTGCCTCCTGGCAAACCAGTTCCTGGCCAGGGTCCGCAGCCGGACAGCGGTCTTCGCCGACCTGCTGCAGCCGGCGCAGTACGAGATCGGTGAGCTGTGGTACCGGGGCCAGGTTGGCATCGAAGCCGAGCATCGAGCGGCGATGATGGTCGAGCGGCTGGTGACCACCCTGCCGCCGACACCGTCTCGCTCCAGGGTGCCGGCCGGTACGCGATGCCTGCTGACCGTTCTGCCTGGCGAGCAGCACACGATGGGACTCTGGATGTTCGCCCTGGCCCTTGAGGACGAGGGTTGGGACGTCGAACTGCTGGACAGCGAGTGCCGTCCGCACGAGCTGGCCGACCTGGTCGAGCGAGCACGTCCGCGGCTGGTGGGAGTCTCGGCGGGGTACGTGCCGCCGAAGAACGGCCTGGCTCTGGTGGTGAGGTCGATCCGCGATCTCTCGGTGCCGGTGCTGGTGGGTGGCGCGGCGTTCAACCGAGCCGGCGACCTCTGGCGGCGAGTTGGGGCCTCGGCCTACGGGGCGGACGCCCGGATCGGCACGGTACTCGCCCGCCGACTGGTGCGGCCATGAACGCGCCCGCCGAGTTCACGATAGGCGAGGTCGCCTCGATGATCGGTTTCTCGCCCCATACCATTCGGGCCTGGGAGCGGAGGCACAACATCCTCAAGCCGCAACGAACGCCCTCCGGCCAACGGCGCTACACGGCCGAGGACATCGACCTCCTGCGCGAGGTCATCAACGGCGTGGTGGTCCGAGGTCTCACACTGAAGGTCGCGGTCAGGGCCGCCCAGGGCGGGCTCTTGCTTCAGTCGGGCGAGAATGGCGCCTCCGGTCTGCGCCACGAGAACGGCTCCACCGGGCTGCGTCACGAGATCGACCCGGCTCTGGCGATGGCCGAGGGGCCAGGCGCGCCCTGGCGTGCGGTGGCCGACTTCATGCCCCAGCTGATCGCGATCCTCGACGGCGAGGGCGACATCGTCGACGCGAACGTGGCTCTCGTCTCAGCGGCCGGCGGCCTCCGCGAGCAGCTCAGGGGCACCCGCTTCGTCGACTTCGCCGATCCGTACGACCGGGCCAAGGCAGTGACCGCCTTCCGGCCGCCGTTCCAGCGGCGGCGCGGCTGGGAGCTCAACCTTCGCCTACCCGCCAGGCACGGACTCTATACGTTCGACTGCCTGCCCATACGTGTCGGTGACAAGCAGTTCCTGATTGTGATCGGCCACGACGCGAACCCCACTGTGAGCTGGCCCGGCTCACACAACGGGCACGGCGGGCACAACGGTTCGTAGCAGCCGCACAAGCTCGCCGCCGCTCCGACGCTCCTGGGCTCCTTGTCAGGATTGGGCCCAAACGCTAGAGTCTCGCACCGAGAGGTGGCGTGGGTGTTTCTCGCTGTAGGCCAATCGGCGATCACAGCACAGTCGGGTCTCTTTTGCTTGCTGATCGGCCACCTGGCGTGAGCCGGTCGGACCCGACGGCAGTCAACTCAGGCACTCCCTTGAGCGAGCGCTTGCTTTCCGATTTATCGTTCCGTATGCCCTTTCGCAAGTACCAGCGGATGGTGCTCGATCACATCGCCACTGGGGACGGTGACAGGCGGTATCACATCGTCGCGCCGCCAGGAGCGGGCAAGACGATTGTTGGCCTGGAGTTGATTCGAAGGTGGTCGCAACCGGCTGTCGTATTCGCCCCCACGACGACTATCCAGGAGCAGTGGCGGGACAAGCTCGCTCTATTCACACCACCTGGCTTCGACCTGGAGACTGTAGCGAGCCTCAATCCGGCCCGGCTCGCACCGATCAATGTGTTCACGTATCAGCTGATATCAACCCCTGGTCAAGCCGACGATCTCCTGCGACGGCTCGCTCTAGAGCGGTGGACCGATGACCTCATGGCTTCCGGGCATGCTCCAAATGAGGCTGCGGCAGCAGACCGGATTGCGAAGCTGCGGATTAACAATCCGGAGGCCTACCACGCGGAGATCTCCCACCTCATACCACGGATCAAGCGCGAAGCTCTCAGAGACGACCACCAGGACGTGCGCCGCTTCCTGCACCCCAATGCCATCCAGCTCATCGCGAACCTCGTCGCCTATGGAGTGAAGACAGTCGTGCTAGATGAATGTCATCACCTGCTCGACTATTGGGCCATCGTGCTGCGTGCGTTGATTGCTGAGATCAACGAGCCGCGGATTGTCGGACTCACCGCCACCCTCCCTGATCCCCATGACCCCTACTCCTATGACAACTACACGTCCCTCCTCGGCGACGTGGATTTTGAGATACCGACCCCCGCCGTGGTGAAAGACGGCGAGCTGGCTCCTTATCGCGAGCTCACCTGCATTGTCAAGCCGAGCGCCAAGGAGCTCGAGTATCTGGCAACCGTTCAACAAGTCTTCGAGTCATCACTTGCAGAGACGACAGACAGCCTCTCCTTCCGGACGTGGGTCCTCCAACTTGTAGGAGGAGGCACAGCCGATGCGTGGGCAGGCCTGTTGGCCAACGATGCTCCTCTAGCTATTGCTTGTGTGAGGTTCCTGTGTCGGTGCGGAGTGGATCTCCCGGCTGGCGTGAGGTCGCCCGCAGACCTGCTGCGCGGTAACGAAGCCCAACCGACGGTTGACGACTGGCTGATGCTTCTCGAGCGATATGGCCTGGATGTGCTCAAGACCAGCGCAGACCCAGCGGATCACAACAGGCTGGCGACGCTACGGCGCGCTCTTCACCCGTTCGGCCTGGCAGTAACTGAGGAGGGCCTACGCCAGTCTCGCTCTGTGGGTGACCTGGTACTCGCCTTCTCGGAGGCGAAGGATGCTGCGGTTGTTCGAATCCTGGTGGCTGAAGATGCGGCGCTTGGTCCACGGTTGCGTGCTGTCGTTGTGACTGATTTCGAGCACGATCGGCGGGGCCTCGTCGAAGCCCACGAGGCTCTGGACAAAGACGCTGGTAGCGCTCGGAGACTATTCCGCCGGCTTGCGTCGGAGGCTACGCTGGGGCACCTTAACCCCATTCTTGTCACGGGTGAGGTTCTCTGGATCGAGGCAGCGGGGTCGGAGCGGATCGTGGCGGCCTTCAACGAGTTCCTGAAGGGGCAAAGGCTGGACGCGTCATGCTCAGCGAAGCCCAGCCGTGACCCCAGTGTGGCTGAGGTTCTCGGTGAGGGCCCGGCGTGGAGCCCCCGGACCTATGTGCAAATGGTGACGAGCCTCTTCGCCAGCGGCCTCACAAGATGCTTGATCGGCACGCGCGGCCTTCTGGGCGAGGGCTGGGATGCCGAATGTCTCAACACCCTGATCGACCTGACAGCGGTCACCACGAGCACGTCGGTTCAACAGCTACGCGGCAGGGGCCTGCGCCTCGACTCGTCCTGGCCTCGCAAGGTCACCCATAACTGGGACGTGGTGACGGTAGCGCCAGAATTCGAACGCGGCGATGCGGACCTTCGAAGGTTCGTAATCCGGCACGACCGGCTCTGGGGGGTGGCGGACAACGGCAAGGTTGTCCGTGGCATCGCTCATGTGGATCGAAAACTCAGCACCGAGCTGGCTTTCCACAGCTTCAAGAGCGTCGACTACGCCGACCTCGACAAACGCATGATGGCCTCACTGTCCACTCGAGAGGACGAGTACGCTCTCTGGAGTGTCGGCGAGGAATACTCGAACTTCGCGTGGCGGTGTGCGGGCATCCGGGCGCCCGACCTGAAGGTCAGAACGGTCAACACGATCCAGGACACGCTGCGGCGCCTCATCATCCAGTTCTGGCCCGCAGTGTTGACGGCAGCTGTCGGTGCACTCGTTCTCATTTTTCAGGTCGGTGTTCGATCCCCGGTGGCCTGGAAGCAACCACTGGAATTTCTCCTGATCGGACTTGGCTTTTACGCTTCTCCTCGCACTGGCAGGCGGGATTCGACAGGGGTCACGAATTCTGCGACAGCTGCTCGTCGGGCAGCCGCCAGATGCGATCCTCCTCGATATCGCACGCGCGGTCCTTGCCGCGCTCAACGACTGCCAGTATTTATCTGGCCATTTGACCATCGATTACGTCCGAGTTGTCGCTCAGGATGACGGTTCCTATCAAGTATTCGTCGACTACGCGTCGGAGGAGGATGCGGCGATCTTTACGCAAGCTTATCGGCAGGTCTTCGAGCCAATTCACGATCAGCGCTATCTGATTCTCCGCGACGATGGACGCCTACCGCACGTCTGGTTGATGCCGTTCTGGTTGGCATTGAGGCCATTCGCCCGGCGGGTGGCAGGGTATCCTGCAGCGTTCTATCCCGTGCCCCAGGTCCTCGCCAGTCGCAAGCAGCGAGCAGTGGCCTATGCGGCCGCCTGGAAAAAGTTCGTGGGAGGCGGTCGACTCATCTACACAAAGTCGCCGGAGGGCTTCAGGCTTCTGATGGAGGCCCAGGCACGGAGGCGGCCGGTTGTTACCAGTGCGGCGTTCGAGGAGTGGCGGTAGCGCGCATGCCTGGACTGCGCGCTTGTGCGAATGCGCACCTCCCCAGCATCGGGAACTACGCAACTGTACGAAGGCGGACCTCCCGGGCGTCGGGAACTACGTGATCGTACGAGTGCGTCATTATCGTCAGCCCCAGCTCGCGGCTTCGCCTCGAACGGCGGTGTGCAGCTGCTCCTCCAGGTCTTTGACCGCCGGCGTGGCCCCATATGCCGTCATGTCCTGGCGCAGGCCCTCGACCACCCGGAATATCGGCTCGAGCTGCATCTTGGAAGCCCGATCCAGAGCCGTGCTGGCAACCCGGCAGGCCTCCTCCGGCTCCCTGTCCAGCAGGTAGGTGCTTGCCAGGGACGTGTAGAGCCAGAGACGGTCGCGCTCTCTGGACGGCCCCAACGAGTTCAGGACCTGCTGGAGTATCGCTCGCGCCTCCACTGTGCGCCCCAGCTTTGCAAGGCTGGCGCCCCGCTCGCCCTCGAGCCAGCTGGCATCGATCGAATTGAAGCGCGGCCGGGCCTTCTCGTCGTCGGGCTCGATGAGGAAGAGGGCGCGTTCGGCGCGGTCGAGCGCGCGCAGACAGCCGTCCGCGTCGCCCATCAACGCGTACGCGTCCGCTTCCTTTGCTGCAGTCCACACCTGGCTGGCGGGGGTAGCTTCTTTCCGCGTGAACCCGAACATGCTGCCGTTGATCTGCCGGATCCGCTTCTGCGGGTTCTCTCGGTACGGTGGCTGGCAGGCGGCACTTGCCATCAGGTACGCGCCCAGGGCGCGGTCGCCGGCTTCGCGCGCAGCCTCCAGCCCGGTCTCGAAGTAGACCATGGCGCCCTCAGGGTCGTCCATGTCCCAGCGCAGCCAGCCCGCATAGCCGGCCGTCTCGGCTGCCAGCGAGCAGAGGCGGGAGCGCAGCGAGTGGGACAGAGAGCTCCGAAGCAGGAGCGTG
>Ga0126378_10000184_pt1 | contig 47598 bp, 43 predicted proteins | sample PanSoiMetPlot_23_FD_92587 | JGI IMG/M metagenome (GOLD analysis project Ga0126378, IMG submission 92587) | Tropical forest soil microbial communities from Panama - MetaG Plot_23 | ecosystem: Environmental > Terrestrial > Soil > Tropical forest > Bulk soil | place: Panama | collected 2016-02-17 | reverse complement strand
TTGGTGGGCTGCCGCACTTTACCGATGGCAGCGTCTCGCTCCTCTTGGGCAACGGCGATGGGAGCTTCCAGCCGCCTCGCAACCTTCTGGGCCCCCCTTATCAAGTTTTTCGGTTCGTGGCGGTGGCGGACTTCAACGGGGATGGAGCCCCCGACCTGGCCGTGATTGCGAATAGTGTTGTCTTAGTGCTCTTAGGGCGCGGCGATGGGAGCTTTCAGGCCCCCCGGAGCTTTAGCGTGGGCGACAGTCCCTTTTCAATAGCCGTCGGGGACTTCAACGGGGATGGCGCCCCGGACCTGGCTGTGATTGCGAGTGGTGCCGTCTTCGTGCTCTTGGGTCGTGGCGATGGGAGCTTCCAGGCCCCCCGGAGCTTTAGCGCGGGCCAGAGTCCCGTTTCAGTAGCCGTCGGGGACTTCAACGGGGATGGGCTGCTAGACCTAGCCGTGGCCAACTACCTCTCCGCGGGAACCGTTTCGGTGCTTTTGGGCAACGGAGATGGGACCTTTCAGGCCGCGCAAAGCTACGACGCAGGCGCCTTTCCTACATCCGTTGCGGTGGGCGACTTCAACGGGGATGGGGCGCTCGACCTCGCTGTGGCCGTCGGGTCCCACAACCTCTGGGTGTTCTTGGGCAACGGAGATGGGAGTTTCCAGCCGCCTCAGGACTTTGGCACGGGCAGCTCTCCTGGTAGCGTCGCGGTGGAGGACTTGAACGGGGACGGGGTGCCGGACCTGGTCGTGGCGAACTCCGGCTCCGGTACTGTCTCCGCGCTCTTGGGCAGCGGAGACGGGAGATTTTCCACAACACCCAACTTTGGCGCGGGCCGGGTTCCTGATGCTGTGGGGGTGGGGGACTTCAACGGCGATGGGGTGCTCGACCTAGCCGTGACCGACGAGGGTGCTTATCCGCCGTACCCCAGCGGTGTTTCGGTGCTTTTGGGCAACGGGGATGGGAGCTTCCAGCCGGCGCGCGTCTTTGACGTGGGCCCGCTTCCTTACTCCATAGCAATTGCCGACTTCAACGGTGATGGGGCGCTCGACCTGGCCGTGGCCAACATCCTCGCCGACGAGATTTCGGTGCTCTTAGGCAACGGAGATGGGACCTTCCAGCCGGCTCATAGTTTCGGTGCGGGCAGCGGACCTATTTCTGTAGCGGTCGGGGATTTCAACGGCGATGGGGTGCTGGACCTAGCCGTGGCCAACGAAGGTGGGTATCCGCGGTACGTCAGTGGTGTTTCGGTGCATTTGGGCAATGGGGATGGGAGTTTTCAGGAGGCGCTGGTGTTTGCCGCGGGCGCCGCCCCTAGTTCGGTGGCGGTGGGGGACTTCAATGGCGATGGGGCGCTCGACGTCGCCGTGGCCAATTTTGCCTTTGCTGGAATGGTCTCAGTGCTTTTGGGCAATGGGGATGGGACTTTTCAGGGGGCGTTGGGGTTTCGCGTGGGCGACCGCCCTGTTTCTGTCGCGGTGGGGGACTTCAACGGCGATGGGGCGCTCGACTTGGCCGTGGCCAACCAGTACTCCGAGAACCTCTCCGTGCTGTTGGGCAACGGGGATGGAAGCTTTCGGCCGGCGCATAATTATAGAACTGGCAACTTTCTTTCTTACGTTACGGTGGCGGACTTCAACGGCGATGGCGCGCTGGACCTCGCCGTGTCCAACCAATCCTCCAACAACGTCTCGGTGCTTTTGGGCAAGGGCGATGGGAGCTTCCAGGACGCGCGGAGCTTTGGCACAAGCGACGAGCCTATTTCCGTGGCGGTCGGGGACTTCAACGGCGATGGGCAGCCAGACTTGGCGGTGGCCAACCGCTCCGGCAACGTGTCGGTGCTGATCAACAACACGCCTCGCTAGTCGCGTCACAAAGTCGAAGCTTGCAGGACTCAGTCGCTTCGTAGAGGTTTGACAGCGCGGTAATAAATCACTCTTCGGAACAGGACCGCGATCTGCGACGTTGTCACGCTCGCCAGACTCAAGGAGGAATCGTGGGAAATCCGTTCGTTCACGTAGAGCTCAATACGACTGACCTCAACAAGGCGAAGGACTTCTACGGCAAGCTGTTTAGCTGGAAGCTCGAGGACATGCCGATGGGAGGCGGCGGTACCTACACGATGATCAACGTCGGAGAGGGGACCGGGGGCGGGATGATGAAACACCCGATGCCCGGCGCACCCTCTGCCTGGCTCGCCTACGTGATGGTCGACGATGTGGCGGCATCCACCAAGAAAGCCAAGTCGCTTGGTGCAACCATCATCAAGGACGTGAGCGAGGTGCCGCAGTACGGATGGTTCAGCATCCTCCAGGATCCCACCGGCGCCGTCTTCGCCCTCTGGAAGCCAATGAAGAAGTAGGAGCGGCTTTCGACCGCGCCAGACGTCGACGCTAATCGTCGCCACTCGGCCGGTGCATCGCTTTCGCTTGGCACCCTCGGCGGGATGTTGTACGTGGGGGAATACGCCCAGGTGGTGGAACTGGTAGACACGCTAGATTCAGGGTCTAGTGGTGGCAACACCGTGGAGGTTCGAGTCCTCTCCTGGGCACCTTCGCGCCGATCGCGTTTTGACTCGCGCGGGGCGCGTGCTGCGCTCTAGGTCGCGTGCGGCTGCTCGCCGCAGTCACTCTTCGACGAGCGCGCGCGCGTCGGGGGGCATCTCCGCTTCGCCTCGCATTCCAGCTTCGACGGCCAGCGTCGTTACCCAAAATCCGCGCGTGCGGAGGCCCGCGAGCATTTCCCGCTCAGTCTCTTCATCGGGAGAGAAGAGAATGCATCCATCTCCACCGCCGGCGCCGGAGATCTTCGCGGCTGCGCCGTAGCTGCGCGCGATTGCGACGATTCGGTGGATCGATTCCGTTTCCAGCGGGCCGAGGCTCGACAGAAGCTCCTGCAAGCTCGAAACGGCCTGGCGAAGAGAGCGGAAATCGTTTCGCAGGATCGATTCTTCGAGCGCGCGCACCAGCTGGTCCGACTCGGAACGAAATCGCTCGCGGTCGGCCGCACCCAGTCGCCCCTCGACGTTCGAGATCAGTGCGGCGGTAGAGGAGCTTTCTCCGGAGTAGGCGTAGCTCAAACGAAACTGTGTCGGCGGAAGGCGACGGAGCTCGACCGGCGGTGCGCTCGACAAGGCGGACGACAACAAGCCCAGTGCCGATGCTTTGGCCAACGGTTCGATGGGATACCGTCGATAGCGCACGATTCCTCCCGCGAACACCGCCGCAACGTCGCCGCCGCTTCCCGCGCCGTCCTGCGCTTTAGCATGAGCAAGCAGCGCCACCTTGAGCGGATCGAAGCTGTCCTCCAGCGCGAACCGGCTCAATTCCACCGCGATCAGCGCAGCCTGAGCGCTGCCGCCCATACCGAGTTTCTCACCAACGCTCGAGCGCCGAGTGAGTGCAAGCACCAGCTCGAATCCGAGCGACTCGCGCCCGTGAGCTCTAAGAGCTTCGTCCACGCCTCGGGCAGCGAACAGAAATGGCGCGGGCACGGGCCCTCCCCAATTCGCACCCAGCGGCGTGGATCGACCGCGGAGCCGGCCGGCGGCGGTGACGAGCGAGATTTCGCCGTCGCTCCGCGTGCGCACGGCTCCGGACATCCGAGGCGCGACCGCGGCGATCAGCGCGGCACCGCCCCACAGCACGGAATATTCGCCGCTGAGGAAGAGCTTGCCGGGCGCCGAAACGGAGCGGTTCACCTCTCCACGATACTCGGCATGCACGCGGCAGGCATTGGATCGTCCATCCCCCGCCCCCTTCCTAGAACAGGTGCTCGTCGATCAAGCGCGCCGACCCGCCCGGCCGGCATGAAATCACGTTCTGCGCACCGCAAGCTCGCGCCAATCGCTCGGCGTCCTTTTCACCGTGGACGTCGGTCAGGATGAAAGGATTGGGACCGGCGTCCAGCGTAAACCACACCCCGAGCCCGCGCCTGCGCTCGTTTGCTACCGCGCGAATCAGCGCGATCGTCGACGGCGAGAAGTAGCAGATGGCCGGGTCCGAGGAGATCGCCGTCGCATGCATCCGCCAGGCGTTCCGCTCGGCGATCTCTCCGAGGCCCGCGAGGTCCTTGTCCCGAATGCGCTCGATCGCACGAGGCACCTCCGCTTCCGCGTCCGCCGACCAGGCGGCAAAAAAGGGCGAGGTCGCGACCGACCGACGCATGCCCTCTCGCGAGCCGATCTCCTTTTCATCCGCGTCCAGCACCACAGCGAGCAGGCGCAAGTCCGGCCAATGCTCCGGCCCGAAGACCTGTTCGGCCAAGCTGTCGCTCCCATCCGTCCTGTTCCCTCGATGCCAAACGCAAGTACCGCCGTGAATGCTCCGACAGGCCGAACCGGACCCGAGGCGCGCGAGCAGCGAAGACTCGCGCTCGTTCCAAAGCAGACCCGCCGCTGCCCGCCCGGCCACCGAGAGTGCGGCAAAGCCAGCTGCGCTGCTTGCGAGTCCCGCGGCAGCCGGGAAATTTCCGACCGACGCCACTTTGACGTGCCCCAAGCCTTTCGGCGTTGATGAGCGAACGCGCGCGATGGTGGCGAGCACTCGGTCGCGCTCCATTCCGACCGCCGCGCGGCCATTCAACTCGACGTGCTCGCTCTTCGCTCCAAACTCGACGGTGGTCGTCACCGTCAGCGGTGCAATGGTGATGGACAGGCTCGAGTTGTGCGGAAGCACCAGCGCTTCGTCGCGCTTGCCCCAGTACTTGACGAGGGCGATGTTCGGATGGGCGCTCGCCGTCGCCTTGGCATTCCCGCTCACAGCGCTTGCGGTCCTGCTACTTGGCTGACGAAGCACTTGACGCCGGCTTGAGTCAGCTTGAACAGCGCCGGCTCCGGCTCGAAGAAGAGGCCGATCACCGCTCCCCCTTCTCCGCCCGCGCCGGTGAGCTTGGCGCCCAGTGCACCGAGGCGCCGAAGGCGATGGACCATCTCCTCGATCGGTCCCGAGGAGACGCCCAGCGCGTTCAGCACCCCGTGATTCACATTCATTGCATCGCCCAGCGCGTCGAGGTCTCCTCGCTCGATCTCGCGGGCACCCTCTCGGGCGAGCTGCCCAACTTCGCGGATCAATCCGTGGTAGCGAGTGGGCCAGCGGGCGATGCGCATCTTCAGCTCCGCGACGGTCTTCCACGTCGGCCCGCGGTCGCCGGTGAGCGCCACCAGCAGTCGCAGCGGCCGCGTGCTTCGGACCGCGCGAATTGACGGCGCCGCCGCGCCGGGCGGTCGGCGGAAGAGAATCAGCTTTCCCAACGCGCTGCAGGTGTGGTCCAAACCCGAAGCCTGTCCGTGAAACTCGCGCTCCATCTCCCCCGCTACCCGAATGACCTCCGCCGGCTTTTCCGGTCTCTGCGCGGCGCGCAGCAGGACGCGAGCACAGGCAACGGACAGAGCGGCTGAGCTGCCCAGCCCCATGGCGATCGGCAGATCGCTGCTGACCGCGACGCTCACCTTCGGGCTGCCGCAGGCCGATGCGGCGCGATTGAAAGCCTGGGTCAAAAGCGTGCGGCCGCGACCCCGAACCTGGCTTGGGATTTTGAGCTGAGACCGGAACGCTTTTGAGCTTTGCGCGGTCACGCCCAATGAGAGCGCCCCGGCCAGCGCAGGCTCGCCGTAAACCACCGCGTGCTCTCCGAGCAGGATGACCTTTCCGGGACCGAAAGACGTCAGCGTGCTCGCAGTCGGCATGGCGTTCAATCGGCCCCGCTGGGGCAGTATCAGCCGGTACCGGTGGCTGCCTCCGAGTCCTTCGCCGACAGAGTCGCCATCAATTCTCTCGCCTTGTCCACCTTCACGTGTCCGGCCTGGACGAGCAGCTCCGCAATCTTCTCCACCCAGTCGCCGCGCGCTCCCGCGGTGACCGCCACGCAGCGCGCGTGCAGAGCCATGTGGCCCTTCTGAATGCCGACCGAACCCAGCGCTCGCAGCGCGGCGAAGTTCTGCGCCAGCCCGACGGAGGCAAACACCATCGCCAGCTCTCGAACGGTCGAAATACGAAGGATCTTGAGGCCCAGCTGCACCCCCGGATGAATCTTGATCGGTCCGCCGACCGTTCCGAGCGCGAGCGGCAGCTCGATCCGCCCGACGAGACAACCGTCCTCCAGGTGCCAGGTCGAAAGAGGTCGATACTGTCCTTCGCGGCAGGCAAAGGCATGTGCGCCCGCCTCGATCGCCCGCCAGTCCTGGCCGGTGGCGATCGCCACCGCATCAACGCCGTTCATCACGCCCTTGTTGTGGGTGGCGGCGCGGTAGGGGTCCGCTTGTGCGAAGCGACTGGCCTGCGCGATTCCTTGGCCGATCTCCTCTCCGCTCAAGTCGAAGTCGGCCAGCAGCGGCACCGGGATGTTGCAAACCGCACGCGCAAGTCGCCGATCCGCCAGGTTGGAGAGGATCCGGCAATAGACCTTTCCACCGGTGATCTGCTCAATAAGCGGCGCGATCCCCTCGGCTACGGTGTTGATCAGGTTGGCCCCCATTGCCTCCTGCGTGTCCATGATCACATGGATGATCATGATCGGCTCGCCGCGCGGACCCTCGGGCGCGGGCAAGACGCGGACCTCGATGTCTCGGGCGCCGCCGCCGCGGCGAAGCAGCTGCGGCTGAAAGCTGTTTGCGAGCGCAAGGATCTGGTCCTTCGCCGCCTGCAAACGCTGCGATGCAACGGTGGGGTCGCCGTAGCGCGTGACCTGGACCTGGCCGATCATCATCGAGTCATCCGCCTCGGCGATGAAGCCGCCGGCCTCGCGCACGATCTTCGCTGCGAACGACACGGCCGCGACGACGGAAGGCTCCTCCACCGCCATCGGGACGATGTAATCCCTGCCGTTCACGGTGAGGTTCAATCCCAACCCCAAGGGCAGGCTGAAAGTTCCGATCGCGTTCTCGATCATCCGGTCGGCGATCTCCGGCGCCAGCGAGCCTTCGCCGCGGGCGATCTCAAGCTCCTCCGGGGTGAGCCGGAACATCCGGCCGATTTGATTCAGGCGCTCCGCAAATGGGAGCTTGTGAAAACCGGCCAACCGGGATGTCACCTTCTCGGACATGCCATCTCCTTTGAGAGCTTAAGCGAGCGTTGCCTCTCTACAGCGCTGCCAACCAATCCTTTAACTGTCCGGTAATCACCTTGGGGCGGTCGCGAAGGTCAGAAACTTTTCGACTCCCTGTCAGCAACATCGCCTGGGCAAGCCCCTGAAGCACCTGCTGCAGCGCCGTCTCGGCCGCTGCCACGCCGCCCGCTTGCTGCGCCCTGAAGAGCGGAAGCGCGAGACCGCCCACGTCCGCTCCCAGCGCCAGCGCCTTCGCCAGCTCCAGCCCACCGCGAATTCCACCCGATGCGACCAGCTTCACCCCGTTGCCGACCGCTCGGCGCACGGAGGATACCGCGGCAGCGGTGGGAATGCCCCAACCGGAGAACTCTTGGCCAACGGTGGCCGCAATGCCGCTGCTCCTCAACTGCTCGACTCTGACCCAGGATGTGCCCCCCAGTCCCGAAACGTCGATGTTGCGGACCCCGAGGTCCGCCAGGCGCCGCGCTACCTCGGGAGAAATGCCGCAGCCGGTCTCCTTGACAACGAGCCGATCGCCCAGCGCTCGCGCGAGGTTGGATACCACGTCATAACCGCCGCGAAAATCCCGGTCCCCTTCCGGCTGCGTCAGCTCCTGCCCCGCGTTGAGATGCAGCGCCATCCCGTCCGCGCCGATCGCGTCGCCCAGCGCCCGGACGCCCCGCACTCCCAGCGCGGCAGCCTGAGCAAGGCCGATGTTGCCGAGCACAACGGCGGTGGGAGCAACGTCCCTCACCTGGAAGGTCGACGCGCGTTGAGCGTTTTCGATCATTGCCCTCTGGCTCCCTACGCCGAAGGCCAGTTGGTATTTCTCCGCCAAGGTCGCGAGGTCGCGATTCACGCGCGCGGCGCGGTCGGTGCCGCCGGTCATGCCGGTGATGACGACGGGATATCGCAGCTTCTTGCCGAAGAGCTCGGCGCCGGTCTCGAGTTCGTCCAGCGACAGCTCGGGCATCGCGCAGTGGACCAAATGCACGCACTCGAACAGGGTGCTGTTCTGGGCCGGCTCGACATCCTCGGAAGCGCAAAGATCGAGGTGAGAGTCCTTGCGGCGCGCTGTTGTCTCCTCGCCCATTTTATGTCCCGGCGGCTCAGGCAGTCTCGGCGCGCTGCTAAGGCTCCCACGCCATTGAACCGCCTAGCTTCCCGGATCTTGCAGCATGCCTAGCAAGGGATCCTCAGCGAAGCAAGGTAATCGACCCCTAAGCAAGGGTTGTGTCCGCTGCGCCGAGTCGATATTTCGCACCCCGAATGCGCCCGTCCGCCGACAAGCTCGATGTCTCCAGGGTCGCCATCTTCCTGCACAACGGGGAGTACGACCGGGTGCATGAGGGACTTTCGATCGCCGCCGCGGCGGTGGCCGCTGAGAAGCGCGCCGACGTATTTTTCTCCTGGTGGGCGCTGGAGCGTTTGGCGCAAGGACGGCTGGACGAGCCGGACTTCGAGCGCGAGGATCTGATCGACCGCTTCGAGGGGCGCCGCCTGCCGACCCTGCGATCGCTGCTCGCCTACCTTCGAGAGTCCGGCCACTGCACGTTGTACGCCTGTACGGGATCGATGGAGATCCTGGGCATACCGCGGGGCGCTTTGGAGCGGTCGATAGACCAATTCGTCGGATGGACCACGATCCTCCAGCTCACCGCAGGAGTCGCGGATCGCTTTTGGCTTTAAACGGTTCCGAAGGGCGTTAGTTCTGTCTATGTCGTACCAGACACACTCGACCTTGCCCCAGCCAACCGCCGGCTTTCGCGAGAGCGGCTGGCACCGGTTCGGCAACTACTTCAAGACCGCTGCGCTGCTCGCGGGCCTCACCGCGCTTTGTCTTTGGATAGGGCAGCGGCTGGGGGGGCCAAACGGCCTGGCGATCGCCGGAGCTTTCGTCCTGGTGATGAACTTCGTTTCGTACTGGTTCAGCGACCGGATCGCGCTGGCGATCCATGGCGCGCGACCGCTGGAGCGCAGCGAGGCGCCCTGGCTCTATGAAATCGTCGCGTCGCTCAGCCGCCGCGCGGGCATTCCCACACCGCCCATCTACCTCATCCCGACCGCCACGCCGAACGCCTTTGCCACCGGCCGAAGCCCGGCGCATGCCGCGGTGGCGGTGACCAGCGGGATTTTGGAGCTCTGTGACAAGCGGGAGCTGACCGGCGTCTTAGCGCACGAGCTGTCCCATGTGCGCAACCGAGATACCCTCACCAGCACGGTCGCGGCGACGCTGGCGGGTGTCATTACCTACGCCGTTCAGATGCTGTTCTGGTTCGGCGGCTCATTCCTCGGCGGCCGCGACGATGACCGCGACAGGGGATCGGGTCTGGCCACCCTTGGGCTTTTGATCGTCGCTCCCATCGCGGCGACCTTGCTGCAGCTGGCAGTGAGCCGCACCCGCGAGTATGGAGCCGACGCCGGCGGCGCCGAGCTGTCGGGGGATCCGGAGGCGCTGGCCGACGCGCTGGCAAAGCTCGAGCAGGGTGTCGAGGCCCTCCCGTACGATCGGGCTCCGGCCACCGCACATCTTTTCATCGTCAACCCGCTCTCTGGCGGCGGCGTGATGTCGCTCTTCTCCACCCATCCCCCGATTGAGGAGAGGATTCGGCGGCTGCGCGCGATGGCGCGCCGGTCCTCGCCCTATTGAGGGGCGCTTCGCTCGGTGTATCGTCGGCCAGATGATCCGCGCGCTGCTCAGAGACGTCGAGGCCGCGATTCGACATGACCCGGCGGCGCAAGGGGCAGCCGAGGTACTGCTTGCCTATCCGGGCATCCACGCGCTCACCCTTCATCGCGTGTCGCATCTGCTGTGGAAGCGCGGCTTCCGCCTCGTGGCCAGGCTGTCCTCGCATTACAACCGGTTTTTGACCGGGGTCGAAATCCATCCCGGAGCGGAGATCGCCGGCGGCGTGTTCATCGACCACGGGATGGGCGTGGTGATTGGCGAAACGTCGGTCATCGAGGAGGGCTGCCTCATTTATAAGGGCGTGGTCCTCGGCGGTACGCTGCTGGAGCGGCGGACGCGCCACCCGCACCTGCATCGAAATGTGGTCGTGGGATCCAACGCTTGCATTCTCGGCGCGATACACATTGGCGAGGGCGCTCGGATCGGGAGCGGCTCGGTGGTGATTCGGGACGTGCCTCCCGGCACCACCGTGGTCGGGGTACCCGGACGGGTCGTTCCGGAAGCAGGGCGCAGGTTCAGCGAGGAGCTGGATCATGCTTCGCTTCCGGACCCGGTGGCGGATGTGATGCGAGCGCTGGCGGGTCGAGAGGAAGCGCTGGCCGCTCGGCTCGCGCGTTTAGAGCAGGCGCTGAACCTCGCGCCGGGCCAGATGCCCAGCGAGGCGGAAGGGGCGTCGGATGAGAAAGAGCGGCAGCCGGGCGATGGGAGCGCACGGCGGGGAGCTGGCCGAGTCCCTTGAGCTCCCTGGCCCAGCGCGGCGCATCCGCGCCGGGGGTTGACGGGCGTCGAACGATCGCTAGGCTGGCCAGTCTTTCGCATTGGAGGCTTCCGTGACCACGGTGGTACTCGTCCTGGTGTCGATCGCGCTCTGCGTGACGGTCGGGATTCTACTCTTCGGCTCGAGGCGCGGCTCGATGCACGAGCCCAAGTTCGAACAGCGGTTGCAGGTGGAAGTCCAAGCGCGCTCTTCCGCCGAAGCTGAATTGGAGAAGCGCAAAAAAGAGCTCGAAGACCACAAGCTCCAACTCAACGAAGCGCGCGACCAGCTCAAGCAAGCGAAGCGCAAGTTGTTCGAGCAAAAGGAGTCGGAGCGCGACAGCAAACACCTGGCCCGCGCGCGCGAAGAGATTGAACGCAGCGCGTCTCAGCAACTGGAGAACGTGCGCGCCGAGCTGGCCGGAGCGCTGGCCGAGATCCAAAAGCTCAAACAGAGCCTGGACGCGAGCCGCTTGCGAAAGAACCCGCCAGCGCCTGAGCCCGCCGCCCCGGTTGCCCCGATTGCCGAGCCGGAGAAGCCAGCGAGGAAGTTCAGGGAACTCTCGGATGCAGATCGCGAGCGAATGCAACGGCTCGAGCAGCAAGCCTCCCGCGAACGCTCCCGCGCCGTCGATCTCGAGCGCGAGGTGAAGCGGTTCCGCGCGCGCGCAGAGACGCAGCATCGCGTCTACGTGGTCACCAAGGGCGAGCTGGACCTGGTGAAAGACAAGTTCAAGGCGCTCGAGAAACGGCTGAATCGAACGCTGCTCGAGCGCGACCTGATCCGTCGCGCGCTGCTGGACCTGGAGCGGAAGAGCGGGATCGCCGCCGAGCGAGTCGAGCTCACCGCAGAGGAAATCGCCGCCTCGGACCGCACGGTGGAAGAGAAAGCGGCAGCCGCTGCCGCGGAAGCCGAAAAGCTCGCCGCCAGCGCCAAGGCGCGAGCAGAGCGCGAGGAGGTGGAACAGGAGAAGAGCGCCGCCCCGGAATCTGACGCCCCCACCGATGTCGGCCTCGACCACGGCGCCGGAAGCGCCTCTTAGCTCGATCGACCCTGGGGATTAGATTTTGGCCGCAGCGAAGGCGGTATAGTCTTGCCATGCGGTTGTCGCTCGCCACGCGAATCTTCCTCGGTTACGCGGCGGTCCTGGTGACCTTTGCGCTGGTCTCCGCATTCAGCGTGATCGAGATGCACCAGAATCAGGTGGAGATCCAACTGGTGAGCCAGGGTTACCTGCAGCTTTCGCAGCACACCGCGATGATCAATACGCAGTACGCGCAGGTTGTGAAGCAAACCGATGGAGTGCTCGAAGAAGCAAGTGCCGAAAAGAGGCGCGCGCTGATCACCGTGGAACGCCCGTACTCCCGAGAGATGTCCGAGGGACTGGGCGAAGCACAGGCGAATGCACGGGGGCTTCACGAGTTTGCGCCCGCGTCGGAGGCGCCGTTCATTCAAGAGCTGGAGCAAAAGCTCGCGGACCTCAGGCGCATGTACGCCGACTACGAGGGTGCCGCCAAGGCGGTGTTCGCCAGCCTGGAAAAGAGCGCCGCCGACAGATCGATGACCGATCCGCAGCTCGAGCGGATGAAGAAGCTGGAAACGAGGATCGGCACCGAACTCCGCTGGCTGAGTGCCTCGGTGGACAATCGAATCCGCGAGCGGGTGAGCAAGGCGGAAGCGCGGGAGAGGCGAACAGGTCTGTTGATCATCGGCTGGTCGGTCTTTGCGATCGCGGTTGGTCTTCTAGCCACCGCCTTCTCGGCGAAAACGGTGCGACCGGTGAAGACGCTGATCGAGGCGGTGTCGCGGATCGGCCGCGGAGACTACACGCCGCAACTCAACGTCCGGGGCGACGACGAAATCTCGGTGCTCGCGCGCGAGTTCGACAAGATGGCCAAGTCGCTCCAGGATCGCGAGGGGCAACTCAAGGAGAAGCAAGAAGCGCTGCTTCGCGCCGAGCAGCTTGCTGCGGTGGGACGGATCTCCGCACAGATTGCCCACGAAGTGCGAAATCCGCTCTCCTCGATCGGCCTCAACGTCGAGCTGCTCGAAGAGGCGCTGGGCAAGGCAGGATTTCGCAGTACTCTCGAAGCGACCGAGGCTCGCGACGTCCTGGCGGCAATCGTCCGCGAAGTGGACCGCCTCGGCGAGATCACCGAGGGGTACCTGCGGATGGCGAGACTGCCCAAGCCCTCGCTCGCACCGGAGGACTTGAACGAGGTGGTCGGCAGCGTGCTCGAGTTCTCGCGGGAAGAGCTCGACCGGTCGAATGTGAAAGTGATTCGCCGGCTGGACCCGGTCGCGCCGCGGGCGCTCGCCGACGAGGGACAGCTACGCCAAGTTTTCTTGAACTTGCTGCGCAACAGTCGCGAGGCGATGCCGGGCGGGGGACAGCTGATCGTGGAGTCGAGGACCGTCAATGGCCAAGCGGAGATCGTCTTTTGCGACAGCGGCCGGGGGATGACCGCCGAGGTTCGAGAGCGGATCTTCGAGCCCTTCTTTTCGACCAAGGAAGGCGGCACCGGTCTGGGCCTTGCCGTCTCGCAGCAGATTCTGCAAGCGCACGGCGGGTCGATCTCCTGCGAAAGCTCGCCCGGCACCGGCACCACGTTCGTGGTCAGGTTACCGAAGGCGTGACGCCCCTGGCGTTGTGCACCCTACCCGCCCGCGGGGAGCTTCGGCGGTGGGCTGCCCGTGCGATGAACGAGGATGATATCCTCGGACGGCGATGGATGCGTTCGTGGAACAGCTGGTTCGTCGACTGTGCGAGGACTCGCAGCCGCTGTCTCGAAACCGGCATTTTCACGCCTTTCGCAGCGCGGAAGGGCGCCGAGCGCTTCGCATCTCGCGCCGACTGAGGAGCCTGCAGCGCGACATTCTCGCCTGCGCTGGCGAGGGTCGCGGCGCCTGGCTTCGACCGCTCGAACAAGAAGGCGGGCCCAGAGTCGAGCTGAAATTGGAGCGAGCCCGCGGCTTTCGCATCTCCTTGCTCGACGAGCCAGAATTCAAGCTGCTTCAGGAGCTGCCTGGAGTTCGAATCGCGCTCGAGTCGGCGATCGGCAAATCAAATGGCTCGCCCGCACTCGGCGAAAGCGACACAGATGCCTCGAAAACAAAAGCGGCCGGGCCGCGCATTTCGACGTTGGAAAAATCGGGCTCGCAGCGAACCTGAAGAACGCCGCCCGGCACCGTAACCGGAATCCAGGCTCCCGCGCGAAGTCGATGCTCGGCCACCGCCGCCGCTACTGCCGCACAGGCGCCGGTTCCGCAGGCCTGCGTCAAGCCGGCTCCCCGCTCCCAAACGCGAAGCTGGATGCCGCCGTCGCGCAGCTCGGCGAAGCCCACGTTGGTGCGCCCGGGGAATGCGTCGCTGTGCTCCAACTGGGGACCCAGCCGGGCAGCGTCCGCCAGAGGCGCTTCAAACAAGATCAGATGGGGATTGCCCATGCTGATCGCAGTGCCTTTAAGGCCCGAGAAGCCCGAGAGCTCCTGGTGGATGAATGGCTGACGCGAGAGGCGAGAGGGAAGATTGTCCGCGACCAGCCGAGCCGGCCCCATCGAAACCTGAACCTCGTCCACCGCCTCATCGCGGTAAAACAGCTCGCAACTCAGCAGACCGGCCGCGGTCTCCAGCCGCACGCTTTTCGGCTTCTCGCCGGAGCCGTCGACCAGATACTTCGCGGCGCAGCGAAGGCCATTCCCGCACATCTCCGCGGCGCTGCCGTCGGCATTGTGGACCACCATGCGGGCGGCCGCAGAATCGGAGGGCAGCAACACCAGCACCCCATCGGCCCCGATGCCCCGGCGGCGATCGCACAGCTGCCGCGCCGTGCTCGAATCGATGTCCGCGCCGGACCGCCGCCGATCCAGGAGCACGAAGTCGTTTCCCAGCCCGTGGTACTTGAAGACTACTTCGCGATCGCCGCCTCGTTTCATCGCTCTCGGGAACCCAGGCCGATCCGGTTGTGCCGCGGCAACAAGTAATCGCGCAGGCTCCGCTCAGCCCTGGAATCGTCAATCCTTCTTCGGTTCAATTTCGCTGGCCTTCATCGAAGGTCCGCCCGGCACCGGCGCCGGATTCCGTCCAGCACCGACAGGACTGGTCGGCACCGAGGACGAACTTGCTTTATCCGGCGCGCTCTGGCTCGGGCTGGCAGTTCTGCGCAGCCCCGCCTTCACCGCGCTCAATTCCGCCGTCGCCCTCTCGTAAATCTGCTGTACTTGCGAGGATGGCGTGCGGCTAAGCGAACGGCGAAGGGCGGCCAGCTCGGAATCCTGGGCGGCCAATCTGCGCTGGAGGATCTCGAGCTTGCTTTCGCGATCGGCGAGGGCGGTGGACAGCTCCGCCTCGCGATCCTGCGTTCCCTGTCCCGCTTGCTGCAGCGCGTCCCGCTCCGCCACGGCTCCCTCGAGCCTTTCCGCCATCCAGGCGCGCTCCGCTTCGAGGTGCTCGACCTGGGTGGACAGGCGAAGTCGTTCACCCTGCAGGATTCTCACCTCTGCTCCGGCGCTTTCGATGCGGCTGCGAAGTTGCTCCGCCTCCTCCGCCGAGGCGGCTATGGTTGCTTGAGCGCCGCGGAATTGCTGCTGAGCTTCCTCTTTGCGCGCCCGCTCCGCCGCGAGCTCGCCGCGCAGCCTGCCCATTGCCGCATCGGCGCCGCTCACCGATGACCTGAGCTGTTGCTGGGCGGCGACCAACTCCGCCTGCTTTGCCTCCAGCTGGCCGCGGAGGAGCGCGTGCTCACGGGTCAGCTCCGCTTGCTTCGCTTCCAGCTGGCCGCGAAGAAACTCGTACTCGTCGGCGAGCTCCCCTTCTCTTGCTTGCAGCTGGCCGTGGAACGAAGCCCTCTCGCTCTGCGCAGTCGCGAGCCCTTGGATGAGGTCGGCTTTCTCTCGCTCGAGCGCCGCGACTTGGCCGCGGAGCTCGTCGATCCCGCCCTCCAGCTCGCGCACGCGGGCGGCGAGCTCGCTGACGCGATGCTCTCGCTCGGCGGCGCGGTCAGCCGCCAGCTGTGCATCGACGCGAAGGCTGTCCAGCTCCCGAGCGGTCGCGGCGGCGTGGTTCTCCGCCCGCCCTACTTCCTCGCGGAGCTGTTGAATTTTCTCCTTGGAGTCGTCGCGGCGAGCTTCCGCGGCGGACGATTCCCGCTCCAGCGCCCGCCGAAGGTCATCGCCCTCGGCCTCGAGCTCGCTCAGGCGAGACTGAAGCTGATCGCGGTCGGCTCGCAGCCGTGCGCAGCTTTCCTCGGCCTCGCGAAGCGCGATCTCGGATCGCTCGCGCGTTGAGCGCTCTGCGCCCGCCGCGGTTGCGACATCGTTCTCGAGCCGCCGCGCCCGCGCTTTTTCTTCCTCGAGCTCTCGCTCCAGGCGGTCGATTCCGGAGGAATCGCGCGCCTGGGCGAGCTTGGTCTCCAGCTCGGCGCTGAGCGCCTTGGAGCGCTTCTCCCAGACCGCCGCCGCTTGCAGCTCGCGCGATAGGCGCCCGACCTCCGCCAGCGCAGTGGCGAGCTCAGAGTCTGCGTCCTGGCGAGCGGAGATCGCGGCCGCCGCTTGCGCTTGTGCGCGCTGCTGGTCCTCTTCGAAGCGCTTGCGCGCGTCGCGCAAGGCTTCTGAATCGGTGGTCGAGGCGCGCAGCGCCGCCTCCGTTTCGCCTCGAGCCAAAGACACTTGGGCCTGCGCCGCCTGAGCGGCTGCAGTGGCTTGGCCGAGCTGCCCGCGCAGTTGCTCAGCTTCCGCCGCGAGCCCGGACACCTGGTCGGCGAGTCGAAGCTCCCGCGCCCGAGCCTCATCGAGGTCGCGCCGGGACGCGTCCACTTCTTCCTGCGTTTTGACGTGCGCTGCTCGCGCCCGCTGCAGCTCCAAACGAGCAGCTGCCGCATCGTCGTGTGCGGCGCGCAGCTCTTCCCGCGCGTTCAACAGCCGCGAAGCCGCGTCCTCGACAAGCTTGGAGAGCTCTTCGCGCCGCAGCCGCTCGACTCTGGATGACTCCTCGACGGCCGCCAGCCGCGACTCCAGCTCGAGTTTGTTGTTCTGGGCAGCCTCGAGTTGCTCGCGCTGCTGGGCAATGCGCGCTTCGGCCTCTGCCGCTCGCTCGTTCGCCGCCTGCAGCTCAGACTCGCGCCGACGCACCCGGGCCGCCAGCTCGTCGCGTTCAGCGCTGCGCGCCCCATCGCTCTTGAGCGTCTGCAGCTCGGCCCAGGCCCTGGCCGAGTCCTCGCGCGTCCGATCGAGCTGAAGGTGAGCGCGTTCCAGCTCAATCTCGCGGAGCGACAAATCGCTCCGCGCCTTCTCCAGCGCCTGCTTCAGCCGAGTGGAGCGCTCGGCCAACTCATAACTTCGCCGCGAGTACTCATCGACCCTGCTGCCCATGTAGGCGAGCGGCTCGGCCGGCAGCTGCACCCAGGTCGGCTCGATGCTCCGGCAGGGCTCCTTCCCGGCCACCACCACGAAGTACGCCGCTTCGCCGGCGGAGGCGAGCGTACCGTCGACCTGAAGGCCCGCTCCTCGGTCGAATGCCACCTGATACCCCAGGATGGGAGTTTGGGTCGCGACCTCGATGTGCTGGAAGTGCGGCGACAGGGCGTCCACCAATTGGCCGTACGTGGCCGGCGCGTCCGACGATTCTGGTTGGACCAGCTGTGACAGCGCGAGCCCGGCCGGATTTCGCAGCCCACCCATCAAATAGCCGCTGTCGGCGAGGAGGCGCCGCAGCTCCCGAACCCGCTGGGGCGACCGGACGCACTCGCCCAAATCCGCAATCAGCGCGAGATCGAAGCTTCCAGTTTCCAGATCATCGAAGACGTCCGCGCGAAAACGCAGATTCGCTCCGCCGAAGGCCTTTTGCGCGGATTCCACCGCGCCGAGATCGGCATCGCACGCGAGCACCGACCGCGCGCCCCTGGCGGCCAGCAATTGAGCGGACCGGCCGCCGGTTGATGCAACCGCCCCCACTTCGAGGACGCGCCGGCCGGCGAAGAGGCCCTCGGCAAAGATGTACCGGGGCAGCAGCTCGCTGGGACCGAGTGGGCGAAATGTGGAGCTCATGGGTGCACGCGGACGCTGCCAGTATAGCCCTCCTTCTTTGCAGTGGAGGAAACCGAGCGAGCGCGAGTGCAATGGCGACCCCGTTTGGGTGTATTACCGTGCAGGCCGCCCTACTAACCTCAAGTCTGCCGCAAAACCGAATTCATGCGCTCGCTCAAAAGATTGGTGATCCTCTTACTGGTCCTCGCCCTAGGCGGCGCCGTTGCGTTTCTTCTTTCCCAACTCAACGCGCGCACCTACAGCGTCCAGGTGGTCGACGGGAACCTCGTGGTGATGAAGGGACGGATGCTGCCCTATGGCACCGAGCCATACCGGCCGGCGGATCCGGCCCTACGGGAAGCCTATGCGCCGATTCCCTTGGATGGCACCAGCGCGGGCAGCCTGTCCGATGCGCGATTTACGGAGAGAGACGAGCTGGACCGGGCGATGTTCGAAGTAGTGAGCAGGATGGCGAAAGCGAGGGTGAACTCGGACGATACCAAGGTCCTTGAGCAGGGACTGTACTACTTGCGCCGGGCGGAGAGGCTTTCCGGAGTAAGCGACGAGCAGCGGCAAAGCCTGCAGGAGATGCACTCTGACGTTGCGTATTATCTCGCGCGCTCCAAGCTCGACCACGCCCGCGGCGAGGTCGCCGAAGCGCTCGCTCAGCTCAAGTTGGCAGCCACCACGCCCAATCGGCACGCCCACAGCGCGAATCAGATGATCCTCGAGGTCGAGCCAGCCGCGAAGGCATTTGAGCAATCGCTTCGAAAGGCCGCCCACGGATTGAGCTCGCCGGCCGACGCTCAGCCCGAGGCCAAGAATCCGCCGTTCGGCGGCCCCGAGCTTAAGGCGACCGATGGGTCAGCGGCGCCGAGCAAGCCCTGACTAGGTCGGCGGGGTTTTCAGCAGCGCGCCGATGAACGGCAAGTTGCGGTACTTCTCGCAGTAATCGAGGCCGAAACCGACCACGAAAACGTCATCGATTACGAAGCCGCGATAATCGATCTGGATCTTGGTCCGAGCGCGAGCCGGTTTCTCGAGCAGCGCACACACCCTCACTGAAGCAGGATGCCGGGCTTGCAGGTTCTCGATGATGAACTGCATCGTCAGTCCGGTATCGATGATGTCCTCGACGATGAGGATGTCCTTCCCGGCCATCGGCTTCGTGACATCGGAGGTGATCCGGACTTCGCCGGTCGTCTGCATGGCCTCGTAGGAGGAAACGCCGAGGAAGTCCATCGTCAGCGGAAGCGCGATGTGGCGCACCAGGTCGGTGGCAAAAAAGACCGACCCCTTGAGGACGCTCACCACCGTCAGCTCCTTGCCGCGATAGTCCTTGGTCAACTGTTCGCCGAGCTCGCGGATTCGCTCCGCCAGCTTCTTCGCGTCGATCAGGACATCCACTTCGCCCTTGTAGAATGGTGCGTGCGAAGACACGTTTGCTCCGGCTCGCGCGGCTAGACGTAGGCGTTGTTCATCAACTCTCCGAAACCGCCTCCGCCCGGGATGATGTACTGCCGGTCATCCAATCCGCGCTCTTGATTCCAAAGCTGGCCGGGGACGGTTCCGAAGACCTCCGCGGCCGACAGCGCCCGATCGAGCCGGATCGCGTAGATCAACACCTCCGAGTGCTGGCTGGTGATCCTCTTCAAGTATTCGGGGGTCACGATCAGGTTGATGCAGATGATCTTCCGCGGTTTGCCGGCGACCTTCTCGCGATACATCTCGATTGCGGTGCAGAGCGTTCCGCCGGTCGCGCCCATCGGATCTGGAAACAACAAGATCGCGTCGTCCACGTCGCCGCCGATTTTTGCGCCGCCGACCGCCGACCCCACGACTTTGTAGGAGGCGTCGATCATCCGGCTCATCACCACGTGGTCCTGCCGGACCAGCGCGGGGGAGAGGATGGTGTTGAGCAGATCGTAGGTGACCTGAGAGGGAAGCGTCCCCGCGCGGGCAATGTTCACCGCCACCGCTCGAACTTCCGGATCGATGACCTCGCCTTGGTAGATCGCCTGCGGGTTGGAGTCGATCATCCGGGAGGGAATCGCCGCCATCTTTCGGGGGAACTCGGCGTTGATCACCGTCTTCACCAGGTCGGAGTACAACCTTGCCACCAGACGGTTGAGCTGAGGTTGAACCGTTCCCTTCGCGCACAGGACCGCGAGCTGCGAAAGCAGAAACGGGTCGGTCAGCAGATGGACGTTCTCGCCGTAGTGGTGCGGCATCTCGCTGAGCCGGAAGCGGATGTCTTCGTACAGAGAGTCTCGCATTGAAGCGCTCCTCAATCCTCGAACAGGTCCATCGTTTGCGGGGCAGTCGCCTCCACCGGAGCGCCGACGAAGCACTTGCGGCAGCGGGCTTCGTACTCGAGGGAGGAACCCACCAGGACGCGCTCTTCGCGAGGAATGATTCGCTGCGATCGATTGGCGGGGTTGCCGCACACCGCACAGATCGCCAGCTCCTTGGTGATGTATTCCGCCACCGCCAGAAGCTGCGGCATCGGTTCGAAAGGCTTGCCTTGGTAGTCTTGGTCCAGTCCGGCGCAGATCACCCGCAAACCCCTCGCGGCGAGCCGTTCGCAGATCGAAACCAGCTCGGGCCCGAAGAACTGAACCTCGTCAATCGCCACCACCTGAGTGTCGTCGCGCAGGCCAACGAGTATCTCCTCCGCCCGCTCGATCGGCGTGGAAGTCACCTTGAGATGCGAGTGGCTGACGATCTGGGCCTCGTCGTACCGGTCGTCCATCCTGGGTTTGAAGACCTGAACCCGCTGCCTGCCGTAGAGCGCGCGCTTGACGCGGCGGATCAGCTCCTCGGTCTTGCCGGAGAACATCGAGCCGCAAATTACTTCTATCCAACCGATATCTTTAGGGAAATTATGCAAGAGCGGTGCACCGGATGATGGCGCCGTCGGCGCGGGATAGTCTTTCACGGTCCAGTTTCAATCAAGCGCACTTCAATGTGTAAAGCCCTTGGACGAAAACGACTCGTGGACAGGACAAGAAGGGTACACTATGAAGGACACTCGAACACAGTAACGCACACGCTAGTGAGAGGCCATGGCGGTATTCGCGGAGAGGTTTGCACGGGGGGGCGTACCTACGGGTCCTTGGAACCTGCCCGGATTCGGGATCTGCCTAGCAATCCTGGTGCTCAATCTGCTGGACGCGCTCTTCACGCTCGCATTCCTGCAGTTCGATCTGGCCGAGGAAGCCAATCCGCTGATGAGCCTGGCCTACCGCAGCTCGCCGGTCGGATTCGTGTTGCTCAAGCTGGCAATGGTTCAGGTGGGCATTCTGATTCTTCATCACAACCGTCGAGTTCCCGTTGCTCAGCACTCGTTGAACGCGGTGGCCGCGGTATACGTCGGCATCGTGAGCTATCATCTGACGTTCGTCGCGCATCTCGCTTGGAGGTAAAACAGATTCGCACCTTGTTTTGTCTGACTTATCTATTCAACTCTTGATGGGAGGCGGGGGACCTCCGATGGAGATTACGGACATTCGCGTTTTTCCCGTCCACGAGGAGAAGCTCAAGGCCTACGTAACGATTACGCTCGACAATTGCTTCGTCATCCGCGATCTCAAAATCATCCACGGCAATACGGGCCTATTCATTGCCATGCCGGCCAAGCGCCGCAAAGATGGCACCTACCGAGACATCGCGCATCCTTTGAACGCCGTGACTCGGGATCGCATGGAGAAGACAATCCTCCTTGCGTACGAGCGGCAGATACAGAGCTCCCGCGATGGAGCGGTGAGTGAGTCACCTGCCAGTGAGCGCCACTGACCCTCTTCGTTCCGGCGGCGGCCATTCGGATTCTGGTCCAATGTGTCAGCGCGATTTCAAGGTGTTCAGCGGCAACTCCAACCCGGATCTCGCGCAGCGCATTTGCGATTATCTGCAGCGGCCCTTGTCGAGCGCTGAAGTCGCTCGGTTCTCCGACGGCGAAATCCTGGTCGAAATTGGAGAGAACGTGCGCGGCCTCGACACGTTCATCATCCAGTCCACTTGTCCGCCGGTGAATGATCACCTGGTGGAGCTGCTGATCATGTGCGATGCGCTCAAGCGCGCCAGCGCCGCGTCGATCAACGCGGTGATTCCGTATTACGGCTACGCGCGGCAGGATCGCAAGGTCGCACCGCGAACGCCGATCACCGCCAAGCTGGTGGCGGACCTTTTGGAGGTCGCGGGCGCCACCCGGGTGCTGTCGATGGACATGCACGTCGGGCAGATTCAAGGATTCTTCAACATTCCTTCGGATCACCTCTACGCGTCGCCGTTGTTCGTGGAAGACATTCGCGAGCGCTTCGGCGCAGGCGAGGATGTGGTGATCGTCTCACCGGATGCCGGGGGCGTCGAGCGGGCGCGCGCCTACTCCAAGCGGTTGAACAGCAGCCTTGCGATCGTCGACAAGCGGCGTTCGCGACCGAACGCCTCCGAAGTAATGAACCTGATCGGTGAAGTCAAAGGTCGAGTCGCCATCCTGCTCGACGACCTGGTGGATACCGCCGGAACGTTGACTCAAGCAGCGAGCGCGGTGAAAGGACGCGGCGCGCGGCGGGTCGTCGCTTACGCGGTTCACCCCGTTTTGTCCGGACCCGCGCTGACCCGCATTCAGGAGTCGCCGCTGGAACAGATCACGGTGACGGATACGATTCCGCTTTCGAAGGAAGCGGAGGCGATTCCCAAGTTCCGCGTCTTAGGTACCGGCCGGCTTTTCGGCGAGGCGATCGCGCGAATCCAGCGAGGCGACTCGCTCAGCTCGCTGTTCGTCTAATCCTTGACTTTGGCGCGGCCGCCCTGGCAAAAGGCAGGCTGCGCGTAAGCCATCGCTTTCGGGGCCTGCCAGCGCAGGATGCCGCGGCGGAGGCGAAACGCGTCCGGAAGGAGCGCACGATGAATCCCCGAGCTGCTTTGCAAGCCAAGCCGCGCGATGGCGCAGGGAAGGGACCTGCCCGCCGCCTCAGGGCGCAGGGTTTGATTCCCGCGGTGGTATACGGCCGTCACTTGAATGCGCCCCAGCACATCGCGGTGGACCCGCTCGCGATCAAGCACGCGGTGGCCACGCCAGCCAAGCTGAACACGCTGATTCAGCTCAAGCTCGACGGGAGCGCGGAGACGCTCGTGCTGCTCAAGGATTTTCAGCTCGACCCGGTCACCCGAGACATGCTCCACGCGGATTTTCTAGAGGTGCGGGAGAACGAAAAAGTGAAGGTGAAGGTTCCGCTGGTATTGGTCGGCAAGCCGATCGGCGTGCAGGAGGGTGGAATTCTTTCGCAGGCGCGGCGCGAGCTCGAGGTGTGGGCGCTCCCGACCGCAATTCCCGACAAGATCGAGGTCGACGTGTCGCACTTGAAGATGGCACAGGCTCTTCACATCAACGACGTGAAGCTGCCGGAGGGCATCGCGGTGAAAACGACCGTCAACTTCACCGTCGCCGTGGTCTCGGTGCCGGAGAAGGAAGAGGTCGTCGCGCCTCCTCCGACCGCGGAAGCCGCTGCGCCGGCCGAGGGCGTGCCTGGGGAAGCCAAGCCAGCCGCTCCCGGCGCTGCGCCGCCCGCGGGCGAGGCGAAAGCAGCGGCCCCAGCCGCGGCAGCTCCGGCCAAGAAAGAAGATGCCAAGGGCGGAGAGAAGAAGAAGTAGCTTTCCACTGAAGCAGCATCGATCTGCCTGACGGTGTTCTGGCGACGCCGACAGAGGGTGGCGACGAAGCTCATCTGCGGGTTGGGCAACCCTGGAGCGGAATACGAGGGGCACCGGCACAACGTAGGCTTCCGGGTCATCGACGCTGCGGCGGAGCGCTTCGAGATAAAGCTCGATCGACGCAAATTCGAGGGACGCATCGGTCAGGGCGAAATCGGCAAGCTCCGGGTCTTCTTGTTTGAGCCGCAGGCGTTCATGAATGCCTCGGGGGCAGCGGTGGCGGCGGCCGTCAGGTTCTACAAGATCGATGCGGCGGACCTCCTCGTCGTTCACGACGAGCTGGACCTTCCCTTCGGACGGTTGCAGCTCAAGTTGGGCGGAGGTGCCGGCGGCCACAACGGGCTGATCAGCATCATCGAGTGCCTGGGTCGAGAGGACTTCGCGCGGCTGCGCTTTGGAATCGGAAAGCCCGAGGGCCCCGGTGCCAAGGAACGGGTGGTAAGCCACGTGCTGTCCGACTTCAACCGAGAGGAGCAAGCCGCGCTCGAGGAGCTGGTGGGCAGAGCTGCCGACGCGGTGGACGCGTGGAGTCGCGACGGGCTCGCCAGCGCGATGAATCGATTCAACCGCCGCTAGACTTTGCTTCGACGCAGCGAGTCAATCTTCGAATCGATCGTGCTGCTTGACGCGCCGAGGACGGGCGTCCTCGATCAAGCCGAGGTAATCGATGGCGACGGCCGCCGGAGGCGGGGGAGCGGATCCGAGGGCGGCGAGCCGCTTGGTAAACGCGCTGACGATGTCTGGAAACGGGCGAATGGCGCCGATCAGCGCTTCCGGCCCCTCCAGCGCTTGCATCAAGGACTTGGCCACGCTCTCGAGCGGAAGACCACGCCGGACGAGATCCTGGAATGAGTTCGAAAGCGTGAGCAGGTTGTAACCCGAAGTTTGGATCATCTCGATTGCCACCCGAATCACCTGCGGCGCGCTGAGGTGTCCATCGGCCATCAAGACCAATGCCGCTTGAAAATAATTGAAAATCGGAACGACTCGGGGGCCGTAGCGCGAGAAGCGCCCCGGAGGCGTCAATCGCTCGAGGTACACGAATATCCGGCGGACCGGATCGGCGGTTGGAATCTTCTTCCAGCTGACGACGATCCGCGCCGCATCATCCGGATAGACTGCGGCCGCCTCGAGCACTTGGCGCAGAACCGCCTCGCTCACCCTTCCCGCGACGAGGTCGGCGTAGAGCGAGTAGATGAATGCGTCGGCTTCGGCATCATCGCCGAACAAAACCTCGTCGGACTCAGGCGGCGCTTTGGCTCGGCTCTCGAGCATAACCGGCAGCTTGTAGCCAACCTGGCCGCGCAGCGCCTTGAAGCGCCCGCGGAGCAGGTTTCGGACGTTGTCCTTCAGCACCAGCTCGTCCCATTCCACGCCATCCAGCCGCAGCTTTTGCTCGAGCACCGATCGCATCTGCCGCGGGCTGCCCGAAATGATGCAGAGCTGCGCATCGCCCCGGGAGCGAAGCTCGCGGATGAGCGCCGCCGCTCCGGGGACGGCCACCTTTTCGGTTGCCTTCTGAAAGGCGGTGCGCATCAGCTGCCGAAAAGTATCGAATTCCGTCTGCAGATAGGTTTTGTCCAGGTCCCAGCGGTAGATGTGGCGAGGAGGTCGAGGATCGATTCGGTCCGGGAGACTCACTTCGGCAGACCTTCTACGATGGCGCGGCAAAGATCCGCCGCCGCTGCCTTGGCCGCGACCTTGCCGGCATTCGCAATCGCGCGCGCCTTCGAACGCCCGTGGGCTTTGATGAATATTCGATCAAAGCCGAGGACCGGGGCGCCGCCGTACTGCTGCCAGTCGGTCACTTCCTTGAGGCGGCGGATTCCAGAGGACAGCATTGCCAACCCTGCGCGCCAGCGCAGCTTCGATTTGTAAGCATACTGCGCGAGCTCGAGCACCGTTTCCTGCACACCTTCGAGCATCTTCAAACAGACGTTGCCGACGAAGCCATCGCAGACGATGACGTCCACTGTCCCCTTCGGGATGTCCACTCCCTCCACATTGCCGACGAACCTCAGCCCCTGCAGCGCTCGCAGCTTCTGATGCGCCTCGACGACGCTCGCAGGCCCCTTCAGCGGCTCGGTCCCATTCGAGAGCAGGGCCACGGTCGGGTTGGGGTTGCGCGACACGATTTTTGCGTAGGCGGTTCCCATCACCGCGAACGCGACCAGATCGTCCGGCGAGGCCTCGACGGTGGCGCCGACGTCGAGGATGAGCGAGAACGGATCCTCGTTTTCGCCATGGGGCTTTCGCGTCGGGAACACGGCTGCCAGTGCTGCGCGGCGAACGCCGGGGATGAGCTTGAATCGCTGAGCACATGCCAAGATGCCGGCCCCGGTGTTGCCGGAGGTCACCAGCGCATCCGCTTCCCCGTCGGCGACCAGCTGCGCGGCCAAGGCGATCGACGCATCCGGCTTTCTCGCCAGCGCCTCGGCGGGTTTCTCCTCCATCGCCACGAAGCTCGAAGCATGGTGGACGGAGATGCGTTCGCCGCTGTGCCGGGTCTCCTTCAGCGCCTCTGCGATCGCATCGCGGTCTCCCACCAGCAGGGCGTGGATGTGTGGCGCCTCCAGGGACAGATGGGCCGCGCCGCGCACCAGCTCGGCCGGCCCGAAGTCGGCGCCCATCACGTCGAAGGCAATGGTGATCGGCCCGGGCATGGGAACGGCATCTTATAGGGCAATGCGCCCGTTCCGGCGTGCGGATTCGCAGGAGGAGAGCAGGCTGGTTGGCGTCACCAACCTTGCCCCCATCACGGCCGCTCGTCGCTGCGCTGGATCGAACTACGCGAAGACCGCTCAGTACTCGCCGCGCTTCGCCTGCTCCGCCACCCGGTTGGCGTTTCGCTCGATACAGCCCTTGGTGAGGGTGTACTGGTATGTCCCCAACTCATCGCGCCAGTACTCGCCCTCGTAGGGCCAATAGAGCTGATCGTCGGCGACGGCAACGGAGTATTTGTACTTCTTCACGATCTCAGTCGCGCCGCCGGCCCGAAGCTGCTCCTCCAGGAACTCCTTCTCCTTGGTGGTGGTCTCAAATTTGATCCGCAGCCCATTGGTCAGCAGTTTCTTCAGCTCCGCCAGCTCGAACTCGAGCTTGCCCTTGGCCATGATTCCAGCCTTCTTGATCAGCACCTCGCGCTGTTTCTTGAGGTCATCGACCAGGGTCTTGGCTAGGTTCGAGTACCTGAAACTGTCCGGCCTTTGACTGAGCGCATCCAGCTCGGCCTCGAGCTCGAGGATGGAGTCGTTCGTATTCTTGAGGTCTTTGTCGGTCAAGGCGAGCCGCAGGATTCGCTCCAGGATCAGGTCGGTGTTGTTTTTCGCAGCCGAGGTCTTGTTCTTCTTTTGAATGTCCGCGAGCACGGTGTAGTACGCGGACGCGTCCATCTCCTTCTTCAAAAGTACGTCGAGTTGATCGTGGACCGGCAGGTAGATCCGCTCGAAATCCTCGAGGATCCACGAGGACTCCCGATAGCGGCAGTTCTCGTAATAGATCACCGCCTTGAGGATCAGCGCCTCAGGGAAGTACTCCTCCTGGAAAAATGGCGAGGAGAGCGTGATCAGATTGCCGAGCGCCTGCTCGTACTGACCGATGCGATAGCTTGCCCACGACGACTCGAACAGCGCTTCCAGCCACTGCTTTCCGCCGCGCTCGACCTTGTTGTAGTAGTAGATGGCGTAGCGATTCTGCCGGTGGCCGTAGTGAGTTCGCGCCAGCTGCATGAAGGCGAGCTCGCGCGCGTCCTTGTCCGCACGCGCTTGCGCTTCTGCTTTCGCGCCCCCCGGCCGAGTCACTCGGATCACTTCTTTCATCGACTCGAGGGATGAGTTGAAATTGTCCTCGCGAAAATAGGCCAGGCCCTCGAGGTACTTTGCGCGAGCGTAGAAGGCGTCGCCCTTGGGGATCGACAGCGCGAGCCGTTTGACCTCGTCGAAGCTCTTGCTTGCCTCTGCCTTTTGCTCGACCAGATCCAGCGCTCGTCCGCGGACGAAGTGATATCGCGCAAGCAGATAGCGAAACTCGCTGCGGAACTTCTCGGGGAATTCGGCGTTCGAGTACTTCGCAATCTCTCCCAGGATGACCGATTCGTTGGTTGTCTTGTGGCTGATGAAGAACAGCCATTCGAGGCTGCTCTTAAAGAATCGCGACTGCGGCCCTTTGGCGAGAATCTGGGAGAGCTCGCCCAGAGACGAATGGTACATGCCCATCCGGTACAGCGATTTCGCGAGCAGGAAATTCGCGTCCATGTGCAGCTCGGCGAGCTTGGGATCCTGCATCAGCTCGTACGAGCTCACCGCCGCCAGATCGTAGTGCTCGTCCTTGAATTCGCGCAGGGCGACGTCCAGCTTCTGACGTTCGGCGCTCTTACCCGAGACGTCAACCGGCTCGAAGGTCATCGTCGGCGCGGGCTTGGCCGGCTTTTCGCTCTTTTGGATGGTAGGAGGTGGAACCGCAGAGAGGCTTGGCGGCGGCGGATTGAGGACCTTTTGCAGCCCCGGGGCAGGCGGCTGGGGCGGTGCAGTCGTCTGCGTCGGCGCAGCGGTGGTTTCCGCCGGCTTGGTCTGGGTCGAAACGTCGCTGGCGGTGGCGGGCACCGTCGCGCTCTCGCTCGTCTTGGTGCGGCTGCTTCTGCTGCCGTTCTTGCCGCCGCTCTTACCGCCGCTCTTGGTGCCGCGAGTCTTCGAAGAGACCTTTCGTTCGGTATCGGTCGCGCTGTCGCCGTTGTCGGACTTCTTGCGGCGCATCTTCGACGTGCTCTTTCGCTCCGAGTCGGACGCGGTGGAGTTCGCGTCCGACTTCTTCTTTTTCGAACGCTTCTTCTTCTTCAGCCCGCCCGATGGATCCTCATTCTTGGACTGATCCGTCGGGTCCTCCGCAGCCGAGGCCTTCTGCGCCGAAAAGGGCGGCGCGCCGAGCAAGATTGCAAGTCCGAGGGCGGAGATTTTCAAAAGCAGGCGCATGGCGGTCACGAGTCGGTGAACACGGAGGGAAAGAACATCGAAAACCCGAGCTCAAACGTGATTTGCTGTCGAGTCTGCGTGGCGGGAATCGGAAGCACGTCCTCCTGATAGACCAGGTCGCGCAGCTCGGTTCGCAGCGTGAGCCAGCGGTTCATGACCAGCCGCAACCCCAGGCCTGCGCTTCCGCCCACCGTCATCTTTGAAGAGCTGCCACTGCCGCTTGGGGCTGGACCGGCGTATTGAACCACGGCGGGACCCGCCAGCACGTACATGTCGAAGTGGACAAAACTCTCTGAGAACAAGGAAAGCTTTCCGTAAATGGGCGCCCACTGGCCCTCGAGTCCGCCGACCAGGTTGATCTGGCCTGGGGCCCTGCCGTCCAGCTCGGTCATCGTGGCTGAGCGACAGCCGACTGGACCGGCAGTCGGGTCGCGGTTGCAGACTTGTGCGGCGCCGGCGACGACGGGGAATGCGTAGTTGAAGTGCAACCCGATGCCCAGGGTTTCCAGAGCGTGATAAGTCAACGTCGCGCCCAACATGTATTTGGTGAAGAAGGCGTCTTTGAGTGAAAGGGCTCCGGAGGGGCTCAGCTCGAAGCGACCCTTCTTTCGGAAGAGATGACCGGAGACCGGCTGGATCCGTTCGCGCAGCGGCCCGAGCCGGTCCTTGTCGACTTCCGCTACATCCCCGGCCTCGTCCTCGCTTTTGTCGGCAAGGACAGGCGAAGCGCAGAGCACGGTCCAGCCTGCGAGTACCCAGCTCAGCGGTCGCATCATTCGGCCTCCCTTCCAGTCGACTGGAATGGGAGGAACACTGAAACCCCCGCTCCCAGCATCATCAGATTCTGAATTGCCCCCTTCGTGGTTCCCGCGGGCTGGTCGACATAGGCGGTGTTGATCAGCGCCACGTTCACCGCGAGAAAGTCCTTCGCGACGAACCGCATGCCGACGCCGAGATCCACCGCTGGGTTCAGGCCCCGCTGTGCCGAGGTGTCCGTTTGCACGACGCCGGCGCCGCCGAGAATGTACGCGTCAATGTGCAAGATGGAATTGAAGATCGCGACCTTGCCGTAGAGCGGGCTCCACTCCACGTCGCCCATCGTCGACCACTGCGGCACCGAGTAGAAGATTCGGCTTTGAAAATCTCTCTTCGCGGTGCGCGCGTCATCGCTGGGATAGACAGACGACCCGAACACTCCCATCCACGAAAACCGACCGGCGAGCGCGAGGGTATCCGCCAGGTAGTAAGCCCCGCGGATGTTGAGCGCGTATTTCGAATAGTAAGGATCGTTGACCGAGGTGCTCACCGACGGCGCGAGCTCGAAGCGATGCTTCTTTAGATAAACTTTGCGCTGGACGCTCTTGACTCGGTCTTCCTGAATGATGTCTCGCTCGCCCAGCGTCGGCGGTGATTTGTTCGCGGTCTGCTCAACGGAACCCGCCACAGGCTTGGCCGATTTGTCTGCCTTTTGCGGCTCTTCCTTTTTTTTCTGCTCTTCCTTCTTCTCGTCTTCGTTCAGGTCCAGGCCCAGCTCTTTTTCTTGTCCAAAGGCTCGGCCACTGAAAACGAGCAGCACCAGCACGGCTTGTATGCGGATCAATTGACGGGATCTCCGTATTGAAGAATTCCCCGGGCGCTAGGCCACCTGGGCGACAGGGTTGCATCCTACCGCCCGCCCCCGGGCCCAGCAAATGGTGCGGTCGTGTAAGTTGCCTACATTGTTACACAATTTCCGACTCTGGCGATGTTGCCCGGCGGTCGGCTGTGCTACCGTTCGTCTGCCGCCACAGGCCTGGAGGAGACGCGCCGAGATGCCCGTTCGCCGCTCGTTGGTCGCTGCGCTGTTGCTTGGAGTTCCGCTTTTTTTCAACGCTTGCCGGGTGGCAACGGATTTGGGGCTTCCCTGCCAACTGGTTAAAAAGAACCCGGACGGGGGAACCACCTCGGTGCCGATCCTCGAGTCCGACTTGCCGGGAGGCAACAAGGACTTCATCTCATTCGGGGCGACCGAGTGTGAAGACTTGGTCTGCGTCCGGGATGCCAACGTTCCGAAGACGGGCGTACCGGGCGCCGCCGCCACCGGCTATTGCTCCAGGGCGTGCGTGCCGAACGTCTCGGGCGCTTGCCCGGCGGCCAACAAAAGCGATGATAGCAACCCGGACAAGCGGCTCACCTGTCGAGCCCTGCTGCTGGATGAGGCGACGCTCGGCGCCATCTGCACCAACGATCCGAGCACGTGCCAGAAACTGGGAGACACCCGCTCTCCCTACTTCTGCGCTCGAGGCGTCGACGCCGGCATGTAGCCAGCGCCATCCGCCCGTCGCCGTCATTGCGTTTCGATCTCGACCTGACTTCCCGACCGGATGCCGGACCTCTCAGACCATCCTCCCGGGACCTCGAGCACGTATTTCGAGGGGACTCCGACCGAGCGCGAAGTCAGCGTCCGCGGTTCGGCCTGCGCGACGATGCCCACGATTCGCTTCGCCTGTGAGATGAAGATCATATCGAGCGGGATGAGCGTGTTGCGCATCCAGAAGGAGCGCACTTTTTCGTCTGGAAAGATGAAGAGCATTCCCTTCCCGTCCGGAAGTTGAGTTCGCCACATCATCCCCCGAGTGGTGATCTCCTCATTCGCGGCGACCTCGGCGTCCACGGCGTGCGCGCCGCCGTAAGCATCCTTTAAAATGACCCGCGCGCGCGGAAGCTGAGGCATCGGATAATCTTCCGCGGTCGGATCGGTGGTCCGGTTTGAGCGCGCATTTGCCGAGCTGGGCGCCGGTTGCGCGGCGGAATCCGACAGGGACGGCGAGGCGGACTTGCTGCAGGCCAGCGCGCACAGCAGCGCTCCGGCTATCGCCCGGATTGGCCTGATCATTACTTCTGGGGCTTGTTTAGAAGTTTGTGCGTGAGCTCAGCGCCCAAGCTTTCTTCCATCAGCTTCTCGACGATGGACTCGAATTCGGTCCGCTGCGACTCGTCCGCGTAGATGAAGCGAATGCCCATGCCCGGATCGGGCGGCTCCGTTTTCGACCACACCACCTCCCCAAGAAGCTCGAACGGTGAATCTCGACGCGGTATCGTCAGCTTGAACAAGAATCGCGTTCCGATCGCCAGCGGTTTGTCCGTCTTGATGAATGTCCCGCCCTTGGAGATGTTCTTGGTGTAGTCGGCAAAAAAGGAGTTCAGCTTCTTGTAATCGACCCTCAGCTCGATCGGAGCGCGCGCATGCTTCCGATTCTGGGGCCGTTTCGATTCGCTCATGCCTAGGAGATTATAGGGGAGCTCATGCTCCAAGTCCTCATTCGAGCAGCTTATCTGCTCCGCAGGCCAGCAGTCATCGTCGGAGCGTTGATCCTCTCCGTCGGTGGGGCCTCGTTGGTTCAACTGCCGCTCTTTGGACTTCCGGGCTATGAGCTCGGTGAGGCCATGGCAGTCGGGGTGGGATTGTTGGGCGGGCTGCTCGGCATCGCCGCTGCCAATCAGGAGCGGCGGCTGATCCAGGGAATGGATCCGCGGCCCCGCCGTGCGATTCGAAGCGATGAGGCGTTCAATTCCGTTTGGATGCCGTTTGCTGCCGCCGCGCTGTTGAACTTGGCGGCGCTCGTCCCGCCGTTCGCGGCTGCGATCTTCTTCGCGGTGACCTCGACTCGCTGCAATCCATTCGCCCAGGTCGCTTTCTATCCACTCCTGGCAATTCCATCGGCACTCGTCGCTTCGGCGGCCGGCGTTTTGTGCGGGCTCGCCTGCCGCCGCGCGTTTGCCGCGGGCGCGCTCTATCTGTTGCTCTTCGTCGGCTCGGCGCTGGCGACGGGCTGGCCGGTGATCTACGGGCCTCAAGTTCACGCCTTCAATCACTTCGCGGGCTACTTTCCCGGGCCCCTCTACGATGAGGCGCTCGTGGTTCGACCGGCCCTTCTTTGGTTCCGCCTCGAGTCCATTCTCGTCGCCTTGTGCACCGTCGCCTTAGCGGCGTTTTTGCTGGACATGAAGGACGGCCTGCTCAAAACGCCCCGCGCGCGCCCGGGGGTATTCCTCTGCTTGCTGATTTTGGCCGCCGCGATCGCTGCGACCGAAACGCGCGCAGACGTTTTGGGATTTCGCACTTCCGAGCGATTCTTGACCGAGAAGCTGGGTGGACTCCGCGAGACGGAGCACTTTCGAATCATCTATCCGCGCGGCAAGCCAAAGGAACAACTGGATCGGCTGGCGCGCGACGCGGAGTTTCGCTACGCGCAGATCCGCGCCTTTCTCGGAGGCGCTCCGGACGCGCCGATCCACCTCTACCTCTACCGATCGCCGGAAGAAAAACTGGCCCTGGTGGGCGCCGCCCACACTCAGTTTGCCAAGCCCTGGCGCCTCGAGGTCCATCTCAACGATGCGCCGTTTCCAAACCCCACGCTCAAGCACGAGCTGGCGCATGCGATGGCGGCTCCCTTCGGCTCTGGGCTCTTCCGCGTAACCTCGAGGCGCGGCATCTGGCCGGTGATGGGAATCGTGGAAGGGTTGGCCGTCGCGGCCGACGACGCGATCGACGAGCTTTCGCTTCATGAGTGGGCCGCCGCGATGCGCCAGCACAAGCTTGCGCCCGACGTGACTTCGCTCTTTCGTTTCGACTCGTTCTACGCAAGCCCCGCTCCTCGGGCCTACGTGCTCACCGGGTCCTTTCTGCGCTATCTCGCCGAGACCCACGGCTCCGAAAAGCTGCGCCAGCTCTACGCGCAGGGAGACTTCCAGAGCGCTTACCAGCGCTCGCTCGATGCGCTCGCTGCGGATTGGGGAGCTTTCTTGGACAAGATTCCCCTCGACGCGGCGGCGGTGAATCAGGCGTTCGCGCGCTTCAGGCGCGGAAGCATCTTCTCTCGCCCGTGCGCGCGCGAGGTCGCGTCGCTTCAGAGCGAAGCGGCAGAATTTCTCAAGAGCGACCCCTCCGAAGCTTTGGCGAGATATCAGCGCTGCGCGGAGATCCAACCGGACGAGCCCTCCTTTCGCGCGGGCGAGGCAAAATCGCTGGAGTTGCTCGGCCGAGCCAGCGAGGCGCTGGAAGTTCTCCTCAAGCTTGGCGATCAGGTGAAGGGCGAGCCGGCTTTGGAAGCTGAAGTGGCAATGGCGGTGGCAGATCTCGAATGGCGCCGCGGTCGAGTCGACCCGGCGGAACAGCATCTGAAGAAGGTCCTCGAGCTCAGGCCGAGCGCTTTGATGGAACGCGCGGCGCGAATAAAACTGGCCGTGCTGCGATCGAAGGCCGGACCGGCGGTCTGGGCTTATTTGAGCGACCAACCCGAGGAACTCAGGCTTCTCGGGTTGAAGGAGGCATTGGAGCAGGACCCGGCCGCAAGACCGTACTTGAGCTATTTATTGGGCCGCCGATTGACCCAACTCGGAGTCGGTACTCTGGCGACGGGTTACCTTTCACGCTCGCTCTCGGCCCCGCTGCCGGACAGCATCCGCCGCGAGGCGGTGCGCTTGAAAGTCGAAGCGGCGTACATCACCGGCGACTGCGCGGGGGTGAAAAATGACGTCGGGCACCTTCCCGATTTCGGACCAACCTTCAAGGCGTCCATTCTCGAATGGCAGGAACGCTGCCAGTTCGAAGAGCGGATCTTCAAGGGACCTCTGGTTTCGCAATCTCCTTTCCGCTAAACGGCGCACTGGCAGGAGGCGCGATGAGGTTTGAGACTCACCAGCGAATTCAGGGGACAGTGGAGGAAGCAGAGCGCGCGATGCTCGATGAGAGGTACCCTCATTTCTTACTCAAGCATCACGGGGTTCTGTTGGAAGTCGAGCCGTTGGAGAGGCGGGAGGACGGTCAGCTGGTTCGGCGAAAGGTGCGGTATCGGCCCAGGCCCGTGATACAGTCCATCGGTCCGAAACCCGTTCCTCCAGAGTGGTTCGCATTCATCGAAACCTCGACCTACGACCGAAACCGGAAAGAATTGTCCTTCAGCAACGTGCCGACGACGCCGAGGATCAGCCGGATGCTGGTGAACAACGGCGTCCTTCGCCTGCGCAGCACCTCGGGTGGGAGCGAGAGGACACTCGAAGGAGAGATCAAGCTCAACCTTCCGTTCCTGCTCAAGCCCTTGGCGATCATTGGAGAAAGGCTCATTCACGCAGAGGGCCTGAAGATCCTCGACGGCGAGCTGCCGGTGCTGAATCGGTTCATCGCGGAGGTGATTCGGGCGCCCGCGCAGGCTCCGCGCTCGACGTGACGGGAATGATTTATTTGTGTTCGCGTTTTGATTGTCGGAGAGCCCTGCAATGAAGACACCGCTGTCGTTATCGCTGTGTCTCACCTTGCTCGTCGCCTGTGGTGCGCGCCGCATCCCAGGAACGGAGATCGAGGACAACGATGACACGCGGGCAATCCTCAAGGTGATGGAGCAATACCGCGCCGCGCTGGAGGCTCGCGATGCGGAGGGCGTTCTGAAGCTTCTCTCCGATTCGTTCAAGGACGAAGGCGGCAGCTCGAAGATGGAAGACCGGATGGATCTTGCGACCCTCCAAAAGAAGCTGCCGGCGGAGCTGGCCAAGGTGGAAGACGTGAAGCTCGATCTCAGCGTCCGGAAGATCGAAATCTTCTCCGAGACCAGCACCGCGAGCGCGGTTTACACCTACAACCTGAGCTTTCGAATGCCTCGCCTGAACAACAAGCCGCAGAGTGAATCGGAAATCAAGCAGATGTGGTTCAAGCGCGACAAGGGGCAGTGGAAGATCTCTTCGGGGATCTGAGCTGCTCAGCGCCTCGGCCGAGCGTCGGAGCCGGCGAGCCCGATCATCGCCTTAAACGCGGTCGCCTCCATCTGGCGCAGCGCCCGCGCCCTCGCCAGGTAAGTTCGAAAGCTCTTTCGCATCAGTCGCTCGGGCGGCAGCGTGGAGAGATGAAAATCGCGAATCCTCGACGCGCAATAACGCACGGCACCAAACAGCGCCTCGAAGTACAGCGCTTCCTTTTCGAGGGCGTACAATGGGCGCTGGGCCTGATAACCGGTGATCATCGCCCGGCAGAGGTCGGGGCGGTATCCCTCGTCGAAGCACCAGGCATTGAGGGCAATGGCGAGGTCGAGGACGAAGGCATCTCGGCAAGCCATCTCGAAGTCAAAGAAGGCGGAAACCCGATCGCCTACCCATTTGACATTGTCCATAAACAGGTCGGCATGGATCGCGCCCCTGGGAAGGAGACCAGATTCGAAGGACTGGGACTCGCGCAGCAGCTGGGTCAGCTCCAGCGCAATGGACTGTATCTCGGCGTCGCGGTCGCGGCTCAGCTCGTCCAGCCATCGAGCGACCTGAGCTGGCGAGTAGGGATTGATTCGATCGCCGTCGAACGAGTTGGCGATCCGGTGGAGCTTGCCGAGCTCCGCGCCCACCCGCTCGCCGTGCTCCGGTCTCAAGTCAGCTCGCGTGAGCTCCTCGCCCGCGAGGTGGCGAAAGATCGACGCGCGCCCACCGGCGATTTCGAGAAACGGCGAAGCCTCTGCAGTCCGCACCAAGGTCGGCGCTGGGAAGCCGCCTCGCAGCAAGTGAGCGATCAACGCCGCCTCGAATTCGAGGTCCGCCGCGGTTCGAACCGTCGAATGGCGCAGAAAGAACGTCCCTGAATCCGTCTCCAATCGAAAATTGGTGTTGATCGATCCGTGCGGGATTCCGCGGGCGGCGCGGACTTCGCCGAGCTGGAACGCGCGAGCGATTAGGGACAGCTGCTCGAAGCTGAGCTCTGTGTACACCGCCACCAGGGCAGGTTTGATGACCACCTGCGCCTAAGTCAAGCGCAAGCCGGCTAGAGGAATTCAGCTGGATCGATCGAGCGGTGCTTGGCGGAAACGAACTTCCAGTCGTCTCGCTCCTTCTCCAGCTTAGCTTCGATCGCGTAGGAGCTAAGCTCGCTCTCCTTGGCCAGCTCTTTGAGAGTCGCTGCGTTCGAGCGACCGAAGATGAACTTCCCCGAAAAGCTGGCGGTGGAAGGCGAGGTCACGGTGACGGCCAGGTCCACCGCGAACACCCGAAGCCAATTGCCCCGCATCAGCTCCGCGACGAGCAGCTGATGCAGGTCGCGCTTGCTGCCTCCCTCGTCGAAAGTGAAGCGCTCGGAGATTTGCTCCATGATGTAGCTCACGTCCTTTTTCTCCGCCGCCCGCGCCATCTTGATCACCTTCTGCCGGATCAGCTCCTCCGAGCTCGCCTGCGAGCCCTTGGGCCAAAGGAGCACCACCACCGCGGCGGCGAGAGCCACCACCAAGACTGCGAAGAGTTTCGAGCGCGACAACGTCATGGTGCTGCCGGAGGCGCCTTCGGCGGTGGCGGCGCTCTTTCCGCCGCTTCGGCATCGACCAACAGCTCATCGGCGTCGATGATTTCCTCCGGCCGCAGTGCTTGGCCAATCTGTTTCAGTCGGCGCTGCGAGAGCGCTTCCAAGTAGTTCTTCATCTGCGGGTAGTCCCGAATCAGCTCGTCGAAAGCCGCCCGGTCCAGGTAGGCAGCTGCAGTCTTTCGGGTGGCCACCACCGTCGCCGTCGCTCGCAGCCCGGTGAGCAGGGAAATCTCTCCGGCAATGTCCCCCTCGCGCAGAATGCCCAGGCTTACCATGCCTCCGGCCGGATCCTCTTTTTGAACCACCAATTCCCCGGCGAGTATCAGGAACAACCCTGGCGAGTGTTGGCCTTCCACCAGCGCGATTTCGTGCGGCTGAAGCGCACGAAAACGGAATCGGCTCAGCAGCGCTGCCCGTCCGGAGTCATCGACTTGCTGAAGCAGGGGCGAGGTGCCAATCAGGTTCCTCGCCATTCGGCGCTGCGCGAACTCGGCCAGGGCATGGGGTACGTTGGGAAAGCTCTTGGCGATGGAGTTGAGGTGCTCTCGCCGGATTTCGAACACCTCCGTCTCCTCGCGAGCCACCACGGTGACGCTGGGAGGTGCTCCGGTGAAGAGTGCAATCACGCCGAAAATCGAACCCCCGCGCAGGTAACCGAGGATGCTCTCTCGCGCATCCGATTGGCGCGCCACCTGCGCCTCGCCCGAGACGATCACGAAGATCGAATCGCCCCCCTGGCCCTGCCTGGCGATCGCTTCTCCAGCTCGATAGGTCCGGTAGCCCATGGTAGACACGAGCTGGACAAATGGCTCCGCATCTAGGTCAACGAACAGCGGGAGCGCTCGGCCTTCATCCCCGCTTGGCTCGCCGAGATCCGGCGCTGCCAATACCTCGATCGACTTGTCGCTGAGCGACTGCCCGCCCAATGCCATCAGGTCTTCCGAGACTTTGCCCTCGTAGAGAATCTCTGGTGGAAGAGGAGGAGGAACCGAGGCTTTCCCCGGGGCAGTCGGAATCGCCCGGGCGTGAATGCGAAGGAGCGTCTCCTGGACCCGTTTCTCGTTTGCGCTCAGCTCATGCGCGCGCTTGCACGCCGCGATTGCCGACAAGAGATAACCGCGCCGCAAAAGACCCTCTGCGCAGGCCTGAAGAGTGATGACCGCCCGCTCCTTTTCGCCCAGCCCGGCGAAGCAGCGCGCTGCGAGCACCCGAGCTTGGTGATCCGAGGGGTATCGATGGACGGCCTCCGCCAGAACAGCCAGAGCTCGCTCAAACTGCTCTTCGTTCAGAAGGTCAACGCCCAGCTCACGCAAGGAAGAAGGATTCATGTTCGGGATGGCGCGAAGGCGCGCCAATGAAACATTAGATCACTGCGGCCTTCCCCGCGACCCGGCGCGCCATTGGCCGTAAGGGGGTGCGACATCGAGACGAGCATGCAACGGTAAGCCGGCGCTGGCATTGCTGACTTCGATCGGTGCCGTTAGTCTCACTTTCTGTGCATTTTCGCTCGGAGAAGCAATGAAGACCCAGTCGCGCAAGCCGCGCCGCACCACCTCAAATCCCCTACCCACGCCCTCGCGCCCTTCCCCGCCTCTGCTCACGCCCGAAAGGCTCGAGAAAATCCTCGCCGCGGCGATGTCCCGCGGGGCTGATTTCGCCGAGGTATACGTCGAGAGGGCGACCAGCACTGCGGTTTCGTTGGAGGAGCAGAAGATCAAAAGTGCGCAGACCGGCCTGACCCAGGGCGTCGGGGTGAGGGTCATCTCGGGCGCGAAGGTGGGCTACGCCTACTCCGATGACCTCGAAGATGACGCGCTCTTTCGCGCCGCTCACACCGCGGCCCTGATCGCTCAAAGCGGAGGAGCCGCGCAGGCCTACAAGGTCAGCCGCTCGCCGACGCCGACGTTCTATCGCGTCGACACGCCGCTGGCGGACGTCGAAGTTTCCCGGAAAGCCGACCTGGTGGTTCGGGCCAATCGGGCGGCGCATCGGTACGACCCGCGCGTCAAGCAAGTGATGGCGACCTATGCCGACCAAACAAAGCGAATCTGGGTGGCGAACACCCAGGGGCGATTCGCCGAAGACACACAGGATTTGTGCCGGCTGGGCGTTCGCGTCGTCGCCGAGGGAAAAAATGGGGCGCGCCGCTCGGGCTTCTACGGCGGCGGCGGCCGAGTGAGCTTCTCGCACTTCGACACCTTCACGCCGGAGCTCGTGGCGCGCGAAGCCGCGAGGCAAGCAATTGCCACCTTGGGGGCGGTGGACGCGCACGCCGGCGCGCAGACAGTGGTCCTCGCGCCCGGTTGGAGTGGAATTCTTCTTCACGAGGCGGTCGGGCACGGTCTGGAGGCCGACTTCATCCGAAAGAAGACGTCGCTGTTCGCCGGAAAGCTCGGCCAAAAGGTGGCCTCCGACAAGATCACCGTGATCGACGACGGCACGGTGGCCAATTCGCGCGGTTCTCTGAACATCGATGACGAAGGCAATCCCGGCGAACGGAAGGTTTTGATCGAGCGCGGCGTGCTCACCGGCTTCATGTACGATTCGCTCAACGCGAAGTTGATGGGCGAGCGACCGACCGGCAGCGGCCGCAGGGAATCCTTCCGCCACATGCCGATGCCGCGGATGACGAACACCTATCTGGCGCCGGGAGACGACGACGCAGGCGACATCATCCGCTCGGTCAAGCGCGGTTTGTATTGCGCCCAATTCGGAGGCGGACAGGTGGACATCAGCAACGGCAACTTCGTCTTCGAGGTAAGCGAAGCGTACGAGATCCAGGACGGTAGAATTGGACGGCCAGTCAAAGGAGCCACCCTCATTGGCGTGGGCCCAGAGGCGCTCAAGAATGTCTCCATGGTCGGGTCCGACCCGATGCCGGATCCGGGGCTGGGGACCTGCGGCAAGGACGGGCAAATGGTTCCGGTTGGAGTGGGCTTACCGACTTTGCGGATCGACAACATGACCGTCGGCGGGACCAGGGTGTAATCGCGAATGCCGGTGCGCTCGAAATACGAACAGGTGGCGAGAAATGCGGTTCAACGCGCCTGCAAGCGCGGAGCTCAGCAGGCCGAGGCCTATCTGGAAGTCGGCCGTCAGAGCAGCTGCCGGGTGCGCGACGGACAGATCCAGGATCTCACCGAGGCCACTTCGAAGGGCCTCGGCCTTCGCGTCGTTTCGAATCATCGGCTCGGCTTCGCTTTTACCTCGGACTTCGATCCCGCCACGCTGAACCAATTTGTCGATCGCGCCGTCGATCTCGCCGCCTCTGCAGCGGCCAATCGTCTCAATGGCCTTCCGACTCGGGACGATTTGGGCGCGCCGAGCGAGGTCGGCGACCTCTATGATCCGAAGGTCGCATCGCTCCCGGCGGACTGGAAAATCAAAGCCGCGCTCGAGATGGAGCGGGTGGCCAAGGCGGCGGATCCTCGCATCGCCGCATTCGAGGCCGTGGGCGCCGGGGAGCAGGTGTCGGAAGTAATCATCGCCACCAGCGAGGGATTCGCAGGCGGCTATTCCGGAACGCACGTCTTCATGTACGCCGCGCCGGTGGCCTCGGACGGCAGCCAGCTGCAGACCGGGGACTGGAGCGACGAAAAACGATTCTTCGACGAGCTCGCGTCCGCCGAGGCGATCGGTCGCAAGGCAGCCGCCCGCGCGGTGCGGATGCTGGGCGCAAGAAAGGTCAAGAGCCAGCGGGTGCCCGTCATCCTGGATCCGACCATGGCGGCGTCATTCGCGGCTACGATTGCATCCGCCGCCAATGGAGATGCCGTCTACAAGAAGTCGTCCTTTTTCGCTGGGACGCTCGGAAAAAAGATTGGACCGGAGATCTTCAGTATCGTCGATGATGGCGTTCGCCCCCGCGGCTTCGCCACCGCGCCGTTCGATGGCGAGGGCGTACCCACCCGACGGACCGCGATCGTCGACAAGGGAGTGCTCAACAGCTTCCTCTACGATTGCTTCACGGCGCGTAAGGCCAAGGCTCGCACGACGGGCAATGCCGCGAGGGGCTACAGCAGTTTGCCGGTGATTGGAACGAACAATCTGCACCTGGAGGCAGGCACCCGCCCGCCCGAGGAGATCATTCGAGAGGTGAAGAACGGTTTCTACGTCACCGCCATGCTCGGGGTGGGAGCGAACATCGTCACCGGCGAGTACTCGCGCGGCGCCAACGGACTCTGGATCGAAAACGGCGCCCTTGCCCAGCCTGTGCAGGAGGTCACCGTCGCCGGCGGCATGCTCCAGATGCTTGAGGACATCGACGCAGTGGGAAGCGACTTGCAGTTTCGAGGGGCGATCGGCGCTCCAACGATTAGATTCCGAGAACTCACGATCGCGGGTGAATGAACGATGGCGCGCACGGCAACGGCGACACAATCCAAAGCAAAGAAACCAACGCGAAAGCGGCGCAAGAAGGTCGAGCCTTCTTCGCGGGGCTTGTCCGCGAGCGATGTGGGCGCACAGGTGCCGGCCGACGGACAAGCGCTGGCAGACGCGGTTCGCTCGGACGGCGGCTCGGCCTTGGCCATCTACCGCGAGCCCCTCGGGGGCCACACCGTGGTCCTCGCCAGCTTGCCGGTCGACAAGGTCGAGCCGACGCCTTACCAGCGCGACCTTTCCGAGCCCCACGTCAAACGCTTGGCCAACGCCATGGAGCGCGTCGATCGCTACCTGGATCCGGTGATCGCCGTGCGGCACGACGGCAAGTACTGGACCCCGAACGGCAGCCATCGCCTCGGCGCGTCGCGCCTGCTGGGCGCCAGAGCCGTGCTGGCTTTGGTCCTCCCCGAGGAGAATGTGGCCTACCAGATCCTCGCCCTCAACACCGAAAAGGCCCACAACCTCAAGGAGCGCTCGCTGGAAGTGATTCGGATGTACCGCGGGCTGGTGGGGGCGAAAGGGGAAAAGGAGACCGACTACGCGGCCCTATTCGAAGAGCCCGCCTTTATCACCCTCGGGGCCGTCTACGAGAAACGCCCGCGCTACTCCGGCGGCGCCTATCACCCAATCGTGAAACGAATCGATGCTTTCCTCGACGAGCCGCTCGACGAAGCGCTCAAAGTGCGCGAGGCGCGCGCGGCAAAACTGATGGAGCTGGACGACGCCGTCGTCGCCGTCGTGGACGGGCTTAAGGCGAAGGGGTTGACGAGCCCCTACTTGAAGACCTTCGTGGTCGCGCGCATCAATTTCCTTCGTTTCAAGACCAGTGGGACCGCCGAGTTTGATCCGACCATCCCCAAGATGATCGAGATGGCGCACAAGTTCAAAATCGACAGCGTGAAGCGGGAAGATCTGGCCAAGATGGGCGGCCCGCCGCCTGAGGCAGAAGACTGAATGCACTCTGGGAATCAGCGATGAGCGCAGCCACGGTTCTGGTCGTCGACGACGATCTGGCCAATCTCGAATCCGTCTCGCGAATCTTTCAGCGAGAAGGGCTGGATGCGCTCACCGCCACCAACGGCAAAGACGCCCTCGAGCTGCTGCGCCGACCGGAGGTGACCGTGATGGTCAGCGATCTGATGATGCCCGGAATGGACGGTCAGGAGCTGCTCAGGGCGGCGCGCGCCATGCGCCCGGACGTGGAAGTGGTTCTGATGACCGCATACGGGACCGTCGAGACCGCCGTCGCCTCGATGAAGGAAGGCGCGTACGACTTCATCACCAAACCGTTGAAGCGCCACTCCTTGGTCAAGGCAGTGAACAAGGCTTTGGAAAAGCAAGCGCTGGTAGCCGAGAACCTCGATCTCAAAGCCCGACTTGCGGACCTGGGCGCTCCCGGCGGGCGCACGCTGGTGGGACAATCTCCGGCCTTCCGCGCGCTGATGGACACGCTGCGGCAAGCGGCGCCCTCGTCGGCAACGCTTCTTCTGGTCGGCGAATCCGGCACCGGGAAAGAGTTGGCCGCTCGTGCGGTCCACGAGTTCTCGCCTCGGGCCAAGGGACCCTTTGTGGCGGTCAATTGCGCGGCTCTGCCGGAGACGATTCTGGAAGCCGAGCTGTTCGGTGTGGAGAAAGGGGCGTTCACCGGCGCGGTGGCGCGGCGAGAGGGCCGCTTCGAGCGCGCGCGCGGCGGCACGCTCTTTTTGGACGAGGTGGGTGAAATCTCTCCCTCCGCCCAAGTCAAGCTCCTCCGAGTCCTCCAGGAAGGTGAAATCGAGCGGCTGGGCGGAACCCAGACGCTGCCGGTGGACGTTCGCCTCGTCGCGGCCACGAACAAGGACTTGAAGCGCGAGGTCGCCGAAGCTCGGTTTCGGGAAGATCTCTTCTACCGGTTGAACGTCGTTGAGGTACGGATTCCCTCTCTGGCTTCCCGCCGCGAGGATATTCCGCTGCTCGCTGACCACTTCCTCCGACGCTACGCCGCCAAGAACGGCAAACCGGTGAGGGCATTCTCGCGCGAGGCGCTGCAGATACTGGAGAACTACGCTTGGCCCGGAAACGTGCGCGAGCTGGAGCACGCCGTGGAGCGAGCGGTGGTGCTGACGCGCGGCGAGATCATCGAGGGAATCGATCTGCCGGACACCGTTCGCCAGGGGCCAATTGGATCCGCAAGCCAGCTCGTGCTGCCGATCGGGACTCCAATGGACGAAATCGAACGGCGCGTGATCCACGAGACCCTTCGCCACACCAAGGGCGACAAAACCCTGGCGGCTCAGCTTCTGGGCATCGCCGCCCGCACCATCTACCGCAAGCTGGAGCGAGTCCCTCCAGACGCCGGCGAGGCCGACCCTCCCGAGGGGAGCGAGTAGCTGCAACCCTTTGACAGCTCGTCAGCGCGTGTTTAAACCCGCTGACAAATTGTCGAACGCCCCAGCGGACGCCTGGACTCTCGCCGGATACCAGGGGATGAAGCGCCTGAAACCAAGTGTTTAGAGGTGCGCGGCTCCATCTCGATGCTGGGCGGCGTGGCACTTGGCTTGCTCATCGCCCAACCAGGTCAAGCTCGCTGGACTGCCGCCATGGAAACTTTCTTTCGGAAGTACTTTTGGACTGCGCATCTTGTCTTCATTTTTCTCGTCGCGCTGATCGCCGCGAAGACCGTTAATCTTTTCTTCGAGTCGGTGATCCTGCCCCTGCCGAAGGAGGACGGCGCGAGGTCGGCGGTGCGACGGGCGTCCGCGGATCCCATTGCCCGCCTCGATCTGGAGAAGATCGCCAAGCTCACCGGGCTGCCCCTTCCCAAAGAACCGGACGTTCAGGAGCCGGATCAGCCTTCGCTGGATCCCAACGCCCCGCCTACCAAGAGCGGGCTGCGGGTGAAGCTCCTCGGCACGCTTGCCTCAGTGATTGCAAAGTGGTCGATCGCCGAGATCCTCGACCTGGGGAGCCAGCGAGCACAGACCTATGGCGTTGGCGACAAGATCCTCGGCGCCGAAATCCTGGAGATTCAGCGCGATCGCGTGATCGTGCTCAACAACAATCGGCGCGAGTACATCAGCAACGAGCTCGAGGGTGCCGTCGCGGCGTACACCCCTCCGGAGCCGAAGCGGTTCGGCACCAGTCCCGAGCCAAACAGCGGGCTGGGGACGGGGATCAAGGCCCTTTCCGATTCCGAGTACGAAGTGCCTCGCGGCGAGATCGAGAAGACGCTGTCGAACCTGAACGAAGTGGCGATGCAGGCGCGAATCGTTCCCGCATTCAAGGACGGCAAGGCGGAAGGATTCAAGCTGTTCTCCATCCGCCCTGACTCGCTCTACAGCAAGATCGGCATCCAGAACGGCGATGTCATCAAGCGGATCAACGGGAACGACATCAACAGTCCGGAGAAGGCGCTGGAGATTTACTCCAAGCTCAGGGACGCGAGCCGGATCGACATCGACATCGAGCGGAACGGCACGTCTCTACGAAAGACCTACAACGTTCGCTGATGGCTCCACCGAGATCATGAGCTCACCCCTCCCCCGGTTGTTCTCCTTGCTCGCAGCGATCGCCGTCGTCGGCGTGGAACGCGAGCACGCCGCAGCCGCAGCGGTTTCCGGCACCGCGCCGATACCGGATGGTGGTCAGCCGTCGGCGCCAGTGTTGCCGACGGAAGGCGATCCGACGCCGTCGAGTCCGCCGCCGTCGAGTCCACCGCCAGGTGTTGCGCCTTCGAGACCGCCGACGCTCCCCCCCTCGACCGGACCGGTGGTCCCGGGGCAGACCAGGCCCGGAGCTCCCTTCAACAGACCGGGCGTGCCACCCCCGCAGCCGCCGGGGTCGCGCGTCCAGCCCAGTACGACTCAGCCGAGCCCCTCGCCCGGCGTGACGCGCCCCGGCCAAACTGCAGCGCCCAGTTCAGGCGAACGGCAGATCGGCCCGCAGACTGGACCCAACCGCGGGACCGCCGGCAAGCCAGGCCAGCCCTCTCCACAGCAGAACGGGAGCGAGCGAAGAATCGCCAGCTGCGAAGAGCTTCGGCGCAATGCCAAGTACAGCATCTACTTCGACAAGGTCGATATCGAAAAACTGGTGCAAACGGTGGCGGACGCCACTTGCAGGACGTTCATCTTGCCGGACACGCTCCGGGGCAAGATTTCGATCATCGGCCCCGAGAACGGCAAGGGCGAGGTCGACGCGGACCAGTTCTATGCCGCGTTCCTCGCCGCCCTCGACACCAACAATCTGACCGTCTACCCCTACGGACGCTTCCTGAAGATCGTCGACAAGAACAAGAGCAAGCAGTCGCCCATCCCGACGCTGGTCGAGCCGGACGACGGCTTCACCACCAACGAGCAGATGGTGACGCGCTTCTTCAAGGTGCGCTACGTCGAAGTGGACAGGCTCAAGGCGGTGCTTCAGAGCCTCGTTTCGCAGCCGGGCGGCGACATCATCACGTTCGAGCCCGACACGCTGATCATTACCGATGAGGGTTCGAACCTGCATCGGCTGCAGCGAATCATTAAGCAACTGGACGCGCCCTCATCGTCCTCCGAGTTGCGCGTCATTCGCCTGAACTACGCGGCGGCTTCGGACGTGGCCGACAAGATCACCAAGCTCTTCGAAGCCAAGGGCGGCGCCAAGCCCGGGCAGCGGCCGACACCCGGCGCAATCACAACGCCGCCCCCCACACCGCCACCGACTGGCGCGCCGGGGCAACCGGCACAGCCAGCACAGCCGACCGTAGAGTCCAGCAGCGCAGGACCGGCAACGCTGACACAGATGATTCCGGACGAGCGCACGAACAAGTTGATCATCGTCGCCAGCCCAGCTGCGTTCGAACGGATCCTCTCTTTGATCGCAGCGATCGACGTCCCAATTGCAGGCGAGGGAAGGATCAACGTCTATTTCCTGCAGAACACGTCCGCCGAAGACATCGCCAGCACTCTCCAATCGCTGGCGCAGGGCACTCAGAACCGGCCGCGCACGCAGCCGGGCCAAACGGTGCCAGGCCAACCGCCGCCGATCGCCGGCCAACCGCGGCCAGCAACCACTTCGGGACCAGTCACCGCGGCCGAGCTTTTTGCAGGCGAGGTGAAGATTTCGGCCGACAAGTCCTCGAATGCGCTGGTCATCGTCGCCAGCCAAAATGATTACCGAAGCCTTAGAAAGATCATCGAGGAGTTGGACCTCCCGAAACGACAGGTCTTCATTGAAACGGTGATTATGGAGGTCGACCTGGATCGAACCTCCGAGTTCGGCATCAACTTCTCCGCCGGTTACGTCCTGAAAACCGATTCGGGCCCCGTGCCGATTTTGTTCGGCACCAAGTTGAAGCAAAGCACTCCGTACACTTCGCTCGCGAACCTGTCCCAGTTCAGCGGTTTTTTGGCGGGACTTCAGGGGCAGAACATCCCCGAGCTGGCGAGCCTGGGCCTGCAGATCCCGCAGTTCGGCATCATCCTGCACGCGCTGCAACAAAGCTCCGACGTCAACGTCCTCTCCACCCCGCACATCCTGGCGATCGACAACGAGGAAGCAGAGATCACCGTCGGCCAAAACGTTCCGTTCCAGGCCGGCATCTCTCCGTTCAACCCCGTGACGGGCGGGACCGGCACGACGACGCCGACGACTCCAGGTGTCACGCCGCTGCTCACTCAAGGATTCGGCGCGTTTGTCGCCCCCATCCAACGGCAGAACGTAGAGCTCAAGCTCAACGTCAAGCCGCACATCAACAAGAGCGACGAGATCCGAATGGTCATCACCGAGTCCACCGAGGAAATCGCCTCGCAAGATCCGGTGCTCGGGCCTACCACCGCGAAGCGCAGCGCGAAGACCACGGTAGTGGTGAAGAATCAGGAGACCGTCGTTCTTGGTGGAATCATGCAAGACCGGACCATTGAATCCGTCTCGAAGGTTCCAGTCCTGGGCGACATTCCGATCCTCGGACACCTTTTTCGAGATCAGTCGCGCAAGAAGGTCAAGACCAACCTTCTGCTCGTCCTCACCCCCTACATCATCAAGGACAAGAGCGACTTTCGGCGAATCTTCGAGCGCAAGATGAAGGAGCGGCAGCAATTCATCGAGCTCTTCTACGGCCAGCTGCCAGGCTACGACGTCGCGATCGATTTCGCTCGCAAGGCGGGGCCGGTCGCGCGCGTCGCACAGTTGATTCGCCAAGAGGAGCAGAAATTCGAAAATGGCGGTCCTGGAGCTCCGGGAGAGAGGATGATCGGCCCCGGCAGCCCGGGAGGAACCCCGCCCAGTGGGCCCAGCGGGGCGCCATTCACTACAACTGGCAAGCCCGGCTCCAGTCCCCAGCCTCCAACCACAACGCCGCCGATGGGCGCGCCGCAGCCCAGCGGAGCCGCGGAACCTCAGAGCGGCGATCTCTTCGACCAGGTGATGGGCAAGCCCGCACCTGAGGTGCGGGAAGGGCAGGCCCCTGCCGAGGGTTCTCAACCGATGGAGCCTCAGCAACAGCCACAACCGGGCAGCCAGCCCACCCCCGAGCCCAAGGTGCCGCCTGACAGCAAGCCATGAACGACATCCTCCAACAGCCTCCACCGATCAAGCCCGCCGCCGAGAGAGCAAAGCTCGCTCGCGCGCGTTCCCTCCTCGGGCGCCCGATCGGGGAAATCCTCAAGGCCAGCGCCGGACTGACGGATGAAAAGCTCGAGGAGGCGCTCGCGAGCCAAGCGGAGAAAGGCGGCCGCCTCGGGGAGATTCTCGTCGGAATGAAGGCGGT
>Ga0126378_10000182_pt1 | contig 47789 bp, 41 predicted proteins | sample PanSoiMetPlot_23_FD_92587 | JGI IMG/M metagenome (GOLD analysis project Ga0126378, IMG submission 92587) | Tropical forest soil microbial communities from Panama - MetaG Plot_23 | ecosystem: Environmental > Terrestrial > Soil > Tropical forest > Bulk soil | place: Panama | collected 2016-02-17 | reverse complement strand
CGCTTTTCAAACTCTTCCTTGGTGCAGATGGTCTTCATATCCGTGACGCGGTCGATGCACAAAATCCCGTCCAGATGATCGATTTCGTGTTGTAGCAACTCGGAAAGATTCCGGGCCTCTCCGGCGCGAATCTCTTGCCACTCGCCGCGTAGGTCTTGAAAACGAACAGTAATGTCGCGATTGCGCTCGACCTGCATAAAGATCGACAAGAAGCTCAGACAAGCATCCCAAACGACGATGCGCTCGGGACTGCGTTCGGTTATTTCTGGGTTAACCAGCGGCCAGGGCTCTTCGCCTGGCAAACGCAGAAAAATGATGCGTTGCATAACGCCAATTTGAGGCGCGGCAATTCCACGCCCGTAACCAGTCGTGTCTCTCCAAAAAGCAAGCGTGTCCGATAGGTCACCGAGCAACGCGCTGATTTCAGGACCGGACGGGTCAGTCACTGAACGGCATTTTTCACGCAGGCCCGGGTCACCCAATTGGAGCACGGTTCGAACAGCCACGACGGCCTCCCATCGCTCTTGAAAGATACCCTGATTCTTAATGCCCGAAAAGGGCTGCACCTCTGGTATCATCTCGCTCTGCGGCCAGCTCCATGGGACGGCTGACGCGTGAAAGCCTTCGAGGAGGAGACGCGAATGCGTAGAGGACTCACCATCCTACTGTTCGGGATGCTCGCTCTGAGTGGCCCCGCTTCCGTGAACCGGCTAACGGCGCAGGAAAAGAAGGACGCCATGCCCGAACCAGCGGTCAAGGTCGGCGACATGGCTCCGGATTTTACGCTCAGAGACACAAAGGGAAAGGAAGTATCCCTGCATGAGTTCCGCGGCAAAAAAAACGTCGCGCTAGCGTTTTATATTTTTGCTTTCACGGGTGGTTGAACGAAACAGATGCAGAACTTCCAGCAGAACCTGGAAAAGCTGGAAGCTGCAGACACCCAAGTCTTGGGTGTAAGCATGGACAGCATGTTCAGCAATAACGCGTGGGCGGAGAAGATTGGAGTGACGTTCCCGCTGCTGAGCGATTGGGGCGGCGACGTCACCAAACAATACGGGCTTTACAATCCGAAGTACAAAGCGGCGCGCCGCATCAACTACTTGATTGACAAGAGCGGCAAAGTCGTTGAGATGCAAATCGACAGTGAGGCCATCGATCCAACGAAGATCGTGACGCTTTGCGAGCGACGCAAGCCCGAAAAATAAACCGGCGAAAGTGCCACTGGCGCGGTTACGTTGTTATGGCCAGCTCTTCTTTGCTGATAGCCAAACGTCCACGCTTAGTGGGCAGGCAGTGCGGGTACTTTTCCTGAAGGAAATGGACAAGCCGCTCACGAACGTAGCAGCGTAGATCGAAGGCACGCGAAGCGTCTGCCGCGCTCATCAACGCACGCATTTGGATGGTGTTCTCGTTCAGGTCGGTCACCTGAAGCGCCCACGTTCGGCCGTCCCACAAAGATGTTTCCTTCAGGATTCTAGATAGCTCCTGCCTCACTTCTTCGACGGGCACCGTGTAGTCTGCATAGATCATCGTGTAGGCGAGCAGGTTTGTGGAGGTGCGGGTCCAGTTTTGAAAGGGCTTCTCAATGAAATAGGTCAGTGGCAGGATCAGTCTGCGCAAATCCCACAGGCGGACCACCACATAGGTTGTTTCAATCTCTTCGATCCAACCCCATTCGCCTTCTACGACAACGGAATCCTCGAGCCGAATGGGTTGCGTCAACGCCACCTGAAGCCCTGCGATTAAGCTTGCAAACGTGCTGCGTGCCGCCACGCCGGCAATTAACCCGGCGATTCCCGCAGAAGCCAGCACGCTCGCGCCAATGTGCCGCACGCTCGGAAACGTCATCAGCATCAGAGCGAGCGTCACAGTAATAATCATGACGTTGGTTATCCGCTGGACCACGCGTACTTGCGTGCGAATTCGCCGGGCGAGCAGGGTATCCCCTGTGTCGGCGTGATATCGAGCTTCAACGAAATGGGCCAGAAAGCGAGCCATGGCCAGGAATAGCCATCCAATTGTGCCGATCGCGCCGACCGCAATGGCGTGCAAAACGATTGCGCGCACCGTCTCGGAGACCGGCGTGAGCGCCAGCACAGGTGCGGCTACCGCGAAAATGAGAATTACGCGTGTTGGCAGCTTTACATGCTTCAACAGCGCAGTCCCTGTGGAAGACTGGCGGATCTTCGTCAGTTTTTCACCGAAGTAAAAGAAAAAGTGGTGCAGGAGCAGGACCAGGGCAATGCCGAGTGCCAGCGCCCCCGCGGAAAAGAACCACAAAGGTCTGTCCACCACGAGTGCAGCCATGGGGGATTCCTTCCTGAGGGCTGTCCCTAGTGTGCGGCATTTTGAGCCCTTGTGAAAGCGCCGGGGCATCAACAAGCGCGGGTCTGATCGTTCGGGCCGCGTGAGTTGCACGCGGAGATTATGTTAAGACTGTGCACTAGGGCAGTCCTGAATCCCCGGGGCAGGTGGTCCTTTTTTTACTTCCATTAGCTTGCTTTTGCATTAGAATCAGGCCCGGTCATACACTTGGTTCGCCCAAGCCCGGACGGCCAGGTGAGCAGCCAGGAAGTTTCTCCAGCGGGGCGCGGGGTGGCGCCTTTTTTGCGGATACCAGTTATGGCAAAGCAAAAAGGCTTCTCCCTGATCGAGCTCCTAATCGTCGTTACGGTTATTTTGATCATCGCGGCCATCGCCATTCCCAGCCTGATGCGGTCCAAGATGCGCGCCAACGAAGCGGATGCGGTTGCCTCCCTTCGAGTCCTCCACACCGCTGCTGTTACCTATTCCACGGCCTACCCCGACCTTGGGTACCCTCCCAGCCTCGCATCCATGGGCGGCGCCAACCCGTGCACAGCTTCTTCCACGCAGGCGTGTTTGATTGACGGGACGCTGTCGACGGGCGCCAAGTCCGGCTATGCGTTCGCGTGGACGGGTGACGGTCTTGTTCCATCCTTCAGTTTCACCAGCACCGCAACTCCGCAATCCGTCGGCGTGTCTGGCCAAAACATGTTCTGCTCCGATCAGACTGGCGTGATCCGGTACGACACGACCGGGACTAACTGTACGGCTACAAGCTCGGTGCTGAACTGAAAATCCTGGTGCCCGTTTTTGTTGCGCATTTCCGATTCTCCGCTTGGACTGCCCCGCTCTCCCTGCATTTGCCTCGTATTACAGGAGTGTTAGAATCCAAATGAATCGCTATGCCGCCAAAGACACTTTACGAAAAAATCTGGGATAACCACGTTGTTTGGGAAGAGCCGGGAAAGCCTGCACTCATTTACATTGACCGCCATTTGATCCACGAAGGCACCTCGCCGCAAGCCTTCGCAGGTTTGCAGGCCGAAGGCCGGAAAGTACGGCGCCCGGAGCTTACATTTGCCGTGATGGACCATTCTGTTCCAACAACCGACCGCACGCTGCCGATTCTCGACAACGATGCCAAGCTGCAGTTCGACGCGCTGGAAAAGAATTGCCGTGAATTCGGCGTGCGGCTCTTTGACATGAACAGCCGCAACCAGGGCATCGTGCACATTATTGGGCCGGAACTAGGCATCACGCAGCCGGGGCAGACTATTGTTTGCGGCGACAGTCACACGTCCACGCATGGGGCGTTTGGCACACTGGCGTTTGGTATCGGCACGAGCGAAGTCGAGCACGTGCTGGCAACGCAGTGCCTGGTGCAGGGGCGATCAAAGACGCTGCACATTCTGGTTCATGGAAAGAGGCCGAAGGGTGTCACCGCGAAAGACATCATTTTGGCGATCATTGGAAAAATCGGGATCGGCGGCGGCAACGGGCACGTGGCGGAATACGGTGGCGAAGCCATTCGCGCGCTTTCGATGGACGGGCGAATGACGGTCTGCAACATGACCATCGAGGGTGGCGCGCGCGCCGGGATGGTCGCGCCGGACGAAACTACTTTTGCTTACCTTGAAAGCCGGCCCTTTGTACCGCGCGGGAAGCCGTTTCAGCAGGCCGTCGACGGCTGGAAGCAATTGCGCAGTGACGAGGGCGCGAAGTTTGACATGACAGTCGAGCTGCAAGCCGAGCAACTTGCGCCGCAAGTCACTTGGGGCACGAATCCCGGCATGGTCACCAGCGTGACCGCGCGTATTCCCGATCCGCATGACTTCCGCGATCTCAACGACCAGAAGGCCACGGAAAGCGCGTTGAAATACATGGGATTGAAGCCAGGCACGCCCATCGTGGACATTCCTGTTGACCGCGTGTTCATTGGATCATGCACGAATTCGCGGCTGGACGATTTGCGCGCGGCTGCGCATCTCGTTGCCGGCAAACACGTAGCCAAAAGCATCAAACAGGCGCTGATTGTGCCAGGTTCGCGGGGCATCAAGTCGCAAGCGGAAAAAGAGGGCCTGGACAAGATTTTCACGGCTGCGGGTTTCGAGTGGCGCGATGCGGGCTGCAGTATGTGTATCGGCATGAACGCAGACGTTCTGCCGCCGCACGAGAGAAGCGCGAGCACGTCGAATCGCAATTTCGAGGGGCGCCAGGGCAAGGACAGCCGCACGCATTTGGTCAGCCCGGTCATGGCTGCAGCCGCAGCCATTGCCGGCCATTTTGTTGATGTTCGTGAATTTGACGTCGCCCACGTCGAATAAGGGTGGGCGTTCCTGACCATGCGACTCTCTCGCGACCTTCAAGACAAATCGCTTCGTATCGAGTTCAACGACGGTGAGGTTGCAGACGTCAAGGTCTTGGTGGTAGTGAGTGTAGCGAGCACGAGGATTGTCGCGGCATTACTTATGACTTGATTTCGACAAATCGCCGGAATCGCATTAGAAAAGGCTCCGCCTATTGGGCCGATTCCAGAGATATCAAAGATTTTGAAGCTATCGGAGACTGAGTCGAATGCAGCCTTTCAGCACACACACGGGTATGGTAGCACCGCTGGATCGGGTCAACGTGGACACGGACCAGATGGTGCCGAAGCAATTCCTGAAGGCGCTGACCCGCGAAGGCTTTGGCCGAATCCTTTTCTACGACTGGCGCTACCTGCCTGGCGAAAAACCCAATCCCGAGTTTGTGCTGAATTTTCCGCGCTATAAAGGCGCATCAGTGTTGCTAGCGCGCGCGAATTTCGGCTGCGGTTCGAGCCGCGAGCACGCCCCCTGGGGCGTCAAGGATTACGGCTTCCGCGTCATCATCGCTCCCAGCTACGCGGACATTTTCTATAACAATTGCTTCAAGAATGGGATTCTTCCCGCTACGCTGCCCGAAGACCAGGTCGAAGAGCTTTTCCAGCGCACGGAAAAGGAAGAAGGCTATTCCCTGACGGTGAACCTGCCGAATCAAACCATCGCCGATAAGCATGGCCTGATGTTTCGATTTGAGATCGCGCCCTCGCGGAAGGAAGTCCTGCTGAAGGGCCTCGACGACATTGGCACTTCGATGCAGCACGCCGCGGCCATCGACGCCTACGAAAAATCACACGCGGCAACTGCCACCATGTTCGATGCCGTCGACGTGAAGTACTACTCCAACGGCCAATAAGACTCGACACTTAATTATTCTGCAACTAGTAGGTACTAGACCTCCCTGCACTCTCTCCTCTGTGTCCTGAAAAACAAATTCTATCTAAAGTCCGCAAATGGCTTGACACACCTCGGTGTACGAAGCTAACTTTCATCTAAACCTGGGGTGGTTTAGAGTGGCTTTATCTTTTCTTGCCAGATTCGACGGACCGGCTCCCTTTCTGCAAACTCAAAACTCTTCAGGTATCTAAGGGAGGTGTGGAGATGCGCAGTGTCAATCTAAGAGTGGTTTTTGCTGTGCTTCTGGCGCTGATCCTTGCTCCGGAGGTTATACGGGCTCAGAGCTCGTCGACCGCGACAGTGTCCGGGACTGTTACAGACCCGAAGGGCGCCGCGGTTCCGTCAGCGGCCGTGGAACTGTTAAATGCCAGCACTAACGAGTCACGATCGCAAGCCACAAACGACACCGGATATTACCTATTTGCGAGCGTGGCACCGGGTTCGTACAAAGTGATCATCAAGAAGGAAGGCTTCCGAACCACAACCGTCACTGTGGATGTCCAAGTTGGAAAGGCGGCCACGGTAGACCTCAGGCTGGAAGTCGGAACTGTTTCTCAGACGGTTGAAGTCGTGGCCGGCGCGCAAATCGAACTCCAGACTCAGGATTCCTCTGTTGGGAATGTGGTCGAGCGCAAGATGCTCGACAATATTCCCAGCCTGGGTAGAGACGCTACGGCACTGCTTCTTTTGCAGCCTCTGGCCACGCCTGGATTTAACTCACCGGGTTCACCCAACGCCTCGGGCGAGGGAGACAATACCGGCGGTCAGATTGCCGGCGCTAGAAGCGACCAAAACACGTTCCTTCTGGACGGCGGCGATGCCACGGACAGCACCGCAGGCAGCGGCCAGTACAGCGGCACGAATTTCACTGCGACTCCTCGCGCAGTCGTCCCAACGCCCATTGAGAGCCTCGAAGAGTTTCGCGTCGTCACCACAAACTCAACCGCCAGCTTTTCCCGCTCGGCCGGCGGCGAAGTGCAAATGGTCACTCGGCGTGGCACCAATCAGTTCCATGGCGCGGTTTACGAATACTTACAGAACAACGTCCTCAACGCCAACACCTGGGATCGCAACTCCTCAGGTATTAAGAATCCGGCGTTGCGCGACAACCGCTATGGCGGTCGCCTGGGCGGGCCAATCTGGAAGGACAAGACCTTCTTCTTTGTGCACTATGAGGGGAGGCGGTTTGTCAGCTCGAACGATATTCAGCGTCGCGTGCCTTCTTGCAATATGAAACTTGGCATTCTCACGTTCGGCGGTGTGGAATACAACGTGAACCCGGCCACGGTTAATGACTGCAGTGGCGCCCCGGTCGCCCCGGCGAACTGCGGCACATCCGCGACGCCTTCCCCGTGCGATCCACGTGGCTTGGGCCTAAACTCGACAATCGCGTCCGTTTGGGCACTGGAGCCAGCGGGCAACAAAACGACGTGTTCGGGGGCAGATGGCATTAATACGCTATGCTTTGATGCCCCGGTAGGTACGCCCCTCAGCGAAGATTTCGGCGTCATTCGTGTAGATCACAACATCACCTCGAAGTGGCAGTTCAACAGCAGCTATCGCTACGGGAAAACGACTTTTTCGGCGCCCGTCCAAGTAGATATCGGCGGCCTGCTTTCTGGCGATAAATTGGGCGTGCCAAAGTCCGTGGCGCAGCGGCCGCTTGCTCCCCGGTATTTGGTAACCAGTTTGACCGGCCAACTCACTCCTCATCTGACCAGCGTGTCAACGTTTGACTATCTGCGCCACTGGTGGCAGTGGGGCACCTTGCATCCAACGAACATCCCCGGACCGGAAGGTGGATACGCGCAAACCAACGGGCTGAATGCCTCTCTGAGCATCTCAGGAGAGGGTATCGGCACGAATACTTCAGGGCCAACCGGTGCTGGCATGCAGCCCATCAACGTCGACACACAAAACGCTCGTAGCCGGGCGTGGGACGGCAAGGACTATAACTTCAACGAAAACCTGAGCTGGATCGCGGGCAAACATCTCTTTCAGTTTGGCGGCCGTTCCGAGTGGCAGCGTTTCTACCATCAACGAGATGACAAGGTCGTGGGTGGGTTAACTTCCCCAGTTTTTACCGTTGGGCGCCTGTCCGCGGGCAGTCATGTCAGCGGCATTCCCTTCCCAGTAGGTTTCTCAGGGAGCTCGTCACGCTGGCGGACTGACTACGCTTCCATTTTGGGAATCATTGAGCGCTCCCAAGAGCTCTTGACTCGGGCGCCGGATTTCTCACCAAACGCGCCTGGGACGCCTCTCCAGCAGCACACCGTCGTCGACAGCGATTCGCTTTATGCTTCCGACAGTTGGCGGATCAAGCCGTCCGTGACTTTAACCTTCGGTCTCAATTGGGGTGTTCAGCTTCCACCCTACGAGTCCAGCGGCGAACAAACCATGGTTGTCGACGACAGCACAGGCAAAGTCATCAACTTCGACGATTACATGTCCAAGCGCGAGTCTATGGCGCTCGTCGGACAGCTCTACAATCCGCAGCTAGACTATGCGCCCATCAAGGCGACTGGGCGCAAATACCCTTACGACCCGGACTGGACCAACTTTTCTCCCCGCGTCGCGTTTGCTTGGAATCCATCGTTCAGTGGAGGCCTGTTGCACAGTCTGATGGGGGACCGCAAGTCTGTGCTTCGCGGTGGATACGCTCGCGTCTATGACCGGATCAACGGCGTGGGCATTGTGATGATTCCGGCACTGGGCGTGGGCTTCGGCAACAACCTACGTTGCGCCGGACCACATGTCACTGCAGGCGTCGTCACCTGCGGTACCTCTGATCCTTCGAACGCTTTCCGCATCGGGCCTGCGTCCGCTGGAGGAGATGGAACACAACTGCCGCTACCGTCGTTGAAAACTATTCCCTCCGGCCAGCCGCTCATTCCGGGTACCAATAGTCCGTATGAGTCCTTGGATTTCCGTATCGACCCGAAGCGGAAGGTCGGATACGCCAACACTTTCGACGTAACCTATCAGCGTGATTTAGGCCGTAATACGATGCTGGAGATCGGGTACGTGGGGAATTATGCGCAGAAGCTTTATCAGGGCTACGCGCTCCAGCAGGTACCATACATGTTCACCGTTGGCGGGCAAACCTTGGCCAAGGCGTTTAGCAATATCGCTCAGGCCACCATCGCCAACCCAAGTATCGCTCGCACTGCAATTCCCAATCAGCCTTTTATCGAGGCTTTTCTCGCCGGGCAGTGCGCCGGCTACACCTCTTGCACGCAAATGGTTGTGAGTGATCCGAATGCCAGAAACGCTTTGGGTCAATTGATCAATCCCAACGCTTTTGGCGACGATCTCAGCGGATTCACTACCTTCAACATGACTGACTTCTGGGAGCAGTACGAAGGATGCAGTGGGGGATCAGACGCGAACCAAGTCCTGGACTCCTACATCATCGGCAGTCACGGCCGTTCCAACTATAACGCAGGTTTCCTGAGCCTGCGCAAAACGAGCGCAGCCGGCCTGACCTTCAACTTCAATTACACTTACTCCCATGCCTTCGATCAGATTGGCCAGAACCAGGAAAGCCTGAACGAGGCCTCCGATGCGTTTAAACTCGATCGGGATTATGGGTCATCTTCCTTCGACAGGCGGCACGCCATTACCACGTTGCTCACCTATGACTTGCCGTTCGGAAGCGGGCGGCCTTATTCCTCAGGCAGCGGCGCCGCGAACAAGATCATTGGCGGCTGGAATGTCTCCGGCGTATGGAGCTTCGCGACCGGCCTCCCCCTGGATGTAATCAACGGCAACAGTTGCCAGGAGTTGGGGCAGGGCGCCGTTTTCGGAAACTGCAGCGCCTACTTCCCGACCGGTGCAGCAAAATATGAAAGCGCTTCGGTCCACAACAACAACGGAGCCCTCACGGCCTATTCGAACGCGAATGCCATCGCCAACGACCCTCTAGGTGGGTTCTCGTTCTTCACTCCGCCAGACCCGACAATATATGGCCGCACGGGCCGGGGTTATTTCCGAGGCTTGAACCGCTGGAATGTGGACTTCGGCGTCTCGAAGACCACGAAGATCACCGAGCGCGTCAGCACCCGGTTCGACTGCCAGATGACCAACGTCTTCAATCATGTGATGTTTAATGATCCGAGTACGGACCTCAGTACGGGGAATTTTGGTGCGCTAAACAGTCAGTACAACGCACCAAGATTCATTCAGTTCGGCCTGCGCTTCGACTTCTAGTCTTAGCTCAGCCAGGAAAGCACTTTCCGGAGGCTGGACCGAAAGGTCCAGCCTCTTTTCTTTTGTCAAGACAGTGCTGCAGACGACTTGGAAGGGGTATGACTATTCGCTCTGGACTTTGCCAGCTTGCTTCAGGCGGTCGAGCCAGCGCCGGGCCGTGGCTGCCTGGGCGTTATCCGGGTGGTTTTGCAGAAAGCTGCGCAAGGTCTTGGCAGACTCGTCATAGCGGCCGACTGACGTTAGTGCCTGGGCAACGAGCAGTTCGATTTCGGGAGCACGCCCTGCAGACCCCATCAACGCGCTTTGCGACTCTTTCAGGGCACGATCATATTGCCGCCGGTAGTAGCAGGCTCGTGCCAGCGTCCAGCGCGTCTCCCAGGATTGTGGATTCATCTGGAGTGCTTTATCGAGAAGGGGAATGGCTTCCTCGTATTTGCCTTGGTTGGAAAGGACGGTCCCAAGAGCCGCGTGGGCGCGAGCGTGCTGCGGATCGATCTGCACGGCCTTGCTTAGCACCTCCTGGGCGCGAGGCAGGTCATTTTGCCGGATACTGAGCACTCCCACGAGGTAAAGAATATCAGGGTGGGCTGGAGCAAGGGCGGAGGCAGCATTTAGATGCTTCTGAGCCTCCTCAAGCTTGTCCTCCTGAAGTGCTTTCAGGGCTTCATCGACTTCCTTTTGAGCCTTGGGAGCCAGAACGAGACCGCCCGGAGGCCCCTGTGAAGAGATGTTCGCGTCGCCTTCCGGCTGAAGGTAAACATCTACCTCGACTCTCACGGGGATCGGTACATCTACGTTTGCGCGGCCGGCTTTGTATCCCGTGGCTTCCACCACCACTGAAAAGTCACCGAGATTCTGGGGAAGGAAAATAGCGCGACCGCCCTGAGTGGCCGCCTGGCCGTTCGGGATGCCTCCGCTCCGGTAGAGTTTGACGACTGCGGAAACGGGTAATGGGTCGCCTGCACTGTTGCGAACATTTACGACAATCGTGGCATTGTTTCCGCTGATTGCTTTTTGCTCGTTAACGCCGTCTTGACACCGTACGAACGATGGAGCAAACGAGCAAACAAGCAGAGGGATTGCCAGCCGCAGCATATCTTGCACTGCGACATGTGTTGCAAAGCTCATTCAGGACCAACACCAAGTTTTCTTGCCAGTTCGGCCAAGCGTAATCTTGGCCATCGGGGTCGTCAAGAAGAAAGTACGATAAAGCGAGAATGCAGCGAAACTCGTTGAACTAGCGTACGGCTTCGTAGACGAGGCGTCCGCCGACGACAGTTTGCAGTACACGGGCTTTTGTGTACTGTGACGGTGCGATCTTCGTGAGATTTTCAGAGAGGACAATAAAGTCGGCGTATTCGCCAGCTTTCAATTCACCCTTCTTCCCTTCCTCGAACTGCGCATAAGCCGAGCCTGACGTGTACGCGCCGATGCAATCCGCTAGCGAGATTTTCTCCTGTGCTTCCCAGCCGTTCTTGGGGCCGCCGTCCGGCCGCTCGCGCGTAACGCAGGCATACAAACCGCGAAACGGGCTGATGGGCTCGACGGGGTAATCTGTGCCGAAAGCCAGGCGCACACCGCTCTTTTGAAAAGTGTTCCACGCATAGGCGCCCTTGATGCGCTCGCTGCCGATGCGGTCTTCGGCCCAGCGCATGTCTGTGGTCTGATGCGAAGGCTGCATGGAAGCAATCACCTTGAGCTCGCCGAAGCGCTGGAAGTCCAGGGGAGCAACAACTTGAGCGTGCTCGATGCGATCGCGGCGATCCCGAGGCCCATTGGCTTTCGCGACGGCCTCGAAAACGTCCAGCACAATGCGGTTGGCGCGATCACCGATGGCATGAAAGGCAAGCTGGAAGCCAGCTCTGTCTCGCTCGATGGCCATGGCCTGCAATTTTTCCGGATCAAAGGTGAAAATTCCGGTGGTTGCGGGATCGTCGCTATACGGCTCGAGCATGGCAGCGGTGCGCGAGCCCAGAGCGCCATCAGTGACCGCCTTCAGCGCGCCGGTCTTCAGCCACGGATCCTTGGTGCCGCCCTGCGCGCGCATGTTCTGCAAATCGTTGAGCGAGGAACTGAACGACAGCCACTCGGTGATTCGGACCGTCAGCTTCCCTTCTTCCTTCAATCCCTGGTAAACCTGAAAATCCTCCCAAGCGGAGTTGTCCTGCACAGAAGTGACGCCGTTGCGCGCGACATTTGCCAGGACCAGTTCAATGCCCCGCCGGCGTTCCTCGGGGGAAGGGTCGGGGATCCGCACGCGCACCAGTTCCATCGCCGCGCCTTCCTTCAACATTCCCGTTGGTTCGCCTAGGCCGTCGTGTTCGATTTCGCCGCCGGGCGGATTGGGTGTCGATTTATTGATTTCCGCTTTCTGCAAGGCCATCGAATTGGCAACTGCTACGTGGCCCGAAATGTGCGTCAGGATGACAGGATTTTTTGGGGCGACGGCATCGAGTTGCTGCCGATTCGGAAGTCTTTTGTCAGGCCAGAGCGTGTGATCCCAACCGCTGCCGGTGATCCACTCGCCCGGTTTGTGATGCGCGGCGGCTTCGGCAACGCGTTTCTGCAACTCTTCCACAGTGGTCACGCCGCGTAGCTGCACGGCCAGTTCAGCTGCTCCCGCGCTGCCCAAATGTACGTGAGCGTCATTGAAACCCGGCATCACGAACCTTTCGTGAAGCGGAACAGTCTCCGCGCCCTCCTGGCTGCCACCGCAATCGAGCAGCACGTGCGCCATCTTGCCGATGCAAGTAATTTTCCCGTCGGATACAGCTAGCGCTTCGGCCCAGGGGTTTGCCGGGTCATTGGTATAAATGAGACCGTGGGTGTAATAGGTGGTGCGCTTTGGTCTTTCTTGCGCGCGAGATTGTGTCCTGGTCGCAGTGGCGAACAGCGCGGCGGAAAGGGCCAGAAAAATAAAAACAGAACGTAGGTGGCTGGTTCTGTTTTTCATTGCGCTTTCTCCTCCGCAATTCCGGACACTCCAAGAATGGTCAGCAGCGCCCGCTTCAAGCCTGCTTCGCGGCCCGCGGGGTCGTACCACTCTTGGAGGGAATGGGCGCCCCCGCCGCTTCCGCCCGCCCCGATAGAGATTGCTTCGATTCCCATCGCGAGCGGGATGTTCGCATCTGTAGAAGATCGCTCCAATCGGGATTGGTTTCCAATGGATTCATCCGCGGCTCGAAGCGCAGCCAGCAGCGGCGAATCAGCGGCGAGTTCCCCGCCGGGACGGCTGCCGAGCAATTCAACCTTCCATTCGAGAGCCCCCTTGTACCTGTCGCGTGGAGGTTCCATCTCGTCACGGACACCTGCAGCGATGGATTCGCGCAGGGCCGATTCCAGGCGTCCCAACTCTTCTTCGCTCTCCGAGCGGATATCCACCTTGATGCGCGCGGCGTAAGGGACGGAATTGACCGACGTTCCGCCTTCGATCTGGCCGATGTTAAAGGTAGTCCGCGGGTTGACGGGAACCTTTGTATTGATGAAGCGCATCGACCCGCGAATCAGCGCGTCGACGGGATTGGGCATGCCGAAATCCGACCAACTGTGCCCCCCGGGCCCGGTGATGGTCGCCTCGAGCCTGCGCGAGGCGAGCGCCTTCGTGGTGACATGCTCCGTTCCCGAACCGTCCAGCACAACAACAGCCTTTAGCTTCAAATGGTACGCATCAACCAGCTCCCGCATGCCGCGCAGGTTGCCTTCGCCTTCTTCTCCCACATTTCCGGCGAAGAGAATCGTGCGGCGCGGTTTCACGTGAGCAGATTGCAATGCTCGAGCGAGCGCGACAAGAGCCGCAATGCCCGTGCCATTATCGGAAATTCCTGGCGCCAGCATACGGCTGCCTTCTCGCCGCACTTTCACGTTTGTGCCAGCCGGGAAAACGGTGTCCAAATGCGCGGACACGAGCACGAATTCGTTTTCGATGGCTCCCGGCATTTCGCCGACCACGTTGCCCACCTTGTCGATGCCTACCGCCAGCCCGCTTTCTGCAAGCACCTTTTTCACGGTGGCGGCGCGCGGCCCTTCTTCGAATGGAGGCGCAGGAACTTCCGTTAAGCGCGCCTGTTGGTCGTTAATCCAGGAAAGGTTGGTGTGAAACCAGTCCAGCGCCGCGCGTACTCGCGCGTTCTCCGCGACCCGGGAAGCCGGAGCCTGGCGCTGTGCAGGAGAAGGAGCGGCGGAACGAGCCGGCATAGTCAGAAGAATAGCGCAAAGCAAGGCGCGTTTCATCGTCGCATTGCGCGCCGTGATTCTATTCAATGGGGTGCGGACTCCGGGCAGAAAGCGCGAACCTCGGCATCAGTAAGGACGCGCGCCGATTGCTTTGCGGCGTCCAGTATCCGGCCGACCAGAGCCTCATCGGCGGGAATCTCACGGCGAGCCAACCAATAAAGAACATTCGATTTGCCGCTCATGGGCCCAATCTCAATTTGCTGTTCGAGGCCGAACAAGTGCGCGGGAACGCCGCTGTAAACGTCGTCCGCTAGGCGGTGGTCCCCCTTCTGTGTTGCTTTAACGATGGCGGCGGCGTGCACTCCGGTAGCGGTTCGAAACGCGTCGCGCCCGATGACCGGATAATTCGGTGGAATCGTTGTTTTCGTCGCGGTAGCGACTTTTTCACAGTAGGTCTTGAGAGGCGAAAGGTCGTGATCGATTAAGTTCATCAGACGCAAATTCACGAGCATCAGTTCCATCGGCGTGTTGCCGACACGCTCGCCTAGGGCGTTGGCCGCAGCGTGGACTTGATGCGCGCCGCCGGCGACCGCTGCAAGCGAGTTGGATATGGCCAGGCCGCGATCATTATGGCCGTGCCAATCGAGGCGAATTTTCTCCCCGGAGGGCTGCACAACCTCCTTGATAACGAACTTGACGAGATTGTAGGCGCCTTTTGGAGTGGCGTGGCCGACGGTGTCGCACAGAACGATGGCGCGCGCGCCATGGCGAATCGCAGTTGAATACAAGCGCTTCACGGTATCCGGGTCGGTTCGAATGGTGTCTTCCGTGACGTACATGGACGGAAGGCCATGCTGCACTGCGAAGGTTACGGCTTTTTCCGTTGTGCGCTCTAGATGGTCGACTGTCCAATCTTCGACCAACCGGCGAATTGGGCTTGATCCGAGAAAGGTTGCCGCCTCAATGGCGATGCCGACGCGCTCCGAAATGTCCACGATGGGCCTGATATCGTTTTCGTGGGTGCGCGCCGCGCAGTTGGGCTTGATCCTCATGCGGTTCGTAGCGATTTCGCGCGCCAGCGCTTCGGTATGGGCCGCCGCGCGCGGCCCCGCACCGGGCAGCCCGATATTTACGGAATCGATTCCGAGCGATTCCATCAAGTGCAGGATTTCAATTTTCTCTTCGATGCTGGGGTCAAATACGGAAGGATTCTGCAAGCCGTCGCGCAACGTTTCGTCGTCCAGCAGCACGCGCGTCCCCGGAGCGATTTGCGGCGGAGTCGCTAAGTTCCAGTCGTAAATCCATTCGTTTTGCTGCATTTTCGCGTGGCTACGCTCCTGAAGTGGCCCTGCTAATTCCGAAGCGTGTAGCTCTGCGGCTGCTGAGCGGGATCCGGCCGATAAAGCGTCTTGCAGAACTCGCAGCGGTAAATCTCCGCTTTCGGTCCAATGAGCGCAGCGACTTCCTTCGGGTAATCGTACCAGCGCTTCAAATGGCCGTTGCAAAGCTTGCCCTTCTCGTCTTTTTCGTCGCACGCGCGCTGCTTGGGCTTGCGCGTCTTGATTTTTGGCGGTGCCGCTGTCTCTTCAGCCATAAGGTCCTTTCGACAAGCCGGTGATCTATAAACCGTGGTCGCGAAAAAAAGCCTTCAAAGCGCTGCGCGCATTGCGAAACTTTGCACCAATGCCTCCAGAGAATTCAAATCGCAGCACCGCATCAGCCGCGCGCTCCAGTTCGCCGCCATAACGGTACCACCAGGGTTTCTCGCTCCCGGGCAGGCGGTCGACGTCGACGTATTTCGTTTGCACCATTTCAAGCAGCCCGGCTTGCCCGTGCGTGCGCCCCCAGCCGCTGGCTCCGCATCCGCCATGCGGCGCTTCCGCAATTCCGAAGTAGCTGATGGCGTCGTTCACCATCACGGCTCCGGCGCGAAGCCGTCGCGCGATCGCTGTTCCGCGGCTGGCATCGGTGGTCCACACGCTTGCGGCCAATGCGAAAGCGGAGTCATTGGCGCGCTGAATCGCTTCTTCGCTGTCTCTTACGGCCTGAATCGCCAGGATGGGGCCGAAGGTTTCTTCTTGAAACAATCTCATAGAGGAATCGACATCGATGACGACCGTCGGTTCGAAGAAATTCGCCCCCAAATCAGGGCGCGGATTCCCACCGCACAAAACTTTAGCGCCACGCGCGACGGCATCGTGAACAAGGTCGGCCATCCGTTGCACATGATGCGGCCGAATTAATGGCCCGACGTCGGTTGCCGGATCGTGACCGGGTCCAAGACGAAGTTTCTTTGTTTTTTGAACACAAAGCTCCGCAAATCTTTGCGCGACCGCCCGTTCCACGAACAGCCGCTCGACGGACAAGCACACTTGGCCGCAATTCGTGAAGCTACCCCATACGGCCGCGCTCGACGCAATTTCCAGATTGGCGTCCGACAGAACGATCATCGCGTCTTTGCCGCCTAGTTCAAGGACAGAGGGGATCAGCTTTTTGGCGCAAGCTTCTGCGACGCGCCTTCCGGTGGCAACACTTCCAGTGAACATGACCTTGTCCGGAGCGGCATCAATCAGCGCCTGGCCCACTTCGCCTCCTCCTTGAACGACAATGACAAGATCGTGGGGAAATCCCGCTTCATGGAAAAGCTTCTCTATCAGCGCGCCGCACCGCGGTGTAAAGTCGCTGGTCTTGCAGACGACTGCGTTGCCGGCTACTACCGCGGGGACAATCTGGCTCATGGGTATAGCCAGCGGATAATTCCACGAGGAGATGATTGCGATCACGCCAAACGGTTCATAGGCGAGGTAGCCGGACTTGGCCTTCGCAGCAATGCTGTGGTGCTGTACGCGGTGCGTTCGAAGCCCAGCCACAGCGTTCTTCGACCAATACTCTGCAGAATCCAGTGCCACAAAAACGTCGGCGAAGAGGGCTTCGACACGCGGCTTGCCCGATTCGAGGACCACAGTGTCGGCAAGTTCATCGCGCCGAGCCATCATGCGAGCGCGCAAATCGCTCAGGCTGGTGCAACGCTCGCCGATGGAGCGTTTTGCCCAATTCAGTTGAGCAGCTCTGGCGCGACGAACGATCTCCGGGAGCAGTGCTGCCGGGGTTTTCTCTACGTATGCGAGAGCTTCTCCCGTAGCGGGATTAATGGAAGGAACCGTATCGATAGGGATGGCTGTGGCAGCCATACCGGGATTCTACCCGATTTCGTTCCGCCGTGGCGCGCAGCTAGATCCTTTTCACCAGCAGTGAAGAACAGGAAGCGCAGCCGGGGCTACTTTGCAGCGGTGGTCGTGGCGGTTGAAATCGTTACTTGCTTCACGTTGTCGTCGGGAACGCGGTCAATCAGCAGCACGAATGGATCCACGCCAGCTTGATAGGGCAATTCGGCCACCGTGAAGGTGTGCGTGGATTTGTTGCCAGTCAGGTGCACGCGCTCGCGGTAAAGTGTCTTGCCATACTTTTTGTCTTTCTCGGGTTTTGCGAAGGCGCCGATCTCAATCCAATCGTTGACCGGTACTTCTGTCTCATTGCCTTTGGGGTCGGCTTTAAATTTTCGGGTCTCGACGTCGATGCTCACGTCGTATTTGCCGTCGCCGCGCTTGTTCGCTTTGGCTTCCAGCGTGCGATTGGAAAAGATCGTGATGTCCTCAAACAAATCCTTAATGAGATATTGCAAATCTGGCGGCGTTTGTTCACGGAATGCGTCCACGAGAACATAGGAAGTAGGATAAGGTGCCTGCCCATAGGCGTACTGCTGAACGAGCTTGCGCAGCGCGCGGTTGACAGCCTCTTCGCCAATCATTTCCTTCAGGTAGTACAAAGCGAGACTTCCCTTCCGATAGTGCACATAGCCTTGTTGCGCTTCCACAGTAAGCAGTGGACGTTCTTTCTGGCGCTCCTTACCGCGGCTGGACAAATAGCGGTCCATTTCGTAGCGCAAGAACTTGCGCATCATGTCGCGGCCATATTCGTGCTCCATGACCATCAGCGCGGAATACTGAGCCATCGTTTCGGAAAGCAGAGTCGCGCCTTGCATGTTCGCGCCAATAACCTGATGCGCCCACCATTGGTGCGCCATTTCGTGGGCAACGATGTAGAAAACCATGTCGATGTCGTCTGGATGGTTCAGGTTGGCGATGAACCCAATGGACTCCGAGTAGGGCATGGTGCCCGGAAACGCCTGCGCGAACGTGGCAACCCGCGGAAACTCAATGATGCGCGCCTCTTTGTGATAGTAGGGCCCGAAGTTTTGCGTGAAGTAACCCAGGGACTTCTTCATCGAGTTCATCATTCGCGGCACGTTCCACGGGTGGTCTTTGAGGTAGTAGACCTCCAAGGCGATGCCGTTCCACTGCTCGCGCGCAACTTGGTAGTTCGCGGAGATGAAGGAATAGAATCCCAGCGAGGGATGGTCCAGTTTGTATTGAAAATATCGCCGGCTGCCCTCACGCCATTCACGGACCAGAGAACCGGGCGCCACAGCGATCTGGTCAGCCGACGTACCGATCACCGTTTCGACGTTGACCCAGTCGGCGCGCCCGCCGAGATACGTCTCCATGCAATCGACTGTGCAATTGCGCTCCAGCGCCGACATCAACTCCTGCTCCCCGAGACCATACTTTTTCCGGTCATTGGGATCCGTGATTTCGTTCTGCGTCGAGTAACCAATTATGGGGGCCACGGTATTGTTAAAGAAGGTTCCGTCCTGGACCACGGTCGGGTCACTCACTTCGTTTTCAAATCCACGCGTGTGAGTCTTTACCGTGATGTGAATCGTTCGGCTTTCTCCCGCGGGCAGCGGCGGCGAAAAGCGATAAACCTGGTAGTCCAGCCTCTTGTCGTCCTTCGAGAGCGTGGCACCCGGAATCTGGATCACAGAATCATACAGCCTGTTCAACGTGAACTCGATTTCTCCGAGCGGATGAGAATATGGATTTTGAATGACCGCATCGGCGTTCAAGGCCATCTGGCGTTGTTCTGGATAGATTTCGATGTTGTACTTGACATCCCTCAGCCGGGGCATTTCTTTCTTGTCGAACTTCTTGTAAGCCTTTTCATAATCTGCCTGGAGCCGCAGAAGATCTTTTGGCCCCTGAAGCTTGTTTACGATTTTCGTGTTGTAGTAAGCCCAGGCCCCAACGCCGCCGAATGCTAGGCAGCCAACGACGGCCATTACTGGCCAGACTCCAACAAGCCGCAGTCGCGCGATGCCGACTCGCTCTTTCCACTGGCTTGCCTTACCACGCGGCCAGAACAGGACCGTCAGTACGTAGAGAAGTGCGCAGCACAAAAGCCAATACAGCGAGAACCAGCTCCAGGCCGCGCGGAACGGCGCGTCTCCAAAGAAATCGGAATAGATGATGCGCGGCCGATTGGCGAACTTCGGCAAGTTGCTGGCCACGTTTAACGGATTCCACGCAAACAAATTCGCCAGCAAGAACACGACGTAGACAAAATAGCCCACGTATTTGTTGGGCGAGAGGACATGAATAAAAAACGCGAGAACCGCCAGCATGACAAACAGCGAGAGGTCGCGAACCAAGAGTTCCTTGACGTAGAGCCCGGGCTGGAACCGATAAAAGTGGTTCGCCGCTTGCACGATAACCCCGCTGGCAAAAACGACCAGCTGAATGAGCAAAACAATTCCGATGAGAGAGGTCAAGCGAGAGGCGTAGGAGACCCACTCCGGCGTCGGCAGTGAGTCCGTGATTTCATCTATACGAACGTCGCGATCTTTCCACACCAAAATGCCTGCGTAATACGTGATGATCGCGATGATGAACATGTACAGCGTGCCAGCAATGATCTGGAGGATCCAATGGGTGACCGGGAAGCTACTATTGCCGTATCCCTCGGATGCATTCAAGGCGACCGCTGGAATGCAGTTCAGAAGCGCAGCGAGCACTACGACAATAAATACCGTGCTCTTGACAACGCCGAAGAAATGGATGCGCAGCGAGACGAAATATTTCTTCCACGATCCTTCGTGAAAGGAAACGCTCGGTAGGGCTACGGCCGTGCTTTTCGCTTCCGCTAGCTCCTGCACGGTTCCGCGCACTTTTTTGCGGCGTTCCGCAAAACTGAAGCGTGCATAGGCGAGCGCAAAGATCGCAATGGCCACGGCAACCCAGAGCAACCGGTTCCACAGCAAATAGCCGAAGTAGCCCGCCGCCAGCGTATTCTTTTCCGCAACGGTCCAATACCGCGTGACGTATGCGTATGTGCGAATCCCAAAGGGATCGAGAATCGCTCCCAGCTTTTGTCGCTCGACGTTCTGGAGCAAGTAGTCAGAGACGCCGTAACCAGCCAGGAGTACCAACGACGCCACAAACGAAACAATCTCGCTCCGGGCCAGGACCGCCAGCGCAAACAAAATGGCGGCAATTATAAAAGCGTTAGGCAGGGCGAAGAGAAGAATGCCATTCAGGTGCGCCTTCCAGACGATTGGCCCCCATCTTTCCGGTTCCACCCACGGCATGTATTTCGCCAGCAGGAAGCCGAGGGAGACTCCTAGCATTGGAATCATCGAAACGAAAGCCGCACCGAGAAACCGGCCCAGCAAAAAGTCCGACCGCTTCAGTGGGGTCGAGAAGATGATCTGATACGTGTTGAAGGTGAAATCGCGCGCTGCCGCGGAATTGATGAACGCCGCCGCCATAATCATCGTAAACAGCCCAATGAAGGAATAGTAGGTTTGAACGTTGTAGGGCGAATTGCGAAATGTGTTGGAAAGCGCGTCGCCGAGCGTGATGTTATCCGTGCTGGCCGCGCCAAAAACGAGCGCTCCGATGATCAACAAGAAAATCCACAACATCCAGGACTTCAACCAATAGCGGACTTCGAACGCTAATATGTGCTTCAGCATGGAAGTTCCTCAATTCCAGCCGCGAATCTTGGTAAAGAAAACATCTTCGAGGTCAGGAGCGCTCGTCTGAAAACCCCCATTCAAAGGCTGCTCGCTCAAGACGTGGATCATCGGCCTCCCGCCTACCAATCGGCTGGAAATAATCTTGTATCGTTGCTCAAATGTTAGAAGTTCTGTCTTGGCGATGGAGCGCTGCCAAACTCTTCCCTTCAACTCTGAAATCGCGGCCTCCGGATGCCCCTCAAACAGCACTTTGCCCAAGTGAATGATGGCCATATTGGTGCATAGGTCCATCACGTCCTCGACTATGTGAGTCGAGAGAATGACGATCACCTGTTCGCCAATCTCTGCGAGCAAATTGTAGAAGCGATTGCGCTCTCCAGGATCGAGTCCCGCGGTCGGTTCATCCACAATCAGCAATTGCGGGCTTCCCAGCAACGCTTGCGCGATGCCAAAGCGCTGGCGCATGCCGCCGGAAAAGCCCGTCAGCGGCTTTTTTCGAAAGTCGTAAAGATTGCAGCGTTGCAACATCGCGGTGACGATTTCTTTGCGTTCTTTTCCGTTGGTTATGCCCTTCAGCAGCGCAATATGGTCCAGCATGGCCTGCGCGGAGATGCGCGGATAGACGCCGAAGTCCTGCGGCAGATACCCGAGCCGGCGGCGCACGTCCTCTTTCTGCTTGAGAACGTCAATCTCGCCTAGAAATGCCGTCCCCCTGTCCGGTTCCTGCAGAGTCGCCAGCGTCCGCATCAGCGTGGACTTCCCCGCCCCGTTCGGGCCAAGCAGGCCGTACATACCGTGCGGAATCGTCAGCGAGACGTTATCTAGGGCCTTCACACCATTGGGGTAAGTCTTGGACAAACCTTGTATTTTCAGTTCCATCGAGGGCTCCCAACCAAGATACGGGCTACCTGCAAGAATTGTTTCCGGGCTTGCAAAAAATGACCTACGGCCTTCCAACCCGCCAAGCTTCGTTATGTTGCACTTCGACCATTGCCAGGCCTTGCGGTGGAACAGTGGGGCCGGCTTTAGACCGGTCTTTGCTTTCATACAGACGATCGATGTCTTCCGGCGTGAGCCTGCCGCGCCCTACATCGAGCAGCGTTCCCACCATTTTGCGGACCATGTAACGAAGGAACGAGCGTCCGCTCACCGTAAAGACCAATTCTTCATTGTCTTCGGTGGGCGCCAGCCCCGCCGAAAAAATCTCCCGTACGGTGGAACGCTCGTTGTCCTCGTCCTCGGAACCTGTCGAGGCCGCAAACGCCGCAAAGTCATGAGTGCCCACGAAATGGGAGGCGGCATCGCTCATGACGTCTTCATTGAGCGGAAACGGATAGTGCAGCACATAGCGCCAGATCATCGGCGGCACCACTCTTCCGCGATACAAGCGGTAGCGGTAGATCTTGCATCGCGCAGACCAGCGTGCATGAAAATCCGGCCCCACTTCTTCAGCTGCGACGACGCGTATCGAAGGCGGAAGCAATGCATTCAGCGCACGCTGAAATTCCTGCGCTGCCAGCGCGGAGCGCGTGTGGAAGCTCGCCACTTGGCCGAGCGCGTGCACTCCCGCATCCGTTCGTCCTGCGCCATGAACGTAGATTTTCTCTTGCGTCAGGCGTTGGAGAACATTGACGAGTTCGCCTTGTATCGTCGGTTTGTTCGCTTGAATTTGCCAGCCGTGATAATCCGTTCCGTCGTAAGCGATCGTGAGCTTGAAATGACGCATTAAGGCGAGTAACGCTGGAATCAGGAGGCCGTGCGGGCGAAGCGGCTGCCGGGCTTGACCGCAACGCCACCCTGCCGGCAGAGCGGACAATCTTCTGGCTCGTAGCTGGTAATCGGCATTTGCAGAAGCGATTGTGCCTCCACGTCAAATTCAATCGAGCCCCCGCTTCGATCGATCAGGGCGCCCGCGCCAATGACGCGTCCGCCGGCTTCTTCGACCACCTGGATGGCCTCCATGGTCGAGCCGCCGGTGGTCCACACGTCCTCGACCACCAAGACGTGCTGCTCTGGCTTAATCTCGAACCCGCGGCGCAAGGTCATCATGCCGCTGGCGTCACGCTCGACAAACATGGCAGGCGCGCCACCGCCCAACTGGCTCTTCGGGTCCGGCAGTGCCCGCGCAACTTCCTGCCCGATGATCAGCCCCCCCATCGCCGGTGAGACCACCACGTCAACGCGCACATCTGAGAACAGCTGCGCCAAGGCTTGCCCCAGCTTTTCCGCAAAGCGCGGGTACTGCAAGACCAATGCGCACTGGACGTAGGTGCCGCTGTGCAGCCCGCTCGACAATTCAAAGTGCCCGTGGCGGATGGCGCCCGCGGCCTCAAACATCTTGAGAATTTCTTCCCGCTTCAGCATGGCCTCGGCTAACCGCTGACGATTTCTAAGCGTCGAATTCTCAGCGGCCTAGCGGTGAGCCTAGCCGTGCTCCATCTCATTGTCAAGGCGTGAGGTCCCCTGTTAGACTGCTTTTTCTTTTGGTCGACACGCCTCAGCCCGTTGTTGGTGCAATGGATGGTTCTAACACCTTTTTGTGAGGCTGTGGAGTGGGGTGGCGGACATTGCTTGCGGCCTCCAAACACGCAGCCCATTGAAACAAATTCCATTCCATGAACGTTTTACATACTTGAGACGATTTTCAAGTACATCGAACTCCCCTTAAGGGAGAAATCTTCAGGGTAAGGAGCGCTATGATTTCGCTACGCACGTCCCCGAAACTGCCCGCATCTATTGTGATCGGTCGATCACTCTTGGCTGTCGTTCTGGCCATGGCTCTTGCTGCAGCGCCCTTCTCGCCGGCGTTTGCGCAGGATACTCCGCAAAACCCGCCGGCTGCGCCCGCAAAAGCGAGCACGGAGGCTGCGCCGATCTCCCTCGGCTCGGCCAAGCACCATTTCACACGTGCGCCAAGACCACTTCCGAACCTTTTTGCACCTTACCGTCCTATTAAGGTGGAACCAACTAACCTCACTAACTCACCCCGCATTGAGCAATTCATTCACGACGGGAAGCTTGAACTCTCGCTCCAGGACGCCGTCGAGCTTGCGCTCGAAAACAGCGTAGATATTGCTGTCCAAAGGTACTACCCCTGGATCGCGGATGTCGGGATTCTCAAGGCATCAGCCGGGTCTTCCGGCTACGGAACGCCGGGCGCGGCCATCGCCGCCTCTAGTGCAAACGTGACTCCCTTTTCGACTACAACCAACTCTTACGATCCCTTGCTGACCTCGTCGGTTTCCTTTGACGACCGCAAGATACCCATCAACAACTCGTTTACGTCTGGCGTAGGAACTACGGCGACGGCCGCTTCCATTGTGAGTCACTCGTCCACCTACAACACGCAATTTTCTCAGTACTTCCCGACTGGCACAGGCCTCAGCGTAACTTATGACAATACGCGACAGTCCAGCCAGCCCACGGCCAACTTTTTCAATCCCTACGTACAATCGTCGATCTTCTTTTCCTTTAGCCAAAACCTGCTCAGCGGCTTCGGTCTAGCGGTGAACCGCCGCAATATCATCATCGCCAATAACAATCGCAAAGTCGCCGACTTGGCTTTCGCGCAGCAGGCCATCACCACGACCACCAACACCATCACCGCCTTCTGGGAACTGGTCTATGCGCGCGAGAACGTCAAGGTGCAACAGCAAGCCGTGGCCGTTTCCGAAAAACTTTTTAACGATAACAAGAAGCAACTGGAGATCGGCACTATGGCGCCGCTCGACGTGACCCGTGCAGAAGCCCAATTGGCCACGGACCGCCAGAATCTGATCGTCGCTCAAACCGTCCAGTTGCAAGACGAGCAGAACCTAAAGAATGCCATCACTAAGAACCCGCTTGACCCTCGCGTCGTCAACGTGGAGGTCATCCCGACCGACAAACCCACGCCGCCACAACAAATTGAGGCTCCGAACTTCGAAGAGGCTCTGCGAGAAGCCTTTGCAAAGCGCCCAGACCTCCTGGAGCAGGAATACAACTTGAAGAACGCTGCCGTCGACGTGCGCGCCACTCACAACGCGCTTCTTCCGACGGCGACGCTCAGCGCTCAGTATGGAACCGTGGGGCTAGCCGGTAACTCGAAGCAGACGTTGACGTCGCATGTCATCCCGGGAACGCAGTTGGTTGACTCTACGGGAGCCCCGATCAACGCTTTCCTTCCGGTTACCGTAGTGGATACCAGTAAGGTCAATTCTGCGGGCTTCAGCGACGCTATGAGCAGCGTGTTTCACAACAATAACCCGGACTATGCGGTCCAAATGAGCATCACCATTCCGATTCGGAACCGTTCCTTGCAGGCGGATAACCAGCGGTCGATGCTCGTGCAGCGCCAGCTCGAAACACAAATGCAACAGTTGAAAAATGCGGCCCTGCTCGATGTCCGCAACACTTACATCGCACTACAGCAGGACCGCGCGCGCGTGGAGGCTGCCGGGAAAGCGCGCGAATTGCAACAACAGACGTTTGAGGCGGAACAAAAGAAATATCAACTTGGAGCGTCCACGGTTTACAACGTAATCTTGACCCAGCGCGACTACGTTGCCGCTCAAGGCACGGAGCTGCGCGCCCTGGCAGATCTTGTCGAGGCCAAAGCTAACTACGAGCGCGCCGTTGGCCGCACGCTGGAAGTCAACCGCGTGAACATTGCCGATGCCAAGACCGGCGAAATCGAGCGCGAGACGCTTATCCCTGGCACCCTGCACGGCCAGGTCGTCGGTGTCGATAAGCTATTCTCCAACGCGGGCCAGAAATAGCCGGTTTCGATACTGAAGGGTTCTTTGAGACCTGCGGACTGACCTAGTACGCAATTCTCCTAGGCTGCGTGTATCCGTCGGGCTTGCCGGTTGTTCAGGCCGCAGACTCGCGGCCACCTTTTTGTGGGGACTCCCACTGCGTTTGGGAGTAGAATCCCGGCAATTCACTGGTCCTCGAAGCTTCAACCCCAATCGCCACACTGGTGTCCCTCGCCTGCTTTACACTGTTCGTCTGCTTAGCCCTACCACAAACGCAATCGCCCGATTTGCCCTCGGGACCTGTCTCGAGTGCCATGACGCCGGCATCATCGTGCAGCAACGGTTAAGCAAAGGTGCGTGGACACGAGAAGTGGACAAGATGATCAAGTGGGGCGCCGTGATCGAGCCGAACGACCGAGACGCTTTCATTGATTACCTGAGTGCGAACTTTCCGGCAGACAAAGAGCCTTATGTGGCCCCCAAGACGGTAGGTAAGAACAAGAAGCACGGCCGATAGTACGAGCGCCGTTTGCCGGCATCCAAGCTTGCCCCCCTCTCACCTTTCGAATAGCATTGAAGTTGCATGTTCAAACGCTTGTTGGCGCTCCAGCCGGAGTAACTCGAGAATGAGCGAGAAGCCTAGAGGAACGACGCAGACTCTAACCCCCGCGGATGCTTCCGAATCGCAGCGTCAACCTTCCGCCAAAGAACTTGCGTGGGAGAAGAACACGCTACAGCCAATACTGGAAAAGAGCCCGGAGCGGCGAGCGGAATTCACAACCATTTCTGGTCATCCCATTCGTCGACTGTATACCGAAGCTGATTTGCACGACTGGGACTCCGCACGAGACTTAGGCTTGCCTGGTGATCCCCCTTACACGCGCGGCATTCACGCCACGATGCACCGCGGCCGGCTCTGGACCATGCGCCAGTTCGCCGGCTTCGGTACAGCCGAGGATACAAACGCGCGCTTCCGCTACCTGCTTTCGCAGGGCCAGACAGGGCTTTCCACCGCTTTTGATTTGCCCACGCTGATGGGCTATGACTCCGACCATCCGCTTTCCGAAGGCGAGGTCGGCAAATGCGGAGTCGCCATCAGCTCGCTTGCGGACATGGAAGTTCTCTTCGATCAAATTCCGCTCGCGAACGTCACGACTTCAATGACTATCAACTCGCCCGCCGCGGTCATCTGGGCCATGTACCTCGCTGTGGCCGAAAAGCAGGGCGCGGACTGGAAGAAGATCTCCGGAACTATTCAGAACGACATCCTCAAGGAATACATCGCGCAGAAGGAATACATCTACCCGCCCGAGCCATCGATGCGCCTGGTGATTGACACGTTCGAATTCGGCGTCAAGAATACGCCGAAGTTCAACACTATCTCGATCAGCGGCTATCATATTCGCGAGGCCGGTTCGACGGCCATTCAGGAACTGGCGTTCACCTTGCGCGACGGCATGGAGTATGTGGAATGGGGAATGCGCCGCGGGCTCGACGTTGATCAATTTGTGCCGCAACTCTCCTTTTTCTTTAACGCGCACAACGATTTCTTCGAAGAGATCGCCAAGTACCGCGCTGCCCGCCGCATCTGGCATAAAGCGATGGTCGAGCGGTATAAGTCGCAAAGCCCGCGATCGTGGGCGCTGCGATTCCATTCACAAACTGCGGGCTGTTCGCTCACGGCGCAGCAGCCATACAACAACGTTGTGCGGACCGCGATTCAGGCGCTGGCGGCGGTGCTTGGTGGCACGCAGTCGCTGCACACCAACTCTCTCGACGAAGCCTGGGCATTACCGACTGAGTTCGCTGCGACGATTGCGCTTCGCACGCAACAAATTATTGCCCACGAAACGGGTGTGACGAATACCGTTGATCCTCTTGGTGGTTCCTACTTTGTGGAATCTCTAACCAACGAGGTGGAGCGTGGAGCGTGGGAATACATTGATCGCATCGACGCTATGGGCGGCATGGTCGCGGCCATCGAGCGCGGCTACCCGCAGCGTGAAATCGCCGAAGCGTCCTACCGCTACCAAATGGCGGTGGATAAGAAAGATAAAATCATCGTCGGCGTGAACGATTTCGTCTCAGAGGAAAAACCGCTGGAGACTTTGCAGATCGACGAAACCGTGGCGCACCGACAAGCTGAACGGCTACGCAAACTGCGCTCCCAGCGCTCGCAAGCCGAAGTTGAGCGACGGTTAAATGCTCTCCGGAATGCCGCCAAAGGCGACGTTAACCTCATGCCATTCCTCTACGAAGCCGTAAAGTCGTATGCCACGCTCGGCGAAATCTGCGACGCCATGCGCGACGTTTTCGGCACCTACGAAGAGGTCGCCATCACCTAGCTCATGCCCGAAAAGAAAATACGAGTACTGATTGCCAAGCCCGGGTTGGATGGCCATGACCGCGGCGCGAAGGTGATTGCCCGCGCGTTGCGCGACGCCGGTATGGAGGTCATCTACACCGGCCTGCGTCAGACTCCCGAAATGATTGCTTCCGCTGCTCTCCAGGAGGATGTTGACGTGATCGGGCTCTCTATCCTCTCCGGTGCGCACAATACCATTTGCCCCCAGCTCATGAAGCTACTTCGCGAAAAAGGCATGACCGACGTCACCGTTCTCGTCGGGGGCATCATTCCCGAAGCCGACGTCAGCAGCTTAAAGCTGTCTGGCATCGCAGAGATCTTTCTTCCCGGCACTTCCACGCAGGACATCGTCGACTTCATTCACAAGCGCGTCGATCGCAATTAGTCTAGGTTCCTGTCGCGATACATTCGCCGAACGCCCCTCATGATCTGCTTAATTCGCTGTTTTTCGCTTTGCCGAGCTTCCAAGTCGACCTTTCGCCGCAGAAAAGACTGTTCGCGCAGCACTTTTCGCCAGTTCTCTAGTCGCGGGAGATCAAGAGCTCTATCTTCTATTGCTTTTTGCACCGCACAGCCGGGTTCACCTTCGTGGCGGCAGTTGCCGAAACGGCACTGCGCGGAAAGCGATTCGATGTCCGAGAAGACTTGGGAGATTCCTTCTTCCGCGTCCCAAAGCTGCAGCTCGCGCAAGCCCGGCGTGTCGATCAGCAATGCTCCCCCTGGCAGCGGAAACAATTCTCTCGCGGTCGTCGTGTGTCTTCCGCGGCTGTCGGATTCGCGCACGGGCTGAACGTCTTGAACCGAGCGGCCCATCAAGCGATTCACGATTGTTGACTTCCCCGCGCCGGATGAACCGAGCAATACGAGCGTGGTTCCGCGCACAAGGTACTTTCCCAACTCCTCAAAGCCCTGTCCTGTCTTCGCGCTTATCACGATTACTGGTGCGCCCATCGCGACGCTTTCCATTTTCTGCGTAAGTTCCTCGCAATTTTCGCAAGCGTCCGCCTTGTTCAAGACGAGGACCGACATAGCGCCAGAATCCCAGCATTGCGCTAGATACCTCTCCACGCGCCGGGGATTGAAATCTCCATCCAGCGCCGACACGAGCAACGCCGTGTCCACATTGGCCGCGATCACTTGTTCCGCGATTCTCTTCCCCGCAGTTTTTCGCACAAACTGGCTCCGTCGCGGTAACACTTCGAGAATCAAAGCCGCGCCGCCCTTGTCGCGAAGCTCTATGGCGACCCAGTCGCCGACCGCAGGCCACTCCGCGCCTTCTTCCGAAGCCAAACGCAATTTTCCCGCTGCCCCGGCCAGACACTCGCCAAAATTGCCAGCGACGCGCCATAGCCCCCGGCTCGCTCCGACGATTCGCGCCGGGACTACGTTTGCAGGCTTTGCGTCATTCCAAATTGCTTCGAAATAGCTGTTCCATCCCCATCGAAAAATCGACACAGCAGTATCCTCCCGCGGCTATGACAAGACACGTGGCCGCCGTTAGCGCCGAATCAAGTTTGCTTTACTTGTTGTGCTGCTAATGCGGGAAGGAAGAGCCTCTCTTAGCTCACTGCAACGAGGCCGCGGAGGCACACCCACCCGCCGAAACTTTGGCAAGCATTTGCACAGGCGCCTCCGTAGAAGAATTGAGCAAATCCGCGCTAGCAGGAAAATTTGCCCTCAATCAAATCCTAGCGGCCCAAATATGAATCGTCAATCACAAACACGTCTCATAATCCGCCACCTCAAACAGGCGGTACGTCGCCACTAGGGATGCACACCACACGAGGCAAAGCAAAGGGCGCGTCGGGGTTCCACCCTACTTTACAACTTTCCCGTTAGTGTCGCGGACTTCTATTTTGCCGAGTTTGAGCTTTTTCATTTCTTCTTCGATCTTCGACCGGTCGCCGATTGCCAGCACCACGATCCGTTCCGGATGAATGTATTTCTGCGCTATCGCATGCGCTTGCTCGGCGGTCACGCCGTCAACCATCGCCGGAAGCTTTGAAAAGTAATCCAGGGGCAAATCGTAGACGAAAAGCTCGGCAAACGTTCCCGCAGCATCCGTGCCGCGTTCGAATCTCCCCGGCATGGACCGCGAGATCGAATCTTTCGAGAGTTTCAGTTCTTCTGCGGTCATCACAGTGTCTCGCATCTTCCGAAGCTCGTTGAGAAGTTCCGTTGTGGCCGGAGCCGTGACGTCCGTCCGGACGGCGGAGTAGGCGACAAAAGCGCCCGGCTTGCGGTGATAGGCGAAAGTCGATCCCGCCCCATAGGTGTATCCATGAGCTTCACGCAAGTTTAGATTGATGCGGCTTGAAAACAATCCCCCCAGCTCCGTGTTCATCACTTCAATCGGCGCGTAGTCCGGAGTCGAACGTGCCGCGCCCAATTCATAGGCCTCCAGCGTTGTTTGCGGGGCGCCCGGCCGGTCCACGAGGATCAATTTCGCATCCCCGCTCTCGACCGTCCCTGTTTCCGAGGCCGCGGGCTTTCCCGCCTGCCACATGCCGAAAGATTTTTCCAAGAGCGGCTTCAGCGCGGCCAGTTTGATATTTCCGGTAACGATCAGCGCGGCGTCATTCGGCACATAGTTTTGCTGCCAGAAATGCAGCAGGTCCTCGCGCGAAACGGCCTTGATCGAGCCCTCCGTCCCTATATCCGGGTATCCATAGGAATGATGCGAGCCATAGAGCGCTGCTCTCAAAATCCGTCCGGCCACCGCAAACGGGTCGTCCTGCTCCTGCACCAGCGCGGCGAGCCTCTCCTTCCGCACGCGCTCAACCTCTTCTTTCGGGAAATTTGGGTGCAGCGCCACATCAGCCATCAATTCCAAGGCGTCCGGGAAATTCCTGGTCAGCGATTGCGTCGCGACCATGGAACTATCCGTTGAAGAGCGGGACAGCAAGTTGGCCCCGAGGTCCGCCGCTCGATCAGCGATTTGCAGTGCGGTCCGCGATGCCGTTCCCTCTTGCAACATCCTCGCGGTGAAGCTGGCCAGCCCCGGCTTGTCGATAGGATTTGCCCCACTTCCTGAGCGCTGTACCAGAGCCGCGGCTACCAAGGGAAGCCCGGGCCGTTCGCGATAAAGTACCGTTAGGCCGTTCGCAAGCTTGAACTCTTCCGGTACCGGCAGATGCAGCGGGATCGCGGGGCCAGGCTTCGGCGGATCCTTGCGCCACTCGGCGTCGGTGTTTACCGGCTCCCCGCCCATCCTTGTTGGGTCTTTCTGCTCCGCCTTCGGCGTGGGCACTTCAGCTCCTAAATCCTGCTTGCCAGGTAGCCCGTACACCACCACGCGTTGATTGTTTCCAAGCTGGTCCTTGGCGAAAGTCCGCAGGCCCTCGACCGAAGCGTTTTCGTAGCGCGCGATGTCCGCGCTCAGGAAATCCGGAGTTCCCAGGTAATGGTTGTAGCTGTTAAGCCGATCAGCAACACCGCCAAATCCCCCGAGCGTCTCGAGTCCCGAGATGATTTGCGACTCCACCACGTTTCGCGCCCGCTTCAGCTCCTCTTCGGTTGGCCCGCCTGTGCGGAACGTCTCCACTTCCGCGTTGATTGCCTTCTCAAGATCTTCAGGCTTCACTCCCGGCCTCGCGGTTGCTTGCACTTCGAACACCGAGCCGAGCATCAACGACTGCTGATTCGCGGCCACATCCAGTGCGATTTGCTTCTCATAAACGAGCTTTTTGTATAGCCGGCTTGACTTCCCGCCTCCAAGCACCGTTGCAGTGAGATCCGCTTCCGCATCGCCCGGCTTGAAGATCGGCGAAGTGAGCCAAGCCTCATACACGCGCGGCAACTGCACGTTGTCCTGAATTGTGGTACGCCGCTCAGCTGTAATTGGTGGCGTTTTTGCCGTGATCCGCGGTACTTCCGCGCCCCGCTTCAATGGGCCAAAATACTTTTCCACCAATTCTTTGGTATGCTCCGGCTCAAAGTCCCCGACAATCGCGAGGCTTGCATTATTCGGCGCGTAATACAGTTTAAAGAAATTCCGCACGTCCTCGAGCTTTGCGGATTGAATGTCCTCGTGCGATCCGATCACGTCCCCGTAATACGGATGACCCTTCGGATAAAGCAGATGCATCATGCTTTCTTCGACTACACCGTACGGCTGGTTCTCCATGCTTTGGCGCCGTTCGTTGCGCACCACGTCCTGCTGATTGGAAAGATTGGCTTGGTCAAGCTTGTCCGGCAGGTAGCCCATCCGGTCCGACTCCAGCCAAAGTGCGAGCTCAAGCTGATTTGCAGGAAGGGTCTCGAAATAATTCGTGCGGTCGAAATCAGTCGTACCGTTGATGTCGCTGGCTCCCGCTGCCTCCAGGAAGCGCGAGTGCGCGTTCGCGGGAACATGCCGTGAGCCCTCGAACATCATGTGCTCAAAGAGATGCGCGAAGCCGGTGCGCCCCGGCAATTCGTTTGCTGGACCGACGTGGTACCACAAATTCACCGCCACCATTGGCAGACGGTGATCCTCCGACAGAATGACTTCGAGGCCATTGTCCAGCTTGTATTTTTCGAACTTCACCTGCGGCACTTCTAATGGCGCGGGTTTGGGGGCAGGCTTGACTGTCTGCACACCCGCGGTCGGCCTCTTTACGATTTGGGACGACGGCTGGGACGGCGCAGTTTGTTGTGCCCAGCCACTATTCCCAAACGCGAAGCAGGCCGCTGCCGCAGTCAGAACACTCTTGGAGAGATACGTCATCAACGTTTCCTTTCAAATGGGCGCAGGTTGAACGCTAACCGCTGGACCACGCTCGCAGGTGCCTTGAAGAAACCCGGAACTAGCTTACATGGCTCAGCAGGAAGCGCAACCCCTTTGCGGGCCGGACCGGCGTACGTCTCAGGCACGACCGCGGCGGCTCATTCGCACAACTTGCGCGAACCTCGTATACTGTCACGCGTGTGGCGCCAACGGCTCGTCGCAAATGAAAAAAGCAGCATAAAGGCTCCGCCTCGCCGGGGTAAACTTGCCGCTGTCCCTATGAACGCTGTTCATCACGAAGCCCGCGCGAGGCAATAGTGTCCTCCTCCGCCCTGAAAACTGCCGCAAATCGCAAATCGCCGGACTTCGAAAAAAATACGCGTCGCATCGTGGACTTGCTCTCGCAGATCAAAAACGAAGAAGAACAGATTCGCCAGGGCGGCGGCGCAAAAGCAATTGAGTCCCAACATAAGAAGGGCCGCCTGACCGCCCGCGAGCGCATCGTCAAGCTGATCGATCCCGGCTCGCAGTTTTTCGAGCTTGGCATTTATGCCGCCTACGAAATGTACGAAGAGTGGGGTGGCGCGCCTTCTGCCGGAACCGTCACAGGGTTAGCGAAAGTCTGCGGCCGCACGTTCATGATCATCGCCAACGACGCCACCGTGAAGGCTGGGGCGTTCTTCCCGATGACCACGAAGAAAGTTATTCGCGCCCAGAATATCGCCATCGAAAACCACATCCCCACGATTTATCTCGTCGACTCCGCGGGCATCTTTCTGCCGTTGCAGGAAGACGTGTTTCCGGACACGGACGATTTTGGACGCGTTTTTCGCAACAACGCGGTGATGAGCGCTAAGGGTATTCCGCAAATCACGGCCATTATGGGCATGTGCGTGGCCGGGGGCGCTTACCTCCCGGTCATGTGCGATCACATTCTGATGACCGAAGGCTCAGGATTGTTTCTTGCCGGACCGGCACTGGTGCAAGCCGCGATCGGTCAGAAGTCCTCCGCTGAGGAGCTTGGCGGCGCAAAAATGCATGCGCAAATTAGCGGCACCGTGGATTTTCGCGAACCCGACGACGATGCCTGCATCAAGCGTATTCGCGCGCTCGCCGACAAAATAGGCGCTCCCGGCGCTTCGCCGTTCAGCCATTCGAAGTCCCGCGATCCTCTTTACCCTCCCGACGAAGTCTACGGAATCTTTTCCAGCGATGCCGCCAAGCAGTACGACATGCGCGAAATCATTGCGCGAATCGTGGATGCCAGCGAATTCGAGGAATATCGCGCCGAATATGGAGAGACGCTGCTTTGCGGCTATGCTCGTATCGGCGGATGGGCAGTTGGAATCGTCGCCAATCAGAAAAAGCATGTGCAGACGCGCGCGCGGGGCTCCGATCAAAAGCGCATAGAGTTCGGCGGCGTGATTTACACGGAATCCGCAGAAAAAGCTGCGCGCTTCATCCTGGACTGCAATCAGAACCGCATCCCACTTGTTTTCCTCCATGACGTGAACGGGTTCATGGTCGGCAAGGACGCCGAATGGAGCGGCATCATTCGCGCTGGCGCGAAGATGGTCAATGCAGTGGCCAACAGCGTCGTCCCAAAGATCTCCGTGGTATGCGGGGGCAGTTTTGGCGCTGGTCACTACGCCATGTGTGGCAAGGCCTACGATCCGCGCTTCATTTTCGCGTGGCCGACGGCGCGCTACGCCGTGATGAGCGGTGATTCCGCCGCAGGCACGCTTGTCGAAATCAAGCTGAAGCAACTTGAGCGCGAAGGCAAGAAAGTCGACGAAAAGCAGAAGAAGGAATTGTTCGAATCTGTTCGCGCGACCTACGAGCAGCAAACCGACCCGCGATACGCCGCGGCACGGCTTTGGGTCGATGCCATCATCGACCCCGCTAACACACGCGAAGCCCTCATCTGGGCCCTCGAATCCGCTGCGCTGAATCCGCAGATCGCCGAATTCAAGACTGGCGTGCTCCAAACGTGAGCAAGTTCGAGAGTATGTTGCGCATCACGCTTGCCACCTTCATCGTGCAAGTTCTGCCTCTATTAATGATTGCGGCAGCGGTCCTCTTTGTCATCAAGGCACGAAAACGAGGCCCAGCCAGCTCTTTTATCCATTACTTCGGCATCTCGCTCGCCGCCCTGCCATTTGGCATTTTCGCCTACATCTTCGCAGGAATCGCAGCCGCGCGGCTTCGCGGCGAAGGGCACTTCTACAGCGTGCCCTTTGGCGGCTACACGGTTGACAACGCGCCAATCGGCATCAGTCTTTTGCTATGGATCGCTTTCGTGTTCGCTATCCTAGCGTTCGTATTTCGCCCGCGGCTGTAGAATCGCTCGGAGAGGAATCCATTGGCGGAGCCTGCAAAAATCGTCGAGTGCCCCCGTGATGCCTGGCAAGGCCTAACGGATCTGATCCCGGCTGAATACAAGGCTTCCTATCTCAAGGAACTAGTTCTAGCAGGATTCAAACACATTGATGCAGTCAGTTTCGTCTCGCCAAAGCACGTCAAGCAGATGGCGGATAGCGAAGAGGTGATGGCAAGATTCAACGCTTCCCTTCCTTCCAACGGCGAGCCTCCAGAAATCATCGGAATTGTCGTCAACGAAAAAGGTTTGCAGCGCGCACTCGCCACTCCTGGCGTAAACACGATTGGATATCCCTATTCCATTTCCGCATATTTCCGCAGGGCCAACGCCAATATGACGCGCGCAGAATCTCGCGCGCTTGTGGAGAAATTGAAAAAAGAAACCGTCGCCGCCAATCGCGGCCTAGTCATCTACGTTTCCATGGCCTTCGGCAATCCTTATGACGAGCCTTGGGGACCGGAAATTGTCGCCGATACGCTCGAGTGGCTTAAAGACATCCGCATTCGAACCGTTTCGCTCGCGGACACGGTGGGCACAGCGACGCCGCAACTTGTTGGCGACCTCTATCGCCAGATTAAAGATCACGTTGCAGGAATCGAACTAGGCGTCCACCTTCATAGCCGGCCGGAGCACGCCGAAGAAAAAATCCTCGCGGCCTTCGAAGCCGGCTGCCGTCGCTTCGACAGCGCGATTACTGGACTTGGCGGATGCCCCTTTGCGGGAGACAATCTAGTGGGCAACATTGCCACTGAGGACGTCCTTGCGGCTTTTCGCAAGGCCGGCGCTGACCCTGGTATTGATTCCGCGCGCCTCCAGAAAGTGCTTCAAATGACCAATGAAATTCGCGCAAAATATGCGCATGCGCCGCTTGTGAACTGAGGGGAGACGACTCATGTACACAACGTTGATCCTTGAAACCTCCGGGCACATCGCCAACATCACGCTCAACCGCCCCGACAAACGCAATGCCATTTCCACAACCATGATGGCTGAGCTGCAAACCGCACTCGATGAAATCGAGAAGAGTCACGTTCGTGTTGCCCTCATCACGGGAGCGGGAAAAGCCTTCTGCGCCGGCATGGACCTGGAAATGCTCGCCGCTATCGGAAAGCAGTCCGCCGCGGAAAATCAGGAGGATTCGCGCCGCATCGCCAAGATGTTCCGACGCATCTGGAGCTTTCCGCGGCCCTTGATCGCGGCGGTCAACGGCGCCGCTTACGCCGGAGGCTGCGGCATAGCAACGCTATGCGACTTTACATTAGCCGCTCCGGAAGCGAAGTTTGGCTACACCGAAGTAAAGATTGGATTTCTCCCTGCGATCGTTTCCGTGTTCCTCACGCGGCAGATCGGCGAAAAACGCAGTCGCGATCTCCTGCTGACAGGGCGCATCATCGACGCCGCTGAAGCGAAGGAATTTGGGCTTGTAACCGAAATTGTCCCGGCGGAACACCTCCTCCACCGCGCGCAAGAGCTTGCGGAAACGCTGATCGAAGCGAGCCCAAGCAGCCTGAGCCGCGCGAAGCGCCTGCTTATTTCGTCGGAAATCGCCGGTGTGGATCACGACCTGGAACGCGCCATTCTCGAAAACGCACGCATTCGGTGCACTCCGGATTTCCAGGAAGGTCTTGCGTCGTTCCTCGAAAAGCGGAAACCCGTTTGGCAAGGTAAACCCGAATAGGCTCGGGAGATTCGAATGCTGGAATATCACGATGCAAAAGTGCGCGTACGCTACGCGGAAACGGATCAGATGGGCGTCGTTTACCACGCGAATTACTTCGTGTGGTTCGAAGTTGGCCGCGTTGAGCTGATGCGCGCGCTCGGCGTCGAGTACAAGACGATGGAAAAAGAAGACGACTGCCACATCGTGGTGGCGGATGTGCATTGCCGCTATCATCATCCTGCGCGCTATGACGACGTCTTGCGCGTGCGCACGCGCATCGCGGAATCCAGAAACCGCATCGTGAAATTCTCCTACGAACTGTTTCGCGATTCTGACGGCACCCTGCTAGCCAACGGCTACACCACGCACATAATTTGCGGAAGTAACGGGAAGCCAAAGCTTCTTCCCCAAAAGTATCGCGAAATCATGGTCGCCACGGGCGTGCCAGAGCCTGAGCGGAGCCCCGCATGAGCGTTTTGTTGACGGGCAACGACCTCACATTCACCCAACTCTACGCCGTGGCCATGCGCGCCGAGGCCGTGGGCCTCGCGCCGCCCGCCGTCGACCGGATGAACGCTTCTCGCGCTGTCGTGGAACGCGTTCTGGCCTCAGGCGGCGTGGCCTACGGAATCAACACAGGATTTGGAAAGCTCGCTTCAGTTCGAATCTCGCCGGAGCAAGTTCGCCAACTGCAGGTGAATCTCGTTCGCTCGCACGCCAGCGGAGTCGGCGAACCCCTGAGCGAAACGGAAACGCGTGCCATGATGCTTCTTCGCGCGAACGCTCTCGCAAAGGGTCTGAGCGGCATCCGCCCGCACGTTGTGGAGACGCTCTGCCAAATGTTGAATGCCAAAGTGCATCCAGTGATTCCTTCGCAAGGTTCCGTTGGCGCTTCGGGCGACCTTGCGCCGCTGGCGCATCTCGCGCACGTACTGATCGGCGAAGGGCATGCCCTTTATCGCGGCGAAAGTTTACCGGGTAGCGAAGCGATGAAGCGAGCGGGCATCACTCCCGTCGCGCTCGAAGCGAAAGAAGGCCTCTCGCTCCTGAATGGCACGCAGGGAATGCTCGCGCTGCTCAGTCTCGCCTTGCGCCAAGCGGACACCCTTGTGGATACTGCGGACGTTGCCGCTTCTCTTTCGCTGGATGCTTTGCGCGGCAGCCCCGGCGCGTTTGACGCGCGCATCATGCACGCGCGGGCATACCCCGGCGCCGCAACAACCGCGCGAAATCTGGCGCACTTGAACGAGGGCAGCCAGATTCGCGAATCTCATCGCGCAATGGAGAAAGATCCGCGGGTGCAAGATGCTTACAGCCTGCGCTGCACGCCGCAGGTGCACGGCGCCGTCCGCGACGCCCTGGCCCAGGCGCGCGAGACCGCCGCCGTAGAGTAAAACAGCGCCACAGACAATCCGCTCGTGTTCGTCCGCGATGCCGCAAACGGCGACATTGTCAGCGGCGGCAATTTTCATGGCCAGCCCCTGGCCATGGCCGCAGATCAGGTGGCCATCGCGATTGCAACGCTCGGCGGAATCGTCGAGCGGCGCATTGAGCAAATGACCAATCCGCTTACCAGCATGTTGCCCGCGTTTCTCACACCTGAGCCCGGTGTGAACTCCGGCTTCATGGTCGCGCAAATTACGGCCGCAGCGCTTACCAGCGAGAACAAAGCGCTTGCGACACCCCATTCCGTGGATTCCATTTCTACTTCCGGCAATCAGGAAGACTACGTCTCGATGGGCATGAGCGGCGCGCGCCGGATCGAGCGCATGCTGAAAAATCTGCGCCACACCCTCGCCATTGAGCTCCTATGCGCTTGCCAGGGTATCGACCTGTTAGCGCCATTAAAGACGGGCACCCTCGCGACGAAGGCCTACGAAGCCGTGCGCTCTAAGTCCCGCATGCTTTCCGTTGACCGGACACTCGCGCCAGATATTGAAGCTATCTCCGCCCTCATCGCCGATAGCGCCATAGCGGCTGTCCTGTACTGAGCTGCAGCAACCGTAGCGGCGGGTTTATCCCGGCGTCTTGGGTTTCGTTGTGAGGAACTCGAGCTCCTCGAGTGTGCGGGGCCAGTCTTCCCGGAGAAGGCGCGAGAGCGCACGGTCCGCAAGGAGTTTCCCGCCGGTCTGGCATGTGGGGCAATAATTCGTCTCGTTCGAAGCATAGCGAATCCGCTGGATTTTTGTGCCGCACCGTGGACACGGCTGTTTGTACCGGCCATGCACCGCCATGCCCTCGCGAAACGCTGTCACTTTTTCGGGAAATTTGCCCGCCGCCTCAGCGCGAAGCCGATCCGTCCAGTTCGTGAGGATGGTGTGAATCGCGCCGTACAAACGTTTGATTTCCGGGGCGGATATTTTTTGTGTTTGCGCGAGCGGGGAAAGTTTCGCTTCAAACAGGATCTCGTCAGAATACGCATTGCCAATGCCGCTGAAAAGCCGGGGATCGGTGAGCGCCCGCTTAAGGGTGTGATTCGCGGAGAGCAGTGCGGCAGCAAATTGCGCGGAATCGGCTTCGAGAACTTCGATGCCCCCTGGATCAAGGACGCGGAGACCCGCTTCCCCTGCAACGAAGTGCAGCGAAGCGCGTTTCTGGGAACCCTCTTCGGTCCAGAGAAGCGAACCGTTTGGAAAATCGAATGCGGCTAGGCCACGCGGCCGCGAGACCTTGACTCCGCGAGGGCGCCAGTGCAACCGGCCCGCAATCATCAGGTGCAAAACGAGCCAAAGGTCCTCTTCCAGCCCGATGCAGATGCGCTTTCCAAGGCGCCGAAAGCGCAGAACCTTTTTGCCGTTTGCGCTGCTTAATGGCGGCGATACCGTCCGCAACAGAAACGGGCTGGCTACGCGCACGGCTTCCAGCGTTTGGCCGAGGATCCGCTTCTCAAGGGCTTCGATGTAGACAACGATGTCCGGCAGCTCCGGCAAACCAACCTCGCGATGACCGCGCGACAATCGTACAATGTCATGCCATTGTTTGCAGGGAAGCAGGGTGAAGCATGAGCAGAAAAATTGGAATTCTTGGCGGGACAGGCCCGGAAGGCTCCGGGCTCGCATTGCGCTGGGCTGCGGCCGGTGAAAACATCGTTATCGGCTCGCGCGATGCCAACCGCGCGGAAGAAGCCGCGAAGCTTCTGCGCGAACGCCTCGGTTCCAGCGCACAGGTCGAGGCTGCGGACAATGGTTCCGTTGTAGCGCAAAGCGACATCGTAGTGGTCACAGTGCCCTTCTCGGGGCAAGCCGTGCTCCTGAAGCAACTCAAACCGCATTGGAAGCCGGGCCAAGTCGTAATTGATACGACCGTGCCGCTCGCCGCAGCCGTCGGCGGAACCCCGTCGCGCATGCTGAGCGTCTGGCAAGGCTCTGCAGCGCAACAGGCGCGGGAGCTAATCCCATCCGGCGTGAACTTCGCCGCTGCATTTCACAACCTCAGCGCGGAACTGCTAGCGCAGGACGGCCCGGTCGACTGCGACATCCTTGTTTGCAGCGATGATGAGGAGGCGAAACGCGTTGCGAGCGAGCTTGCGGCAAAAATCCCAGGTGCCCGCGCGCTGAATGGCGGAAAACTTGAAAACGCACGCATCGTAGAATCAATGACCGCTCTGCTGATTGGCTTAAATGTCCGTTATAAGGTGCACACCGTCGGCATCCGTTTCACCGGCCTACCTCTGTAGCTCAGGCCTTTAGGCCTGAAGCTTCTCAGTGTTCGCGAATCCATCTACACGAGCAAGAGCGTTCACCCGCTTTCGGGTGGGCGACGAAAGAAAATCCGCGCGCGAAATAAATTCCGGGTAGATCGCCAGCCGCTCGCGCAACGTGAAGCCTTTCGTCTCGGTTTCTTTTTTCAACCGCCCGATTTGCGGCCACGCCGCTTCCGGATTGATGAAGTCCTTCGTTACGGGCGAAACTCCGCCCCAATCGTTGATGCCGGCATCAAGTAAGCGAGGAAAGTCCGCGTAACTCAAATTCGGTGGCGCTTGCAGATTCATTTCCGCCCCGAGAATCAACCGCGCAACCGCCAGCGTCCTGAGCATTTCTTCGAGCGAGGGTTCAGAATGATTTGCCATCGGGATGTCCGGCTTGGCGCGAAAATTCTGCACAATCACTTCCTGGATATGCCCATACTTTTCGTGCATCGCGCGGATGGCAAGCAGCGAATCAACGCGCTCCTCCATCGTCTCGCCGATGCCTATCAAAATCCCGGTAGTAAATGCAATCGACCGCTTCCCCGCTTCCTCCATCGTGCGCAACCGCAAAGCAGGCACTTTGTCAGGTGCATTCCAGTGCGGCAATCCATCGCGCATCAACCGCACGCTCACGTTTTCCAGCATGAGGCCCACGCTGGCATTCGACTCTTTCAGCCTGTCGAGTGCCGCACCATCCATCACGCCCGGATTCGCATGTGGCAAAAGCCCGGTTCGCTCCAGGACGAGTTCGCACATCGCGGCCAAGTAATCCAGCGTGCGCGCATATCCTTGCCGCTTCAGAAATTCCCGCGCTTCCGGAAAAATTCGCTCCGGCTGGTCGCCCAAGCTGAAAAGCGCTTCCTTGCAACCTGCGCGCTTGCCTTCTTCGGCCAGCGCCAGGACTTCCTCTGGTGTCATGAAATGCGCGCCCAGCTGCCCCGGATCTTTGCGAAACGTGCAGTACGAGCAATAGTCGCGGCAAAGCGTGGTCAGCGGGATGAAAACCTTTTTCGAGAAACTGATCGTCTTCCCTTTTCCCTCTTCGCGCACCTCGCTCGCTGCCTCGAGTAATTCGCCAAGCGAAGCGTTCTCGGCCGCAGCCAACGCCTCTTCCCTTGTCAATCTCTGGCGCTGAACTTTCTCTCTTATTCCTGCGGAAACCATTGCTGACTTCTGCCTTCTTTTTTCCACTTTCCTGGTCCCAGTTCCTCCGTGGCGTTCTGCTTTCAGCTGTTGCTCACTTAGCCCCAGTTGCTGGCGCGGCAACGGACCAATGCGCGTTGCGGAATTGCCATTTTCCATTATGACGCTGCGCCAAGCCCGTAAAGAACCCGTCCTCGGTTGTATGATGGCCTTCCTTGTCTACCCACACCTCGTGCCACGAACTTCCCACGACGGCGAACTCTGGCGTGAGTGGATCTACGCGTAAATCATCTCCCCACTTCAGCTCAATGCGCTGAATGGCTTGCGTGAATTCGGTAATCCCCTGCGTTGCGGCTTTCCGGTTGGGAAACACCAGCTTCCCTTCGTTCGCCATGAAAAACGCCGGGTCGTCGCCGAGATGCTTCTCCCACGCGGCAGGCCCTTGCTGCGTAATGTCCCGCGACACGGCAGTACAAAACTGGCGAACCTCCTGCTCCACGGCTGCTTTTCGCGCCACCGTGAGCTGCGGCCGACCTGCTGGAACATCAGAACCCAACCCGCGGCTCGTCAGGAGTCCCAACAAAATCCCCGCCATCAGTAGAGTCGCACAGACCATGGTCACCCAACGAGCTATACGCATTTCTTCACCTCCACAAGCCTGCATACCGCTTAAACCCGCGCCCTTCCTACCCCGAATATCACGCGGGAGTGGCTTTGTATTTCCGGTGCGCAAGGATAGCACTCTCCTTGCTTCCCGCTCTTCGGTTTTGGAGGTAAGCTGTCCTCTCGAAAAGTTGAAGCACAAGCGGAGCTGTTGGGCCTGGAGGTGAATTCATGAAAGTAAGTTGGAGGACCATTGTTGGAATAGGCGCCGCTGGGATGCTGGTTGCAGCGTGTGCGGCGGGCGTGATTGCATCGCGAGCTGGACAAGGGGGCCAGACGCCGCCGCCCCGGGTAAGACCTGTCTCTGAGCGGGGCAAGGAGTTTCCCCCGGAACTCACTGTCGGCGAGTTGCATGTTGCCATCAAAGAGTGGGACGTGCCCACCAAGGGCGCGCATCCGCACGATCCGGCCGTTGGCGCCGATGGCGCCCTTTGGTTTACCGAGCAAATGCAAAACAAGATCGGCCGCGTCGATCCTTCTCTGGGGACATTCAAAGAATTCCCACTGAAGGTAGACAACTCGGGCCCCCACGGTCTGGCCGCCGACCGCGAGGGCAACATCTGGTTCACGGGAAATTTTGCGCACTATATTGGCAGACTCAATCCGAAGACGGGTGCGGTGACGGAATACAAAATGCCTGATGCGAAGGCCGAGGACCCTCATTCCTTGGTTTTCGACTCAGATGGTATTCTGTGGTTCACGGTGCAAGTTGGAAATTTTGTCGGACGCCTGAACCCTTACACCGGTAAGGTCGAACTGCAAACCGCCCCCACTCCCAATGCGCATCCCTACGGGATTCAAATCGATAGCCGCGGTGTGCCCTTCTTCTGTGAATTCTTCACGAACAAGATGGCGAGCATCGATCCCAAGACCATGGCTATCCACGAGTATGCGCTGCCAGATGGCGTCCGTCCGCGCAGAATGGCCATCGACAGCCAGGACCGTGTGTATTTCGCCGATTTCAAAAGCGGGCACTTGGGACGCCTCGACCCAAAGACTAGCGACGTGAAAATGTGGGACTCGCCCGGCGGGCCGGAGTCGAATCCATATGGCATCGCCATCACTCCGGACGGAATAGTTTGGTACAGCGAATCAGGCGTGAAGCCGAATACATTAGTGCGCTTCGATCCCAAGACCGAAGCCTTCGCCAAAACTAACATCCCATCCGGCGGCGGCACGGTTCGCAACATGGCCGCTACACTTGACGGGCGGGTGTATATTGCTTGCAGTGGTGTGAACAAAGTGGGCGTTGTGGAGCCTGCCCGCTGACCGTCCTTCCCGGCAGCAGCCCGCTTTGGAGCAGGAGGCCGTCATGTCCGTAACCGCCGTAAAGTCCAAAGAGCAGCTTTGTCAGGGTATCTCGCGAGTGGATGAGCCCTGCGACAAGAGCGGGCAGCAATACTGCGAGCGCTGCGGCCAGTGGTACTGCCGCACGCATTATCCTGACCCAGACTGGCATCCCTGCGCGCCCGAGCAAGGCGAAGTATGAAACCCTCCAAACGCGCTGCAGTCACGCCACAGCCCACATCTCTGCCATCAACCGACTTCCCTTGTAGGGGCGCGCTTTAGCGCGTTCCCGGTCACTTTGGCGCATAGAAGCGCATAGGCAAATTGAACAGCACAGAACGTCTCCATTCTTGACGCGCGCCGCCGCGTCCGTTAGCGTCAGAACATGCGGCGCGCCAAGCCCTCTGTGAGCGCATCCCGCGATATCTTGTTCTACTGAGAGAGGCTCTTGGCCAATCCGATCATCACTCTAACGACCGACTACGGCACCAACGACCACCTGGTCGGGACGCTCAAAGGTGTCATCCTGAAAATTAATCCCGACGTGACCATCGTCGATATCACGCATAACGTGACGCCGTTTGACTTGCTCGATGGCGCGCTGGCGATTGGCTCGGCGTATTCCTATTTTCCGCCGCGGACGATTCACGTTGTCGTTGTCGATCCCGGCGTCGGCACGGAGCGGCGCCCGCTGTTGGTCAGCGCCACTAACCAATATTTCGTCGCGCCAGACAATGGCGTCCTTTCGCTCGTCTACGAACGCGAGGAAGAAACCCTCGTGGTGCGCCACGCCAACGCCGAACACTATTACCTGCAGCCGGTGAGCAAGACTTTTCATGGCCGAGACATTTTCGCGCCCGTCGCCGCGTGGCTCTCCAAAGGATGGCAGACGTCCGGCATGGGCGACGAAATATCCGACTACAAGCGCTTCGCGCTTCCACGCCCCAAAGAAGCCGACGGCGTGGTCAAGGGCGTGATTCTTCGCGCGGACAGTTTTGGCAATCTGATCACCAATTTCCGCCAGGAAGATTTGCCGGAGGGTGCCATCAACGGCGGCGCAATAAACCTGCAAGCGGGAAATCAAGCCGTCGGCAAATTCGTGGAAACTTTTGCCCAAGGCAATGGCGCTGAACCTTTCGCGTATCTCGGCTCCAGCGGCTTCGTCGAAATTGCCGTGAACAAAGGCAACGCCGCCCGCACGCTCAGCCTCAACCGTGGCACCGCCGTCGTCCTCACCAAGTAGCTCGGGCGCTTTCGTGCCCCATTTTGTAGCGCCGGCTTCTAGCCGGTTCTTTGGCCTGATCCGCTGGTATGTCTGCGCTTCCCCCGAGGTTTGCTAGAATGCCGGTTGTCAAGATTCCCGAAAGGACGGGGGACTCCCTTGGCGCGCTGGTTTTTCGAACCTGGACACACGGCGGCGGAATTCTGCGTGCGCCACATGATGGTCACCTACGTCCGCGGACACTTCAAAAACCTCCGCGGCCACCTCAACTTCGATCCCACCAGTCCGCAAAACTCCTCGGTTGAAGTTGAGATCGATGCCGATGGCCTGTGGTCGGGGGAGCCGGCTCGCGACGCGCATCTGCGCAGCGCGGATTTCCTCGACGTCGAGCACTTTAAGACCATCAGCTTCCGCAGCCGCGAAGTAAACCAACTCGGCGACCACGACTACTCGGTCGTCGGGGATTTGACCATCCGCGGCGTCACTCGCCCCTGCAAGCTTCGCGTTACCTATCTGGGACAATGGCAAACGCCGTGGTGGGAAGATGGCATGGACAAGGGCCCCAAGACACGCGCCGGCTTCCTGGTTACGACCACCATAGACCGCCACGACTTTGGTGTGAGCTGGAACGCGCAGTTGGACCGCGGCGGGGTTGTCGTCGGCAACCTCGTCGATATCACCATCGACGCGGAGGCCATCCTTGAAGAGCCTTAACGAGCCTCGCCACTCGCATGCAGCTTCTTGACAAGCAGCTCGACCACGCCATCGAGATCGGGATAGCCGACGCCAAAGCTCCGCGTAATAAAGTTACCACCCCGCTTGGCAATCATCTGCCCGTCTGCGATTACGTCGAACTGCCCCTTATTGCCGGGCGTAAGGACGGCGTCAATACCCAGGCGGCTCTTGATGAGGGTCACGAGACTCGCGACCTTGGCACTGTTGTTCTCTCAAGTCGGGCAGTGAACGATTTCTACTTTCATTCTGCTCTCCGAACCAATTCTTGTAGCTACCCGCCGTCAGAAAAACAGCGTTACACCGCTTACTCGTTAACAGGGCGGCCAAAACAGAGGACGTAGCCGCTGTTGTCGGTGATCTCGAAGGCGCGGAGTCCATCGTGCGTATTGGCCAGTTCCCGGAGCATGGGAACCTCCCTGCCTACGAACTCGGCGTACAGGGAGTCGGGATCATCCGTGTAGATGTAGGCGTCCCAGGCGGCCCATTCGTGACGCGAACGATTCGGCTGGGGATGGACCTCGGGCGTGATGGCCTTGAACATGATCATGATCCTGTCGCGTCCAAGGATGGCCCAGAAGTCGTCGTCTGCGTTTCCATCGCCGCCTCCCCTATAACGAACGTCGAACCCCAGCTTGGACTGATAGAACGCAAGCGTAGCGGCCAAGTCGTCGACAATGAAAAAGGGAGCAACGGTGTTCAACATGTGTCGTTTCAGAGTTTACAGTTAAACAGTTGACAGGAGGAACCGGAAAGATCGGGACTTTGCTCGTAATTTGACGCTGCTATGCGTCATGTTTTGGTCGAGCGCCCAAGAACCTGGCACTAAGTGCTAATCGTCCGCTAAACATGCATTCAACTTGTTCAACCCACCCCACTCTTCAAGAAGCTCCTTCGACTTGGTGGCTATTTCTTGGAGCGGCCTTGGCCTGCCATTTCCAGATCCAGAGTAAATAAGATAGACAACACCTCCACGTTTGCCGCCGTTTCGCGCATTGGAGTTAATACCTAATGCTTTGGCCAGTGCAATCGAGCCTTCCCCAACGGGAAGATCCGGCGCACTCACGTCCGCCACCAAAGCCGCAGAAGTTCTTCCGTTCTGAAGATTCACGACGGTGGCGAAGTCACCTAGCCGAGCGTACTTTAGGGCTTTTGGATGGAGCACAACATAGGGGATATTCAAAGCGTCGACGTACTTATGCGGGTCGCGCGGATTGAGTTTGCCGATGTCATAGAGCGCGGTCGTAGATACATAATATCCCGGAGCTGGGTCTGATTTTCCTTGCACGACAGGGCGCCCGCTCGACTTTCCATTGTCAGTAACTAATGCCCACCAATCCCCCGGGTGGCCCGCGTGAGCCAATGAATCAAGTCCGTGTCGGTCGTCAGGATGGTAGGCCCGGAAGGCGCCGTCCGCGTCAATGGCCATGCCTGATTCATAGAAAAAATCGTGCGGATTTGATGGGGTAGACCACGCAACCACACCTCGTGTCGTGAAGAGCTTGTTCCGCCTGCAAGAACTGTTCGCACCAGGAGCTGACTCCAAACTATTTGGCAGTAGGACGACAAGAAGCAGGACCGCCAACCCGAGTTTCGTGCGGCAAACATTCCTCCTCAAGAGTGCAGGCCTTCCTAGGCAGCGGCGGGGGCCGGTTGCTTGCGCTTGTGCCAGTAACCCAATGCCGCGAACAGAAGGACGCCAGGCAATCCGGTTAGCCCGCAAGCGATAAAGAAAATGCCGTAGGCGTGAATGAGGCCGTGCGAGGCGCTCAGGCTTTCGACCGTAGCGCCGGAAAACCCCTTCAAAATCTTTCCCAGCCAGGCATACGTTGAACTCAAGAGTGCGTACTGCGTGGCGGTGTATCCCAGATTGGTGAGGCTCGACATGTACGCAATCAGCGCAACGCCCGCAAAGCTGAAACTGAAGTTGTCACCAGCCAAGACAGCCGCGAAGAGACGAATGCTCAGGCCCGCGAACGCGAGAGTCGCAAACGAGGCCGTGGCAGCGGCCTGCAAAACACCCCCGATGATAAGGGCGCGCATGTAGCCTAGCTTCAGGGAGCAGAATCCTCCCGCCGCGATGCCTGCAAACGTGGCGACGAGTCCGATAGAGACGCGCATCTCGCCGACCGTGGTCTTCGCAAGACCGAGGTCGTGGTAGTAGGGATTGGCCATCGGACCCATGAGGAAGTCCGGCACGCGGTAGAGGCTGATCGCCGCTAACATCACCAGCGCGAGCCAGCCATGCGCGCGGAAGAAAGCGATGAACGGTCCCACAACCGCGTCGACGAAACCGCGCGGGGTCCAAAGCGGCGCTTCGCGTTTTGCATCCATCACCGCATCCGCGCGCTCCGGTTCCTTCGCGAGCCACGTCGCGATGATTCCAAT
>Ga0126378_10000181_pt1 | contig 47818 bp, 43 predicted proteins | sample PanSoiMetPlot_23_FD_92587 | JGI IMG/M metagenome (GOLD analysis project Ga0126378, IMG submission 92587) | Tropical forest soil microbial communities from Panama - MetaG Plot_23 | ecosystem: Environmental > Terrestrial > Soil > Tropical forest > Bulk soil | place: Panama | collected 2016-02-17 | reverse complement strand
GATCGCCCAACAGAAAAGGTTGCCAAGTGGCTCGTCGCCTGTTCACATCCGAATCGGTAACTGAAGGTCATCCAGACAAGATGGCCGATCAGATCAGCGACACCATCCTCGATGCCATGCTGAAGGGCGATCCTCGCAGCCGGGTTGCGGTCGAGACGCTGATCACCACCGGTCAGGTGCACGTCGCAGGGGAGGTCACGACCTCTACCTACGTCGACATCCCGGGCTTGATCAGGGACAAGATCCTGGAAATCGGATACGACTCGTCCGCCAAGGGCTACGACGGCGCGTCGTGCGGAGTCTCGGTCTCGATCGGCTCTCAGTCCCCTGACATCGCCCAAGGCGTGATGTACGCGTTCGAGCATCGTGAGGGCGAGGGAGACGACGAGCTCGACCGGCAGGGTGCGGGCGACCAGGGCTTGATGTTCGGTTATGCATGCCGGGAGACGCCTGAGTTGATGCCGCTCCCGATCATGCTGGCGCACCGGCTGTCGCGGCGGCTCGCACAGGTCAGGCACTCAGGTGAGATCCCATATATCAGGCCGGACGGGAAGACCCAGGTCACGATCGAGTACGCGGGCAATGAGCCGGTCCGGCTCGACACGATCGTGATCTCGACCCAGCATGCTCCTGCCATCGACCTGAAGGCGCTGCTGATGCCCGACGTCAGGGAGCGGGTAGTCGAGCCCGTCCTTGCCTCGCTCGAGCTGGACAAGGCGAACTACCGGCTGCTCGTGAACCCCACAGGACGATTCGAGGTCGGCGGCCCGATGGGCGACGCCGGCCTCACTGGCCGAAAGATCATCATCGACACGTATGGCGGCATGGCACGGCATGGTGGTGGTGCCTTCTCAGGAAAGGACCCGTCCAAGGTCGACAGGAGCGCGGCCTACGCCGTGCGGTGGGCGGCCAAGAACGTCGTCGCGGCGGGTCTCGCGGACCGGTGCGAGACTCAAGTCGCCTATGCCATCGGCAAGGCGAAGCCCGTCGGGCTGTTCGTCGAGTGCTTCGGCACCGAGCGGGTCCCGCTCGAGCGGATCCAGGAAGCGGTCCTCACGGTGTTCGACTTGCGGCCGGCGGCGATCATCAGGGATCTCGAGCTACTGCGGCCGATCTACGCACAGACCGCCACCTACGGGCACTTCGGTCGCGAAGAGCCCGATTTCGCGTGGGAGCGCACCGACAAGGTGGACGCGCTGCGGGCGGCCGCCGGGCTGTGACGGTCGTGCCCGGCCAGCGCGACGCCGGGCTCGCCGGCCCTGCGCGGCCACGTGCCAGGCCGTCGTCGAGGCGGCGGGCCGGGCTGGGAGCAAAGCATGTGGCCGCTTCTGAGCTGCCGGTCGCCCGCGTCGCCGTCGATATGCCGTTGCCGCACCTGGACCGGCTGTTCGATTACCTGGTTCCTGAGCCTCTTGCCTCGGCCGCCGTGCCAGGATGCCGCGTGCGAGTCAGGTTCGCTGGCCGTCTCACCGGGGGGTTCCTCGTGGAGCGGGCGGGCGCGAGCGAACATGACGGGCGGCTCGCGTTCCTCGAACGTGTGCTCTCGCCGGAGCCTGTGCTGACCAAGGAAATCGCCGTTCTTGCGAGGGCGGTTGCTGACCGATACGGCGGCACTCTGGCCGACGTGCTGCGGCTGGCGATTCCGCCCAGGCACGCGGCAGTCGAAGCGGCGCCTGCGGCCAGGGCGGACGACGGTGCGAGAGCGGCCGCAGCCGAGTCAGATGGTCGGGGCCCCTGGGCCCGCTACCGCACCGGGCCCGCGTACCTCGAGGCGTTGCGTGGCGGCCGGGTCCCGCATGCCGTCTGGTCGGCGCTGCCTGGACCAGACTGGCCAGCAGAGATCGCCGTCGCCGTGGCTGCGACGGTGACCTCCGGGCGCGGTGCGGTAGTAGTCGTCCCAGACGGCAAGGATCTCGATCTGGTCGATTCCGCGCTGACGGCGGTGCTCGGTGTCGGCGCGCACGTGAGCCTGTCCGCACAGCTCGGGCCCGCTGAGCGGTACAGGCGCTGGCTGGCTGCACTGCGCGGGCAGGTCAGCGTCGTAGCCGGCACGCGGTCAGCCGCGTTCGCGCCAGTGCACAGGCTCGGGCTCGTTGTGATCTGGGACGACGGAGATGATCTGCACGCCGAGCCAAGGGCACCGTACCCGCACGCCAGGGACGTGCTTGTGATGCGGGCGCACCGGGCCGGCGCCGCCGCACTGATCGGAGGCTTCGCGATGACCGCCGAAGCGGCGCAGCTTGTGGCGACCGGCTGGGCCAAGCCGCTCGCGGCCAGCCGCCAGGTGGTACGCGCGCACGCCCCGATGGTCAGGACCGCAGGCGAGGACGCGGAGCTGGAAAGAGATCAGGCCGCTCGCACCGCCCGCCTGCCGAGCCTGGCACTGAGAACGGCTAGGGAAGCGCTCGGCGACGGCCCTGTGCTGTTCCAGGTCCCCAGGAGGGGATACCTCGCCGCGGTGGCGTGCCAGCATTGTGGCGCGCGGGTTCGCTGCGGCGCATGTGCCGGCCCTGTCGCCCTGGCCGGACCAGGTCAGCCGCTGCGGTGCGGCTGGTGCGGAACACAGCATGAGCAGCCATGCGCAAGCTGCGGTCGAGCCGGAGTCCGGGCGGTTGTCACCGGGGAGCGGCGCACTGCGGAGGAACTCCGCCGGGCCTTCCCTGCGGTGCCGGTGCGGACGTCAAGCGGAACGCACGTGCTGGCCGAGGTTCCGCGTTCGCCGGCGATTGTGATCGCCACCCCGGGTGCCGAGCCGCGCGCCGCGGGCGGCTACGCCGCCGCGATCCTGCTCGACAGCTGGGCACTGCTCGCCAGGCCAAGCTTGCGTGCGGCCGAGGAGGCGCTGCGCCGCTGGATGAACGCGGCGGCGCTGGTGCGCTCATGGCCAGCGGGGGGCAAGGTGGTCATGGCCGCTGATCCTGGCCTGGCGGCCGTTCAAGCCCTGATCCGATGGGACGCCGCCACGCATGCCGACCGGGAGTTGGCCGAGCGCGCGGAACTCCGCCTTCCTCCCGCCTTCAGGATGGCGTCGCTGACCGGCCCGCTCGAGGCCGTCCGCGAGCTTCTCAGCGCCGCTGCGCTGCCGCCGCGTGCCAATGTGCTCGGACCAGTCCCTGCCGGGAACGGCGACACCCTAAGCCAGAGCGACCAGACGGTGCGTTACCTGGTCAGGGCGCCCTCTGCGGGCGGTACCGCTCTCGCGGTGGCACTCAGGGCAGCGCTGGCGGAACGCACGGGCAGCAAGCGCGACGGAGTCATCCGCCTTCACCTTGACCCGGCCGAGCTGATCTGACGCAGTGCCGCGAAGGCCGTAAGGTGCTTGGGTGGCACGTTCACGGAGCACGCCAGGCGCACCCGCCGGCGGTCAGCGGCGCCAGGACAAGATCGTGGCAGCTCAGGTGGCCGACCTCATGCGCGGTGAACGCAACGACCCCGTTGAGCGCCGCAGGCTCCCGTCGGTGCGGCTCGCCCCTCGCGACGAGCTGGCCGGGATGGCACGGGTGGCGCCGCTGCTGCGGGCCGCGCGAGACCTCGCGATCTGGGCTGCACGGCGAGACAAGCGCACCACCGCCGTCGATCTGGTGGCTGCCGACATAAGGGCTGCGGCAGCCGCGCTCGATCTGGCGCCGCGCGAGGTCGCCGCTGCGTGGCGGGTGGTCACAGCGGCAACGGAACTCACCAGTTCGGCTGGCGCGCAAGGTGATCTCGCCGCCGTCCTCGCAGGCGGCGAGACCGACGAGGTTCTGCAGGTCTGGGATGCGGCGCTGGCGGTGGTGCTGGACTCAGAGGAACTCGACGGCATCGCGACCGCGCTGTACACGGTCGGCGGACCGGTCGGAATGGACGGGCTCTTCGACGCGTACTCGGCAGCGGCCGGTGTCACGGCCGATAGCGGCCCTTCCGCGCAGGCGGAACCCGAGCCGCCAGGCCGGACGCCCGAAGCCAGGATGGCGGCGAGCCAGCGGCCCGACCAGGGCGCGGCGCTGTCAGTCGCGCTCGAGACGCTGGCCGATCTCGGAGTGGTCGAGCTCGGCACAGACGATGGCGACAGGAGCCTGACAGTGGCACTGTCGCCGCTTGGGACCTGGGGCTTGCAGCGCAGGCTTCGCGCGCAGGGATGGCACGTGCCCGTCCTTGGCGCCGCCCGCAGGGACGGTGCGCTCGGCCTGCTCGCCGCGCTCGCTACCTGCGACGCCGAGGACGGGGAGGCCGAGATCACGGCGTGGCTGCAAGCGCGCGATGCGGCCGCGGCGGCCGCCGAGCTCATCGAGGCGGCGGCCAGCGGTTCGCCCGGCCAGCGCGGCGCGGCGTTCGCCGTGCTCGACAGGATCGGGCTGTCGGCGCTCGATCACGTGCGGAAGGCGCTCGGCCGCCCCGTCCTGCGCGCGCATGCCGCGGTGTGGCTGATCGAGCACGGCGAGGAAGTGAAACTCGACCCCGCTGACCGGACATGGCTGCTTGTCGACCTCGGGGCCGGCCTGCTCGAGGAGGCGAATGCCTCCGACGTCGTTGCCGAGCTGCTGCCTGACCTTCCGCCGGCGGATCAGGCCGAGATCGTGGCGAAGCTCTGGGAAGTCCGCCACCCGGGAGTGACGAGCTTCCTGACAGCGCTCAGCGATCACCATCCCGATCCGGCTGTCGCGCGGGCGGCGCGGAAGGCGGCATTCAAGGCACGATCGCCCGCCGCGAGCACCGAGTAGCCGGGCGGGACATCGCCAGGATCCGCATTCGCGCGCTCGAGGCCCAGGCCGCCGGGTTCGTAGACTAGATCAGCGCAGGGCCGCGCGGACGCGGCGCGCTAGCACTGGAGGACAACCCGTTGAGCATCAAGCCGATCCGCTTGTTCGGCGATCCTGTCCTCAGAACGCCGGCCGAGCCGGTCACTGGCTTCGACGCCGAGCTGCGCAAGCTGGTCGCCGACCTCTCGGAGACGATGCAGGACGCGCCTGGCCTCGGTCTCGCAGCGCCGCAGATAGGAGTCGGCCTGCGGGTATTCACCTACTTCGTGGACGACGAGCTCGGTCACCTCATCAACCCCGACCTTGACCTGTCGAGAGATGAGGAAACCGACGACGAGGGCTGCCTGTCCTTTCCCGGCCTCTCGTACCCGACGAAGCGCTCGTTCGGCGTCGTGGCCAGGGGCTTCAACATGCACGGCGAGCCGGTCACTATCGAGGGCAGCGGCCTGCTCGCTCGGTGCGTTCAGCATGAGACCGACCACCTAGACGGCGTGCTCTTCATCGACCGGCTCGACCCGGAGCAGCGCAAGCTCGCAATGAAGGAGATCCGCGCCGCCGAGTGGTGGGGGGAGCAGGTTCCTGCCGTCAAGATCTCCCCGCACCTCACTCGCGGTCAGGCGCTGTAACTGATGCGCCTGGTCTTCGTGGGTACACCGCAGGTGGCCGTACCATCGCTGGATGCGCTGCTGGCCTCGCAGCACACCGTAGTCGCGGTGGTAACCAGGCCCGATGCGCCCGCCGGGCGTGGTCTGCGGATGATGGCCAGCCCCGTGGCCGAGCGCGCCAGGCAGGCTGGGCTTGAGGTGCTGCAGCCGCAGCGCCCGTCCGATCCCGGCTTCCTGGCCAGGCTCGGCGAGCTCGCGCCGGACTGCTGCCCGGTAACCGCCTACGGAGCGCTGATCCCGAGCGCAGCGCTCGGCATCCCAGGCCGCGGCTGGGTCAACCTGCATTTCTCCTTGCTGCCCGCCTGGCGAGGCGCGGCGCCTGTCCAGCGCGCGATCCTGCACGGCGATGAGATCACCGGTGCGACCACGTTCCTGCTAGTGCCAGAGCTCGACGCCGGGCCGGTCTTCGGCATGGTCACGGAGGTCGTCAAGCCATCGGACACGGCTGGCGACCTGCTCGCGAGGCTGGCCGTCTCCGGCGCGGACCTGCTTGTGGCGACGCTGGACGGGATCGAGGCAGGGGAGCTCGAAGCGCGGCCGCAGCCGCGGGACGGGATCAGCCTGGCGCCGAAGATCGGCCGCGCTGACGCGCGAGTCGACTGGACCCGGCCGGCGCCGGCGGTGGACCGCCAGGTCAGGGCCTGCACGCCCGCGCCCGGCGCCTGGACGGTGCTGGACGGCGCAATCATCAGACTCGGGCCTGTAGCGCTGCTGGGCAGCGAAGACGCAGGCCAGGAAGTCATGAAGCCTGGCGAGGTGGCTCAGCGTCGGGGTCGCGTAGTAGTCGGCACGGGGACCGTGCCGGTCGGCCTTGGCCATGTACAACCGGCGGGCAAGAGGATGATGACCGCTGCAGAGTGGCTTCGCGGCGTCAGGAGCAGTCAAATGGTGCTCGTCTGACATGGGCAGGACGTCAGGGCGACGGCCAGGAGCTGGCCAGCGGCCAGGGCCTGCGCGCCGCGGCGGGCCAGGAAAGCCCGGCGGCGCGGCTGACAGGCTCGGACACGGGCCTGGCGGGAAGGTGCCGTCGCGGCGCACATCAGGTCAGCTGCCTGGGACCGCCCACGCAGGTCGTGCTGGCCTGGGACGCCCCGCTGACCACGCCAGGCGGGCGGCGTTCGACGTGCTCTCAGCGGTCACCAGCCGTGACGCCTATGCCAACCTCGCGCTCGCGGCCACGCTCCGCGAACGCGGCTTGCGGGGACCTGACGCCGCGCTGGCCACCGAACTCGTTTACGGGACCCTGCGCAACCGCTTGTGCTACGACGCGGTAATCGGCACCTGCGCCGACCGCGACGTCGCGCGGATCGACCCGCCCTTGCTCGAGGTGCTCAGGCTGGGCGCTCACCAGTTGCTCGGCATGCACGTCCCTCCTCACGCGGCCGTGGCGACCTCCGTCGATCTCGCCGTCGACGTGAGGGGCAGGCGGCCGTCGGGCTTCGTGAACGCGGTCCTGCGGCGCGTGGCCCTGCACGACCAGGAATCGTGGATCGCGGTCGTCGCCCCAGACCGCTCCGCTGACCCTGCAGGGCACCTCGCGGTCAGGTACAGCCATCCTCGCTGGATCGTGCTCTCCTTCGCTGAGGCGCTCGGAGAAGCCGAGGACGGCATGCTGCCGCGCGAATCCGGCCAGCCAGGCGGACTGGCGCTCACAGAGGCCGCGCTAGCCGCCAACCAGGAGCGACCCGTCGTGACCCTGGCCGCGGTGCCCGGCCGCTGCGAGGTCGCCGAGCTCGTCGCTGACGGTGCTGCGATCGCCAGATGGTCACCATTCGGCGGATATCTGGACCATGGCGACCCCGGGGCAATCAGCGCAGTCGCCGATGGCCGCGCCGGCGTGCAGGATGAGGCGAGCCAGCTCGCCGCGCTCGCGCTGACACGGGCCGAGATAGGCGGGAAGGACCGGGCCTGGCTTGACATGTGCGCCGGCCCCGGCGGCAAGGCCAGGCTACTTTCCGGATTGGCCAGTGAACGTGGCGCGATGCTTGCCGCGGCGGACGCGCACGAGCACCGGGCCGGGCTGGCTGCGAAGGCTCTGGCAGGCGCCGGGCACGCGCGTGTGCTGACCGCGGACGGCACCGTGCCCGCCTGGCGGCCCGCGGCGTTCGACCGGGTCCTCGCTGACGTGCCGTGCTCCGGGCTCGGCAGCCTGCGACGCAGGCCAGAGGCCAGGTGGCGCAGGGATGCGCATGACGTCGAATCGCTCAGCGGTCTCCAGGCGTCGCTGCTGACCTCGGCGGTCGAGGCAGCAAGGCCCGGGGGTGTGGTCGCCTATGTGACTTGCTCGCCGCACCTCGCCGAGACCATCGGCGTTCTTGAGGTCGCTGCGGCGGGCCGCAGCGACGTTGAGGTTCTCGACGCCCCCGAGCTGCTCGCGGAGGTTCCTTCGTTGAGCTGTTCTGAGCCCAACGCGCGGTACGCACAATTCTGGCCGCACCGCCACGGCACCGACGCGATCTTCATAGCAATGCTGAGGCGGGTCGGCTAGGGCAGGAAAGTTGCGATGGGCGGTCAGCGCAGCCGGGCCTTGCCGGGGGGCAGCGACCTGCCCCGCTGGCCGCGCACCCGGGTTGTGCCGATGTCAGCGCGCTGGCCCTTGGCAAAGCCGTCTCGGTAGCCGCTGCCGCTATACGTGACCCGCGCCCGCCTGGTCACCGGGTACGCGTCCTCGACCTGCTTGCGGATGATCAGCGACCGGTCCGCCAGGACAAGTGCTGCCCGTCCGCCGCCGCTGGCACGCTGTGAGGTGGCCGCGACCATGGCGCCGTACTCGGCCTCGCGTACCCGCGCGACCACCGCCGTGGCGAAGCCGAGCAGCCAGCTCCGCCGCCAAGCGCGCGGACTGCTGCTCCACTCGGGCACCGTCGTGCCCGCGAGGCCGTGGGACATCTGGACCAGGAGCGAGGTGTACAGGACGTCCGTCCTGTCGATGTCGGAGGCGAAACCGAACAGGTGAACGCGGCTACCAGGGCGGGTTGCGCCGAGCAGAATGCACTGACACCGCAGCGCTGAGGCGAGACCGCTCAGCAGATGAGCCTTCTCCCTGGCCCAGGGGTTGTCGATGTCAAGAATGCGGTTCGCGGGCTGATCGGTCTCTGGCCGGTCGGCGGCGAGCAGGGCGCGATCGATGCCGTACTTGGCCATGAGCTCGGCGGCCTTGGCGGTGAACGCCTGCGCCTCATCGGGTGTGACCGATTCGTCCTCGGCCTGCGCCAGCAGCTTGCGCACACGGTCGAGCAGCCGCTCAGGCGCTTCAGTTAGCAGCACATGCCCTCCTTCGGTCGACATTCGAATACGCGAGCGAAGGTAGCGGAGGGGTGTGACATCGAAACTTGGCCCTGATCACGTCAGGGCGAGTGCCACTCCAGGGTCCGCCGCGCCCCCCGTAGACTGCGCATGTCATGGCCATTCAGATTGCGCCGAGCTTGCTCGCGGCTGATTTCGCGCGGCTGGCCGACGACGCCGCCGCCGTCGCCGATGTCGCTGACTGGCTGCATGTCGATGTCATGGATGGCCATTTCGTGCCGAATCTGACGATCGGCCTGCCCGTCGTGGCCGCCTTGCTGAAGCACGCCGCGCTGCCGCTTGACTGCCATCTGATGATTGCAGACCCGGACCGCTGGGCGCCCGAATACGCGACCGCCGGCGCGCGAAACGTCACCATCCACGTGGAGGCGGCGGCCGCACCGGTCAGGACGCTGCGGATGATCAGGGCCGCGGGCGCGCGCGCCGGTCTCGCCGTCAACCCTGGCACGCCAGTCGAGCCGTACGCCGACCTGATTCACGAGATCGACATGCTCCTGGTGATGACCGTGGAGCCCGGATTCGGCGGCCAGGGCTTCCTCGATCTGGTGCTGCCGAAGGTGCGGCGGGCCAGCGAGCTGATCGCGCGCCGCGGCGGGGAGGTCTGGCTGCAGGTCGACGGAGGGGTCACGGAGGAAACGATAGAGCGCTGTTCAGAGGCGGGTGCGGACGTATTCGTCGCGGGCACGGCCGTATTCGGCGCCGAGGCGCCCGCGGCGGCGGTCGAGCGGCTGAGGGCCGCGGCCGCCGAGGCCGCCCGACGCCAGCACCCCTGGCCCCCAGCGACCGGCTGAGCGAGGCGGTCGGCATCAGCCTGGCTTTTGTCCCCGCGGTCGCGGCACGGCTGTCGAATCCACCGCCTGTCGTTCGTCGGAAGCATCGGGGATCCGTCACAAAGCGAAGGAGGCAATCATGGCCCAGTATGCGATCTTGATCTACGAGGCGGAGAGCGGCTACGCAGAAGGCGGCCAGGAAGCCTGGCAGCAGGGCATGGAGGCGCACGCCAGGTTCGCCGGCCAGGTCGGAGAGCGCGGCGGCAAGATCGTCGGCGGCGACGCACTTGAGCCGACAACCACCGCCACGTCGATCCGCGGCGACATCGTCACCGACGGGCCGTTCGCAGAGACCAAGGAGGCGCTCGGCGGTTTCTACCTGATCGAGGCGCGCGACCTCGACCACGCGATCGAGATAGCCAAGCTCTGCCCTGCCCCGTTCGGCGGCGTCGAGGTTCGTCCGATCATGGACACCTCGGGCGGCTGAGCGGCAGTCCAAGCCGGCCAAAGCCGTGGTGTCCGCGATGGAGCAGCCGGGAGCGCCCAAGGAGGCGCGGCGCAACGCGATCGCGGCAGCGGTCGCCGACGCGCACCGACGCGAGTGGGCGTTCGTGCTGGCCGCTACGGCGCGCGTCACCAGAGACCTGGACGCCGCAGAGGAGTGCGTGCAGGACGCGTACGTGGCCGCGCTTGACACCTGGGCACGCCAGGGCGTCCCGCGCAATCCCGGTGCCTGGCTCACCACGGCTGCCAGGCACCGGGCGCTGGACACCCTGCGCAGGGACCGCACGCTGCGCACCAAGCTGCCGCTGCTGATCGTCCCAGGACAGCGCGCTGCCGACGGGACCGAGACTGACGACGGCAGCGACGTGATCGCCGACGACCGGCTGCGACTGATCTTCACCTGCTGCCATCCCGCGCTGGCGAGGGAGGCCCAGGTCGCGCTGACCCTCAGGCTGGTCTGCGGCCTGACCACTGCCGAGATCGCGAAGGCGTTCGTCGTATCAGAGCCGACCATGGCGGCGCGTGTCACCAGGGCGAAGAAGAAGATCGCGGCCGCCAGGATCGCGTACAGGGTGCCAGAGGCCGCCGAGCTGCCAGACAGGCTCGACGCCGTGCTGACCGTCATCCATCTGCTCTACACCACCGGCCATACCGACCCGCATGGCGCTGGCCTGGTCAGGCCCGACCTGGTTGAGCGCGCGATCGCGCTCGCGCGGCTGCTGCGCGAGCTGATGCCCGACGAGCGCGAAGTCAGGGGCCTGCTCGCGCTGCTGCTGATCACCGACGCGCGCCGGGCTACAAGGACCGACGCGAGCGGCGGCTTGCAGTTGCTCGAACGCCAGGACAGGTCCAGGTGGGACACGGCGGCGATCGCCGAAGGGTGCGCGCTGGTAACCGAGGCTCTGCGCGGCGGCCGGCCAGGCAGGTTCGCGCTGCAGGCGGCGATCGCTGCCGTACACGCTGAGGCACCGAGCTACGAAGAGACCGACTGGCCGCAGCTGCTCTTGCTCTACGACCACCTGCTCAGGGCGTGGCCGTCGCCTGTCGTCGCGCTCAACCGGGCGGTCGTCGTCGCGATGGTCAGCGGGCCGGCAGCCGGGCTCGACGAGATCGACAGGATCGCTCAGGACAAGCGGCTCGACGGCTACCGCTACCTGCCCGCGGCGAAGGCGGACCTGCTGCGCAGGCTCGACCGGCGCGACGAGGCACGGACGTGCTACCAGGCCGCGCTCGAACTGAGCGACAACGCTGCCGAGCGAGCCTTCCTCGCTGGCAGGATCGCCGAGATGGCCACGCGCGTTCGATAACACCGGCTTGGCCGACAACACGGGCCGCCCGGTGATCTATGGTTCCCGATGCCTGGCATGACCCGGCGCGTTACAGTCTGGTCCGTGACGCGCAGGCCGCTTGAGGAGATCGTCGATCCCGGCTGGGCAGAGGCGCTGCAGCCGGTCGCCTGGCGAATCGCCGAGGCAGGGGACTTCCTCAGGTCGGAGATCGCGGCGGGCAGGTCCTACCTGCCGGCCGGCGATCTGGTGCTGCGCGCGTTCAAGCAGCCCTTCGGTGATGTCCGCGTGCTGATCGTCGGCCAGGACCCGTACCCGACGCCCGGCCATCCGGTCGGGCTCAGCTTCTCCGTCGCGCCGTCGGTCCGCCCGCTGCCGCGCAGCCTTGTCAACATCTTTCGCGAGTACAGTGCCGACCTCGGCCATCCGCCGCCATCGACTGGCGACCTGACGTCGTGGACCGAGCGCGGGGTGCTGCTGCTCAACAGGGTGCTGACCGTGCAGCCGGGCAAGCCAGGCTCGCACCGCGGCAGGGGCTGGGAGGCGGTGACGGAGCAGGCGATCAGAGCTCTCGCCGCGCGGTCGGTGCCGATGGTCGCGATCTTGTGGGGCAGGGACGCGCGCAATCTCGGCCCGTTGCTTGACGGCGTGCCGCGAGTTGAGTCGGCCCATCCCAGTCCCATGTCAGCTGACCAGGGATTCTTTGGATCTCGGCCGTTCAGTCGCGCAAGCGCTCACCTCGTCAGCCAAGGCGGCGAGGAGATTGACTGGAAGCTGCCGTAGGGGACGCTCTGCTCGCGGGCCGACCAAGTAACATGGGGCGGCCGCGTCTGACCTGAAGCGAAACGGGTGGTCTCTTTGCAGCGGGTAACCAGGAAGCTCGCCTGGACAACGGCGGCTGCGACCGTGGCCCTCGCTGCCGCCGCATGCGCGAGCCCAGGGCTGAGAACACCCAACGTGGGGTCGAGTTCGAGCGTGAGCGTGCCGGCGATCTCGGCATCGAACTTCAACGTCTCCTTCTCCGTTATGTCGCAGCTCAGGCCGTTCGCCGGGATCGGCAGCGGCAATGTCGGGGTGATCCTGCCTGGGACCTCGGCAAGCCTCACCGCGCTCGAGACGCAGGATCTCACCGTGTCGCTGGAGCGGGCTGGCCTCTCGCCGCCGCAGTTCACGGTGCAGAGCGCGCGCGGCAGCGACGCCATCGAACTCAACGACGCACAGACCGCTATCACGATGGGCGCGAGCGTGCTCATCGTGGACCCGCTCAGTTCGACGGTGGGTGCTTCGATCGAGAAATACGCCATGGCGCACGCAGTCAAGGTGATCGACTACGACCGGCTCACGCTCGGCGGCAGTCGGCAGTACTACGTCGGCTTCAATGGCGTGAAGGCTGGCACCCTGCTCGGCCAGGGCCTCGCGAGCTGCATCAGGGCATGGCATGTCAAGAACCCGAACGTGCTGGTCACGTACGGCAACCCGGCAGACAACAATGCGAAGCTGTACGCCGATGGGTACAACGCGGTGCTTGACCCGCTCTTCAAGAGTGGCACGTACACGCTGGCCGGGCGGCCGGCGGGAACCTGGAACCCGCCCGCCGCGCTCAGCGAGTTCCGGCGCCAGCTCACTGCGGACCCCGGCATCAATGCGCTGCTCGCGCCGAGCGACGAGAACGCCTCTCCGGTGATCAACTACTTGCGGGGCAGGGGCGTCGGGCCGCACACGTTCCCGGTCACCGGGCAAAATGCGACGCCGGCCGGCTTGCGGGCCGTCCTGGCGGGCTACCAGTGCGGCACTGTGTACAAGCCCGTCTACAAGGAAGCGCAAGCCGCCACCGCACTCGCCATCTACCTGCGGGCAGGGATCGCCGTCCCGGCTTCGCTCACCGGCGGCCTGACGACGACGGACACCGCCTCGCACACGGCGGTGCCTTCCGTGCTCTTGACGCCCACCTGGGTCACCACCGCGAACATGAACTCGACCGTCATAGCGGACAGGTTCGTGTCGGCTGCCCAGCTCTGCACTGGTAGGTACAAGGCAGCGTGTAAGGCGGCTGGGATCTCGGGATAGCCCTGCCTAGGACGCCAGGACGCTTTCGGAATAGCCGGCCGTGGCATACTGGTTTGCGTAGTTAAGCGTGCTCCGGGGTCGGTGAAACTCCGAGCCGGCGGTGACAGTCCGCGACCCGGCCGATGCCATCGGCCGGCTGAGCCGGTGCGATTCCGGTACCGACGGTAAAAGTCCGGATGGGAGGCAGCACGCGCGCGGCCCGGCCCGCTCGGCGGGATCATGGCCGTGAGTGAGCGGTATTCCGCGTCCCCGGAGCCTTGAGCGACAGGCTGGAGGACGCGGGTGTTTACCGGGATCATCACCGAGCTTGGCAAGGTTGCCGGGCTTGAGCGGCTGGACGGCTCCGCCCGGCTCATCATCGACGGCCCCCTGACCGCGGCTGATGCCGCGACCGGCGGCTCGATAGCCGTCAACGGCGTCTGCCTGACGGTGACGCAGACCACAGGGAGCCAGTTCAGCGCCGATGTGATGGGCGAGACGCTGGCCCGATCAACGCTCGGATCCCTGCGCACGGGCGGCCTGGTTAATCTCGAGCGGCCAGTCCAGGCGGGCGGGCGTCTTGACGGCCACATCGTCCAGGGCCACGTCGACGGCACAGGCGTGATCGCCGATCGTCGTGCGGCTGGGAGCTGGGAGGTCGTCAGGATTTCGATTCCGCCGGAGCTGTCCCGTTATATCGCTCAGAAAGGCTCAGTGGCGGTCGACGGGATCAGCCTCACGGTCTCGGCTATCAGCGATGCCGGATCGCCAGGCGCAGTCGACTGGTTCGAGGTGAGCCTGATCCCCGAGACGCTGGCGAGGACGACGCTCGGCATGGCCGCCGCCGGCGAGCAGGTCAACTTGGAAGTCGACGTGATCGCGAAGTACGTCGAGCGGCTGCTAGCGGACGGTGCGGCGCAATGACCAGATCAGTGCGGCAGGACAGCGCGGCGGGTTCGCAGCGGCGGGCCTGCGGGGTCACCGTGGCCGGGGTCGCGCTGGACAGCGTGGAGCGGGCGATCGCCGACGTGGCCGCCGGCCGGGCTGTGGTCGTGGTAGACGACGCCGACCGGGAGAACGAGGGCGACATCATCTTTGCCGCGAGCAAGGCAACACCCGCGCTGCTCGCATTCACGATCAGGCACACCAGCGGCGTGATCTGCGCGCCGATGCTCGGCGAGGACCTAGACAGGCTTCAGCTCCCGCTGATGACCACGCAGAACACCGAGCGGATGCGGACCGCGTTCACGGTCAGCGTCGACGCGCGCGACGGCGTCAGCACGGGGATATCCGCTGCCGACCGGGCGCGGACGGTCAGGACGCTGGTGGACTCGGCGACCGAGCCATACGAGCTCGTCAGGCCTGGGCACGTGTTCCCGCTGCGGTACACAAGCGGCGGCGTGCTGCGCCGCCCAGGGCACACCGAAGCCGCAGTCGACCTGGCGAGGCTCGCAGGGCTCGCGCCTGCCGGGGTGCTCGCCGAGGTGGTGAACGACGACGGGACGATGAAACGGTTGCCCGCGCTGCGGGAGTTCGCCGACGAGCACGGCCTCGCGCTGATCTCCATCGCCCAGCTGATCGAATACCGCAGGTACTCGGAGCGGATGGTCAGTCGCGTCGTCGAGACCACGGTCCCCAATTCCTACGGCCAGTGGCGCGCGATCGGCTACCTCAACTCGATGGACGGCACTGAGCACCTGGCGCTCGTTCTTGGTGACTTGTCGCAAGGCGGTTCGCCAGGCGGCGACGGCGCGCCCGGCGTGCTCGCCAGGATGCACTCGGAGTGCCTGACCGGTGACGTGTTCGGATCGCAGCGGTGCGACTGCGGGACGCAGCTCAGCGCGGCGATGGCCGCGATCGCGGCGGAGGGTCGCGGCATCGTCGTGTACCTGCGCGGGCACGAGGGACGGGGGATCGGCCTGCTCAGCAAGCTGCAGGCGTACCAGCTCCAGGACGCAGGAGCCGACACCGTCGACGCTAACACCGAACTGGGATTTCCTGTCGACGCCAGGGAGTACTCGACTGGCGCGCAGATATTCGCTGACCTGGGGGTGAGCTCGCTGCGCCTGCTGACGAACAATCCCGCCAAGATCAAGGGACTCGCCGACCATGGACTGAAGGTCACGGGGGCGGCCTCGCTACCGGTCAATGCGACAGCCCATAACCTGCGTTACCTGATCGCGAAGCGCGACCGGCTTGGCCACCTGATCGAGCTGGCCGAGTCCGCCGCGCAGCAGCCCGAGCCAACCTGGCAGCAGGCGGACCCGTCGGCGGACGCGGCGGCGGCAGGGGGAGGTGGCCGGTGAGCGGCAACGGCCGGCCCGACGTCCAGCCGGTGCGGGCCGCTGGGTTGCGGCTGGCCATCGCGGCAACCCGCTGGAACGGCGAGATCGCCGACGCCCTGCTTGACCGCGCGGTCGCGGCAGCGAGCGCCTGCGGCATCGAATCGCCGACTGTGGTGCGGGTAGCGGGCGCCGTCGAGCTGCCAGTCGTCGCGGCGGCGCTGGCCAGGCAGCACGACGCCGTCGCCTGCCTTGGCGCCGTGATCAGGGGTGGCACGCCGCATTTCGAATACGTCTGCGACGCGGTGACTTACGGGCTCACCAGGGTCGCGCTTGATACCGGCACGCCGGTCGGCAACGGCGTGCTGACCTGCGACACCTCGGCTCAGGCTCTGGAGCGCAGCGGCGGGCCTGACAGTAAGGAAGACAAGGGCTGGGAGGCGGTGATCGCCGCGGTCGATACGGCACTTGTGCTGCGCGGGCTGAAACCTGGCAGCCTGCCCGACCTCCGCGCCGCTGGCCAGGCTGGCTGGTGAGCGCAGGCTGTGGGATGCGTCACAGCCCGCCACGACGAGTCGCGTTAGGGTGCCCTAACTTATAGTCCGCTGTTAGGCTAACCTAACTTTTGGCGCTTGCACCGCGCGATCGGAGAGGAACTCAGCAGATGCTGGCCACGTTCGTGATATTCCTGCGCGAGGGAGTAGAGGCGAGCATGATCATCGCGATCCTGCTCGCCTATCTCAACCGCAGTGGCCAGCGCCGCCATTTCAGGGACGTGTTCGCGGGCGTGGCCGCAGCGCTCGTGCTTGCGGGCGGCGGCGGTCTTGCTGCCTACTTCACCATAAAGACCTATGCCGACTCGCGCGTGCAGACGATCTTCGAGACAGTCACCTACCTGCTCGCCGCGGCCGTGCTGACCTACATGACGTTCTGGATGCGCTCGCACGCCAGAGGACTGAAGGCCGAGTTGCAGGCGCGCGCCAAGGCCGTGCTCGTCTCGCGTGGCCGGGGCGAAGGCGCCGGCCAAAGCGGCGCAGCGCGCGGGCAGCCCGCCGTCCGCCACTCCGCACTTCGCATGCCCGTACCGGTGCCCGATGCCGGTGAGCGTCGAGCAGGATCTGGCGCGCCGGCGGGGCGTGCGCAGTCAGCCGTGGCGCCCGGCGGCGCCAATGTTGCCGCGGCGGTGGGCGGGCCTGTCGAGGCAGCCGAGATGAGCCGCCGTGCGCGTCTCGGGCTCGCGCTGCTTGCCTTCCAGGCAGTCGGCAGGGAAGGCGTGGAGACAGTCGTGTTCACGCTGGCGATCGCGTTCTCGAGCACGCAGCGCGGCGACTTGCTCGGCGGAGCCGCGGCGGGCCTGGCTGTCGCGATGGCGATCGCGTTCGTGATGTACCGGCTCGGGCACCGGCTCAATATCGGCAGGTTCTTCACGATCGTGGGAGCGCTGCTGATGGTGTTCGCCGCAGGCCTGCTCGTCGACGCGGTACAGAACATGCAGGAACTGGGGTGGCTGCCTGGCGCCTCGCACCAGCTCTGGCATACCGGCGCCATCTTGAACGAGGACAGCGCCCTCGGTGACATCGCACACAGCTTCTTCGGGTACGCCCAGAGCCCCACGATGCTGCAGGCCGCGGTGTACGTGGTGTACCTGGGCTGCGTGCTTTTCGCCTTCTTCAGCGTGCGAAAGCGCCTGGCCCGACGCGCCGCCGGCGGGTAGTTCGGCCGTCTGGCGCGACTCGCTTGATCACTCAGGTCCGACGTACGCTGAGCTTCTAGCTGAGAGCGGGTGACCGACGGTGCGGGACATTCTCGACCAGATCGTCAAGTGGTGGGATGCCGGCGAGGAGTTCGGCCTCGCTACCGTGGTCAGGACGTTCAGCAGCGCTCCGCGCGAGCCCGGCGCGGCGCTCGCGGTCTCCTCGGGCGGCGAGGTCGTGGGCAGCGTGTCTGGTGGCTGCGTGGAGGGTGCCGTATACGAGCTGGCCAGCGAGGTGATCTCGACTGGCCAGGCAGTATTGCAGCGCTACGGGGTAAGCGACGACACCGCGTTCAGCGTGGGCCTGACCTGCGGCGGCATCATCGACATCTTCGTCGAGCCGGTCAGCAAGGAGCATTATCCGGAATTCGGCGAGATCTGCGTGGCCGTACGGGCCGACGAGCCGGTCGCCGTCGCGACCGTGATCGAAGGCCAGGGAAAGGTAGGGGCAAGGCGCGTGATCTGGCCAGCCGACCGCGAGCCACACGCGACCGGGAGCCTCGCCGCCGGGGACCGGCTTGACCAGGCAGTCGACGACGACGCTAGGGGAATGCTCGCCCAGGGACTCACCGGCGTGCGGCATTACGGCTCAGAAGGCGAACGCCGCATGGACGAGCTCTCGGTCTTCGTGCAGTCGTTCGCGCCCCCGCCGAGGATGGTTGTCTTCGGTGCCATCGATTTCGCAGCGGCCGTCGCCAGGATCGGCAAGTTCCTCGGGTACCGGGTTACCGTCTGCGACGCTAGGCCGGTCTTCGCTACAACAGCCAGGTTCCCCGACGCCGACGAGGTCGTCATCGACTGGCCGCACCGGTACCTGTCCCGCATCACGACAGATGAGCGGACGGTCATCTGCGTCCTGACGCACGACCCCAAGTTCGACGTCCCGGTTCTTGAGGTCGCGCTGCGCGCGCCCGCGGCTTACATCGGCGCGATGGGCAGCAGGCGGACGCACGAGGACCGGCTGAGCCGGCTGCGCGATGCGGGCATGACGGAGGATGAACTGGCCAGGCTGCGCTCGCCTGTCGGCCTCGATCTCGGTGCCCGCACGCCTGAGGAAACCGCGGTGGCGATCGCCGCGGAGCTGATCCAGCTCAGGTGGGGTGGCTCTGGCCGGCCGCTGACGACGACCGCCGGGCGGATTCATCACGACTGACGGGGCCGGGCACCCGGAGCACGATCGTGTCGCAGGACTGCTCCTGGCAGCCGGCGAGGGAAGCCGGCTCGGGCAGCCGAAGGCGCTCATCGAGCTGGCAGGTCATACCCTGGCCCAACGTGGCGTGGCGCTGCTTCGTGAAGGCGGAGCCGACCCCGTCGTGATGGTGACCGGCGCGGCGCCGATCAGCCTGCCCGGCGTGATCACAGCGCACAATCCGGCTTGGCGGACCGGTATGGGCTCTTCGTTGCGCGAGGGCCTCCAGACGCTGCCCGCCAGCCGGGGGGCCGTCGTGGTCGCCCTAGTCGACCAGCCGCTCATTGGCGCCGAGGTGGTACGACGGCTGATCGCTGCGTTCGAGGCAGGCGCCGAAGTGGCGGTGGCCTGCTACGGCGGCACACCTCGCAATCCCGTCCTGATTGGCCGGGCGCACTGGGCCGAGGCCGCAGCTGCCGCCAGGGGAGACCTGGGCGCTCGGGCGTTCCTGCGCTCGCGTCCCGACCTCGTTACGCGGGTGGAGTGTGGCGACATCGGCCGGCCTGACGACGTGGACACACCGGCCGACCTTGAGCGGATCTCGGCGCTGGTGCGCGCGGCTGAAGCGGGCGTGGCCGACTAGTTCTCGATGACGTGGATGCCCCAGGTGTGCGTCACGCTGTCACCTGGATCAAGGGTCAGCAGCCCGTCGCCCGTGACGAAGGCGTTCGCGGGGCAGGTCATCGGCTCGATGGCCAGCGCCCGCCGCCGGTGGTTGGGAGGGAGCGGGTCCCCGGTGAAGACCTGCAGCCAGTCGTAACCCGGCCCGGCCCACAGGCCAAGCCTGGCACTTCCGCTCGAAAGCCTGGCCCAGGCGAGTCCCGACTCGTCTCTCGTCAGCCCTGTCAGCGCGTGATCGAGCCGGGTGTCGCCGATCCGGCGGGCATCCCGGAAGTCGAACTCCGTGCCCGTGACTTCCTCGGCGGGTCCCGATGGTATGCCGCGGTCGTCGGTCGGCAGCCAGGACCCGGCGGGCAGCTCAAGTTCGCAGTCGTCTACGAACGGCGTGCCGACGGTCACGTACGGATGTGACCCCGTGCCGTAAGGCGCGGGCCTTGAGCCAACGTTCCACGCGGTGACGGCGACGGCCAGGCCGGATGCGGTGCCCAGCCGGTAGGTGACCGACAGTGCCAGGCAGAACGGGTAACCTGGCCGACCGTGCAGAAACTGGGTGAGCGTCACCTGGTCGCTAGCCCCCCGCTCGGCGAGATCCCAGTTCGCCCAGCGCGTGAGGCCGTGGATGGCGTTTCCTCGGGCAGGCTCGCTCAGGTCAAGCTGGAAGCTGCCGCCATTGAACTCGTACCTGCCGCCCTCGATCCGGTTCGGCCAGGGCGCGAGCAGCTGCCCGGCGCCACCGGGCGGGAGCTCATCAGGTTCGTACCCGGTGATCAGGGACTTGCCGCGGCAACTCAGGCGGCGCAGGCCGGCACCCAGCTCAGTGACGGTTGCCTCGTATTCACCGGCTCTGATGTCGTGTTGCGCCCCGGTCAGCGGTATTGGCCGGACGGACGAGGGACGGCCCGCGTCTGGACGCGAGTCAGGCTCGGCGGTTCCCGATGGCTGATCGGGCGCAGTCATAGCTCCCATATTCGAGATATGCCCAGCCGGGGCTATGCCCAGCCGCCGCAATGCCCAGCCGCTACGGTCGCGGTGCGAGCAGGCCGGTCCTGACGGCGTCGGCAACGAGCACGCCGAACAGGTAGAAGTACGCGGATTCCTCATCATTGAACACCCGGACTTCATGCCTGGCGCCGCCAAGCGAGTTGAACACCTCGAAGCCTTCCGAGGTCTTGATCAGGCACATGGCGCCATCGGTGTCCTCGCCGATCGCGTACGCGCCCGCGGGTATCGCGGCCTGCGCAGCCAGCTCGGAAAAAAGTCGCTGCGTTGGCTGCCGCCGCCGGGACGCGCGTCGCCTGCGCGTTGCGGGCTGCTCAGTCGGCTCTGCGGCGAGCTCGCTCTCGCCGGGCTCGGACTCGAACGGCACGGCGGCTGGCGTGGCGTCGGCGGGCGGCTCGACCCTGGCGACATCCCGGTCATGCTGAGGGGCCGGAACCCGTTCGACGGCCGGCAGCGGCGCGGCGAGGGCGACGCCGACGGGCATCACCCGGCGGTCGTGCGCTGCCCCGTTCACCATCGCTGGCTGGCTGACACCGGCCGAGAGCGGCTCTGACTTCGACCCGGGCTGAGGGAGCTTTCCGGTAGGCGCGGCGGGAGGGCCGGGTGCCTTGTCCTGAGCTGGTGCCTGCGGCGGGACATGCGGATGGGGCGTCCACGAGGGCATGCTGTGGTCGCCACCGTCCGCCCCGGCGGCTGACGGCTCGGAGAGACCCGCGGGAGCCTGCGTGGTTGCCTCAGCCGCTATGGCTGCCTCGGCGATCGCGGTCGCCTTCGCCGCAAGCGCCGCCAGCCCGCCCGGGGCCTCATCGCCAGCGGCGCGCCGCGCGGGTGGTCGCCCGGCCTGGTCATGCGAGCCGCGCCGAGCAGCGGCGCTGGCGGCTCGCATCGCCTCGGCCTCGAGCGGCAGCGGCGCGTCGTCGACAGCCGGCATCGAGACATCTGACCGCAAGGGCAGCGAAGTCCTGCCGACGTCAAGTCCGGCAGGCCCCGCGCCTTGCTGGCGGCCGGGTCGTGCGGGGATCTCTTGACCGAGCGGCAGCTGCGATCCCTCGTGCGGGCGCGCAAGCGGCAGGCGCTGTTCGACAACGTCGGTGACCTCATGGCGCGGCGTGATCAACTCGAATACACCGCGGTCGATTTGCCAGTAGCCGATCCGCTCCGCCAGGTAGGCGTCGTGGCCGAGGTATGCGATGTGCAGCCGGTCATTGAGATCATCGAGCACCACGCAGCGCTCCCCGCGGAAAGTGCCCACCGGCCGGGACTCGTAGATCATCTGGACGTCGCCCCGGCTCACCTCTTTCCGCCAGTGCCCCGTGGCGGGCTCGAATTTCAGCTCTTCTGGCGGCGGACACGCGGCGAACAGCACCACGCCGCTCTCGTCCGGCACGATTCCCGCCTCGTAGGGTGCGCCCTGATAGCTGGCCAGCAGCCGGTATCGCATCTCGATCAGACCCCCTCGGCAGGACCGAGCCAAGCCTGCCCGTCGTACCGTGCGATGAAGTCTGCGTGACCGCGATGAGCGATTCTGTGGATCTCGGCCCCGACCGGAATCGGCATCAAGTCGACGAAGAACTCGCGGATCGGGCGAGTAGTCCAAGAGGTGTACCCGGTGCCGGTGAACGGCGGCTTGCCTGTCCAGTCGCCGCCGCGGTCCGCGGAGTACGGTACCTGGTACGCCTCAAGGGTCGCCGATACCCACCTGAGCAGATGCAGCTCTGTCATGTCGGCGCGGAACTCCGAGCCCTCGTACCCCAGGTCAAGCGCGTCGTAGTAGTCCTGTGGATCGGCAAACGACGTGTCGGCCGCGCGGTAGACGAAGCCGGCGATCACAGCGCGGCGTCCAGTCAGGTACGGCTCGACGAGCCGCGGCGGTATGGGCTTCTGCATGAGCGTTCCCGCCTGAACGACCGGTGGTTCCCCTGGAATGTTCGGCACTCGCTCCCCTGTGGTCTAACCCGGCACGCAGTTCAATGAAACCCTCAAAACGCAAGCAGAGTGCGCAACTTGGCGGAGAAGCGAGAACTGTGTAGTCCGCCAGATTACTAGCGCCGATTCGTCGGGGTTGCCATGACTGGAGGAAGATGCCGGATTGCAGGCCCTTGCGCGTGCTGGCCTGGAGTGCGAGCGAGTGGCTGACAGCGGGCGAACTACAGTTGCCCTGTGCTCGGGATCAGCGGCGGCGACCCATCTTTTCGCGACGACGACGGTGCCGCGGATCCTGACGTCACCGCGGCGCTCGCGGCCTTCGCCTCCGGCCACGGCAGCGAACGCGAGGCGCTCGCAGCGCTTGCGGCCAGCCGGCTCCTCGTGCCAGTGGTGGCGGTGCTGGCCGGGGAATGCGACTCGGCTGGTGCGCACAAAGCGAGCGAGATGGCAATGCCGACCCTGATCGGGCTTGATGGCCGTCGCGCTATCCCGGCGTTCACTTGCGTGGGCTCGATGCGCCGCTGGCGGGAGGCCGCCCGCCCGGTTCCGGCTGCCGCGCGGCACGTCTGGCGAGCCGCTACCGACGACTCGTGTGCGGTCGTGATCGACGTGGCGGGTCCTGTCCGGCTCGCGGTTGAAGGTGCCAGGCTAGCGGCGCTGGCGGGCGGAACTCCCGTGCCTGTCGCGTGGGCGGACCCTGACGTGCGCGAGGTCGTATCCGACGTGCTCACAAGCGAGCTGGCGGTCGCGGCGTTCGAGCTGTCTCCCGGCGATCCTGACTGCGATCTGGTGATCGCGCTGACGCTTGCCCCAGGCAGCGCCGAGCGTGACGTCACGGCTCTCGCAGCGGAGATCGGGGGCGCGGTGATGACGCGGCTCGGCGTGCGGCTGCGGCGTGGCGTCGAGGTCCGGCTCGGCGCCGGCACGTAACCGCGCATGGCAGTATCGAGTGCATGCTGCGCTGGCTGACCGCGGGGGAGTCGCATGGCCGCGCACTTGTGGCCATCTGCGAGGGCATCCCCGCCGACGTTGAGATCACCACGTCTGACGTGGCCGGCGCGCTTGCGCGTAGGCGCGCCGGTTACGGGCGCGGCGCGCGGATGAAGTTCGAGCAGGATGAGGTCGAGATCACCGGCGGCGTCAGGCACGGGCGGACGCTTGGCGGCCCGGTCGCGATTACGGTGGCCAACTCGGAGTGGCCGAAATGGGAGGCGGTGATGGCGCCCGATCCCGTGCCCGCCGCTGAGCTTGCCGGCCTGGCCCGCAATGAGGCGCTGACCAGGCCAAGGCCCGGGCACGCCGACCTCGCCGGGATGCAGAAGTACGGCTATGACGATGCTCGGCAGGTGCTCGAGCGCGCCAGCGCCAGGGAGACCGCCGCCAGGGTCGCGCTCGGCGAGGTTGCGAGGCGCTTCCTCGACCAGGCACTTGGGGTCGCGATCCTCAGCCATGTCGTCGCCATCGGGAGCGTGCGCGCGGCGGACGGGACGCTGCCAGGTCCAGGCGACCGCGAGGCTATCGACGTCGATCTGGTGCGCTGCCTCGACCGCGAGGCGAGCCTGGCCATGGTGGCCGAGATCGACGCGGCCCGCAAGGAAGGGGACACGCTCGGCGGGGTGATCGAGGTCGTCGCGCACGGGTTGCCGCCAGGGCTCGGCAGTCACGTGCACTGGGACAGGCGGCTCGACGGCAGGCTAGCGGGCGCGATGATGAGCATCCATGCGATCAAGGCCGTCGAAATTGGCGACGGGTTCGCGACCGCGGCGCGCCGTGGCTCGCAGGCGCATGACGAGATCGAGCCAGCGGCCGACCGGGTGCGGCGCGTGACCAACAGGGCCGGCGGCATCGAGGGCGGCATGAGCACGGGCGAGCCGGTTCGGGTGCGCGTCGCGATGAAGCCAATCTCGACGGTTCCTCGCGCCCTCGGGACCCTCGACGTCAGGACGGGGGAACCCGCGAAGGCAATCAATCAGCGCAGCGACGTCACCGCGGTTCCCGCGGCCGGCGTCGTGGCTGAGGCGATGGCGGCGCTCGTGCTCGCCGACGCGGCGCTCGAGAAGTTCGGCGGCGATAGCGTCGCAGAGGTCAGCAGGAACCTGCGCGGCTACCTCCAGTCACTGGTGATTCGATGAGTGACGGGGCGGAAGGACAAGGACCTGCGGGCGGCGCTGACACCTCGACCGTGGCGGCTGCGGTGCTGATCGGCCCGCCGGGGGCCGGCAAGTCCACGGTCGGCCCGCTGCTGGCCGCTGAGCTGGGCGTCGGATTCACCGATACAGATGCCGAGGTCGAGCGAGTGGCCGGGAAGCCGGTCGGCGACATCTTCGTCGAGGACGGCGAGCCAGCGTTCAGGGACCTTGAGCGCGCCGCGGTCGCCCGCGCGCTGGCCGAGGCCAACGGCGTCGTCGCCGTCGGCGGCGGGGCCGTGCTCGATCCGCGGACTCAGGCCAGGCTCGCCGGTCACCGGGTGGTCTATCTAGAAACCGGATTCGCCGCCGCGGCCAAGCGCGTCGGGCTCGCCCAGGCCCGCCCGCTGCTTATTGGCAATCCACGGGCCACCCTCAAGATCCTGCTTGACCAGCGGATCCCGGTGTACCGGCGGCTCGCGACCATCACCGTGGGGACAGATGACCGCGAGCCCGCGGACATCGTCGGCGAGATCGCCGGCCGCCTGGCCGCGCAATCGTGAACGCGACGACCATCCGCGTCGGCGGGGAGCGGCCCTACGACGTCCTGATCGGGAACGGGATCCTGCGGCGGCTGCCTTCGCTCGTCGGCAGGCAGGCGGGATCTGTCGCGCTGATCCATGCGGAAGGTCTGGGATCGCTGGTCAGGCCGACCGTCGAGGTGCTGGTGGCCGCTGGCCACACGGTGCATGCCGAGCCGGTACCCGCCAGCGAAGCGGCGAAGGACATCAGCGTGGCGGCGGCACTCTGGTCGCGGCTGGCGGCACACCGGATGTCTCGTTGCGATTGCATCGTCGGACTTGGCGGTGGGGCGGTCACGGACCTGGCGGGATTCGTCGCCGCGACGTGGTTGCGCGGCATTCGCGCCGTGCTCGTGCCGACTACGCTGCTCGCGATGGTGGACGCGGCGGTCGGCGGCAAGGCGGCCATCAACATCGCAGCTGGCAAGAATCTGGTAGGAGCCTTCCATCCGCCGGCCGGCGTACTCGCCGACCTGGATGCGCTGGCAACGCTCCCGCGCAGGGAGTACGTCAGCGGGCTTGCCGAGGTCATCAAGGCCGGGTTCATCGCCGATCCGGCGATTCTCGGGCTGATCGAGCAGGACCCGGCCGGGGCGTCGGCGCCGGGCGGCCCGCACGAGCGCGAACTTGTCGAGCGCGCGGTCCGCATGAAGGCGTGGGTGGTCGCCGCGGACCTGCGCGAGGCAGGCCAGCGGGAGATGCTCAACTATGGCCACACGCTCGGACACGCGATCGAGCGCGCGGAGGACTACGCGATTCCGCACGGCGAGGCAGTTGCAATGGGGATGATGTTCGCCGCGGCCGTCGGCAAACTGGCAAACAGGCTCGACGGGCCGACAGCAGCGCGGCACGGCGAGATACTCCGCGCGGTCGGCCTGCCGACGAAGTATCAAGGAGCCACATGGCACGTGCTGCGCGAGGCGATGGCGGTCGACAAGAAGGCGCGCGGCAGCCGGCTTCGGCTGGTCGTACTCGACGGCCTGGCGCGGCCTGGCATACTCGCCGATCCGTCACCCGAACTCCTCGCCCGCGCGTACCAGGAGGTGATCTGAGATGCGGACGGTGCTCGTGCTCAACGGGCCCAACCTCGCCAGGCTCGGGTCCCGCGAGCCCGACGTCTACGGCGCAGGGACGCTTGACGAACTGCGCGAGCGATGCGCCGCGACCGCCGCCGAGCTTGGGTTGTCCACCGACTTCCGGCAGACCGACGACGAGTCCGAGCTCATCGCCTGGGTGCACGAGGCAGCGGACGGGCGCGTGCCCGTCGTGCTGAACCCGGCCGCGTTCACGCACTACTCCTATGCGCTGCGGGACGCGCTCGCGATGCGGACTGCGCCGCTGGTCGAGGTGCACATCTCCAACCCTGCGGCCCGCGAGGAATTCAGGCACACCTCGGTCGTCGCGGCTGTGGCCGACGGGACCATCGCCGGGTTCGGGTTCGATTCCTACCTGCTCGCGCTGCGCGCGATCGCGCGGCTGCTGGCCGGTGACTCCTGAGAGTACGCCAGCTACGATGCTCTCGTCGCTGCGGCAATTCCCCTGGAGATTTCGTTGCGCATCGGAATGTCACTGCACTACGCAGGCGGATTCAACGAGACGGTTGCCGAACTCTCGGACTACGAGAAGGCCGGCCTCGACATCGTGTTCGTTCCTGAGGCCTACAGCTACGACGCGGTCAGCCAGCTTGGTTACCTGGCAGCGAAGACCGACCGGGTCCAGCTCGCGTCGGGGATCATGCAGCTGTACTCGAGGACGCCGACGCTCGTCGCGATGACCGCCGCTGGCCTGGACTATGTGTCAGGCGGCCGGTTCAACCTAGGGATCGGGGTCTCCGGGCCGCAGGTGATCGAGGGTTGGCACGGGGTGCCCTACGACGCCCCGATCGGCAGGACCAAGGAGACGATCCAGATCTGCCGCGCCATCTGGCGCAGGGAACGGCTCGTCTACGACGGCAAGTATTACCAGATCCCGCTGCCGCCTGGCCAGGGCACAGGACTCGGCAAGGCGCTCAAGCTGATCAACCACCCGGTAAGGGACCGGATCCCGATCATCGTCGCGGCGGTCGGGCCGAAGAACACGGCGCAGGCCGCTGAGATTGCCGATGGCTGGCAGCCGATCTTTTACTTCGCGGAGAGAGCGGCCGGCATCTGGGGTCAAGCGCTGGCAGCAGGGAAGGCCAGGCGTGATCCGTCACTGCCGCCGCTCGACGTGATTGCGCAGGCGGGCCTGGCCATCGGCGATGACGTCGCTGACCTGGTCGAGCTCGGCCGGCCCGCGCTGGCGCTATACGTCGGCGGCATGGGCGCTAGGGGCCAGAACTTCTACACCAAGCTGGCCGCCGACTACGGCTACCCGGACGAGGCAATCGCGATCCAGGATGCGTACCTGGCCGGTCGCAAAGAAGAGGCGGCGGCGCTCGTTCCCAGGTCGCTGCTTGAGGGGATCTCGCTGATCGGGGCCAAGGCGCACGTGGCCGAGCGGCTGGCCGCCCTCAAGGCGTCGGGCGTCACCACGCTGAACGTGCAGCCGCTCGCTTCCACGCACCTTGAGCGGGTGCGGCTGATCGAACAGGTCAAGGAGATGGCTGCCTGATCGCCCCGGGCTGCCACTGCGAGCGCCAGCGTCGTGTTTCTCTCGATGCCCAACGAAAATCTTCGTGCTGACTGTCGATACGCGGGACGGCCGTTCGAGTACCTGGTGAACCGTGTTCTGCTCTCAAGAAGGAAGGTCAGGCCATGAAGTATTTGTTCCTCCTCTACAGCCCGGACGGGCCGCTGCCTGAGCCAGGCACTGCCGAGTACACGACGATGGTCCAAGAGTGGGGCGCGGCGACCGGCGCGATGGCCGCTGCGGGCGTCCTGGTGGATTGCGCGCCACTGCAGCCGCCTTCGGCGTCAACGACGCTGCGGCTGCGAGGCGGCGAAGTGTTGCTGACGGATGGACCAGCGGCAGAGATCAAGGAGCAGTTCGGCGGGTTCACGCTGGTGGACTGCGCGGATCTGGACGAGGCGCTCAAATGGGCGGCGACATTGCCGGTGGCGGTGAACGGTTCGATCGAGATCCGCCCGGTTGTTCAGGTCGCTCGGGGGTGACCGATCGGCTGGATGCCGTCCTGAGGGAGCACTGGTGGGGCGCCGTCGGCGCCATCGCCCGCAGGACCAGCGACCTTGAGATAGCTGAGGACGCGGTCCAAGAGGCCTGCGCGGCGGCCATCGCGCAGTGGCCAGTGGACGGCATCCCGCCCAGCCCGCGTGGATGGCTGATCACGACTGCGTGGCACAAGGCGGTGGACGCGATGCGACGTGACGCGGTCCGCGCCGAACGGGAAGCAGCCGCGGTGCGCGAGCTGGGCGGACTGGCGGGCATGACGGGACAGCCCGATCTCGCGGCTGAGCCATCGTGGCTGGCGGCCGAAGCGGGGCAGTCCTGGGCCGGCGACGACGCCAGCCTCGGCGGCGATGACGAGCTCGCGCTCATCTTCACGTGCTGCCACCCCGCGCTCGATCCAGCCGCGCGGGTGGCGCTCACGCTGCGGTCGGTTTGCGGCCTTCCTGTCGCCGACATCGCTGCCGCCTTCGTGGTCGCCGAGCCGACGATGGCTCAGCGCCTGGTCAGGGCGAAGCGCAAGATCCGCCAGGCGGGGATACCGCTGACCGTGCCGGGCCCAGAGGCGCTGGCAGAGCGGCTCAGCGGGGTACTTCGCGTGGTCTACCTGGTGTACACGCAGGGGCACAGGGCCGCCAGCGGTACGACCTTGGTCAGGGCCGACCTGTGTGAGCACGCGATCAGGCTTGCCCGCCAGCTGGTGCGAATCTTGCCTGCCGAGCCAGAGGTCGCAGGACTGCTTGCGATGCTCCTGCTCACCGACGCTCGCGCTCCAGCAAGGACTGGCCGCGACGGCTCGCTCGTGCTGCTGGCCGATCAGGATCGGACCCTCTGGAACCACGAGCAGATCGCCGAGGGAGACGCACTGATCGAGGCGGCGCTGCGAGCTGGGAGGCCGGGGGCGTATCAGCTGCACGCGGCGATCGCGGCCTGCCACTCGACCGCGCCGTGGGCCGAGGCGACCGACTGGCGGCAGATCGCGGTGCTCTATCGCGAGCTGGTCAGGTACGAACCGACTCAGGTCGTTCTTGCCAATCAGGCGGCGGCTATCGCGATGGCCGAAGGTCCGGAGGCGGGGCTGGCGATTCTTGACGAAATCGCGGCACAGGGCAAGCTCGATCGCTGGCCGCAGCTGCACATTGCCAGAGCGGAGCTGCTGCGCCGGCTCGGGCGGGCCGATGACGCCGCGGTCGCCTATCAGCAGGCACTCGCGGCCGGGCTGCCCACGGCCGAGGAGGACTTCATCGCAGGGAGGCTGACTGACCTAGCCGGACATTGAACCGCCGCGGCCGTGAGTAGAGTCGAGCCATGCCCGGCGATGGCGCGAGCGGCCCGCGTGTTGTCATCGTCGGCGCCGGATTCGCAGGCCTGACCGCACTCGGCACACTCGCCAGGCGACGCCGCTTGAAGCGCGCCGTGCGAGCCGGCCGGGCTCGCCCGCGGCTCTTGCTCGTTGACCGCAACTTGTACAGCACCTTCCAGCCACTGCTGTACCAGGTGGCGACGGCCGGCCTGACGTCCTCCGACGTTGCCTACCCGGCGTGGACCGCGGTGCACAAGGAAAGGGCGCACTTTCGGCTTGGCGAGGTGACGGGCCTCAACACCGACGCGAGGCAGGTGATGCTTGCCGACGGGTCGATGCTCGCGTATGACTACCTGATCCTGGCGTCGGGCGTGAGCGCCGCATTCTTCGGCGTGCAGGGCGCGGCTGAGCACGCCCTGAGCCTTTACACCAGGCGCGACGCCATCATCTTGCGTAATCGGCTGATGGACGAGCTGCAGCGGCTCAGCATGGCCAGTCACGGCAAGGAGCTGGCCGTAACTGTCGTGGGAGGCGGCGCGACCGGGGTGGAACTGGCGGGGACGCTCGCGGAGCTGCGCAACATCGCCCTGCCCGCGTCGTTTCCCGAGATCGACTCGAGCCAGATCAAGATCAGGCTGATCGAGCTCGGTCCTGCCCTGCTCGCCCCGTTCAGTCAGTCGTTGCGTGCTTACGCTCGCAGCGAGCTCGTCGCCCGCGGCGTCGAGGTTTTGCTCGGCACCCAGATCACGCAGGTGGATGACGGGCAGGTGGTGATCTCCGGCGAGCGCCACGATGACCAGGCGGACCCCGGTGCGGGGAGCATGCTCCGCAGCGACATCACCGTGTGGGCGGCTGGAGTCGCCGCCCCTCTTGCGATCGGAAAGCTCGGCCTGCCAACCGGGCGCGGCGGTCGGATTCTGACCGGGCCGGACCTGCGCGTGGTCGGCCAGGACCGGGTTTTCGCCACCGGGGATATCGGGATCTGCGAGCAGGAACCGGTGGCGCAGCTCGCACAGCCCGCGATCCAGCAGGGCCGGCACGCGGCGACTCAGATCGCCCGGCTGGAAGCGGGCCTGCCAACCGTGCCGTTCCACTACAAGGACAAGGGCATTCTGGCAACGATTGGCCACCGTTCAGCGGTCGCCGAGTTCCCCATCGGGATTCGGGCGAGGGGAACACTCGCCTGGCTTGGCTGGCTGGCGCTGCATCTGGTCACCCTGCTCGGCGGCAGGAACAGGGTCTCCGCGCTTGTCAACCTCTCCTGGCGGTACCTGACCTGGAGCCGAGGCGGCGGCGTGATCATCGGCGACGAAGAGCAAGCGGATGCATCGGCCGAGTGATGCTGGGACCGTAGAGTTCGGGTATGCCGCAGATTCATGCTCTTCGCCGCGACCGAGCCCGCGCTGTAGTGACCGCGCTCGGGGCCGACGCAGCACTGATCACGAGTGCGGTCAACGTCCGCTACCTGACCGGCCTGGTGAGTTCGAACGCCGCGCTGCTGCTGCCCGCCGACGGCGGGCCGGTGCTCGGGACCGATTCACGCTACTCAGGCACGGCTGAGCGCGATTGCGACGACACCGAGCTCGTTATCGAGCGCGAGGTCGAGCCAGCACTGGCCGACGTGGCGTTGACGCACGGGTGGCGCACGCTCGTGTTCGAGGATCAGGAGATGACCGTCGCAAGGCACGCGCGGCTGGCAGAGCCGGGCGATGACGGCGGTCAGCCGCGGCTGGTGCCGGCCGGCGGCGCGATCGACGAGCTCAGGATCGTGAAGGACGAGACCGAGCTTGAGCTGCTTGGTCGGGCGTGCGCTGTCACCTGCGACGCGTTCTCTGCGGTGTTCAACGTGCTTCGACCAGGGGTGACCGAGCGCGAGTATGCGATCGCGCTGGAGCGCGCCATGGTGGACCTCGGCGCAGAGGCACCTGCGTTCGAGACGATCGTGGCGTCTGGACCGAACGGCGCGATCCCGCATCACGTTCCTGGCGACCGACCCTTCGCGACAGGGGATCTCGTGACGGTTGACTGCGGCGCGAGATTCGAGGGCTATCACGCCGACATGACAAGGACGGTCGCGATCGGGCAACCAGCGGGCTGGCAATCCGAGATCTACGAGATTGTCGAGCGCGCTCAGGCGGCCGGTGTCGCGGCGGCGCGCCCCGGCGCCGACGTCGGGGACGTCGATGCGGTCTCGCGCGACGTGATCGAGGCGGCGGGGCACGGCGGACATTTCTCGCACGGCCTCGGCCACGGAGTCGGCCTGCAGATCCACGAGGCACCGATCATCGGATACGACAGGACCGGTACACTACAAGATCGGGTTCCCATCACGATCGAGCCAGGCATCTACCTGCCTGGCATGGGTGGCGTCCGGATCGAAGACACCCTCGTGGTCCGCGCGGGAACCGGGGCGGCGGGATCGGCCTGGCCGCTCACCACGATCACCAGGGAACTGCTGGTCCTCTAACCGCCCCAGCCGGCAGGCGGTCGGACGCAGCGGCCCCGCCCCGCATGCAGGAGATACAGCAACCGTGGCCACCACGAACGATCTAAAGAACGGCATGACCCTGAGCATTGACGGCCAGCTTTGGAACGTCGTGGAGTTCCAGCACGTCAAGCCTGGCAAGGGCGGCGCATTCGTACGGACCAAGCTGAAGAACGTCATGAGCGGCAAGGTCGTTGACCGGACGTTTAACGCTGGCGTCAGGGTTGACGTTGCGAACGTGGACAAGCGGGAGATGCAGTACCTCTACCGCGAGGGCGGCGAGTTCGTGTTCATGGACCTGCAGGACTACGACCAGCCCAGGATCTCGGCGCAGACCGTCGGCAGCGCTGCCGACTATCTGCTTGAGGAGCAATCCGTGACGGTCGCGTTCAACGACGGCGTGCCCCTGTACGTCGAGCTTCCAGCCGCGGTCGAGCTGACCGTCAGCCAGACGGATCCTGGCCTGCAGGGCGATCGCTCGACCGGCGGGACCAAGCCGGCGAGGCTGGAGACAGGCGCCCAGATCCAGGTGCCGCTGTTCATCACCACGGGCGAGAAGGTCAGGGTCGACACTCGCACCGGCGACTACCTCGGCCGCGCGTGACCGCGGCAGCCTTGCCAGGGCAGGAGCGGCGTGGCGGCGCGTAGCAAGGCACGCAAACGCGCGCTCGACATCTTGTTCGAGGCTGAGCTGAGGAGGGAGCCTGCGCTCGGCGTCCTCGAGGCCAGGATCACCCAGGCGCAACCGCCGGTCAGCGCCTATGCCATCGAGCTCGTGCGGGGCGTTCAGGCGCACCGCGGCGAGATTGACCGGCTCCTCGCGGAAAACGCGCGCGGCTGGAGCCTGGACCGGATGCCAGCCGTCGACAGGAACATTCTGCGGATTGGCAGCTACGAGCTCCTGTGGGGGACTGAGGTTCCCGAGGCAGTAGCGATCAGCGAGGCGGTGCTGCTCGCCAGGGACCTGTCCACTGACGCCTCGCCCGCATTCGTCAACGGCCTGCTCGCCCGGCTACTTTTGCTCAAGCCAACGCTGCCGCGTGCCGAGCCGGGCGGGGCCACGGAGCAACCTCGATAACTGTCGGCGGTCGCGGCTAGAGTTGTGGAGGAGGCCAGGGCAGCCTCGAGCAGTGTCGGCAGCCGCGCTAGAGGGCACCATGGATCAGGCAGGGGATCGGTCCAACGCGCAAGACGACACCGGCTGTCACATTCTGCACATCGACATGGACGCCTTCTACGCGAGCGTCGAAATCAGAGACCGGCAGGAGATCGCGGCGCAGCCGGTGATTGTCGGTCACACCGGCGGCCGCGGCGTCGTCCTTTCCGCCAACTACCTCGCGCGTGGCTTCGGGGTGCGGTCCGCGATGCCGATCAGCCGGGCTCAACGGCTCTGCCCGCACGCGGTCTTCGTCGCGCCGCGCCACGGCGTGTACAGTGCCGTCTCGCGCGAGGTCATGGCGATCTTCCAGGCGGTCACTCCAGAGGTGGAGCCGCTGTCGCTTGACGAAGCGTTCCTGGACGTCGCTGGCGCCGTGCGGCGGCTGGGCTCCCCCGCCGTGATCGGCAGGATGATCAGGCGCCAAGTGCGTGATGAGCTCGGGATCACCTGCTCGGTCGGGATCGCGTCGAGCAAATTCGTCGCGAAGCTTGCCTCGGTGCACTGCAAGCCGGACGGCTTGCTCGTGATACCTGCCGACCGCGTGCTCGAGTTCCTGCACCCGCTGCCCGTGTCTGCGCTCTGGGGCGTTGGCGAGCGCACCGGCAAGCTGCTGGCCAAGCTGGGCCTGCTGACCGTGGCGGACCTGGCGAATACGCCCGCTGCCACGCTCGAGCGCGAGCTCGGCGCGGCGACGGCCGCGCACCTGTCGGCCCTGGCCTGGGGTCGCGACGAGCGGCGGGTGAGCAGGGACGTGCAAGAGAAGAGCGTCGGAGCTGAGGAGACGTTCGCCGCGGACATTGGTGATCCTGACGTGATCCAGCGGGAGTTGCTGCGGCTTGCGGGGCGTACCGCGCGCAGCCTGCGTTCGTCTGGTTACGTTGCGCGCACGATCTCGGTCAAGCTCAGGCGCGCCGACTTCAAGACGATCACCCGTTCACGGACACTCGCGGAGCCCACCGACGTCGCGCAGAAAATTTACGCGACGGCTTGCGAACTTTACGCGGCATCGGGGATGGACCGCGGAACGCTGCTGCGGCTCGTCGGCGTGCGCGCGGCGGGCCTGTCACCCGCAGCGGCCGCAGGGACGCAGCTCGCGCTTGGCGAGCGCGCGAATGCGTGGCGGGACGCGGAAGGCGCGATGGACCAGATCACCCGCCGTTTCGGGGCGGGGGCGCTTCGCCCGGGTTCGCTTGTCAAGCCCGGCGGGACGGGGCACCCGGTGCGGGAGGAGACGTTCCCACGCGATCGTGACAATGCAGGACGCCAAGAGGCCGGATCGCGCGAGCCCCCGGCGGGCTGACCGCAGACGGTGCTCGAGTGAATCACAGTGACCGCAGTGGCGAACATGGCTGCCAGCGATCCGATGACCTGCGCCTGGTCTGTGGTCCCCTTCCACAGAACGCGCTGGCACTCGTATTCTGGGTGATAGCCAGGCCGCAGGCGGGGAGGCCTCGGATCTGGCCGGCGCGAGTAACTTGGAGGCAACGTGCCGCTTTCTGAGCACGAGCAGCGCCAGCTCGAGCAGATCGAACAGGCGCTCTATGCCGAGCATCCACGGTTCGCCAAGGCCGTTCGCGCGGCCGACCCGCGGGTGCATTACAAGCGCAGGGTCGTCTATGCGGCCGTCGTGTTCGTCAGCGGTGTGGTCTTGCTGCCGGTAGGCATCGCCACCTCGTTCATCGCGATCAGCGTCATCGGTTTCGTGATCATGCTCGCATCTTGCTACTGGGCAGCGATCAGCTACCGCAGGATGAACGGCATGGCCACGGGCAAGATCCAGTTCTCCGGCCGCAAGGCCGGGCGGAAGGACAAGGGCAGCCGCGGGCGCTCTCGCACGGGGATGGGCAACAGGCTTGACGAGCGCTGGCGCAGGCGCCAGGAGGGCGGGGACAGCTAGCGAGTCCCCGCTCGCTAGCTCTCGCTTCCTGCTGGCGTCCAGCCAGTCAGGAGGCCGGCCGCCTGCCTGAAGCCGGCCAGCAACGGCTGCAGCGTCGACGCGGGCAGCAGGCGCGCACGCCACCGTTCCCGTCTGGTCGCGCTGTGCGCAAGCGCACGGCGTACTACCGAGATGTCAGCGCGGACGGTGCCCGCGCTTGCGGTGACCGGGGCAGGGGCGTAACGCGCGTATTCCACCACCGTGGCCACCCTGGCGGCGGCCTGGCCGGCGAGCTCGCCGATGCCAGCAATGCCGCGGATCCGCAGCGCCACCGCCCGCGGCGATTCGCTCGCCCTGCACCGCATCCCGTAGTCCTCGAGATTGGCGCACAGTTCCTGCCAGGCCGCACTGGCCAGCGCCGCGTCGTCGGTCACTGTCGCCCAGCGGCGCCGGCGGGTGATGAGCCGCGCGGTGCCTGGCGCGACGGCGCAGGCCGCCAGGACGGCCAGGATGATCCATCCGATGGGCGCCGCGCTGCCGCCAGGACGTGCGCCCGCCGGCGCGCCGCCGCTTAGGTCGGGGTGCTTGACGTGGCCGAGTATGTTCGGGTGCCCCGACCCGGTTCGTGAGTTCGGGATCAGGTTGTTGCTGGGATGCGGCTTGGTCGTCCCGGCGCCGGACGGCGCCGCGCTGACGTATGAAGGCTCGACGGCGGTATCCTGGCCGCCTGCTCCGCTCGGCGTCGGCTCGAACCGCAGCCAGCCGAGCCCGCTGAAGTACAACTCGGGCCAGGCGTGCGCGTCGGCCGTTGTCACCACCCACGTTCCGTTCGGCCGCGGCGTCCCGGCCGTGAAGCCGATGGCAACCCTCGACGGGATGCCGATGAGCCGGGCGAGAACGGCCATGGCGAACGCGAACTGCTGGCAGAAGCCACGGCGACTCGTGGTGAGGAACTTGAGCAGGCCCTGAGGCGTGTCGGGCAGCTTGGAACTCACCGAGTAGCCGAACCGGCTGGACAGGAACCACCGCTCGAGCGCGACAGCCTTGGCGAACGCGGTGTGAGAGCCCGCGGTGACCCGAGTGGCGATCTTGCGCAGGTGCCGTTCGATAGGGGAGTTGGAATTCATGAAGCCGAGATAATTGTGCGCGATGGCCGCGGGCACGCGCTGGGGTGCCGAGAGGCTGGCAGCAGTCGGCTGGAGTTCGCCGCTTGTCACGGTGTAGCGCAGCGGAGTGCTGATCGTCTCGCCCGAATAGATCATCAATGTGCCTGGCGCCTCGTGCCAGTCGCCTCGCGCCGCGATCCGCACCGGCCAGTAGGGCACGGGCAGGAAATGAATCGCCCAGGAGTAGCCTCCAGGGACCGGGATCGTGACGTTGGTTGTGACCTTCGTCCAAGGCGTGTTCTGCGCCAGTCCAGGGTCCGGCAGCAGGTGGTTGTACGTCGCACCCGGGCCGGCCGCCGGCTGGATGAGGTTCCAGTCGCCTGCTGACTTGCTGTAGTTGAGCACGTAGACCTGCAGGTAATTCTGGTCGTTCGCGGCGCTGCTGCGGTAGGTCAGCACGCGCACTGGCGTCGACCTGATCAGCAGACCGCGAAGCTGCGCAACCGGGTCAGGCAGGCCGACGGACACCTGCCTGCCGCCTCCGGTCGACTGGCCGCCGAACAACTGGTGCAGGGTCAGGCCGGGCAGCAGCAGCGGCACGATCAGCGCGGCGCAGACCGCGGCCAGCCCGATTCGCCGGCCTGTCGCGGCCAGCGCGCCCACGTCCGCGCCGCCGAGCCGCTCGTCTTCGCCCGAATAGTGCCATACCGTGACGACGCGGCCCCAGCCGCGCAGGCGGTAGCGCCCGTCAGAGGACAGCAGGGTCAGGTAACCGGCTGCGGCCAGCAGGAACGCTATCGCGCCTCCAAGCCCGCCCACTTTCGCGGTGGTCGCGATCGGGGCCATGTAGACGACAAGCAGCGGCAGGCCCGCGACGGCAGGCCTATGCAGCCTGACCGCGAGGAAGTCGACCACGACCGCGGCCAGCCCGATGCTCCCTGCCGCCACCAGCACCACGCCCGGTCGGGCGGTGACAGGTGGCTGATACTGGGCAGCCGACGTGCCGGCGCGCACCAGGACGGCCAAGCGGTGCATTGATGCCGGGGTCGGCACGATGCCGATGAATGATTGCGCCGCCGCATGCAGCACATTGAGGTAGAGCAGCAGAGCGGCCAGGTAGGTGGCGAGGCTGGCTAGCGCCCGCAGCGGTCGCAGCCCTGACACGCTCGCTCCGCAAGCTGCGATAAGCGCGACCCCGGCTACCTTGAGGTACGGAGACTGCGCGAGCAGCATCGGCACGCTGGCCAGCGCGGCGAGCGCGGTGGCGCCGATGGCGGCGGGAACCTGGCTCTGCCGCGTCAGCGTCCCCGCCAGGGCCACGACTACGACAGCGCCGATGGCCTGGACAAGCCACGAGCCGCCGTTTATCAAGCTGAACTCGGAGACCGAGGCGAGGACGACCGCGATGGCGGCGGCAACGGTGACGCGATGGTTCATCTCGCTGCCGCTCCCTGCCGATTCTGAGGAACGACTCCGTTTGCCGCCAGGCCCTCCTGGTCAGGGGCCGCGGCTCCCGCCAGCCTCCCAGATTGAGGCTCCGCGCGACCGAGCGCGGCGAGGTAGCCGCTTGCCTTCGGCAGTCGCTGCCACGCCACTGCCAGCGGGGTGCTGGCATCGATCGTGACTACCTGCCACCCGGCGGCCCGCAGGATGGTCTCGGCGACCGCGGTCTCGCCGGGTGAGGCGGCGCCGGTGACGCGGTCGCTGCCAACCGCGCCGACAGCTGGCTCGTGGCCATTGCCACCTCGGGTTCCTGCCCTGGTTGCCTGGCCATCGGCGAGGAGCTCTCCTTCTTGGCCCTGTCCGTCATTGGGCCCGCCGCGGTTTGGGACCGAAGCCCACGTCGAGACGGCGAGCAGCAATGCGATGCCCTGGCGCCCGTGGCGGCGAGCCGTCGCGATCTCCCGCGCCGCGTCGGCTGAGAGCCGGCCCGCCACAAGGACCAGCAGCCCGCCCTCGATCGTGCTGAGCGCAGCCGTCGTCCTTGCGAAGTCGTGATTGCGCGACGTCGTGATCACCGACAGCGCGTCGAGCAGCACGTCTTCGAACATCGCTGGCCCGGCCATCGGGCCTGCATCGGTCAGGAGGTGACCATCGAGGCCGGACTTGGCGAGGTGCACCGCGATGGACGCAGCGGCGCTGACCGCGTACTCGAACGAGGAACTCGGGCCAGTTCCCGCGTGGGCAGCGCGCCGGGAATCCAGGATAATGACTGCGCGGTCTTGCCAGCGCTGCTCCTCGCGCCTCACCATCAGCTCGCCGTACCTGGCGGTCGAACGCCAGTGCACCCTGCGGAGCTCGTCGCCGTCCCTGTACGCGCGGGGGATGACATCGTCTTCTCCTGCAGCGGCCGTCATTCTGGTCCTGCCGTCTCCGTCGTTCGACCAGCTACCGGTCGTGGACGCCGAGGCCAGCGGCACGATTTTCGGGGTGACGGTGAGCGTGTTTTTCGTCGCGAAGTTCGCCGTCAGCTCGACAAGGCCGAATACGTCGGCGATCCTGACCCGCATCGGGCCGACGACGAACTTGCCTCGCAGGTCAGACCGGAGCGGGTAGCTGACCTCGCGGGAGCCGGCGCGCTCGATTCCGTTCAGCACGTACCGCGGCCTGGCCCCTAGCGAGTACGGGATGGTCTCCTCGGCGAGCAGCAGGCCAGTCGAGATCCGGCTGACGTTCTCCAGCCTGACCGCGACCTTTGCCGGCTGGCCAGGCGCAACCCGCGGCGGGATGACCCTGCGTTCGCAGCGCAGCTGATAGCGCGCGCGGCGTGCGGTCATGGCCGAGAACACAGGCAGGCAGACCAGCAGGACCCCGACACTGATCATCGCGTCGCTGCCCAGGATCAGGCCGGCGAGGACGCCGACTACGCCGGCGGCAAGGAAGGACGCCCCGCGAACCGTGAACCAGGCGAGTACCGACCGCATCGGCGCTTCCCTTCTGCCCTGTCAATCTACGTGCCTGGCGCGCCTACCTGCCGGGCAGCGGGACCCGCTGGATGATCCTGGCAAGGACCTGCTCGGGTTGCTCGCGGCCGACGACCGCCTCCGCCGTCGGAAGCAGGCGGTGCGCGAGCACGGGGCCGGCCAGCGCCTGCACGTCATCGGGAATCACGAAGCCTCGGTCTTCGAGCGCCGCGTAGGCGCGGCTGGCCCTCAGCAGCTGCAGCGCCGCCCGCGGCGACGCTCCAAGCCGAAGCGCGGATGCGGTCCTGGTTGCTGTGATGATGTCGATGATGTACTGGCGTACCTGCGGAGCGACGTGTACCTGGCGCACCGCGCCGATGAGGCCGCGAACGTCTGCGGCATGCGCGGCGGGCTTGAGATCGTCGAGCGGCGAGCTTGATCCGTACGTGTCGAGCATCGCGGCCTCGTCATCCGCGTCGGGATAGCCGATCGATATCCTTGCCGTGAACCTGTCGCGTTGCGCCTCGGGCAGCGGGTAGGTGCCTTCCATCTCAATCGGGTTCTGCGTCGCGATCACCATGAATGGTGACTCGAGCGCGTAGGTAACGCCGTCGACCGTGACCTGCCGTTCTTCCATGCTCTCGAGCAGGGCGGACTGCGTCTTGGGTGAAGCGCGATTGATCTCGTCGCCGAGCACAAGGTTGGCAAAGATCGGTCCCGGCTTGAACTCGAACTCCCGCAGTTCTTGGTTGAACGCGCTGACGCCGGTGATGTCGCTCGGCAGCAAATCGGGGGTGAACTGGACGCGCCGTACTGAGCAGTCAATCGACCTGGCCAGCGCCTTAGCCAGCAGCGTCTTGCCCACGCCTGGAACGTCCTCGATCAGGGCGTGCCCCTCGGCCAGCAACACCGTCAGCGCCAGCCTGATCGCGTCGGGCTTGCCGACGACGACGGTGTTGACCGCCTCGCTGATCTGATGGGCGACAGGAATCAGATCGTCAAGCGTGTAGTCCGCCTGCTTGGTTTCAGCAGACACTCGTCCTCCTCGTGCGGGCAGCGCTGCCGCGACATGCTCTGCGGGAGTATTACCCGCGACCGACGTCAATAGCGTGCGCCTCGACATTACGTGCAGCTATGCCTCGATGAAACAACGGATTGGGCATCACTGCATAACGAGCATTCCCGACCCGCCATAGCTCTCAACGTCACGCCACCGCCAATCGCTTCCGCCCTCTGCGTGGGACTATTCTCCCCACTCTCTGCCGGCACAAGCCTGCCCACTCCCCACTCCACTCCACCGCCTTGACGTCGGACAACATCCGCCATCTCCCCGGATCAGGGAGAACCGATAGTTGACGGTGGTGGAATGTGGAGTACAGTGGTGCGCGGTGGGGCGGCTAGGGTCTCACTGGATGGGTGTTGTGGGGGGCAGTGGAGGTGAGTGCCGATGTTTCTCGGTACCCACACGCCTCGACTGGATGACAAGGGCCGAATCTTCCTCCCCGCGAAATACCGCGACGAACTGGCGGAGGGGCTCGTGTTGACGAAGGGCCAGGAGCGCTGCCTGTACGTATTCCCGCAGGCGGAGTTCGGCCGGATCACCGAGGCGCTGCGCATCGTGCCGGTGACTGCCAAGGCGGTAAGGGACTACAGCCGAGTCTTCTTCGCGAGCGCCTCTGATGAGGTCCCCGACAAGCAGGGCCGGGTGACGATCCCGCCCGCGCTGCGCGAGTACGCGGCGCTGCGGCGCGAGTGCGTCGTGATCGGTGCGAACACGCGGCTCGAGATCTGGGACTCCGCCGCCTGGGAGACCTACCTCGAGCGGCAGGAAGACGCGTTCTCCGATGCTTCCCAGGAGGTGCTGCCAGGGGTTCTGTGAGCGGCTCCGCCGATGCGCGGGCTGTGGGGCCGCGCCCCCGACCGCCAAGCCGTCGCGGAGTCAAGTGCCCGGCGAGGTCTCCACCCGCGACCCGCGCCGCACGGGCATCCAGCTGACGCCACTTCCCCGGCGCCAGGCGGAACGAGCCCAGTCGGCGGCGCGGATGGCGACCTGGCCGGGCACGGCGGTCAGGCACGAGTCATCTATTCGGCCGAGAGGGGTGGCAGGTGAATACGGCGTCGGCAGCGCACGTTCCCGTCATGCTCGACCGGGTCAGGGACCTGCTGGCGCCCGCGCTCGAGGTCGCCGACGCGGTCCTCGTCGACGCCACGCTCGGCCGAGCCGGACATGCGAGAGCGCTGCTCGGCGATCACCCGAGGCTGAGGCTCATCGGAATCGACACAGATCAGGCCGCGATCGAGGCGTCACGGCAGATGCTCGCAGCCGACCTGAACAGGGTCACGCTTGTGCGGGCTGTTTACGACCAGATTCCGGCGATCGTCGCTGAGCTCGGTTACCAGTTCGTGCAGGGCATCTTGTTCGACCTTGGCGTCTCCTCGCCGCAGCTCGACGACCCGAGCAGGGGGTTCTCTTATGCCAAGGACGCGCCGCTCGACATGCGGATGGATCGCACTGGCGGGCTCACTGCCGCCGAGGTGGTCAACACCTATCCGCCGGGCAGGCTGGCGCGCGTCCTGGCCGAGTACGGCGAAGAACGATTCGCGGGCAGGATCGCCGACGCCATAGCCGCCGAGCGCGCGAGGGAGCCGATCGGCTCAACGTCGCGGCTCGCCGAGATCATCAAAACCTCGATCCCGGCGCCCGCGCGCCGGACGGGCGGCAATCCGGCCAAGCGCTCCTTCCAGGCACTGCGGATCGAGGTCAACGACGAGCTCGGTGCGCTCGAGCGGGCAGTGCCTGCCGCGCTTGACCGAATCGCCGTTGGCGGCCGGATCGTCGTGCTCTCTTACCACTCGCTTGAGGACCGCATCATCAAGCGGACGTTCGCCCGGCGCTCCAGCGACACCACGCCGCCAGGACTTCCTGTGCCCCTGCCCGACCACAGGCCTCAGTTCCGGCTGCTGACCTCGGGTGCCGAGCGGCCAGGCGGAGCAGAACTCGCCGTTAACCCGCGCGCGGCCTCGGCCAGGCTGAGGGCGGCGCAGCGCGTCAGGGCCGTGGGAACCGCGGCATGAACAAGCAGAGGATGGGCGGGTGCCGATGGCTACCGATCTGATGACACCCCGGACGGCCAGCGAGCTCGGCAATCGGCGCGATGCCGGCGGACTCCAGGACGGCCAAGCAGCCGTGCGTGGGACCGACGCTCGGCGCCATGGCAGGCCCGTGCGCCGCCCGCGCACCGATCGCCCGGCCAGCCCCGTCCTCCCGGCCAGCCCGGTCCGGCCGATCAGCCCGGCCGGACCCGTTGGGCCCGGCCGCCGAAGCCGGACAATCAGGACGGGCGGGCCGGCCACGCAGCTACACCGAGGCAACCGGTCAGTCAGCGACAAGCGGGCCGGTACGAGCGCGCGGAACGGCAGGTACGCCGGCCGCACGCCGTTCGTGATTGTGCTGCTCGGCCTGCTGAGCGGCGGCTTGGTCTGCCTGCTCGTCGTGAACACGACGCTTGCGGCCAACTCGATCCAGATCATCAAGCTGCAGCAGGCCAACTCAGCAGGTACTGCGCGGATACAGCAACTTGAGCAAAAGGTGGGGGCCGAGCAATCGGCGGCGGCCATCGAAGCGAAGGCACGCAAGCTCGGGATGCGGACCGTCGGGATACCGACGTACGTCGACCTGCGCACCGGGTCGCTGGCCGGTCACGGAGCGAAAGGCCAGCCGGGAAAGATCCTGGCGCGGTGAGTCGCGAGGGGGGAAACGCGGACGAGCAGCGAGGGGCCGGCGCACCCCGGCGCGGCCACGTGGCCGCCAGCCTGAGGCGACCTAGTGGATCTCGCCCTGGCGTGCCATCGCGCGCGCGGCCCGGCGCGCCCAGGCCAGGCATGTCCAGGTCCCCTGGCCAGCGATCGCTGAGACCGCGACCTGGCATGGCGCGACCTGGGCTGCCAACCGACCCGCGGCGTCTCACCGGGCCGCGCCACGCCTGGCAGGGAAGCAGCCAGCGGCTGCGCAGGCCGCTGCGCAGGACGAGCCATGTCCGCAGGCTGAACGTCACATTGATGGCAGTGGCGGTGGCGATCGCCGTCGTGCTGGTGAGGTTGGTTCAGCTCCAGGGCGCCGAGGCCTCGCACTTCCGGTATGTAGGTCACCACTACCGGGTGACCACGCAGACCACCCCGGCTGTGCGCGGCGACATCGTCAGCAGCGACGGCGCCATCCTGGCGATGACCGTTCGCACCGACTCGGTGTCAGCGGACCCGCCGCTGATCAATCAGTCAACCACGCTCGGCGACGTCGCGGCGAAGCTGGCAGGACCGCTGAAGATGACGCGGACGGCGCTGCTTAAGCTGCTCAGGCACCCGACGTCGCCCGACTACGTCGAGCTGGCGAACTCGGTAGGCGCTGCGACCGCCCGCGCGATCAGCAGGCTTGCGCTGCCGGCCATTACCCTGACCCCGACCTACCGGCGCGCTTACCCGGGCGGCGACTTGGCAGCGCCGCTGCTCGGATTCGTCGACACGAACATCAAGACGGGCTTGATGACCGGCCAGGCCGGTCTCGAGCTTACGTACAACGCCCTTCTGAGGGGCAGGAGCGGTGCTGTCGTCTACGAGGACGCGACAAACGGCATGCCCATTCCTGGGACCGAGCAGACTGTGCGGGACGCGGTGCCGGCCGGCGACCTGCGGCTGACGATCCAGTCCGATATCCAGTGGGAAGCCGAGCACCAGTGTGCTGTGCAGGTTGCCAGGACCAAGGCGAGGAACTGCACTGTCGTGGTCATGCAGCCGAGCACAGGTAGAATCCTGGCCCTCGCGCAGTACCCGACGTTCAACCCGGTGGCGCCGTCAAGCGTGCGCTCGACGACCGACATCGCACTCGCGAATGTATTCGCGCCAGGAAGCACGGCGAAGGTGATCACGGCCGCGGCCGCGTTCCAGGACGCCGGGCTGTCGCCGCGAACTAGCTATGTCGTGCCCGACGCCATCGACTGGCACGGCTCCTGGTACCGCGACGCCGAGCCGCACGCGACGCAGCGCTACACGATCGCCGGGATCATCGCGCATTCGCTCAATGACGGGATGATCCAGGTGGCTGACGACGTCCGCCCGCTGGATCAGTACCGCATGTTCCGCGCGCTCGGCATCGGCTCGGTCTCCGGCCTGAACCTGCCAGGCGAGAGCGCTGGCCTGCTGGCGCCGCCATCGCAATGGACCGGCGGAGCTCGCAACACGCGCTACCAGATCTCGTTCGGCCAGAGTGTCGGAGTCACCGCGATCCAGATGGCGAGCATCTACGCCACCATTGCCAACGCCGGTCTCCGGGTCGCCCCGTCGGTCGTGGCTGGTCACACCACGCCAGGTGGCCGCTATGTGCCGGCGCCCCCGCCGGCGAGTCGCCGGGTGCTCACCCGCAGGACCGCCGGACGGCTCATGCGCATACTCGAGCAGGTGCCACTCGTCTACGATCGCGTGGGCGAACCGTGGGGTGTCATTCCCGGCTACACGGTGGCCGCCAAGACCGGCACGGCACAGGAGTGGACGAAGGCGGGGCACTACTACGGATCGAGCTTCATCGGAATCGCCCCTGCGAAGCGCGCGGGACTTGTCGTCGCGGTCAACATCCAGGACCCGCGCAACGGTTCATACTTCGGCATCGACGTCGCAGGGCCGGTGTTCAACGCGGTGATGAAGTTCGCCTTGGCCACCATGAAGATTCCTCCCGATGGCGGACATGTCCCAAACGTCCCGCTCATGGTGCCGTGAAGCGAGGTACCCTCAGCCCGTGCCAGCGGCCCTACGCCCACGCCATGTTCCTGTGCGCCCGCTCTCGGGTCTCGCTGCGCTGCTCGGGCTCAGGCAGCCCGACCGGGGTTCCGATCTCGCTCAGAACAAATGGCGCGGGATAACTGGTATCACTCATGACTCGGCCGCCGTGCAGCCTGGTGACCTGTACGCCGCACTGGCGGGAAGCAGGCACCACGGCGCTGAGTTCTGCGGGCAGGCCGCTGCCGCCGGGGCTGTGGCCGTGCTGACCGACCCGGCCGGCCGCGATCGGGCGATGCGCTGCGGGCTGCCGGTATTCGTGGTCGCCGATCCGCGGGCCAGGCTTGGTGAGATTGCTTCATGGGTGTACGGCGGCCCATCAGGTCGGCTCCTGCTTCTCGGCGTCACCGGCACAAGCGGGAAAACCACTACCACGTACCTGATCGAGTCTGGCCTGCAAATGGCCGGGCACAGGACAGGGCTTGTCGGCGGGGTCGAAACCCGCGTCGGCGGGGTGGTCGAGCAGAGCAGGCTGACGACGCCGGAAGCTACTGATCTCCAGGCGCTCTTCGCCACGATGGCCGAGCAGAAGGTGACCGCGGCCGTCATGGAGGTGTCCAGCCACGCGCTCGCGCTTGGCAGGGTGGCCGGGACGTCATTCGACGTGGCTGTTTTTACCAACCTGTCCCAGGATCACCTGGATTTCCACCAGGACATGGATAGGTATTTCGCCGCCAAGGCGCAGTTGTTCACACCCGGCTACTCGCGGTCCGCGGTCGTGAACGTCGATGACAAGCACGGCAGGCGCCTCGCGGCTCGGGCACCTATCCCGGTCACGACGTTCTCCGCGGCGGGGCGGCATGAGGCCGATTGGCGCGCCGCCGACGCGCGCTGTGGCGCCGACGGCTCGACCTTCCAGGTCGTTGGGCCAGGCGGGGTGCAGGCCGACGCGTCGGTCACCTTGCCGGGGCCTTTCAACGTCGCGAACGCGCTTGCCGCGATCGTCGCCCTGGTCGAAGCCGGGGTGGATCTGGCCACCGCCGTGGCGGGCGTCGCCGCGTGCCCAGGAGTACCTGGCCGACTCGAGCGCGTCGGTTACGACGCGGACGTCACCGTGCTCGTCGACTACTCGCACAAACCTGGCGCGGTCGAGGCCGTGCTCAAAGCGCTCCGCCCCGTCACCCCAGGCAGCCTGCGGATTGTGCTTGGTTGTGGCGGTGACCGCGACACAGGCAAGCGCCCGCTGATGGGCGCCGCGGCTGCCGGGCTGGCCGACGTCGCGATCCTAACCAGCGACAACCCCAGGTCGGAGGATCCGCTCGCCATCCTGTACGAGATGCTGGCAGGCACGCTGTCGGTACCGCAGCGTGACCGCGCGCACGTGATAGTGGAGCCCGACCGCGCCGCAGCGATCGTCATGGCCGTGGGCAGTGCAGCCAAGGGGGACGTCGTGCTCATCGCCGGCAAGGGCCACGAACGCGGCCAGTACGTCGCAGACCACGTCATCCCGTTCGACGACCGCGAGGTCGCCGCGCAGGCGCTTGCCGACCGCGACGCCCGCCGACCACCCGGGGATCCGCGGGGTCGTCCCGCCGAGCTGGCGCCGCGGGGGGATCCGGGGGGTCGTCCCCCCGGGCTAGCACCGCGGGCTACTGGGGAGGGCGCGTGATACCGTTCTCGATCGCTGAGATCGCCGAGGTCACTGGTGCGAGCTTGGAGGCGGTCTCCGACCCGGCAGCGATCGTCACCGGCTCAGTCGTGATCGATTCGCGTCACGCCGTGCCAGGGGTGCTGTTCGCAGCGCTCCCTGGCGAGCGCGTGGACGGCCATGACTTCGCCGCCGCCGCTGTCGCGGCCGGCGCCGTGGCGGTGCTCGCGAATCGCAGGACTGGGGTTCCTTCCCTTGTCGTGCCCGACGTGCCCGCCGCGCTGGCGCGCCTGGCGAGAGCTGTCGTCGACCGCGTGCCAGGGCTCACCATCGCAGGCATCACGGGATCGGCAGGCAAGACGACTACCAAGGACCTGGCGGCTCAGCTGATCGGCTCGCTCGGCGCGACCGTGGCGCCTAGGAACTCATTCAATAACGAGATCGGGCACCCGCTCACCGTGCTGCGAGTCACCGGCAATACCAGGTACTTGGTCACCGAACTGTCGGCCAGGGGACCAGGGCATATCGCGGCCCTATGCCGGGTCGCTCCCCCCGCGCTCGGTGTCGTGCTCTGCGTTGGGAACGCGCACGCGGGCGAGTTCGGCAGCATCGAGCAGGTCGCGGCGGCGAAGGCGGAACTGCCTGCGGCCCTGCCCGCCGCGGGCGTCGCGTTGCTGAACGCCGATGACCCGCTGGTCGCGGCGATGGCGCAGCGTACGGCCGCCGCGGTCGTGACCTTCGGCCGGTCGAATGGCGCAGATATCCGCGCGAGCAACGTCGGCCTCGACGAACTGTCCAGGGCGAGCTTCACACTTGAGATGCCCGATGGCAAGGCCGCCGTCATGCTGCGGCTGCACGGCGAGCACAACGTCACCAACGCGCTTGCCGCCGGCGCCCTCGCTGGTCAACTCGGGATGGACGTCGAGGCGATCGCAGCCGGGCTGTCCGCCGCGACTGCGCAGAGCAGGTGGCGGATGGAGGTCACTGAGCGGCAAGACGGCGTCACAGTCGTCAACGACGCGTACAACGCGAGCCCGGAGGCAATGGCCGCGGCCCTGGCGGCGCTACGCGTAATGGCTGCAGGACGGCGCGCCTATGCTGTGTTGGGCCGAATGGCCGAGCTCGGAGAGCGGTCAGGGGAATTCCATGAGCAGGCAGGCATGGCGGCCGCTCGAGCTGGTCTGGCCGGGCTCATCGCGGTCGGCGATGAGGCTGCACCGATGCTGACAGGAGCAAGGTCCGTCGCCGGGTACACAGGGGAGCTGATCGGGGTTCCCGACGGGCGAGCCGCGCTCGCGGCGCTTGCCGAGCGCCTGCGGCCAGGAGATGTCGTGCTCGTCAAGGCCTCGAGGGCGGCGGGCCTGCAGGCGGTCGCGCTTGAGCTCACCGAGGAAGAGGCCACCCGATGAGGACGATCATCGTGTCCTCTGGCGTGGCCATGATTCTCGCATTGCTCGGCACGCCGCTGGCGATCAGGCTGTTCCGACGGCGCGGTTATGGCCAGCTGATCCGTGAGGAAGGGCCGGCAGCGCACGCGACGAAGCGCGGCACGCCGACCATGGGCGGCACGGTCATCGTCATCGCAAGCGTCGTCGGCTACTTCGTCGGGCACGTGGCGACCAGGGAGCGACTCGAGCCGTCTGGCCTGCTCGTGCTCGGCCTGATGGCCGGGCT
>Ga0126378_10000180_pt1 | contig 47841 bp, 40 predicted proteins | sample PanSoiMetPlot_23_FD_92587 | JGI IMG/M metagenome (GOLD analysis project Ga0126378, IMG submission 92587) | Tropical forest soil microbial communities from Panama - MetaG Plot_23 | ecosystem: Environmental > Terrestrial > Soil > Tropical forest > Bulk soil | place: Panama | collected 2016-02-17 | reverse complement strand
GGCCCTTATCGAAGCGCATGACAGGGCCAATCGCCGGCGATCGGCCCAACCTCGCTACGGTCTGGCTGGCCGGCCGGTTGCTCAGCGGTGAGCGGCGTTCCGGACGAGACGATAGGTCCGCACCTGGAATGGCCCGAGCGCCAGGTCTGGGTCCCCAATCCGATCCTCCAGCAGGTTCAGCTCGTCTGAAGCTCGCCAGCCGTCAGGCAGAGCCAACCGCACGGTGCCCCTGGCGCCCTGCGGCTCGTAAAGCCGCAGCACCAGCCCACCACCATCCTCGGCCGGCTTCAGCGCTGCCAGCCCCGCCGGCAGGCCCTCGACCGCCAGCGGCTGCCAGCGGAGCGGACCGCCGGCACGGCAGGCGACCTGCAGTAGGGGCCGGTTCAGGTCCTCGGCCTCCATCAGCACCCCGCCTTCGAGCCAGCGACCGGAGTGGGGGAGAAGGGCGTAGGTGAGCTCGTGGCGGCCCTCGTCGGCCCGCGGATCCGGCTGGACGGGCGAGCGGAGCAGGCTGAGGCCGAGCTCGCTCGCGAGCGCGTGATACCCGTACCGCCCGTCGTTGAGCAAAGCCACGCCGTAGCCGGGCTCGGACAGGTCGGCGAAGCGGTGGCCGGCCACCTCGAACCGGGCCTGATCCCAGCTCGTGTTGCGGTGTGTGGGCCGCTCCACGACGCCGAAGGCGGTCTCGAACGACGCGCTGGTCGAGCGCACCGCCAGCGGAAAGCGCGCCTTGAGGAGCAGCCTTCGGTCGTGCCAGTCGAGCTCGGTTGCGAACTCCAGGCGAGGCGAGTTCCGCCACAGCCGGACGCTCTGGGTGATGGTGCTCGCCCCGTGGCGCCAGCGCAGCCGGATCGATGCACGGTGGGGACCCTGCTCGGTGACCTCGATCGACTCCGGCTTTCCGAGCGGCTCCCCCTGCTGCGCATAGTCCGCGTCCACGTCCCATGCGTCCCAGTTCCGCGGCTTGTCGACATAGACCCAGAGCTGGTTACCCTGGCCGTCGAGCACCTCGCGGCCGGCACGCCGGTCGAAGACGGACGCGAGGCGGCCGTCGGCGTCCAGCTCTACGCGCAGGAACGTGTTCTCCAGGCTACGGCCCTCGGCGATGGCGCCGGCCGCCGGCTCGTCCCCTCCGATCAGCAAGACCCCCTCCAGCCCGCCGACAGGTGTGGCGCCCGTGAACGCCCAGCCATCCGCCACTGCCTGGGCGCCGGGGAGCGGCTCGGGCAGCACCAGGCGCAGCGGCCTGGCCGCGAGGTCGGGGTTGACCACCAGCGCGGCAGGGAGGTCACCTGGCGGGGCGATGGCCGCCGCCACCCGTTCCAGTGCGTCCCGGGTGGCGCGCCCTGCGGCGTCGACCACCGCCCTCAGCTCCTCGTCGGCCCGAACGTAGACCTCGCCAATGCTGGAGCCGGGCAGGATGTCGTGGAACTGGTTGCGGAGGAGCAGCCGCCACGCGCGGCCCAGGTCCAGGTCCGGCCGGCTTGCACCAACCAGCTCGGCTAGAGATCCGGCCACCTCGGCAGCGATCAGGTCCCGCTCTGCGCGGCGGTGCAGCCGCTTCGTGCGACCCTGCGTCGTATACGTGCCGCGGTGCAGCTCAAGGTACAGCTCGCCCACCCATACCGGAAGCGAGGCAGCTTCGGCGGAGCGGCGGAGCCTCTCGAAGAAGGAGTCCACTCGCGAGAAGGCCGCCTCGGGAAGGGCCGGGAAGCCCGACAGCTCACGGACGTCCTCAACCATGTCGGCCGAAGGCCCTCCGCCCCCGTCCCCGTAACCGATCGTGAACAGGCTCTCAGGATGGACGGATCTGCCCCGGAAGTTGCACCACACACTGATCAGGGCGTTGGGCGATGGGTCACCGTTGTAACCACCCAGCGCCTCGCTCGGACTGAGGGTGTCGTTGTCGAAGCTGTGGGCAAGCACGCGGCTGCCGTCCAGGCCTTCCCACCAGTAGAGGTCGTACGGAAAGCGGTTGGTTTCCGACCAGGTGAGCTTGGTCGTGAAGAACGCGTCGATTCCGGCACCAAGAAGCAGCTGAGGCAGACCGGGCGAGAAGCCGAAGCAGTCGGGCAACCACGCCACGCGGTGGCGGCGCCCCAGTTCGCGTTCGAACCACCGCTGTCCGTGCAGAAGCTGGCGCACGATCGACTCGCCTGCTGTCATGTTCAGGTCTGGCTCGACCCACATGCCACCGATGGGCTCCCAGCAGCCCTGTGCCACGAGCTCGCGGACGCGGGCGAAGAGGGCTGGGTCGACCTCGCGCGCCAGCTCGTACATCTCCGCCGAGCTCTGGGTGAACGTCATCTCCGGATACCGTTCCAGAAGGCCGGCCGCGGTGTGGAACGTGCGCTGGATCTTCAGCCGGGTCTCTTCGAGCGGCCACAGCCAGGCCAGGTCGATGTGGCCGTGGCCGGCCACTGCCAGGCGACCGCGCGGCGGGCGCAGCACGCGCAGCCGCGCCAGCTCTTCATCCAGCAGGGCCCTCGCGGCCCGAATCGAGTCGCGGGCCGGTTGCGGAAGCGGCTGGGGATGGTCGCCGGTGGCCGAGGACCCTGGCCGGCTCGGCAGCGGGGCGGGGCCCAGAGCGCGACGGAGGTACGCGTCCGTCCCGGTCGGCCAGGCAAGGCAGTCGAGAGCTCGCTCGGCGGCGGCCATCAGCAGCACTGCCTCGTCGCCCACCAGGGCCGTGCCTGAGGCTGCGACCAGTCGCAGGCGGCGCACGAGGCGTTCCAGCTCAAGGTCCACGAGGCTCAGACGGGCCGTCTCCAGCCTCGGCTCAGGGTTGTGCCGGCCGAACGGCAGGCGCGCCTCGGCCTCCAGCTCGAGCCGGAACTCAGGCCGTGTCAGGGGGAAGCGCTGGTGCCAGGGGTCCACGCCAAAGGCCTGGGTCGCGTCGCCATAGTCGATCCGCAGCAGGCTCTCGCCACCCGGCGCGATCTCCAGCCTGGTCGCTGCCAACGGCCAGCCGCCGGGAACACGCGCAGGCGGGTGCTCGAGGCGCACCATGCCATCCGACCGTGGCCAGCGAGCACCGAGCGCGATCGGCTCACCGTCGAACAGCCAGGCGGTCAGGTCACACCAGGCGCATTCCCGCCACTTCTCCAGCTCGTCGATGCGCGAGCTGAGCCGCTGCAACCGCTGCTCGAGCGAGTCAGTCACTTAGATGATTGATCCCGAGTTGCCGACGGATCTTCGGCGCCCATGCACCCCATCTCGCGGCCCTGCATCTCCCACCCCACGAAATCTTCGATTTCGCGGGGACCCCGGGTCTGCGGTCCTCGCTCACCCATTGACGAATCGGCTCGCTCCGGTCCTCGGCGCAGGCCCACGATCTGCGGCACCTGGCCACCGAATCTCTCGCCGCCAATCGGAATCAATCATCTACTCAATATTCGAGGATGCAGATTCAGCCGGTGCCGCTTGGGTGTCGATGGCCACCTCGTCGAAGGCGGAAGTGGCCCCCACCGCCGCGGGTCCACAACGGCAATCGCCACGACCGCCCGGTCTGTAGGTCGCGGCTCGCGCCGCCGCCGGCGCACGACACCGCCGCGGTGGCGAACCCCAGCGCTCCGGACATCATGCCCGCCCAGCCGGCGATCGCCTCCAGGAGCGTGTTCCCCTGCGCGAACGACGCCCAGGTGAGCAAGAGGAGGGCAAGCGCCAGGGCGAAGGCGGTCGCGCTGAGCCCCGCGTTCCAGGACAGGGAAGCGAAGCCAACTACGAGGGCGACGAAGCAGAGGCAGCCCAGCGCCACGCCGAAGGGCCCGAGTGCGGTCGTGGCGATGCCCTCACCAACCACCGCAGCTGCCGCGGTTCGGATGGCCGGCAGCTGGTACATCGCAACGGCTCCCCACAGGGCACCAAAGGTCCCGAAGAACGTGGCGCTGATCGTCTGCCCGCGGCCGAGGCTCCACATGGCGGCCACGAACTGGGTCACGCCGCCGAAAGCCGTGAACACGGGCAGTGCCAGCGCCAGCTGCGCGCCGGGATCGGCCCACCAGCCGGCCAGGATCGTGCCCATGGTGAAGGTGGAGAGCGCGAACGCCACCAGCCCCAGGGGCATCGGATCACCGGTTGCGACGGTATGCGACGTCTGCAGGGCGTCGGGCTTCTCGGCTGACACGGCCCTAATCGACCTCCCGGCGTGCCACGGTTCGGTCTCGCCGGCCGTGCGTCACCTGCCCGTGGCCCCGGTCATCACGAGGACCAGGCTAGCCCCAGCCGCTTGGGGCCTCCACTGTCCAATTGAAGCCCGCCTCCACTGACATCTGCAAGTGACTTGAGCAGGGCCCGGCGTCCTGCAGACGTCAGTGTCGGGGGCCCTCGCGGCAGGTTACGGTGGGCTGATCGAACCCCTCCAGATCATCCCCGAATGTGGGCGGAGGCGAGGTGACCGATAACCCGCCTCCGCCGCACTCGCAGCTGGCGAGGCTGGTCTGGCGACACCGTTGGGAGCTGATCCCGGTCTGGGCCGGTCTGGGCGCTCTGATCTTCGCGACCATGGCTCACGCGGTGGCGCGGAACGCGTGGCCCCTGGCGCTCGCGCTGGGAGCTGCGGCTACGGCAGCCTGGCGCTGGCGAGCCGGTCAGAAGCGGGCGCAAGCATACGCTGTCGCGGTGGGCGCGACCGCGACCCTCTGGTTCACGGCCGCGTGGTGGGCGTCGCCCTGGCACCCCTCGTTGATCGTCATCCTCGCGCTGGGGGTGCTCGCCGTGGGCATCCCTCGGTGGCGGCGCCGTGACAGCCCCCGGGATACCGGTGCAGCGGCACCCGATGGGCGTGCCATCGTCCGGGACCTGCGGGAGCTGGCGCTGGAGTGGCCTGCCCGATCGGCGGCCGCGGAACTCGTCGGATCCAGCATTCAGCATGCCGAGGCGGACGAGCACGGATACACGCTGACGCTTGCGCTGCGGCCTGGCCAGACGATAGCGGACGTGGTGAGCAGCTTGTCCCGTCTGGAGAGCGCCCTGAAGGCTCCGCCTGGAGCCGTCCACGTGGCGCCGGACCCCGATCGAGCGGACCGCTGTCTGATTCGCGTCGTACATAACGACCCACTCGCCATGGCCGTCCGGTGGCGCGTCCCGTCCGGGCAGAGCATCGCCGATCCCATCCACCTTGGTGCGTTCAGGGGTGGCGACCCCGTCGAGGTGGCCCTGTTCGGCGAGCACATGCTGGTGGCCGGCGCGGCCGGACGCGGCAAGTCCGGGATGATGAACGTCGTCACCGCCGAGCTGGCGGCCAGGCGCGACGTGGTGATGTGGGGTATCGACTGTCGCGACGGCCTGGAGCTGGCTCCCTGGCAGGTGGTGCTCGACCGTTGGGCTGTCAGCGCGGACGAGGGCACCGCTGTCCTGCGGGCAGCCAACCGCATCGTCGACGCCCGCGCCCGGCTGCTGGCGGCTCATCGAGAACGCAGGTGGCGGCCGGCGCCCGAGGAGCCGGCCCTGGTCGTCCTTGTGGACGAGCTGAGCGAGCTGACCAGCGAGGCGATCGGCCTATGTGAGCGCCTGGCGCGGCGCGGCCGCCCACTCGGGATCGGGCTCGTAGCGGCAACGCACCATGCCTCGGCGGCAGGGATCCTGGGCGGTGTGGACCTGCGCCACCAGGTGGCCGTCCGCGTCTGCCTCGGCCTGGTCGAGTCACACGACGTCGACCGGATCCTCGGGCCAGGGCGATGGGGCGGTGGCTGGTGTGCAGAACGCCTTCGGCTGCCGGGATCGTTTCTGATCGTGGTCCCTGGCATGCACGAGACCCCCCGGCCCGCCAGGGCCTTCTGGCTCTCCGACGAGGACGTGGCCCACGTGGCCGCGCGCTTCGGCACGCAGCGCCCCGCGCTCGACGCAGCTTCGGCTGCGGCCGCCGGCGAGGTGCCGGTGCCCTCCCGCCTCGTGGTCGAGCGCTAGAAATGGCAGGGGGAGGCAGGGCCTCCCTGGGACGAGCTGCACCTCACTGGCTTCACGTGCCTGCCGGCCGGAGGCCAGACCTCGTGCCCGTGGCCGGGTGCAGCAAGCGATCTCGAAAGGCTCTGACGACGAGAATCACACCGAAGACGACCAGCCACACCCCTAGGGTCCGGATCGTGAGCACCAGGGGGACGAGGAATGCCGGCCACGCCAAAGGGAAGGCCGCTACCAAGACCAGGAGCAAGCCCACGACCACCCCCATGATCCCGCTGGCCAGGACCCACATCCTGTCCGTTCGGCAGCTATGACCGATGGCCTCGACGAGCTCGATCGCGCCGTGGATCCCCCAGTAGAGGCCAAGCACGATCAGCATGAGGCGGAGGCTCAGCCGAACGTTCTCCAGCAGAACGATTCCGATCACCAGGGCAAAGCTCGCTAGCGCGGCCATCTGAAGTTTCCGAACCATGCTGTCGCCGCTGCGGGAGAACGTCACGACAAACCTGAAGACGCTTGCAGCGATCAACTGCACGGCGAACAGGATGGCGGCGATCCGGAGTGTCTCGCGCGGCCAGAAGAGGACCGCGAGACCGACCAGAACGCACATGATCCCGTAGGTCAGGGTCCAGCGCCACGACCGAGTCAGAGCGCTCTCGATCTTGCTGACCGATGCCGACATGATGTTCTCGGGCCTCCATACCCGTGCCCATGCAGGAGTGCGTGCCGATCGGCACTTAAATGCGACCGTACCGCACGGAGCCCCGTGATGGTCTCTGACACATGCCAGAGCCAGGACCGCATCGAGACGAGTGAGTCCTAATTGGCGACGGATCTTCGGCACGAATGGGCTCGCTCTGGTCCTCTGGCAATCGACAGTATCGGCGCTCCGAGTGCGCACAGGATCCTTAGCGAGGGCCAGCTGCCCGGTCTCCGGACGCGGTCGGCGATAGAAGTGGAGTTCCTGAGCCTTTCGAGGAGATCGAGCATGCGCGAACCAGCGGAGCCATTCAGCATCCTCCTGGTGGAAGACGATCGGGCGACGGCCGACATGTACGCGATCGCGCTTCGCCTGGACGGCTATATCGTCCAGATCGCCGGCGACGGCTGGTGCGGTTTGCGCGAGGCGCAGCGGCACACGCCCGACCTGCTGCTGCTCGACGTCCACCTGCCGGGCCTCGACGGCCACAGCGTCCTCTCGTTGCTCCGCCAGTATGGGGACACCTGGAGTCCGCCGGCGATCATGCTCTCCAACGAAACCTCGCCGGACGTGCTTCAGCGCAGCATGGAGCTGGGCGCCGTCGCCCATCTCGTGAAGTGTGAGACGACGCCGGCCGAGCTCTGCTCGGTGGTGCGTACATGCCGGGCTCGCCCGTGATGAGATTCCGGTAGGCTGGCTGGCTGACCTCACCGAGCGCTATTCAGCTTCGCGGTCAGAGCAGGCTCGTCGGCTACCATCCGATCCGGAATGGACATGGATCGCGCAGCTCAGGCCGCGATCCTTGGGTCCGCCCTACAGGAGCGTAGCGGAGCGCGCCGAGGCCCGAACGCCCGCACCGAGCGCAGCCCGGACAAGGGCGTCCTGATGCTGGATCACGACGGCCGGGTAGTGTGGTCGAACTCGAGAGTCGAGCGAATCCTCGGCGTCCGCCCGGGTGGGCTCCGAGGGCGATCCTGCCTGTGGCTGCTGGCGCAGCCCAACGTCCAGGCTGCTGACAGGCGGAACCGAGCGCTCGAGACCGCGAGGTCGAGCGGCGGCTATGAGACGAGTGGCTGGAGGTGGCGAGCGGATGGTTCCCGGTTCTGGGCGAGCGTGACGCTCCGGCCCGTTCGCGATCAGACGAGCGGCGGGTTCGGCTTCGTGGCGATCGTCCGCGACCTCACGGAAAAGAGGCGCCGCGCGGACGAGCTGCGAGGCGCGCTCGAGATCTCGCGAGCCATCCTGGCCGGCCAGCCTCCGGGTGTGGTGCTCCAGCTCGTCGCGGGTCGAGGCCGTAAGCTCGTGGAGGGGGACTGCGCGCTCGTACGCACGCTCGGCGCCGACGGCAAAGTCCTGGTCCTTCGGGCCGCGGCCTGGCGGCATCCCAACGATGCCCTTGTTGTGGCGCCCGCACGCGAGGTGCTTCGCGACAGGTCGATCACGGGATACGTCTTCAACACGGGCCGCCCCCGATTGGTGACGGGCCGGCCGAGGGCCGCCCGCCCACAGGCGAGGTACGAACGCCCGGCCTGGGCAGACCCCAGTCCGGCCCTGTACGTTCCGCTGAATGCTCTGGGCCGCACGCTCGGCACCATCGTGGTCATGAACTGGAGAAGCCGGCGCAGCTTTCGAAGGCAGGACCTGGACGTGCTCCAGCTGCTCGCCAATCGGGCGGCGCTTGGCATCCACCATGCAAGCCTCAATCGTGACCGCGAGCGGCTGGCCGTCGCCGAGGAACGCGACCGGCTGGGGCGGGAGCTCCACGACGGCGCGATCCAGTCACTCTATGCGGTGACCCTGGATCTGGCCGGGACGATCGCTCGGACAGCGGACCATGGTCTGCAGGAGCAGCTGGCGGCGATGGCCGGACGCGTCGACGCGGTCATCCAGGGCCTTCGGGCCCACATCCACCAGCTCCGACGCGACCTCAACCCGAGTCCGCTGGAAGAGTCGACCTGAGATCGACGCGACACTTAAGCCTGCCGGTGGGGATCAGCAACACCAGACTCGCGGACGTGTGTTCGCCGAGCCTGCATCGTTCAGAGCCGGCCCGCTTCAATCGGCAGGTCGAGGCCCTACGCGTCGCCTCATAGCCTGGTGTCATGGGATGTGGACACAGGGCACGGCTGGATCAACGGACCTGTGCTCGGATCCCCAAGCTCCACTTGAACCTGCTCGGCCTGCCGAGCATGTTCTGGCCAGCGGCAGGCTGAGTCTGCGGGCTCTCCATGGTACGGTTGCCGACCAGGCCGGAGCTCGGCCAGGTCATGGATGCCATCAAGGACCGAGCCATCCTGCGGCTGAATCGCAGCGGCCAGATTATTCGCTGCAACCGGGCGGCTGCAAAGATCCTCGGCTATCCGGTTCGCGATCTGCCCGGCCGCCACTGCTCCCTCCTGTTCGCTGACTGCGGTGTCGATCCGGAGAAGGCGAGCGAGGCACTCGAGGTGACGGCATCTGCAGGCCGGTACGAGCATCACGGGTGGCTGGCCCGTGGCGACGGATCCCGTTTCTGGGCCGAGGTCACCATTGTTCCGCTCGGGGGGCCAGGTCGACCTGCGCGCGAGTACATCGCAGCGATTCGGGACTTGACCCGACAGAAGCGGCACGAGGATGGCTTGAAGGCCGCCCTGGAAGTGTCGCGAGCCATCCTCACCGGACCTGAGCCGAGTGCGGCGTTTCAAATGATCGCCGAGCGGGCCAGGGCGCTCGTGAGGGCCGACGTGGTCGAGGTGAGGGCCGTAGACGCCAGCGGCACGATGCTCGTGCTGCGCGGCGTCTCGGAGCGGCGAGGAGGGGGCGGCCCCACGTACGTGCCGGCGCCCGAGCTGCCGGTCCGTGGCTCCGTATGCGGTTCTGTCTTCGAGTCGGGCCGGGCGCGTCTCCTCTCCGACCCGGTGCCGGCGCTGATGGTCCCCCTGAAAGCCCTCGGACGGACCATAGGCGTCCTGACGGCATCCAGCTCGGGGGGTGGGACGCCGCTGGAGCGACACGACCGGCAGACGATGACCGTGTTCGCCACCCAGGTGACACTGGCCCTGCTGCGGCTCTGCCGCCGGCGAGACCAGGAACGGCGCCTCCTCATCGAGGAACGACGGCGGCTGGGTCGGGACATCCACGATGGGGTCATACAGTCGCTGTACGCCGTGACGTTGGGCCTTACGGTGGCGATCGAGCGGGCTCAGGACCTCCACCTCCAGAGGCAGCTGGCGAGCATGACGACTCATGTCGACGCCGTCATCGCCAACCTTCGAGGCCTCGTCCGTGAGCTCCGTTCCAGCGGCGGGGCTTGAGAACGGTTCGAAAGCTCTGCACCAATCGCCTGACTTACCGATGAACGCTCCTTACCTCTGACAGAGGGCTCGCACTGCACTTGGGCAGTCGATGGCAGACTGGTCGATCCCTACGTTGGACGCATGGGCATGCTGAGCGTCTGCATCGGAGCGATGCTGACGATTGCGTGCCTCGAGTTTTACCGCAGCCGTCCTCGCTGCCCGGAATGCAACAGCATCCGCGCCACCGTCAACAAGAACGACGGGCGCATCCGGCTTTGCCGTCAGTGTCTCAACATCTACGTCGTGCGACGCTGATCGGCCGGCTCGCCTGAAATGAGGGTCGGCATCGACGAATCGCGCCGGCCGGCCCGCTTCCGCTGCGCCCGTTCCAACGGGGGGACTGCGGGCCCCGACCCACCGAGGAAGCTCCTGCTGGCAGCCGACGTCGGAAGCATACACACGGGTTTCGCGATCGTCTCAGACGAACAGGGCACGATTCGTTTTGTGGCCGAGCGCAGGTACCCGACGGGCGGCCATCGTGATTTTGCCGACATGGCCCGTGCCTTGATGATGGAAACCGAGCTGGAAGTCGAGGCAGCGTGCGTCAGCGTTCCCTGCTCTGTTGCGCAGGGCCGGGCCAGGCTCGACGACCCCAAATGGCAGCTCGACGAAGCCAAGCTTGGCCGGCTGATGGCGGTCGAGCGCGTCTGGCTGCTGAACCACGTGGTCGCGACGGCGACCGCCATTCCGACGCTCCCACCCACACAGCTCCACCGGGTGAAGGACGGTGAGCCTGCAGAAGGCGGCACGATCGTCCTGCTGATACCCGGGGAGCGGCTCGGCGTGAGCGTGCTTGTGCCCGATTGCACCGCCACGTCGGGCTACCGCGCGCACCCGTCCGCAGGCGGTTGTGCCGCGGCCGCTCCCATGACGCCGGCGGAGCTGGAGCTACTGCACCATCTCTGGCGCGGCGGCCAACACCCGAGTTTCGACCATGCTCCGTCGGCCATGAGCATCCCCGACCTCTACGAGTTTCTGGTTGATCGGGATCGGCTCGTCGAGTCGCCACATCTCGCCTCCACGCTGCCGTCTGCCCGAGATCGGACCCGAGCCATCGTGGACGCAGCGTGCGATCGCGTCGAGTTCGACCCACTCGCACGCTGCGCCCTGGATCTCTACCTCCAGATCCTTGGGGCCCACGCCGCCAACCTGGCGCTCACCGTCCTGGCAAGCGGCGGTATCTACCTGGCCGGCAAGCTTGCCCGCCGCCTGCGCCACGAGCTCGTCAGCGCGGCCTTCCTCGAGCCCCTGTTGAGAGCGGGCATGGCGAGCGAGCCGCTTGAGCGCGTTCCCGTCTTCGTGCTGCGGCGGGACGTCGCACTCCTGGGAGCCGCCTGCGAGGGCCTCCGCCGCTGCCGTGCTGCCGTTCCGCAGCCCGCCGCAGCCGCATCCGTATAGGCGTGAGCCGCGGCCTGGGTCAGGATGGCGTGCCCTGCGCCCTCTGTTGGGGGACCGGGATCGTGACCTTGAGCGTGGTGCCCGTGTGCGGCCGGGACTCGATCTCGAGCCGGCCGCCCAGGCGGTCGACCCGTTCTCTGAAGTTGCGAAGGCCGTAGCCGCGCTTTTCGACCTGACCAGGATCGAACCCGACCCCGTCGTCCTGGATGAGAAGCCAGGCTTCGTCCCCGCTAAGGCCGAGGCATACCCGGCAGTTCAGGGCACCGGCGTGGCGCCACACGTTGGAGAGAGCCTCCCTCACGATCTGGACGACGTCACCGGCGTGATCGCGCAAGCGCTCCGCCGCCTCGACATCGAGCTCGGTGACGGTGGTCGTGCCCGACTGGTGCTCGAAGTCGCGAACCAGCTGTCGGAGAGCCTCCTCCATGCTGCGCCCGGTAAGGACGCTCGGGCGGAGCCCATAGATGTGGTTCCGAAGGTCCTGGATGACGTTCTCGACGGTTCGGACGAGGCTCGCCATACGATCGCGCAGGACCGGGTCCCGGGTCCGGTCGGCAGCGGACATCAGCGAGCTCGTGATATCGCGGAGCGACTGGACGGCGTCGTCGTGAAGGTCTCGGGCGAGCCGCTCGCGCTCCTCGACGAGGATCAGCCGCTGCCGCTCGCGACGGAGCTCGGCCTGCCGGACCGCCAGCGCGGCCTGTCCGGCGAACGACCGGAGGAGGTCGATGTCGCGCCTCAGGAACGACGGCCGGCCGGCGCGGTTGACCGCCATCAGGGTCCCGATTGTGTACCCCCTGGGGCCGAGGGGGACGATCAGGGCTGGCCCGCCGGGCATCCGGCCGGCCACATTCTCGGGCGCGCCTCGAAGGAGGTGAGCGCCGGCGGCGGTGAGTGCGCCGACGTCAGCGATGATCCTGGGCCGGCCGGTCTCATAGACCGAACCCGAGATGCCGGCCGCCAGCGGTTCCTCCCTGAGCAGGATGACCGGCTGACGACCGCCGGGACGCTCCGGATCGATGGCCCGAAGCGAGAGCGTCGTGCCGTCCTCTCCTGAGGTTCTCACGATGGCGGCGTCTGCCTGGAGCAGCCGGCGCGCGCGGCTGGCGATGAGCTGCCACGTCGTCCCCGGCTCCTGGCCGGCCAGGATGGCCTGGGCGATCTCGAGAGCAGCCTGGAGGCCCTCCTGCCGGGCGATCAGTTCGACGACTGCGTCCGCGCGGCCCGTGGCGAGGCCAGCGTCGTCCTGGCCCGATGACGCCGGGACCATCCCTGGGCCAGAGCTGCCGCCGAAAAGCTCGTCCGGATCTTCGGCGCTCATGCGGCCCATCTCAGGCGGCCGGGGTTCCGGCCGCACGTTTATGAGGCCGTCGAAGAGGCGTCACCGGATCTCGAACGCTTATCCACCTCGTGCCAGCCCACGAAGCAGGGCTCGTGGGGACCACGGCAAAGCAGGCCTGGCCGCGACGCCGGGTGCGGTTTGCCGCCCGATCTCTCGACGCCATCTGTCAGCGGCCTCTCTGGTAGGTGAATCTGCACCCACGACGCTCCCCTGCAGGCCATGGAGATTACGGTACCCCGGCAACGTCAGAGCTCCGCAATACAGAGTTGGACAAGGCAACAAAGCGCCTGTGCGGGGGCCATCGAGTCGCCGCCTGAACGGGATCTCCGCGGCTCGGCGGGAGTGGTGCCCCTGCCGCCACATCTCAGCCCGCCGGAGGGCCTCCCGGTCATGTGACTGTGCTGCTCATCAGCGCTCGATGGGCCGGCTGCCCCGAGGAGTCGATCCGCTACGAAATTTGCTACTGCTGATACACCCTGAGTTGATTGCCCAAGCCACCCGACAATTGATAGTAGAGTCGGACCGTTCTAGAGGCAACATGGCATTTCGCATACGTCCCATCCTGTCGCCCGCCAGAGGACCGCGGGCTCAGCCGTTCCTAGTTTCGAGACATGCCAGCGGGGGCTCTGCGAAACCGAAGAACTGCTTGCCTCGGTCTGGTGCTGATTGTCCCCCTGGGGCTCTTCCTGCTCCATGGTCTGACGCAGAGATCGTCCCCCGAGCCGCAGTCGGGGACGCCCCTGGCGGGCTTCTCCTACAGTCCCAAGATGGCAAGGTGGGCCCGACACGACCCGGTTGCCGGCCTCCGCACACTCCTCCAGCAGGTGCATCCGGATCTGGTCCGCTTGCCGGTGTACTGGGACAGTGCCGCGCCGAGCCGCGACCGTCTCGACTTCAACGAGACAGACCGGCTGCTCGAGGTCATCGCGCAGTACAACGCCACCGAGGACCAGAAGGTCAGGGTCGTCCTGGTCGTCGGCGCGCGCAACCTCGGGGCGCCGGAGCTCTATCTCCCCAGCTGGCTGACCGACCAGGGACCGCTCGACCTCCCGGCGAAGCTGCGGTCACCGGCCTACACGGAGTACCTGATCAACACGTTCCGTCGATATGCGTCGAACCCGCTGCTCTATGGGTGGCAGGTTGAAAACGAGCCGCTGGACAGCACCAACCCGGACCTGGGCAACATCGCGGTGCCGGCGCAGCTGGTCGCGGAGGAGGTGGATCTTGCGCATCGGCTGGATCCCGCGCATCCCGTCGTGATCACAACCTTCAACTCGGCGACAGCCGAGCTCGACCGCAATGCCGACGGCCGTCTGGGGGGGATCCTCCATCTGGCCAGCCCGTGGAAGCCGGCCGGCCACCCACGGCCCGCGCTGGAGCTGGGAGACGTGCTCGGGCTCAACGCCTACGTAGCCACGCCCAACACGCCCCTGGCGCGGGTCAGCGTGGACCAGCGCATCGCCTGGAAGCGCGACACGTTGCAGTACTGGGCTACACAGGCACGTTCCAAGCGGAAGCAGGTGTGGGTCACCGAGATGCAGGCAGCCCCCTGGGTTGGCGTTGGCGGCTTCACCCTGCGCGACCTGGGGACCAGCGCCCAGCTCTACCGTGACAGTGGGGTCAGCGCGGTGTTCCTCTGGGGCGCCGAGCAGTGGCTGGCCTCGCCAGAGTGGCTCAGCGCCGCGCGGCAGGCCATCGCCACACTCAATTCGACCCCGTCCGTGGCACGCCACCCGCAAGCGCCGGCCGTGACCTCATGAGCTCGGGGAGGCGGCGGCGCGGCCTGCATGAAGGTGCCCCGAGCGTCTCCGCTTAACGGCCGGTATCCCTTTGGCATCGCTCGGATCTGACATCTAGCAGAGGCGCATATATGCGGAATGGAAGCTGGTGCAGGCCTGTCGACTGGCTACCGTGACACCGTGTGGAACGCGATGCCGGCGTCCTTTGTCCGACGCCCACTTGCCAGGCTCCAGAGAGTGATGCTTGGCTCCGGTCTGGGCGGATTCTTGCGCCAACGCCACGGCCAGGCCTACGTCAACTCCTCGCCAGCGCCGGTGCAACCGATTGCCGGCTTGAGGTACCCGGCAGGTGCCGCTTCGTTCGCCCTCCAGGAGAACCGCATTCTCTGTTCAGTTGCGAACATATTGTCGAAGGCGGTCGCGGGGGTCGTGTCCGAGAACGAGGCCCGGCTCGAGCTGCAGGATGGCCAGGAGCAACCTGCAGAGCGAGCGCGCCACGAGCGGATCGATCGCCTGGTCGGGACCATCACGGAGACCGCGTACAGGCTGCGACAGCTGGTCGCCGACCTGCGGCCGGCGGCCCTGGACGACGGAGACGTCACGCAGGCTGTTCGCGTCTTCCTCGACATGACCCGCTCGGAAGCCGACCCGGTCTGGAGCGTGCGGTCCCAGATCATGACCGATATCCAGCCGCCGCAATCGATCGCTCTGTACCGCATGACCCAGGAGGCGCTGGTCAACGTGCGCCGGCATGCATGCGCGGCCAGAGCCGACGTGCTTCTGGCGGAGAAGGCGGGCGGCATCATGGTGAGGGTCCAGGACGATGGCAAGGGCTTTTCACCACCCGCGCAGCGGCCCGGGTTTCCGCGCGCTGGCCTGGACGCGATGCGTGCGCGGGCTGAGCTGGCCGGCGGCTCGTTCCGACTGCAGTCCACCCCGGGCGGCGGAACCACCGTCGAGTTCTGGTTGCCGGCCGTGCCGGCCGTCGCAACCGGGCACCATGGAGTCACGTGAGCTGATGATCAGCACCGAACAGAAACCCGAGCGGCTCATACGGGTCGCGATCGTGGAGGACCACAGGCTGGTGGCCGAGGGCCTCGAGATGCTGCTGCATGGGGTCCCCGACATCGAGGTCGTCGGAATCGTGGGGAACAAGGCCGAGCTCCTGGCCCGGCGGTCCGAACTCGCCGCGGACGTCGTTCTCATGGACTTCCGGCTACCCGACGGCTCGGGGGCGGAGGCTGCCGCCGCTTTGCGGGCGGAGCGTCCGGACACGGTCGTCGTGTTCCTCAGTGCCGACGAGAGTGAGGAATCGCTCCTGGCCGCGGTCGAGGCAGGGGCCTCCGGCTACCTCCTGAAGAAGTCACAGGCGACGACCGAGCTGGTGTCTGCCGTTCGCCTGGCCGCCGCCGGCGAGATGCTCATCTCCCCCCAGAAGCTGTCCAGCCTGGTCATTCGCCAGAGAGAGCGCGCCCGTCAACAGTTCGAGCGTGAGCGCCAGGATCGTGAGCGGCAGCAGCTGCTGGGCCAGCTCACAGAGCGCGAGCGCGAGGTGCTGGGGCTCATCGTCGCCGGGCTCGACAACAAGTCGATCGCGAAGCGGTTGGCGATCGGCACGGGCACCGTGCGAGCGCATGTTCAGCACCTGCTCGAGAAGCTCGGAGTGCACTCCAAGCTGGAGGCCGCGGCAACAGCCGTCGAGCGGGGGCTGGTCGCCCGCGCGCACTGACCGCTTAGGTCGAGCTTTGACGCGGCGCTGAGGCTGGCACCGGGGGCGCTGCCGCACGGGCTCGGAGGCCGTTGCCCCGGACGCTCCGGCATTTGCGGGAGCGGGCCGCACTTCAAGCGTGAGTCGATGGCCACGATCGCCCCACCTAGCGTGGAACCGTGCCTTACAGGTCCCACCGAGCTGCCGGGGGCGAGAACGACGGATGAACATAAAGAGGTCATGGCTGAACTGGAGAACGTTTGTGGTGATCGCGATCGGACTGGTCGTCGCCGGTCCGCTCCTCCGCGAACTCCTCTCTGTCGTAAGGCTTCCCAACAGCGCGACGGAGCGGGCGGCGCCTGCACCAGCCGAGAGCGAGCCGCCCGCCACGCAAGCCACGGCCCCGGCGCGCAACGCGTCCGTCAAGGCGCCCAAAGCCAGCACGATCACCGTTAACGGCCAGTCCATTCCCTCAGCCGGCCAGCCGACGATTCTGCTCAACCCGGGCCTGGTGCGGCCGGGGACCAAGGTGGCCGTCTCAGGTTTCGGGTTCGATCCCGGGAGCATCGTCGACGTCGTGCTCAAGAAGAGCGCGTCCGACGCCGGGACGGCGGTGACGCTGGCAAAGGCGGATGAGACGGGGTCGTTCGGCACCACCTTCATAGTGCCCTCCAACATGGGCGCCAGGAGCCCGACCGTCCTGGCGCAGGAGCGGAACAGCAACAAGGTCGCCCAGACCAAGGCGCTCATGCCGGCGGGTATGGCTTCGGTGAAGATGGGCAAGGCCACCGGCAAGCCCGGAGACAAGCTCTCACTCTCCGCCAGCGGCTTCGAGCCGGAGGAGGAGGTCAAGGTCTACTGGGGCCAGCTCAACGGGGACCCGGCCGCGACGCTGCACGCTGACGGCGGCGGAAACATAGGCCAGGCCTCGGTGCTGATCCCTGTCGGTGCCATCGGCACCACCAGCATCGTCCTGGTCGGGAGCAAGAGCCAGTCCCTCGCCATCGGCCAGTTCTACATGCTGGGTCTCTACCCCACGGTGAAGGCGCAGCCGTACGCGTTGAAGTCCGCCAACCGCATCAGCCTCTCAGCCAAGGGGTTCGGGCCGGGAGAGACGGTCTTGATCTACGTCAACGGCATGAACGGCCCGCCACTCATGACCGTCCCGACCGACGGCAGTGGCAGCTTCTCCGGTGCCGGCTTCGTGGTGCCCTTCGGGCTGAAAGGGCAGCAAAGCCTGATCCTGATCGGAGAGCAGAGCCGGGCCGTGGTGAACTCCGGCTTCCTGGTTCTGCCGTACACCCCGTCCGTTCAGCCGAGCACGTACGGGGGCTTTCCCGGCACGACGCTGAGCTTCTACGCAACCGGCTTCGCCCCCAATGAGGTGGTGCTCGTCTACAAGGGCCGCACACGCACGGGTGGTGGGGACCTGGTCAGCGCCTTTCGGGTGGACGGCCGGGGACGAGCCGCGGCGGCCGGGCAGTACATGATTCCCGGTGAGGACCAGGGCAAGGTCACCTTCACGGCGATCGGCCGCCTGAGCCAGGGGGCGGCGACCGCGACGGTGAACGTCGAACACTCTGACGTGCCAGCCCAGGTGGCGCCTCAGCCCAAGTACACGCTGCCCCCCGACCTCCAGGAGCCGACGCCGACACCGTCGGTGCGGCCCACGGCCCCCGCCGGCAAGTCGCCCCAGGGCCAGATGACAGCGCCGCCGTCCGGCGCCGGCGCCGCGGGACAGGCCAGGCCAGGGGCCGGACAGGCACCAGGACAGACGACGCAGGGGCCCACCCCCGAGCCAGGCGAAAGCCCGGCAGCGCAGCATTCCACGGCGGCCCATCAGAGCGATGGCGGCCTCTTCGGCGGCATTCAGCAGCTGTGGAAAGGCATCATCAGCAACCTGTAACGGCGGCATTGCAGCGACCCGCGACGGAGGACCATTAATGGAGCACGATCGTGGAGCCAGCAGCCTGGTCGTGATACCGACTTACAACGAAGTCCAGAACCTGACGCTCCTCGTAAATCGGGTGCTCAAGAACGAGGGTTTCGACGTCCTCGTGATCGACGATAACTCACCCGACCGGACGGGCGAGGTGGCGGACTGCCTGGCCGAGCAGTTCCCGGGCCGCATCAGCGTCTTGCATCGAGATGCGAAGCTCGGGCTCGGAAGCGCCATCATGGCGGGTCTGCGCCAGGCGCTGCGCGGTGAGTATGAGTACGTCTTCCAGATGGACGCGGACCTCTCCCACGACCCCGCCGTGCTCCCGGCGATGCGGCGCGCGCTGGACCGCGCGGACATCGTCGTCGGGTCGCGCTACACGCCGGGCGCCAGCGCACGGCGTAGGGCTCACCATCGCAGGCTCTTGAGCCGGCTGGGCTCGATGTACGCGGGAGCTGTGCTCCGCGTCCCCCTTAGCGACCTGACTGGCGGCTTTCGCGGTTATCGCCGGCACGTACTCCAGGCTCTCGACCTGAGCCAGGTCACCTCACGCGGCTACGCCGTTCAGATCGAGCTGAACCACCGGTGTTATCAGGCGGGATTCCACTTCGCGGAACTGCCCATCACGTTCCGTGAGCGCGCGTGGGGGCGTTCAAAGATGAGTCTCGGGATAGTGTTCGAGGCGCTTCTGGTCGTGGCCACGCTCCGGTGGAGGTCGATGAGGGGCGGTGTGGCGCGTTTCCCTGAGGGTTCGGCCGGACGACCCCCGGTCGAGAGATTTGGCGGCCGGGCGGCCAAGGTCCAGGAAGCCGTCGAACAGCGCAGCATGGGACCGCACTCCTAGCGCTGCGGGCTACTGACCGGGAACTGCGCGATCGTACGAATGCGTCCGCTCCTGAGTCCCGGGAACTGCGCGGTCGTACGAATGTAGCGCTCCAGAATCTCGGAGGTGCCGGCGAGGCGGCACCGCTCAACGGGTGGCCGAATGCGCCAGGTGCGGCCCCGATCTGACCACGTTCCCGTCACCAGGAATCGCGACCCGAAGCGCGGTTCCCGCGCCGGGTGCGGTCTCGATCCGCAGCTGGCCGCCCATGTGAGCGACGCGCTCCCTCAGGTTTCGCAGTCCGTCTCGCTTTCCGCGCACCCGCCTCAGATCGAAACCGACACCGTCGTCCTCGATCTCCAGGCGCGTCTGATCGCGGTCGAGCCGGACCCTCAGTCGACAATGCTGCGCTCGGGCGTGGCGGCTTACGTTGGAGAGTGCCTCCCGAACGATCTGGATCACGTCGCCCGCATGCGCTGTCAACCGCTCTGCTGCCTCGGCCTGCATCTCGACCACCGTCGGCAGCCCGGCGCGCAGCTCGAGGTCGCGTGCCAGCAGCCGCAGTGCCTCGTCCAGGCGGTGGTCACAGAGGATGTGGGGCCGAAACCCGACGCCGCAGTCGCGGAGCTCATCGAGGGCGCCGTCGACCGTGGCGATGCAGCCGCCCAGCCGTTCGCGCAGGTCCAGATCCTGGCACCAGGCGGTCGCATCGCTCAGACCTTGCACGACGGCCAGCAGGGATCGAACGGGCCCGCTCTGCAGGATGCGCGCAAGCTTTTCTCTTTCCTTCGCGATGGCCCGACGCCGATCCCATTGAGACCTGGCCAGCTGAATGGCCAGGGCGGCGTGGGCGGCGAAGCAGCGGAGAAGCTCCATGTCCTTCCGGCGGAATGCAGGTCTCCCCACACGGTTGTACACGACCAGCGTCCCGATCTTCAGTCTTCGCCGTGCCAGGGGCACAGCCAGGATCGGGCCTAGGCGTATGGCGCCTCCCGTAGGCTGGCAGCCGCGCGGGCCAAGGGAAGCGTCATCGACGATCGTCGGACGTCCTGACTCCATCACTCGAGCGATCATCGAGTGCCGGGCCGGCCAGTTCGCCCCCTGCAGGAGCCTCGCGTTCCACCCCTCGGCGACGGAAACGACCAGCCTGTCGGTTCCGGGCGCCGGTAGGGTCACGTGGGCGCCATCGGCGTTGATGAGCAATCGCGCTTGCCGGACCACCACCTGGAGCGCCTCTTCGAGCGGCTGGTCGGTCATGACCGCCCGCATGATGTCGAGCGCTGCTCGCAGCCGGTCCATTCGCTGTTTCTGGTCGGTCATGTCCTTGACCACGGCCAGGAACCCGGTGGCGTGCTGATTGTGATCAGTCAGTGGGCTGATCGTGATCTCGGCCCAGAAGCAGGTGCCGTCGGTCCGGTTTCTCCAGTCGGCGATCCGGAAGCTGCCTCTGGCCAGCGCCGTCCGGAGCGGCTGACCCGGCTTGCCATTGCTCGTCTCGGAGGCCCGCAGCAGGGTGGCGTAATCGTGAGCGCGGGAGCCGGCAGAGGTAAGTCCGAAGACTCGCTCGGCACCCCTGTTCCAGCTGATGACGCGGCCTGTCAGGTCGAGATGAAATACAGCGCTGTCCTGGAGGCTGTCCATGACGCGGATCGACTCGCCGTCGTCAGACAGTCCTGCATCGCCCGTCGGCGTATGCCAGCTCTTAAACGCGAGCACTGGACTATTCCTCCGATTCGAAAACAGGCCGACCCGCCCCGATGACGCACACTTCAGGCCAGGCCGACCTCAGCGCGAGGTCTCTTATCTCGCGCTCCGACCCCCACGGGAGCGCCTGCCGCACCGCCGTGGCTGGTACGCCTATCGCACCTTGCCCGCCGCCGTGCTCGACGGACGACGCCGTGTAGGCAGCGTCACCGCCTCCGGTCTCCCTTTGTGCGATAGAAGCGTTCCCCGGTGCCGTGTGCCGGTTCATCGACCGGCCCAGGACATCGCACATGCGGTATTGAACTGTATGACGCGACCTAAAGATCGGTCATCATCCACGTGAGGGACGCCGGCTCTGAAGTGCGGCGGTGAGCATTTGTTGGCGCCGATTGGTGCCGATGCGCGCGCCTGCGGTACCCCAATGACAGACCCGTCCCCAATCGATATCGCTCGTTCAAGCCGGATAGGCGGGATCTGGCTCGAGCGCAGCGTCGCTCTCGATGAGGTCCGGCGCGAGTGGGCCAGAGCGGAGTCGCATAAGCCGGGATTGGATTTCGAACAGCACATCGATCGCCTGCAGGGTCGAGCGCGGACGCAACCACCCCGGCTCCAGGTCGAAAGGTAGGAGCGGCCCCATTTCAGCGATGCGCTTCCGCCAGGTGGCGGGCACCGACTTCCGCGACGCCAGGTTCAACCTCTCGACCTCGTCAAGCAGCATGTCGAGGTGCTGTATGAGCGCGCTGACACGAAGCCGGCGCATCGCATTCCGGCCCTGCAGCGCCGCAGTGCAAATCTCGTCGTGGGCGGCGGCGATGCTCATCGAATGCCTCTCGCGCGTGCGACGGACATGCCCCGAGGCTAGCGAGAGCCAGCCGCAGGGTCATCTGGAATTCGTCACTGGTCGGGCTCCGCACCAGGCAGTGAAGCCGTCGGACAGAGGCGGACCAGGACGCGAATGCCGCACGAGTAGGCCGCCGCCGCGATCACGGCTGCCCAGAGCGCGACGAGACCGGTCGTGATGGCTCAGGTCAGGCCGATCTGGCGGCGGCCGCCGGAGCCAATCGTCAGACAGCGTCTCCCCGCCCGCGACTAGCCGTGTGCATAGGCCGGCCTCCGTCGAATGCAGCGTTCTTGCACTTCCCGCGGGGTCCGCGGTCGTTCCGGCTCTCGCACTCGACAGGGATCGAGCGGCGCATCGTCCAGTGGCCAGTGTCTTTTGTGCTGCCTAATGTGGCCACATGGCATGGCGGGTGATTCAGAACCGACCTACGACCGGTCACTGAGGATCCAGATCGAGGAGGCGCGGATGGCGGCCCTTTACATCGAGCGCGCCACCACCTGGGCCGCCGATGTCGACGACGACATAGCCGCCGAGCTGATGGCGCTCCACGGCCGCCTGCTCCAGCGGATCAGGTCCCTTGACCGCTTCGTGCCGCCCTGAGCAGGCCGAGCCCCATACCCTTGAGGTACGGCTGACCTGGCGGACGCTCGTCGCGCTGATTGCGCTGGTGACCTTCATCGGCGCCTCCTTCCTCGTGGCCCTTGTCATCGCTGTGCAGAGCAGCAGGCACGACGTGCTCCGCGCCACCTGGGAGACCTACCGGCGAGACTTTATCAAGGCAGATGGGCGGGTATGGGATCCCCCGCCGTATGGCTGGGGCCAGACCACGTCCGAGGCGCAGGCATACACGATGCTGCGGGCAACCTGGCTCGACGATCGCCCGACCTTCGATCGCACCTGGCACTGGACGCAGCGGAACCTCCAGGTTCGTGGTGACGGGCTGTTCGGGTGGCTCTGGGGACACGATCAACAGGGCGGGTGGATGCTGCTGAGCAGGAACACCGCCGCCGACGCCGACCAGGACATCGCGCTTGCGCTCGTCTTCGCGGGCCATCGCTGGTCTGATGACCGCTACCTGGCGGAAGCACGCCGTGTGATGTCGGGCGTGTGGGCGAGGGAGGTCATCACGGTGCGGGGCAAGCCGTACCTGGTGGCCGGCGACTGGGCGGCCGGGCTCCAACCGCAGATCGTCGTCAATCCTTCGTATCTGACCCCGTACGCCTACCGCGTGTTCGCGACAGAGGATCCGGGGCACCCATGGTTGGAACTCGTCGACAGCTCGTACAGGGTCCTGGACCGGTGCACGTGGTCGAGGCTGAACGCCGCTGCCAGCGTCGGTCTGCCGCCGGACTGGTGCATAGTCTCACCCGACGGGTCGGCGCACCCATACTGGGCCTGGGGCGGGGACGTCTACGGCTTCGACGCCTTTCGGGTGATGTGGAGGGTTGCGCTCGACTACGAGTGGAACCGCGCACCGCAGGCGATCTCCTATCTGAAGCGAAGCCAGTTCCTGCGCCGAGAATGGAGCCGTCACCACCGGCTGCTCGCCAGATACGGCCACGACGGTTCTGGCGACCTGCAGAGGGGCGAGGAGCCATTCGCCTACGCCGGGGACATCGGGTACTTCATGGTCGTCGACCCGGCAGCCGCCCGGTCCATTTTGCGGAACAAGCTGCTCGTAACCCTTCATCACGACGGCGGCGCCGCCTACTGGGATGAACGCTCCAACTACTACGCGCAGAACTGGATCTGGTTCGGCGTCGCCCTGTCGCAGCATCGTCTGGTCAACCTGGTCCCAGCCTGGGCGCGGTCGTGTCAACGAGAATCGACAGAGGGTCGCACATGTCGTGTGCGAGTCTTCCTGGACCCCGGTGCAGGAATACAGTGAGGCTGTGAGGGCTGCGAGGCTCGTGGCATCCGGACCGCACGGTGGCTGATGCGACCCGCGCTCGAGTACCGGCGCAAGCCTCCCCTCCCCCCAAGCATCGGGCCGGCCGGGCCGGTCCGATGCCCATTCCCAGCATCTTGACCGGCCGCCATCCGGTCGTGCGCCCAGTGGATGACACCGGCCCGCACATGTTAGAGCGGGCCGCCTGCCGACCGTGAGTAGATCGAGGGGCCGGCACGAACCTACCGTGAAGTCATGTGTCGCGGAACGCACCGGCCGATCTGGTGCCTATTCCTGATCGGCGCTAGCGTTCTCGGACTCGCGGTCGCCAGCTGCGCGCCGCCGGGCAGGTTTGACCTGCCTGGGCGGCCCTCTGAGCACCCGAAGGTGACGGTCACCGCGGCCGGCGACGGAAGCAAGTCGCATCCGGTGCAGTCCGACACATTCATGCGCTCTATCGCCCTGCGGGACGGCGCCCTCGGCTGGCGCCAGCTGTGTCCCGACCTGCAGAAGCTCGTCACCGAAAACGCGATGCGCGTTCAGGCGGACACCCAGAAGGCGGCAGAGGTCGGGCGCATCGCCAAGCTGGGGATCGACTTCGTCGGCAGCCGGTCACTGCGCGGCGGGACACAGATCCGGGTCTATGTATTGACCGCGGACATGACTGACGGGTCCGCCGCCAGTCGGGTATACATCGTGCGTTCGGAGCCGGCCGGTTGCGTCGAGGACGTTCAGGTCGAGGACGAACGGTGAAGCGGACGGCGGCGTGCCCCGATAGCGGCGCCTCCGCCCTGATGGCGTCCGTCCCGTCATCGCAGCGGAGCCAGCGACCGGCGCTCATGGGCATACGGGCGCACTCGACTCAAACGGCGTCAACGGGGCGCCGGCCCGCTCCTGGTGGGTGGGCCCGGGACGGGCCGTGACCGACCTGCTCTACGTGATCCTGGCTGTCGTCTCCATTCTGCTCGCCGTCCAGGGCGGCTACACGTTGTATCTGATGATCTACACGTGGGACCAGCCCGACGTCCACGAGCGGACCAGGGCACCCGACCGCTTTATCGAGCCCAACCTGTCGTTCACCGTGATGCTCCCGGCTCGCCACGAGGAGGACGTCATCGAGACGACCATCGCGAGGGTCGTCGGCGCCAACTACCCGGCTGAGCTGCTGCAGGTGCTCGTCATCTGCTCAGCTGACGACACGGGCACCATCTCCAAGGCGGAGCAGAAGATCGAGGAGCTTCGACTGGAGCATCGGCAGGGCGTCGATGTGGTCGTGTTCGACGACCGCCCCGTCAACAAACCCCACGCGCTGAACGTGGCGCTTCGTCACGCGGCCAAGGACGTGGTGACCGTGTTCGACGCCGAGGACGACGTCCATCCCGACATCTTCAACATCGTCAACACGGTGATGGTGGAGGATCCGGTCAAGGTGGTCCAGGCGGGTGTGCAGTTGATGAATTACCGCGACAGGTGGTACTCGCCGCTCAATGTTCTGGAGTACTTCTTCTGGTTCAAGAGCACCCTGCACTTCTTCGCACGCTACGGCGCGATTCCACTGGGTGGGAACACGGTCTTCTTCCGCCGCAGCGTTGTGCAGATGATCGGTGGATGGGACGAGCACAACCTCACAGAGGACGCCGATATCGGCATCCGGCTCAGCAGTGCGGGTGTGGCTGCGCGCGTCGTCTACGACGACCGCTACGTCACGCGTGAGGAGACCCCGCCGACGCTTGGACAGTTCGTCCGGCAGCGAACGCGCTGGAGCCAGGGGTTTCTGCAGACGCTCCGAAAAGGCGACTGGAAGCGTATGCGGACCCGACCCCAGCGCCTCCTCGCAGCCTACACGTTGAGCTTTCCGCTCGTCCAGGCAGCGCTGGGCCTGTACGCCGTGGCGGCCCTGATCATGATGTTCCAGGTGAAAGCGCCGGTTCTGGTGGCGCTTATCTCGTATCTCCCGGTATTCCTCCTCGCCTCGCACTTCCTGACCGCCGCCATCGGGTTGCGGGAGTTCGCCGAGGCGCACGGCCTGAAGGCGTCGTGGGGTCTCACTCTGGGCATGGCGCTGGCCTGGTTCCCCTACCAGCTCCTGCTGGCGTTCGCGGCGCTGCGGGCGGTTGGGAGGCTCGCGTTCGGAATCAACAACTGGGAGAAGACCAGGCACGTAGGGGCGCACCGAGAGCGAGCGAAGGCCGGTGAGCATGCCGCGTAGCGGCGGCTGGACCGACCGGTGGCACAAATTGCTGCTCGCGCTGTCGATGGCAAGCGGGGCAGTGACGCACGCGTACCACCTGTTCCTCTACCCGCTGTACACGACCGACGAGGGCATCTACATGCAGCAGGCGTGGTCGATACTGCGCCAGGCGAAGCTGTCGCCGTACACGTACTTCTACGACCACGCACCAGCGGGCTGGCTGATGATCGCTACCTACGTGGCGGTGCTCCCGATGCAGTTCCAGACGTTCGGCAACGCCATCAACGCCGGTCGAGTCCTCATGCTGGCTGTTCACGTCTGCAACGTCTTCTTCCTTTTCAAGATCGCTTACCGGCTCTCTCACAGCCACCTGGCGGCGGTCGTGACATGCTTCTTCTTCAACTTCTCGCCGCTGGCCGTCTTCTACCAGCGTGAGGTCCTGCTCGACAACCTGATGGTCTTCTGGATGCTGTTGAGTGTCTACCTTCTTACTCGGGACGACCGGCGCATCGTGACGGCGATGCTGTCGGGTCTGTCATATGGCCTCGCGATGATCACCAAGGAGAACGCGATCTTCTTCGCGCCGGTGCTGCTGAGTCTCCTGTATCGCCAGGTGCAGGCCAGCCGCAACCGGCGCTTCGCGCTCAGCTACTGGGGCTTCGCGGCGTGGGGTCCGGTGTCCATATACACGCTCTACGCATCGCTGAAGAACGAGCTCGTCCCCAGCCGCTTCAACTTCAGCCTCAGCAGTCCGCCCGCTGACCACGTGGCTCTCCTGTACACCGTCTGGTGGCAGCTCAACCGCAACCAGGGCGGAATCTTCGACCCCCACAGCCTCTTCTGGCGTTTCTCACTTGGCGCCTGGCTGCCCAAGGATCACCTCATCCTCATCGTGGGCAGCGCGGCCATGCTGATCGCGTTGGTAATAGGGCTGCGCCACCGCGAAAAGCACGCCAACCTCCTGGTAGCGGCATCGCTGGCGGCCAGCTACAGCCTCTATCTGATCAGGGGCAGCGTGATGCTCGAGTTCTACGTAATCCCGCTGCTGCCGTTCCTGGCCCTCAGCATCGGACTCATGCTCGATCACCTGTTGGGCCCCACGCCGGCGGCGCTGCGCGCCGTGACCGGCGTGCTGCTCGTGGCCGTGCTGTCCGTCCCGATGGGAGGTGGTTATGTATACACACACAACGACAAGGGCCAGGTGGCCCCCCAGGACCTGTACAACGTCCCCCAGACGCCCATGCAGGAGGAGGAGGTCGCTTACGTTCGCCAGCACATCCCGACCAGCGCCAGGATCATCATGGACGATGACGTCTGGGTGGAGCTGCACGATCAGTCGCCACCCTATCGCTACGCCCATTCGCACTGGAAGGCCGCTGGTGACCCCGCCGTCCGGGATCGGCTGTTCCAGAAAGACTGGCAGAACATCGACTACATCGTCATGTCGAACAAGATGCGCGCGGCGATGGAGCAGAACAACGGCGATGGCAATGAGAGCTGGATGCTCGATGCGATCGACAATCACTCGACCAGGATCTGGATGCTCAAACGGGGTGACGTGGAGCTGGACGTCTACAAGATCGAACACGGTAGTGGCTGAGCCCGGTTGAGCAGACGTCACGGGAAGCGTTACGTCCTTCAGGCAGCAGAGCGGATGATCTGGTTATCAGCACTGGAGGCGGATTCGATCGCCCCCTACGATCGAAGCGATCATGAACCTAAAAAGGCACGTTCGGTGGGGGTTTGCACTGACGACCGGAGTCGTCCTGGCTGCCGCCGGGGCGGCCCCAGCCGTGGCCAGCAGCGTGGCAGCCGCGCCCGGCCAGAGCCCGAGTCCTGGCGCTCACGCCGCGTACTGCCAGGACTTTGTCGCACATCTGGCGCAGTCGCTGGGTGTCAACCAGACCCGGCTGCAGGTCGCGCTGACCAGAGCCGCAAGCCAGACGGTTGACGACGCCGTCGCGCGGGGCGACATCACGAGCGATCAAGCCAACACGATGAAGTCCCGTCTGACCGCCGGCATCTGCGGCGCGCACATGGGCGGCTTCGACATAAGCGGCGCCGTATCGCAGAACGTCGTTGCTGCCGCGGCCACGGCGTTGGGGACGACCCCTGAACATCTTCGCAGCCAGCTGGACCAGGGCAAGAGCGTCTCCCAGATCGCTCCTGCAGGCATGACGGAACAGCAGTTCGCGACGAAGATGGAAAGCGCCATGAAGACGCAGCTCGACGCAAAAGTCAAGGCAGGCACCATGACGCAGAGCCAGGAGAATCAGGTGCTGCAGCGCGTTCCGGCAGTCGCCAGCCATCTGTGGACCCAGGGTGCGAAGGCGCCCAGCCCAGGAGCCACAGCGCCGTCGTCTCCAGCCCCGTAGATCGGTCGGCTCAACTAGGCATCGTTCCAGTCCAGGGCTGACAACGCAGCAGCATGCTGGGGCTCCGAGCCGCAGCATGCTGTGTCCTCCGAATCGGTTCCCCAGGCAGTTCAGGCGCGGCGCTCGCAGATGAGGCAGCCTACCTTGAGCTCGGACCTATCGCGGCGCTGCCAGGTTCGGGAGCTCGCCACTCGCCAGCGCGACCCCGAACCAGGCCCAGTTCTGCTGATAGTAGTTCCAGCGGTCGCCCCAGTAAGCGACGCCACCCCGACTGTGGTACGAGGCGATCAGCTTCTCCTGCATGAGGGTAAGGGCCCCCCTGGGGTCGGTGACGATGAAGTTCCCGATGTTGGCGCCGTACGCACTCGGATCTTCCCAGGGCCTGTACGCCATCGTGCCGTCATGGTGGTACTCAGCCGCCAGCCACCCGTGTCGTGCCCACTGTCGCCGCAGGTAATCGCTGTCGTCAAGGTATCTGCGGGCGCCCGGCGAGTGGTACCAGACGGCGTCGAGCGCCACGCGCCACATGACGCGGAACGCGTCGTACCCGTAGACGTCGCCGTCGGAGGTGGCGAACGGCGCCGCGTCGCCGCGGACACGATCTATTAGGCACCAGTTCGGCGGCAGTCCAACGCCCTCACTTGTGCCCAGAGCCCACGTGCAGGCGCGTAGCGCGCGGTAGGAGCTGCTGGCGAGTTCTGCCCAGGGGTGGCCCGGGTCCTCCTTCGCGAAGATGCGATACGCGTAGGGAGCCAGGTACGAGGGGTTGACGACGATGCCCGGGCCGTAGCCGGGCGCCCAGTCGCCGGCGGTGAGGTAGTACGTCCCTCGATTCAGCACGACTTCGACGCGCCAGATGTCGTCGAGGATGGCGCGAGCTTCGGAGAGGTAGTGGGGATCGTGCCATCGATGTCCCGCGAAGATGAGGGCCAGGGCGACGTCCTCGTCCGCGTCGGATGCGCTGCCGGCGCCGGCGACCCCCCAGTTGTCATTCTGGTCGGGCGCCCAGAGCCAGGCGAACAGATGGTCGGACCGAACCTGGAGGTGCTCGCGAGTCCACCGCCACACGCGCTCGAATACGACGTGATCACCGACCCAGGCCGCCCGCAGCATGGCGTAGCCCTGTCCTTCAGAGGTGGTCTGCATGTGGGGGACCTGTTCTGAACGAAACCATCCAGCGAAGGCAAGGGGATTCAGCACCTGCCCCTCGCTGGTGATGAAGTCACGCTCGTACGAGTGCCAGGTGTTTGTCAGCAAGTCGCGGGTGGTTAGGAGCCGCGGCGGTGAGCACGCCAGGAGGGCGACCTGGACGGACAAGGCGCACAGCAATATCCCCACGACGGAGCTCCCCGCCCCGCTTGGAGTAATGCGCACCATGCCACCGTAGCCATGGCGACTCAGGCCGAACACCCACTCCTGCACGCTGGGTTGGTCCGACAACCGCCAGAGGCGCAGTGAGCCGGCGCGCGATAGCCTGCTGAGGTGAGAGGCGCGCTACAGGCGCTCACCGGCGCGGCCGCACTGGCGCTACTAGCAGTGGCCGGCTGCACTCCCGGCGCCTGGTGGAGCGACCACGGCCGGACCTGCGGCAGCCCGCAAGGCGAGGACCTCTCCTCTCGAGTGGTCGACGGCTACACGCTGAGCCAGCATCGCATGGTCTGCGCCAACCTCGAGCGCTCTGTGCTGTCCGGACAGGAGGTGGACCAGGCCAACCTGCACCGGGCCAACCTGCACCGGGCGAGCCTGAGCCAGTCCACGCTCGACCATGTCGATCTGACCGGCGCAGACCTCAGCGGCGCCAACCTCCATGAAGCCTCCCTTACGTACGTGGACCTGGGTGGCGCGACGCTGCGCGGGGCCGACCTGACAGGCGCGGACGTCCGCTTCGGGAACCTGCGGCGGTCGGACCTGACCGGAGCGGACCTGCGGTCCGCCATCCTGGCTGAGTCTGACCTGAGCGGGGCGGACTTGCGAACGGCCGACCTTACGTGCGTCGCGTTTCTGAACTCGAATCTGCGCGGCGCCAGGGTGGACGGCGCGCGCCTCGACAGAGTCAGCTGGCAAAACGTCGTCTGCCCGGACGGGCATAAGTCCTCGGGAGACCCCGAAGCTTGTCACGGCCACCTGTAAACGAGCTCAAATGTGTCGCGCATTCAGGGGAGCGATCGCCCTGCTGGTGACAGAGAGCGGCACACTGCCTTGGCTGGTCGCCGGGGGACTAGCCGTCGTCTAGCGTCGTTCATGCATGGACCTGCTCACCATCACTCGAGGCACGGCGTCCTCGTCCGCCCAGCGCAAAGCGTGGGTGATCGCAATCATGTCCCGCCGTCCCACAGACACCGCCCCGCGGCCTCGGAACGGGCACGGCCGCAGCACCACCACCGGCGACGCCGGCCCGCCGATCGAGACCGCCACCACAGCTGAGCCCGCCGGCCTGCAACCGGTCCCCATCAGGGTCATGATCGTCGACGACCACCGTGTGGCGGCCGAGGCGCTCAGTGAGCTCCTTGCGCGCTACCCCAACATCGAAGTCGTGGGCTGGGCCGCGGCGGTCTCAGAGGCGCTTGCGATCGGAGACGGTGAGCCGGCGGATGTCGCCATCATCGACTTCAGGCTGTCAGACCAGCGCTGGTCGGACGCGGCGGCGGCGATCCGCTTCCACTGGCCGGGAACTTCCGTGGTGATCGTCAACGCCGATGAGAACGACGACGTCCTGATCGACGCCATCGAAGCGGGTGTCGCTGGTTACCTGATCAAGTCGGCAACGGGAGCCGAAGTGGTCGCCGCCCTGCGCCGAGCGGTGACTGGCGAGGCGTTGTTTCCGGCGCGCAGGCTCGCCGACGTCCTGGCTCGGCAGCGCCAGCTGGCCGGGAGGCGGAAAGAGCAGCTGGAGTTGCTCGGCACGCTCACCCCTCGTGAGCTGGAGATCCTGACGGTGATGGCTCGCGGGCTCGACAACCGAGCCATGGCAAGAGAGCTGGGGATCGGGTACTCCACGGTCCGCAGCCATGTTCGTGGCGTGCTCGAGAAGCTGGGCGCCCACTCCAAGCTGGAAGCCGTTGCTCGCGCCATGGAGCTCGATCTCCTGCACACTCACTCCTAGTAGCGAGCGACCTCATACCACCGAAGGGGTGCACCCCCAAGTGCCGGGAGTTGGCCCTTTTGGGCGCCCTCGATAGGGCGTTCTGCCGGGAGTTGGCCCCGTGTGAGGCTACTCAGGCCGCTACTCCGAGGATTCGTCTGACCCGGTGCAAGCCGCGGTGGATCAGCAGCTTGACGGCCGCCGGCGACCTGCCCATTGCAACCGCGATGTCGTCGATCCTCATGTCCTCCTGGTACCTCAGCACCATCGCGACTCGCTGCCCGGAGGGGAGCGCCTCCACCACCGACCAGATCTGGCGCAGCTCGTCGCGCTGAGCGGCGAGGTCCTCCAGCGGGGGCCCCGCCGCGGCAAGGTCATGCTGCTGGTCGATGTCCTCCACAGGCTTCGCCGCGCGGTAGCGGTCCACCACTGAGCAGGCGGCGATCTGATACAGCCAGGCGGCGAATGGCCTTCCGGTGTTGTGGTAGCGGCCGATGCTCGTCAGCACCTTCATGAAGATCTCCGAGGTGACATCCTCAGCCGCGGACTGGTCCCGAATCCTCGAGTAGACGTATCGGTAGATCCGCACGAGGTAGCGGTCATAGAGCTCCTCGAACGCAGCCGGATCATGCTTCGCACGCTCCACGAGCGCCTGCTCGTCGTCGTGTGACAGACGTGACCGCCACGCATGCTGTTGAGGCGGCCGCGTGACCGGAACCGGTGTCTGAAGCCTACCGAGGGCTCTATGGTGCTTGTACGCCGGTTCAGCCGCCCGCAGCGGCACCGACATGGCGTGAGAGCTGAGCTCACGTTCCGAACATCCCCGCATCCTTGCCTTGCCTCGCTTTGCTGATCGCTACCCGATCTTGACTACGACCTCAATCGCGATGGTTTCGCCTCCACCAGTGACCGGATCAGCCATGGCCCACGGACACCCCGTTCGGGAGTGCCGGGGGTGACGTGTCTGTTGACGTGTCGGCCGACGTGCCGGGCAGGAACCAGGCCTGCCTTCCGTTCACCCACTGCATATCCAGGTTGGGCGGCGGCGCGTACCATTCGTTGCCCCTCCCCAGTTGGTCCAGGGCGCGCTGCATGAACCTGTTCCACGTCGGCGCCGCCACCTCCATGGCGTCCGATCCGGGCGCCATGGGGTGAGAGTCGGAATTGCCCATCCAGATCGCGGTTGCCAGCGACGGCGTGTACCCGACAGCCCAGGCATCCGTGAAGTTATCAGTCGTCCCCGTTTTCGCGGCAGCCGTGTATCCGTTGAGACTCAGTGGGGTCGAGTCTCCGAACACCAGCTTGCGGTTGGTCGGATCGGAAAGCATCTGATTGACGATGAAAGCTGTTCCGGCGTCCAGGACCTGATTGCCGGAATCTCTGGCCTGGTAGAGCCGCTGCCCGCTCCTGGACGTGACGCTGAGGATCGCCTCCGGCTCGTGGAGGACACCCTCGGCGGCCAGCACGGAGGCGCCGGTCGCCATCTGCATCGGCGTCTCGCCGTAGCCCCCCAGGGTCAATGACGGCCCGAAGCTGCTTGCTGGATCGTCGGCCGTGTAGCGGCCGTCGTGCCGCTGGAATGGAGGTGCCCCCATACGCCGGGCCTGGTTGGCGACGGCCTGGATGCCGGTGCCCAGCTCGACCTGTACAGCCGGAATGTTGAGTGAGTTACCCAGGCACTCACGCAGCTGGCAAACGCCGAAATAGCGCCGGTCGAAGTTCTCGGGGGCGTAGGGGGCCGACCGCGCCAGCCGGACGGTGATGGGCATGTCCTGGACGGGCGTGACCATCGTGTAGCGGCGGCTGTCGATCGCCGCCGTGTACGTGAAAATCTTGAAGGCCGAGCCCGGGTTGCGCGGTGGGCCCACCGCCATGTTGTAATCGCCGCCGGGGGTGTGATCGCCGGCAGACCCGACCATGGCCAGCACCTGGCCCGTTTGTGGATCAAGCGACACCAGGGCCCCGTCCGTCAGGTTGCGCCAGCGGTTGGCGTTCACCGTGTCGGTGACCGCGCCCTGGGCGAACTGCTGGAGGTTCCAGTCCAGTGACGTGACCACCTGGAGGCCAGCGCGTGCGACCGCATCCTGCCCGACGAGGCTGACGAGCTCGTTCCTCACGTAGCTCACGTAAGCGGGCGCCAGGTCGGTGGCGGCCGGCCCGAAGATGTGGTCGGGAGGCGACAGGTCCTCGGCGTAGGCCTGATCCGCCTCCGCCTGCGAGATGTTGTGGGCACGTACCATCGCCTCCAGCACCTGGCGCTGCCGCTCCTTGGCGGCAGCCCAGTGCGTCAGCGGGTCCAGGCGGGTGGGGCTCTGGGGAAGTCCCGCCAGCAGCGCCGCCTGCGCCAGGTCGAGCTGGTCGGCGTGCGTATGGAAATAGATGCGAGACGCCGCCTCCGCGCCGTAAGCGGTATTCCCATAGAAGGCTGCGTTCAGATACATGCCCAGGATCTGCTGCTTGGAGAACGCGCTCGAGACACGCACGGCGAGCGCAGCCTCACGCAACTTGCGCGTGAAGCTGTGGTCGTCACCGACCAGCCGAAGCTTCACGAGCTGCTGTGTGATCGTGGAGCCCCCTTCGACGAAGGCGCGGGCGCGGACGTCGGTCCAGGCGGCGCGCGCCATGCTGCGCGGATTGACGCCGGCTTCGTGCCAGAAATTGGCGTCCTCGACCGCGACGGTCGCCTGGGGCAGGTACCGTCCCATCGCGCTGAAGGGCACCTCGTAGCTCTGATAACCGGGCGGGTGCAGGTCCGCCAGCACCACCTGGCCGGTCCGGTCGTAGATCACGGTGTCGCTGGGGAGCGGCTGTGCCAGCTGCCCGGCCGCAGACGCCAGGCCACTGACCTCAGCGGTGCCGGCGCCGACGATTGCGACCAGGGCGGCCGCCGCCACGCCCATGAGGGCGCGGACGGCGGCGCGCCGCGAAGGTGCGGCCCGCGTTGGGTCGAAGGTCGGATCGGGCCGCATTCGGCCGGTCATCGGCGCCGGTATACCTACTGCGGAGCCTGCCTCACTTGGCCGGCCAGTGATAGACGTCGGGCAGCTTGGCGGCGGAGCCGCCGCTCAGCAGTGGCCACTCATAAGCCTGGATGGCCCGCAGCTTGGGCTCGTTCACGGTCTTCCAGTCGTCCTGCAAGACTCCGCCTGTGTCACCGGAGTTCGGGTTCCAGGCCCAGTACCAGTAGCCGATCCCGTTTGCTTTCAGGTAGGCGATGAGGGTCCGCTGCCACGTGCCTTCGACGTCCCCGCCGACCGAGCGCCCGCCGAACTCGCCGAGCACGAGCGGAGCCGCATGCTGCTGTGACAGGTAGCCCCAGTGCTGCTGCCAGATGCCAGCCAGGTTCTTTGGGAAGTCGGGGGCCGTGAACCATTTCTGCCCCCACACCAGGGGTCCGTAGTCGTGCGGAGAGTAGACGAGCCGGTTGGGTACCGACAGCCGCACAGGGAACTCGCGGGCACCCGTCAGGTTGCCACCCCACCAGTAGGCGTCGCCCTTGTAGGTCTCGATGCCCTCGACGAAGATCAGCCAGGCGGGGTTGACGGACAGGATGGCGTTGCCGGCGCGCTCCGCAGCCATCCGCCAGTCGGTCTGGGGGTTGTTGTCACCCCAGGTCGCCCTTCCGTGTGGCTCGTTGTGGAGGTCCGCCCCGATGACCGCGGAGTTGCCGCGATAGTGGCGGGCGAGCATCGTCCAGTCACCCAGCCAGCGCGACTCCGGCACCTGGTCCGTGTACCAGAGATCGCTCTGGCCGTCGGCATTCGGGCGGTGCTGGTCGAGAATGACCCCCAGGCCCCGCTGGCCCGCGCCGGCGATGATGCGGTCCATCAGGGCGAGCCCCTTCAAGCCGCGTAGGTCCGGATTCTTCGTGTAGTCGATCGAGTCCGGAGCCGCAGAGGAATCATCCAGCAGCTGGTTCGAGAACGGAAGCCGGATCGTGTTGAACCCGGCCGCCTTGATCTGGTCGAGCATGTCCTGCCAGTTGCGCGCCCAGAGCCCATGGGGTGCGAATGCCTTGGTCTCGAAGCCGAACCAGGCGACCCCCGTGAACCGGACCTCGCGGCCGCTCGCGTCGACGATCTTGGCTCCGGCCGTTCGGAGAGGAACCCTCAGCGCGGTATTTGCGCTGGGCGGCGGCGGCACGACGCTGGTAGGAGCCGGGAACGGCGTGGCCGTGACGCAGGGTGCCGGCTGTCCCGGCTGCGGTGCGCTGCCCTGCGGTGCGCTGCCTTGCGGGGCGCTGCCCTGCGGTGCGCTGCCCTGCGGTGCGCTGCCCTGCGGTGCGCTGCCTTGCGGGGCGCTGCCCTGCGGCGCGCTGCCTTGCGGCGCGCTGCCCTGCGGTGCGCTGCACTGCGCCGCGTTGCCCTGCGGTGCGCTGCCTTGCGGTGCGCTGCCTTGCGGTGCGCTGCCTTGCGGTGCGCTGCCCTGCGGTGCGCTGCCCTGCGGGGCACCGCCGCCGTCCAGGTAAAGCGCTGCCGCAGCGACGTGCGCGCCTTCGAAAAGACCTGCTCCCGATGCCGGCAGCGCCACGAGCAGGCCCAGGCCCACAGCTACGGTCACACGACGGCTGACCGGCCAGTTCGTCACGAGACGCGTGACATTTCCTCGCAACCAATTTCCTCGCAACCAATTTCCTCCGGATTCGCTGTTCCGTCCTGGAACAGACGCGTTGGGCGAGCTTCTAGCTCACGAGACCGACGGTTTTCTCCGACCGAGGCTAGTCATCGCCTCTGTCGTTCGTCACCCACCAAATGGAGGAATTCGAGCGCTCAGGAAGGTCGTGAAATCGTGCTTCTGGTCTATGCCATAGGGCAGGTCCGCGTCCAAAAAGTGGTCGCGAAGTCCAGCCCCGGACCACCGTCTTCAGAACCCGGACAGCACCCGTTAACGTCGAGCGCGAGGACCTACGGCCCGGCGAAGCCGGGCCGCCTACATATTGATGAGGTCGTGTGAAAAGGTTGTGGTCAGCCTGCGCTTTTCACGTCCGGTCCCAGTCGTTCGATGTGGTGTGGTTACCGAGAAGCCACTGAGAGCGGTCTGGTGCGCGGGGTCGGAGCTTGCTCCTGGCCGAGCTCGGCCAGCTGAGCGAGGTGTTACGCCGCCGGCGGGGGTCCCGGACCGTCCGGCTGTGCAGCTCCTCCTGGCCTCGGCCGCCAGCCGGCCGCGGACAGACCAAGCGCACGGCCCTTGTGCGGCGCCGCAAGCGGCCGTCGGGACGCCGGCTGCCTCCAGATCCAGGTGGCGCTCAGCCCGAAATTGAGCACCCCGGAGAACGCCAGAGCCACCAGGTTCGCCAGGAGGTACTCGATCTTCAGGAATTCGACCAGCAGCCAGACGCTCAACGCCGCCTGCCCGAGGCCAACGCCCGCCACGAAATTGAACTTGGCGAATCGCATCCAGGACACCCCGATTCCACGAAACGTCCAGGTGTCGTTCAGCAGGTAGTTGGCGATGATCGCCACCTCCGACGAGAGAGCTGCTGCTATGGGCAGAGCGAAATGGGCCAGGCCATACGTGATAGTCAGCGCGGCGCTGTTGACGACGCAGCCGCTGGCGCCAACGATCAGGAACCGGACCAGGACCGGGTTGGCCAGCCGGCGCCATGCTTCTGCCCCGGCCCTTATGAGGAGGTCCACCTTCACGGGCACCAGGCTGACGCCATGCGATGCAGCCGGTGTTCCGCCATGACTTCGAGACTAGAGGTGCACGCGCCGACCATCGACCGCAGGTCGGCAGGCAGACCGCTCTGGAGAATGCGCCGGGAGTGATCCTAGCCGGCGTCACTTCACTCGACGCCGGCAAATGACCTCGTCAGCGACTCCAGGACGTCGGCCACGATGGTGAGGACCGCCATCTCGTCCTCGGTAAAGGGTCGGGACCTCGAAGCAAAGGCTCCGACGACGCCCAGCGGTCTCTCCTGGAGACGAACGGGCAAGAGCACGGCCGAACCCCGCAGGGTACCGGGCACGAGGATGCTGCGCTCGGTTCGAGACAGCGTTCGGACGCTGCTGATGGCGTACGGGCCTACCCCGGTGAGCGCGTGGCTGAGTTGCGTGCAGTACTTCAGGGGCAGCGTCGTCTCACCAAGCATCTCATCCGGCCAGCCGACGGCTGCACGTAGAACGAGTGAGGTTCCGTCGGGCAGGAGCTCCAGGAACGCCACGTGGTCGAGCGCCAGCGTTTCGGCGATGTACTGGACAGCCCAGTCGACGATCGCCCGTTCCGGCTCCCGACGTGAGGCCCCGATGACCCTCGCGCCCGCCCGCGAGGTGCGCCTGCCTTCCATTCTCAACTACGTCAGGAAGCGGTCGCGGAGACCGTGAATGCCATCACGCCCGAGCCGGTCGGCACGAACACCTTGCCGAGGGCCGCGGTCGGCGTCGCGAAGTGGTTTCCAGACCCGACGTCGTACTTGAAGATCGACCGTCCGGACACCGCGTCATTGGCGTGCAGGACATGGCAGCGGTCCAGCCACCAGACAGTGCGGCCCGACACGATCGGGGGCTCAGCGTCACACGAGGACGACACGTGCTGCCAGCCACCTTGACCGGGCAGGAGCATCGACAAGCGTCCTGCGTCCAGGCGCAGGCCGAACAGGCCGCCCTGGCAGCCGACGAACACGAACTGCCCGTCGAAGGCGACGCTGCCGCGGCATTCGCCGGCGTGGAGGTTGGCCGAGTACGGCGCGGCCGTATGACCTCCGAGCGCGAATTCCCTGAGCAGATACACCCAACCTGCTTTGCCGCTCTGAAAGACGAGACCGGTGTTGCCAAGCGGGGTGGGCACCATCGCTCCGATGTCGTTGTCGTAGCAGTCGAGCTCCTTCCAGTTGGGTGGTGTCCAGGAGTCGACCGGCTTTGCCGGCAGGCTGGGCGACAGCCTCATGACTGTGTCCTGCAGCTCGAACCGGGCGCCGCAGAAGGAGCCCCTGTACAGCGCATTGCCGCTTGCTGCCAGGAGATCGCCACTGCTGCCGACCGCCAACCCGCCGGATGCCCAGAAGCCGCCGCCGGTGACGTCTCCGCTCGTGTCGCGGAAACTGATCAGCTGGCCCCCGTCCCTGGCCTGTACTGACGTGATGATCCCGTGGAAGTCACCGCAGTCACCGGGCCGCCCCCCGAAGGGGATGTAGACGCGCCCGGCCGTGAGAGTGAGCGCACCCCGCTGGTTGTATCCGTCGATGCTCGCGCCGGGGCCGTCGACCCGGACGTGGTAGGCGACGGATCGCGTTCGCAGGTCGATGGCGAACAGCCAGGTCTGAAATCGAGGGTCGCCGCGCCCCGTGTCGACGACGCCTGCCGTATAGAGCCTCGAGCTGGCTGGATCGATCACGGGTGTGCTGGTGATGCCGAGGGGGACGATGGCGGTGCAGTGGATGATCGGATTCACCGCAGGCTGGGCCAGGTGGAGGCGCCAGTCGACCATTCCGGTGGAAGCGGAGAGCGCGTACAGACTGTCGCCTTCGGTCACGACGAACACCTGACCCTGGAACACCAGCGGCTCTGCGTACACGGGCCCGTCGAGGTCGTCTCGGGTCCAGGCCCGGACCGGCGAGCGCGCGCTCGGGCCGGCGGAGTTGTTACCGGAGCGACTGTTGTCGAGATGGTACGTGGTCCACTGCTCGCCGGCGGGCATCGAGCCCGGCCAGCCGAGCCAGGGAATCCCTCCGATGCTCCCGGCCGTGACTGCCATGACCATCGAAACCCCCAGGGCCGTGATTGCCATGGGCAGCAACCATCGCCACCTCATCGGCGTAGCCTCCCACGGCCCGTAGCGGGACGCGACTGGAGTGTGTCAGAGGCCCTGCGTCTGCTTACCGGGGGCGGTTGCCGGCCGCCAGGACGATTGGTGCCACCAGCATCCGCTCGTATGCGGGCTGCGGATGTGGTGCGGCCCGCGTCGTATGTCAGTAGCCTGACATCGGCGCCGCGCATTCCTCTGCGATCGACAGCAGTCCACTCAGCCCAAACGCCAGATTACTCACGGAGCTGGGCTACGTACGTTGAGCAGAGCTGAAGCATGCACCTCCACTCGATGCATGGATCACTGAAGCCGGGCATTGTTCGCGCCGTGATCGCATTCGCACTGGTGGCCACGGCGGTCAGCTGTGTCCAGGTCAATCAGCTGGCGAAGCGAGTGTCATCGCCGGCCGGGCATCATACCCGGACCGCAGCCGACGGCTATCTGAGGGGCGCCGGCGGCAAGCTTGTCGATTCGACCGGACGACCGGTGAAGCTGATCGGGGTCAGCTGGTTCGGCTTTGAGACATGGAGCTGCGCACCCGGAGGCCTGTCGGTACGAAACTGGCGCGACATGCTGGACCAGATGCGACGCGCGGGTTTCAACGTACTCCGCGTGCCGTACTCCAACCAGCTCCTCGACGACGCGGCGTGTCTGCCGTCCGGCATCGACTACCAGACGAACCCTGACCTGCAGGGACTCAGAGGCCTTGATCTGTTGGACGCGGTCGTCAACGAGGCGGGACGTCGTGGCCTCAAGGTCATCCTGGACCGTCACAACCCGTTGCCGGGGCAGCGCGGAGAGCTCTGGTACACGGAGCAGGTACCGGAGTCACGATGGATCAGCGACTGGGTGATGCTCGCCCGCCACTACCTTGGCAATCGCGCGGTTGTCGGCGCCGACATCGCAAACGAGCCCCACGGCTCAGCCACATGGGGAGATGGGAACGGACGCACCGACTGGCGGCTGGCCGCCGAAAACGCTGGCAACGCCATTCTGGCTGCGAATCCGAACTGGTTGATCCTGGTGCAGGGCATCCAGTATTACTACGGCGACCAGTACTGGTGGGGAGGACAGCTCAAGGGCGCGGCGGCGAGTCCGGTACGTCTGTCCCGTCCCGACAAACTGGTCTATTCACCACACGACTACGGTCCCAGCGTCGCGCCGCAGGCGTGGTTCCACGCAGCGGATTTCCCGCACAATCTGCCCCAGATCTGGGATGCGCACTGGGGCAACCTGCAACAGCAGGGAATCCCTCTGCTGCTGGGCGAGTTCAGCGCCCGCTCCGTGGGCAACGACTACGAGGGCATCTGGCAGCGAAGTCTCATGCGCTACATAAACGAGCGCGGCATCGGTGCCATCTACTGGGCCTGGAACCCCGACTCATCGGACACCGACGGCATGCTGGAAGCCGACTGGACGACGATCAACCAGCGGGAGCTGGACGTGATGATGGGCCGCCAGCCGTCCGCTTGACCGGCGGGGTCGCTGTCCTCTGGCGTTTGTCACACTAAGAAAATCTGCCCTCAGCCAGGCTGTGCCCAGGCACAGATAGATACAACTGAGACGTACGTCCGCGTGCAGTTTCAGCGGCAACCATGGACGGCCGTGTACGGCTCTGACGTCAGCTATAGAGGGTGATGATGTCATTGACAGACGCCGTCTGCACCAATGTGACCGTACGCTGATTCCTGCCAATGGCTGACGCGAGAACGACTGCAGGAGTGCGACAAAGAAACGTCATCCCGAGACAGGAACGCCACTCCAGGTGTCCAGCCCATCTGAGTGATCTCGCAGCGAAAAACGCGAGCACCGATGTGCGGCTGGTGACATCACTACGACAGCGCTGAGCGCGGTCTGCAGAGCACGTTGAAGGAGGCCAGGCCATGAGGAGGCCAGGAGCTGGCGCCGGAACTGCGGTCGAGGGGCGGATCCAACCTCTGTGGGTACGAGTTGGGGTGATCGGCTGCGGGCACTGGGGTCCACACCTGATTCGAAACCTCAATGACATGCCCGATGTCGACCTGGTCGGGGTTGCCGAGGAGCGGCCCGAGCGCCTGAGGTACGTGCGCCGCACCTATCCCACGGTCAGTCCCTTCTCCGATCACCGGCAGCTGCTGGACAGCGACGTCGACGCCGTTGTGATTGCGACCCCGATTCAGACCCACTTCCAGCTCGTCAAGGAGGCGCTCCTGGCCGGCAAGCACGTATTTGTCGAAAAGCCCCTGGCCTGCAGTCCGGCGGGCGCGGCCGAGCTCGTCGGGCTCGCCCGGCGGTGTCAGCGGGTGCTGATGGTGGGCGACGTCTTCCTCTACAACCCGGCGGTCCGCGAGCTGCGCCGCCTGGTCCAGGGCGGTGAGCTCGGGCGCATCTACTACGCCGACGCCGCGCGTCTCAACGTCGGCCTGTTCCAGCCTCAGGCGAACGTGGTGTGGGACCTGGCACCACACGACATCGCGATCCTGATGTACGTGCTGGGGAAGGCGCCTCAGATGGTGAGCGCGCGCGGAAGCAGCTACGTGCAGAGCGGGGTCCATGACGTGTGCTACCTCGAGCTGCTGTTCTCCGGCGGAGCCACCGGTCACGTCCACGTGAGCTGGCTCGACCCCGACAGGGTGCGGCGCCTGACGCTGGTCGGCGACCGGCGCATGGCCGTTTACAACGACGTGTCCACGGGGGCCAAGCTGCGCGTCTACGACAGCGGCGTGGAGTACCCGACGACCGACAGCTACAGCGAGTTCGAGCTCGCCTATCGCCACGGCCAGATCGTGATCCCCTCCATCAAGTGGCGCGAGCCCCTTCGGGTGGAATGCGAGCACTTCGTGCGCTGCGTCCGCACGGGCGAGCAGCCATTGAGTGATGGAGAGCACGGCCTGGCTGTGGTTGCCGTCGTCGACGCGGCCGAGCGCTCACTGAAGCGTGGCGGCATGCGCGTTCCGGTCGCGATCCCTGCCCGCGACGGCCTCGACGGCAGCGGCGCCGGAGTCCGGCCCCGGCTCGTGGTCAACCCACCGAGCCGCGAGCAGACGTGGCCACGACCGGCCCCACCGTCGTGAAGGCCAGGCCCGTTCCGGGTCCCGCGCCAGGGGCCTGGCTGCGAGCGGGTCCACCGTGCGATCGAAGCACAACACCTGCATTTGGCCGATGACGGCGGGATGCTCTTCTCGATAGGCTGCGATGGCAAGGCACCTCCACCAATCGGCGACCGACAAGTCTGCCAAATGGCACCCCGTGCCGACCTCCTCAGTCATGCCCCCGACGCGCAGTCCTGTCGCAACAAGTAGGGTGGAGGTGCCTTTTTCACCACGCTGCCCCGGGTACCTCCGAGTTTAGGTCAGAACACCGGCGACAGCGTTGGCGTGACGCAGGTCAGCGCTCCCTCGGCCCCGAAGCTCCGCCGCCCGCGCCCTGGGAGTCGGCCGGCGGGTGTCAAAAGCAGCGTCCCCGAGGTGCGTGTAGCTGTGGCCGCTTGGTCCCATTACGGCTACTACGTCGCCGCGCTGGACCTTGGGGTCGATTCCATTGAGCGCTTCGATCTTGTTGCGGCCCGCGTCGTAGAAACTTGCGGACGCCTGCGGCATCGATGATGACCCTGGTCAATTCACTCCTGTCGCCAGCCTGGCGCCCAACGAGGTCTACATCTTTGCCAAGCGCTGTGGGCCTTAAGCGCCGTCACCTGACGCAGATGTTCCTGTTCGAGGGCACAACCTACACACTCGCCGCAAGCGCCATCGGTGTTCTGGCCGGCGTGCTCGTGGGACGGCTGATGATCACTGTGCTCTTCCCTGGGCGTCTGGTGGCTGGCAGATCGCTGCCGGCTCGCCTGACATGAACTTTCAGCAAACCCCCGATACGGCCTTCCCGACCGACGTGGCCGCACAGGTTCGGGCCGACCGCGCCATCTCTGCCGAGGTCAAAGGGGTCGGTTGGCAACGACGGCTATGTGGCGACCACCGGCTTCGCTTGGCCCCTGCGGAGGCCCTGCGCTACGAATAGCAGGGGGGAGGCAGGCCCCACTTCGTCCGGTTGCTGGTACGTCAGGAAAGCCGCAGGATGCTCCGGCCCAGGCTCCACCAGCGCCGGGTCAGCTCCGGATAGTGCAGAAGAAACAGGGCCAGCAGCACTGGCGCCAGGTCGGCCACGCCCTCGACGATCAGGTAGCGCGGCTCCCACGCCGGCTCGAACTTTGCCTTGAATGCGAACAGGCCTGGTGACAGGCTGCGCACACCCAGCACCTTGAGCAAGAAGCCCTCGACGACGGCCAGGCCCGCCGCGTGGCGAGCACCGGTGAACGGCGCCAGCCCCAGGCTGGCTCGCCGTGCGCGGCCTCGGAACTCCAGCAGAGAGGTTGCAATGAGCAGCTCGGTCGTTCCCGCCGGCGCCTTGGGGCCGCGCTTGACCTCGTCCAGGACGAACATCTCCGCTGCCGGCAGCCAGAGCCAGGTCACGTAACCGACAAGCTGGCGCCGGCCGTCGAAAGCCAGCCCGACGGTCCGCTCGAGCAGCGGCGGCTCCTCCCGCCTTCCGACCGAGAAGGACATATCGCCCAGCAGCGAACGCGCCACCACCTCGGCGGCGAGGCGATCCATGGCAGAGCGGGCGGCCCAGGGGACCCGCGACTCCGGCAGCATCTCCACACCGACTCCCAGACGCTGTGCCTTGGTTACCTGGTGGCGCAGGTTCGCCATCGCTCTGCCCTTGAGACCGAAGGCTTCGACGTCGACGAGCGCCTCGCTGCCGATCATGAGACGCCGGGTCCCCGGCAGCTCTGAGATGGTTTCGGCGGGGACCTGGTAGACGGCGGGGCGCCAGCCACGCGCCCTGCATGCGGACCGGAACTCCTGGTAGGCGGCGATCAGGGCCCCGGGCGGTCCGATGGCAGGCCCGAGGGCCAGGGCGACACCCGTGCGGCAGCCAAAGGCGAGAAAGGACCTTCGGTCGGTCGCCCAGAAGTGACGCTTGTCCCTCATCAGGGCGAACGGGCTGACGGCGGAGCGGGCGGCGGCCAGGTAGAGCGGCAGCACATCCGGGTCCCAGCCGCCGGGCATCGGCGGACTGCGGTCCAGAAGGATCAGCCCCACGACGCCGGCAGCGAATGCCAGAAGCAGGGGCAGGGCGAGCGCCGGCATCGTGTGCGGCCCGCGGTGTTCGTTGAGCAGGAGCCAGGTGCCCGCGCCGAGTGCCGCCACGGCGACCCCTAGCAGTGACCAGCCCAGGCGGCTCGAAAGCCGATCCCCCTCTTCAGACCAGAGCGAGCTCGCGAGGAGCGCCACCAGCCCATCGATCAGCGCTGCGGCCACCAGGATGCCCTGCCCTGACTCCATGGAGAGCAGCGTGGCCGCCAGCGCCAGGACCAGCAGGATGCGCCGGAAGGCACGCTTCGGCCGGGTGGCCAGGTAGAGCGCCGACCCGGCCAGCGCCAGCGCCACCAGCGGCCGCGCCGGCGCAACGGCCTGAAGCGCCGCTGTCGCGGCCGACCGGGCGTGCGGGGAGCGCAGCGTCCACAGCTCCAGAGAGAGCAGCCCGTCAGCCAGGGCGATGAACACGAGCACAGGACGCGCAACGGCGGCCAGCCATGGCGACAGCTGAAGCGTGAGCCGGGGCTTCACGTCCGGTTTCTCCTCACCTGACTCAAATCGGCCCCCGATCATACGAACGATCGATTGCGGACGCCGATGTCACGATCGGGCGGCTGGCCGCGAGCCTCGGCTATCAGCCAAGGAGTTCGGCGGCGATGCGGAATGCGGTGTTTGCGGCCGGTACCCCACAGTAGACCGCGGTCTGCAGGAGTAACTCCTTGAGCTCTTCGACCGTCACCCCGTTGTTGAGTGCCCCGCGGATGTGCAGCTTGAGCTCCTCTTCCCGGCCGAGCGCCACCAGCATCGCCACTGTGATGCAGCTGCGCGTACGCCGGTCGAGTCCCGGTCGAGTCCAGACATCTCCCCACGCGTAGCGGGTCAGGAAGTCTTGCCACTCCTCGGTCAGCAGCGACCGGGCCGCCTGGGCGCGATCCACGTGAGCGTCGCCCAGCACCGCGCGGCGCACTTTCATCCCGCGCTCCAGTCGGTCGTCACTCATCGGGTCGCCTCCTCACGGTGATAGATCGCCAGCGCACGGTCGACCAGCGCCTGTGCCGAGGCAAGATCCTCTGACTGCCCCGAGCCCTCCAATCGGCCCAGATTGTCGCGCATCCGCCCAGTGTCGACCTGCAGGCCCGTGAGCGCCTCTCGAGTGCGCCCCACAGCGCCCGCTGTGAGGCGGAACGCCTCACTCAGCGCCGGCCACTCCGACTGCCACGTCCCCGCTGATCGCTCGTGCTCCCCGGCCATTGCTGCATGGAGGACGCAGGCCTGTGCCGTGACGCCGGCGAACGCGCTTCGTGCCTCAACCGCCCGCGCCGGATTGCGCTTGTGCGGCATCGCCGACGAGGGGCCGCCCGCCGCCTCCGCTACCTCGCCGACCTCGGTCTGAGCCAGCAGTGACAGGTCGAGAGCGATCTTGGCCGCGGCGCCGGCGGCGATAGAGAGCGCCGAGCCCAGCTCTGCCACCCGGCCGCGTGTGGAGTGCCACGGAAGCTCGGGTTCGGCCAGCCCCAGCTCGCGAGCCAGGCGGGTCACCAGCTCACTGGCTCGCGGGCCGAAGGTGTCGAGGGTCCCGACCGGTCCACCGAGCTGCAGGGCCAGACGGCCCGCGCGTATGGCCGCAAGGCGACGGCGCGCGTCGAGGACGCCCATCAACCACATCGCGGCCTTGAACCCGAAGGTGATCGGCCGCGCCTGCTGAAGCAGGGTGCGTCCGACCATCTGAGTACCGCGATGGCGCTCGGCGAGTGCCGCACACTCGGACGCCAGCGCAGAGAGGTCGGCGAGCAGCAAGTCGAGAGCCTCGCGGGCGACCAGCATCATGGCCGTGTCCAGCACGTCCTGGCTGGTCGCTCCGTAGTGCACGAACCTGGCTGCATCGCCGCCGACCTCCCTGCGGAGCGCGTCCACCATCGGGACCACCGGCGTTGCCGAGGCTGCCGCCGCTTGCCCGATGGCCTCGACATCGAAGCGCCCAGGGTCACAGGCGGCGGCGATCGCGGTCGCTGCGCCTGGCGGTATCAGCTCGAGCTGGGCCTCGACGGCTGCCAGCTTCGCTTCGAAGCGGAGCATCGCCGCCAGCCAGGCGGTATCCGAAACGGCATCCGCCATGGCAGGGGTGGTCAGACTCGGCCCGAAAAGGCGGTCAGACGGCATCGAACTCACGCATGCTTGGCTCTCGGTGCGTCGTTCAGCGACTCACATGCCACGGCTCATGATCAGCAAATGCGCTCGCGGTTGCGAAGGCTAATGGACTCGTGGCGTCGCGGTTGGGGTCGGCGAGGGCTGATTCGCAGGCTGAACGGTCTGGTTACTGTAAACCATGAGCAAAACGATGAGCGCAAAGACAACGAGAACCAGAATCTCAACAACCCTCAGCCACACGGGGCGTGGCGGGTCTCCTGTCTTCCATGTTCCGCGCAATTTCCCCCATCCCTCTGAGCCGCTAGTGGCTGCTCACATCGTCCAACAGCGAGACGAGACCACTATCAGCGACACCGCACCGCCGAAGCCGATGGTGGTGTAACCGAACGATAGGCCCGCCATGGGAAAAGCGTGACTACCGGCAGACAACCCATGCCATTTGCTCGTGGACAAGCTTAATTAGAACTCTGGGCAATTGGGCTGGCGCTTAGCGATTTGTCCTCGTTGCCCCGCATGGAAACGTCGCACTCGGCGGTGCGGAGCTGTGCACATCTGCCATCAGATCCCGTGGGTACGACATAAGGATGGTCCTCTCTCGTGAGCCAGAATAGCCGCCCGTTTACAGGTGGCACGATGAAACACAACTGGCGTTCCGGCGCCGGCAGGCCAAGGGTCGTAGAGTGACTTTCTGATGCCGGACTGCCTCTTCCTAACCAGCGAGACGCTGGTCCCGTTGTGGCCTGCCTTCTGGCGCGCTAGCTGGACCCCAGCGACGTCGTCATGCGGGACCCGGGTGCTCCGAGCCTGAGACGCTACCGCACGCGGTCTGATCATGCGAGCATCAGTGAGCCGCGACGTCGCCATCGAGCTCGGCCAAGCCAGTCTGGCTGGCTCGCTGACAGTACCCGAGAAGGCGCGTGGACTGGTGATTTTCGCACACGGCAGTGGGAGCGGCCGGCACAGTCCGCGTAACCGTGCAGTCGCAAAGCGGCTCAACACAGCGGCTCAGGGCACCCTCCTGCTGGACCTGCTCACCCCCTCGGAGGAGGCCGTCGATCGCAGGACGGCGCAACTGAGGTTCGACATCCCGCTGCTCACCGAGCGTGTTCGGGCAGCCGTGGACTGGGCTGGTCGAAGGCCAGAAATCGCCGCCCTCCCGATAGGCCTCTTCGGAGCCAGTACCGGCGGAGCCGCTGCGCTGGCGGCGGCCGCCCACGCCCCCACGGTCCGTGCCCTCGTTCTCCGCGGCGGCCGTCCCGACCTCGCGGGTGGGGGGCTGGCAAAAGTCACGGCTCCGACCTTGATGATCGTCGGCGGCGAGGATCCGGTCGTTCTCGTTCTGAACCGACAGGCGTGCGCTCAAATGACCACGGAGTGCCGTGTTCACGTCATTCCAGGAGCGACTCACCTCTTCGAGGAACCGGGCGCTCTGGAGGAGGTCAGCCGTCTCGCCGCTGAGTGGTTCACGCAGTACCTTCCGGAGAGAGAGGAGACGACCACCCGCGATCCGCATTGATCGCCGGATGCTCAGGGCGCTCTGCTCTGCCGGAAGCGATGGTTCTCCGGGTGCAGCCTGCCGTGGTGGAAGTCGCACCGCAACTCGAGGTTGGGCAGCTCGGTTGGTCCACCGTCTGCCCAGTGCCGGCGATGGTGGACTGCGCACAGCTCGGGCGGCATCGCGCAGGCCGGGCCCAGGCAGTGGCGATCGCGCAGGTTGAGCGCCTTCCGCAACCGCCTCGGCACTGACCGCGAGCTGTGCCCGACGTGGAGGATCTCGCCCTTGTCGTCCACCAACACCGGCGTGATCGAGGCGTCATCGGCGAGGCGGCGAGCCGTCTCGCCAGTAATCAGCGGCCCCCAGTCCAGCTGGGCCATGCGCGAGCCCGGCTCCAGCCGGAGTGTGGAGAGC
>Ga0126378_10000179_pt1 | contig 47856 bp, 37 predicted proteins | sample PanSoiMetPlot_23_FD_92587 | JGI IMG/M metagenome (GOLD analysis project Ga0126378, IMG submission 92587) | Tropical forest soil microbial communities from Panama - MetaG Plot_23 | ecosystem: Environmental > Terrestrial > Soil > Tropical forest > Bulk soil | place: Panama | collected 2016-02-17 | reverse complement strand
CCGCTGATCAGCAGGCTGGTGGGATAGAAGTCACGCAAGTCTTCGGTTTGATCGGGCCAGCCGAGGGTTGAAAACGGCCACAGGCCGGAGCTGAACCACGTGTCGAGAACGTCCGAATCTTGGGTCAGCTTCATTCCCCCGCACTTTGGACATTTCTTCGGCACGCTGGCCGCTCGCGCATGACCCTCCACGATTTCTACCTGCGAGTCGAGCGCTGGCACCATCTCTTTGCAATCGGCGCAATGCCAGATGGGAATGCGGTGGCCCCACCAGAGCTGGCGCGAAATGCACCAGTCGCGGATGTTTTCGAGCCAGTTCAGCAGAATCGTGCGCTGGTTTTCCGGAACAACTTCGATCAACCCGTCGCGCACCACTTGCTTTGCAGGCTCCGCCAGCGGCTTCATCTTCATGAACCACTGTGTCGAAATTCGCGGCTCGACCAATGCCTTGCAGCGGTCACATGTGCCAACCGCATGGACATGTTCTTTGACCGACTCGATCAAGCCCAGTTCTTTCAGTTCGGTCACAATGCGGCCGCGCGCCGCGAAGCGCTCGAGTCCCGCGTATTTTCCGGCCGCCTCACTCATGTTGCCCGTTTCAGTCATTACATCGATCTCGGGCAGGTTGTGGCGCTTTCCAATCTCGAAGTCGTTCGGATCGTGCGCCGGAGTAATCTTGACGACTCCTGTGCCAAATTCGCGGTCCACGTAAGAATCTGCAATGACAGGAAGTTCGCGGTTCATCAAAGGCAACAGCACTTTCCGGCCAACGAAACGCTTATAACGCTCGTCTTCAGGGTGTACCGCGACCGCCGTATCGCCCAGCATGGTTTCCGGCCGCGTCGTCGCGACAACCAGATACTCTGTCGCGCTGGGGGCTGCGCCAGCCACCAGCGGATAGCGGATGTTCCAGATCTCTCCGGTTCGCTCATGATGCACCACTTCCAGATCGCTGATCGCCGTTTGACACCGCGGACACCAGTTCACCATGTACCGCCCGCGATAAATCAATCCTTCGTTGTAGAGCTTCAGAAATGCATGCAATACCGCCCGGTACAGCGCCGGCTCAAGTGTGAAGCGCTCGCGCGTCCAGTCGCATGACGCTCCCAGGCGAATCATCTGGCCTTTGATAACGCCGCCGCTCTCCTCTTTCCATTTCCAGACGCGCCGCTCGAATTCTTCGCGCCCCAGGTCCTGGCGCTTGATTCCTTCCTTCGCCAGCATGCGCTCCACGACAAACTGCGTCGCAATTCCCGCGTGGTCCATGCCGGGAAGCCAAAGAGTCCGATAGCCACGCATGCGGTGCCAGCGAACCAGCGTATCGATTTGCGTGTGCTCCAGCATGTGGCCGATGTGAATAGAGCCGGTCACGTTGGGCGGGGGAAGTGCAATGGAGAAAACGCGTTCCGACGGTCCTGGAGGCGCTTTGAACAGCGTTTCCTTGACCCAGTATTCGGCCCAGCGCGGTTCTATGTGCTGCGGTTCGTAGGCTTTGGCGATCTCGCGGGCCATCCCGTGCGTTTCTCCCAGTGGGGCAGGCTTCGGCCTGTCCTCTTCTCTTCGCGGAGCAGTTTTACTGCGCGACTTTTCGCGTCAAGATAATCTTCGACTATACGGGGCCAAAAGCGGCTCCGTCAATTCAGCACGCTCGCCCACAAAATGTTTCCATTTATAGAACGGGGATTTGCCGGAATCGGGCGTAGGGCAGCGGGAACTTTACTTCTTAGACTTAAGCTCTTCCTTGACCATTGCTTCCACGACAGGTTTTAGAATTTCGCGCGTCACCGCTTGCAGCACTTCCGGACTCATTTTTGCCAAAACTTTCGCGACTAAATCGTCCATGCTTGGCGTTAAGGGTTCCGTCGTCTCGGGAACCTTGCTTGCCTCTTCGTGTGAGTAGAAGCTCGCTCCGCCTAAAGCTTCCACCTGCGGCGCGCGCGTGGTGACGTCGGCCACCTGCGCCGCTTCCTCTCGAATGGCCTCTGCCGCTGATTGAGGAAGGGCCGCTTCTTCGATTACGGACTCCTCCTCGGCGCTCGCCGCTTCGACGGCCTGCTCCGCATGAACTGGCGGGCCAGCGGGCTCGCTCACAACACTCGGAACATCCCACGTAGAGGCCAGCTGACTGGCCTTCTTGATCTCCGCGTCCCATGGACTCGAGGAAACCGAAAACCAGGAATCCTTTTTCTCCGCTTCGACTTTTTTTTGTGCCGCTGGCCGCTCGGGAACGACCGGCTCGGGAACGACGGCAGGCGCTCGATCTTCAACAGCCGTCGCTGTTTTCTGCGAACTCTTCTCGCTGGGAACGCCCGTCGGCGCGCTCGGCCACACTTGCCCCCCAAACGGATTCGTTGAAACTGGGACTGTCTCTTTTTGCGGCGGCGGAGTTACAGCCACCTCGGTCACTGGCGCCTTTGCTGCGGGTGTGGTTGCTACTAGCTCGGGCTTTTCCTCTTCAGGCTCCCAAGTCTTGCGCGCTTTGCTGGCCGCAATTTGCTCGAACCCGCCCGTGCGCCAATCGTTTGCGCTGCTCTTAGACTTCGTGCTCTTTTCCGCGGGAACTTCTTCCCCGCTGCCCTCAGGCCTCCAAGCCACCGGCTCCTCTTCTTCCTCTTCTTCGGTTTCTTCTTCCTCGTCTTTGGCGTTCCAGTCGCGCTCCAACAATTCTGCTGCTGGCTGCGAAACGAAACTCTCTTCTTCTTCAGCCTCTTGCGTGGACGATTCCAAGAGACTGCCGAACGCAACCGGCTGCGTGTTGGAATCGATGTGCAGGGGCGCGGGGGCCACCGGGACTTCTTCCACAAAACTTTCTTCCGTCGCTACGTGGCTGCTTTGCGGCACCGCTTCCAACGACGTTACTCCAACCGTTGGCCGCGTCGCGCCGCTTGGTGTCACCAAATCAGCGGCTTTTCCTGCTGGCGAACTCTCTTGTCCCCCGCCCGCGCGCTGTAGCGCCGACTTCACCATCGAGATCAGCGGATCGGGGGGAATGAATGGCTTTTTCAGCACACCGTCCGCCCCAACGCGCTGTGCTTCCTGCTCGTCGAGCGGATCGAACGCACCCACCAACAAAATCACCGGAATGTGCGAAAGGGAAGAGTCGGTCTTCACGTATTGGCACACTTCATAGCCATTTCTCACGGGCATAAAAACGTCGGCGAGCACCAGGTCCGGACGCACGTCGGAGATTTTGCGCACCGCCGCCTCGCCGTTACCTACAGCAACGACGTCAATGCCCTGATCCTTCAGCGCAAGTCCAACCATCTTCTGGATGTTGCTGTTGTCGTCCGCAACCAGAATCTTTGGCACCGAACGTCCTCCGGCGATACTTCACCTGCGCGCAAACCACTCCTCTTGCAGAACTGCCCAGGCAGGTAGTATGCCTCGTTTAATTGGAGCACTCGCGAACGCGCCCGTCAATCGCAACAGCGCCCCTGTGTGTCGCAAGTCAATACTCGGGAAATTTGGCTAGTAACTTACTCTGGCCTGTGCTTTCCTCTGAGCAACTAGCAAGGCAGGCTTGGACCTCAACTGTCAGAAAAGAAGACAGCTCAAGAGCAAAAGTGCAGCCCTCAAAACAACGAAGGATGCGACGTGGTCCGCCGCACCCCTCACTGTTCTAATCCGGGCTTTTTCTGGTCGATTTCTTACCAGGGAATGATCTTCTTGAGACCCTTCTTTTTCTTGCTGCTGGATTCCTTCTTATTGTCATTGTTCCCGTTCTGGTTATCCGTTTGAGACGCGCCCTGCGCCGACGTGCCATCCGTCTTTGTTCCATCGGCTGCTTGGCCAGTGCCCGCGGAGTCTCCGCTGGTCGCTTCCGTCTTTGTGGAGGCATCAGCGGTCCCAGTTCCGGTTGTTCCCGTAGCCGCATCCGGCTTCGTTGCGTCAGCCGCACCTGTCTCCGTCGTGGCCGCAGGCGTATCGCTCTTTGCTGGATCAGCGGCCGCGCCCGCAGGAGCTACGCTCTCCGCTGCTCCAGTTGCCTCTCCGGTGGTTCCGGGCGAAACCGTAGCCACGATGCCTGTTCCCGTGCCGCCAACGCGCGACTGGTTCCCGCCAGTCAGAATATCCAGGCCCGCCTCGTTATCCGACTCCGGCGTCATGGTTGGCGTCCCAGTTCGCGCTGCCGAGAACTTTTCCTGTTTCGGCCCGCTGTGCATCAATTCAAGCGGTTTCTTCGCGAATGATTCGTGTGGCCGAGGGGTGTTCGCCTCTGCAGTCATCCAGGCGACGGCCTTAGGATCAGGCTGCGGTACTGGCGCCTTCAACGACTTCAGCTTGTCCTTGGCCTGAGGAACCAACGGCGACAGCGGATAGTCCCGCACAATTCGCGCGTAATAGGGCGCTGCAAGCTCTTTCTTTTCTGTGCCTTCCCAAATACTCCCCAGCATCCACAACGCGCGGTCGGACTTACTGTACAGCGGGTAGCGACTCACTAGGGCAGCTAGACGTGATGCCGCCGCTCTCTTGTCTTGCCGCGTGTAGTAGTAGAAATATCCAATGCGATAGTCGCCTTCAGCCAAAATCTCCTGCACTTCCCGCAAGTGCTGCTCGGCTTTCGACACCAGCGGGTCTTTCGGGTACTTTTGCAGGAACGTCTGGAAGGCGTCTTCTGCTTCGCGCGCTTGAGTGCGGTCGCGGTCCGGCTTTTCAATCTGCCGGTAATGCGCCATCGCCACCTGCAGTTGGGCATATCCGGCTTTCTCCAGCATCGGGAAGAACACACCGTAATCCATGTACGCTTGAATTGCCTGCGTTGTATTGGCCGTTCCGCCTTCTTTGAAGTAAGAGTCGGCGATCGCTAGTTTGGCATCCGCAAGGTATTCGCTGTCCGGATACGTGTTAATCAGCGTCTGCATGTTGAGGCGGCCGACCTCGTGCCTTCCGTGCTTGATGTCTTCCAAGGCACGGTTATAAAGCAGTTTGTCCGGCTCCGCCGTATTCTCCGCGCTCGTGGACTTATTGACCTTTTTCTTCTTATGGAACGGGAGTTGTGCATTGTTCGGGGCTGCACTCATAAGGAACAACGCGCCCGCCGCTAGAACCGTCACCCACTTCGCACAAATCTTCGGAAAATTCATGCGCAACCTTACCTCTCTTGCTGATCTTACGGCTTTCCAGGCGACCCGTGATGGCCGCTCGTTTGCTGCCCCTTTAATCGGGTTGATTATACCCTGAACGGAAGGCCAGTTAGAACCCCTATTTGCCCTTTCGGACAGGCTCCGCCTCCCCGCCTCACTCTGTCTGATGCTGTTCTCACAGCCTGCGGGTTGCTTGGCCCTCTCCCACGAGCGACGCGTTTCGTTACCGCTCCAAATTCCTTTCCCTCATCCAAATTGTCTCTGGAATATTTACAAACTCTTGCTAGTCTATGAATGGTTGGCCAGCGCCTTTCCAGGCTGGGCATGAGCGTTGGCTTGCCTTTTCCCGGGTTTGCTTTGCGAGAGTCCCCGATGAAACGTGCCCTCATCGTTGGTCTGGTTTTGGCCGCAGCGGTTGCTGCGCCTCCTGTCGCGCACCAAATGCGCAAAAATCAGATCGCGCGCATGTCCCTGAAGGTTGGCGACACCGCTCCCGATTTCACCCTCCTCACCAACGACTGGAAAACCGTCAAACTCAGCGAATACCGCGGCAAGAAGAACGTCTTCCTTGCGGTTTACGTGCTCGCTTTCTCCGAAGGCTGTACCGCGCAAATGCGCGCCGTCCAGGCCGGCATCGAGTCCGGCCGCATTCCCACCGCCGACACCGAAGTCTTCGGCGTCAGCATGGACAGCCCCGCCGCCAACGCCGCCTTCGCCGAAAAGAATGATCTCCACTTTCCACTCCTCAGCGACATGAACCACAAGATGCTCACTTCCTACGGCATCCTGAAAACATACAGCGTCGAAAACGAAAACTACCAGTGGGCATTGCGCGCCAACATCGTCATCGATAAGCAAGGCATCATTCGTCTCATCGACGAAGGCGACGACGCCGTCGACCCCAACACCGCCCTCAACCTCTGCACCACCCTCCACAAACCGCCTTCCGCCAACGCTGCCCAGTAGGGGTACGACACATCGTGCCCGCTCTGTGTAGGGGCGCGCTTCAGCGCGTCCCGATGCCGGCTGGAAGCCGGCGCTACGAAATGTGCGCACGGCGTCTTCGCCTCATCGCATTGGTAGAGGCCGACCTTCAGGTCGGCTCTTTTCCGTAGGTGCATGATATATCTAATCAAAACGCGGTCAAGCTCAAGAAGCTCGCCGCCCAGATGAAGCCTCATTCGCCCCAATAGCACCCCCCGAGTTTCGATTGTCCACTTTCGAGGTTCGAGAAGTTGGAAGAGAGTGGCGAGGTAAACTCGCCGCCACAAACCGCGTCAAGCTTGAGCGCAGAGGTGCCGCGCCCCTACAGAAGAAAAGAACGGGCTACGGATTTCGTAGCGCCGCCGAGATGGCAGCGGCTTTGGAGTGTAGAGGCGGCTTTACGCCGCCATCGGGTTGGAGAAGAGTGGCGAGGCCGAAGAGCGTCGGAACGTTTGCACGTCTGAACGTTGGATCGTTGGGAGAGAAGCACAAACCCAAAAGCAGATCCCTCACCCCCGTCCCCACAAATCGGGGCCGGGTTCGGGATGACAGCGAGGGAGATGAGGCCGAAGCAAGCTTCGGCAAAGAGAAAGCGACGTCGAGCCGCCGCACTCCAAAAGCTAGCGGGTGCCGGTGGCGAAGAAGCTTTCTTTGGCGGCGTTGTCGTAGAGGTGCAGAAGCTGCGAGGCGCGCTTCAGCAAGTCGGAGGGCATGTCGCCAGGCTGGTAGTCGACCCAACCGGTTGTGTACGCCAGCGAAATTCTCTTCCCGGCGCATTCCAAGTCCATCGGCCCCATGCGGTTCAACACCTGGGCCACTTCGCCGATGTTGCACTTGGGCAGGATCAACACGAAATCGTCGTGAGAAAGCCGCACCGCATAGTCCGAGCCGCGGCTGACTTCTTTCAGCCGCCGCGCAAATTCTTTCAGCGCCTGGTCGACCGCCGTGTTGCCGTACTGCCGATTCAAATCCGCCAAGTCTTCCAGGTGCACGGTGGCCAGGCTCAGGGCCGAGTGCTTGCGCTTGGCGCGCGCGATTTCTTTTCCAATGTGCAGCAGCGCCGAAGTGCGCGTCAGCAAGCCCGTTGCGGGATCCAGCCCGGAGGGATCATTGAGTTCCTGCACACTTTCCGCGGCCTCCGCATTCGGACGTTCGACCTGCCTGCGCACGCGCCGGAACGACCGCTGCCGGTACAGCATCCAGCCGTTGAACAGCAGCACGAGGCACAAAATTCCCCAGCGCGCTTGCTCCGGCCGTATTTCATAAAAGTGTTCTTTGGAGAGGAAAAACCGCGAAAAAGAGGTGAGCAGCAAGCCCGCCGCCGAGAGCATCGTTACAGTGACAGCGGAAAACCACAGCCACCACTCGCGCCGTCCAAGCCGCTTCAAATCCGTGGGCGCGTGGAGACTCGTCATCCCTTCCAGCGGGGACGAGCTGGCTCCCAGGCTCAGGCGATTTCCCAAATTGGAGACAGTTGTTCTGTCAGGGCGGCCAAACATAACAACAATTTAGGCTGCGGCAGCAAACGGAGGCAATCTGAAAAAGGTACAGGCCCTTGCCGCCCAGGAACCTGCCCCAAGGGACGGCTCGCAAAGAAAGAGAGGGAGCCGGCAAGATGCCGACGCTACGGAATGGCGACGTAAAGTCGCCGCTTACAAGAGGGCACGATATATCGTGCCCCTACAAAGAAGCGCGGTCGGACCGCCTCAGAAGGCGGTCCCTACACAAGAAGGAAGGGCACGGCATGCCGTGCCTTACGAAGAAATGTTTGCGGATGGCTACGCGGTGGGGTGGGGGACGGCGAGCTTGCCCGAGCGCGTCCAATCTTCCGTTTTGGGATACAGCTCCAGCCCGATGATGTGCGAGCCGTCGTTTCGCGTCTTACAATGCGCCACGCGGGCGCGCGATGGATAGCTGCCTCTTATGGGCTGCACCATGAGATCTTGGTTCGTTTCCCAGTAGCTTTTGCTTTGAACCCGCGCCCCATGAAAACTCACGTCGATGGTCGAGGTAATCTCAAATTCGCCTGTCGAGGGGTCAGTGATTTTCACGAACATCTTCAGGGAGATGCGGTTTTCGGTTCGGCGCAGAAGGGGGCCGTTCACAAACGCCGTCCTATGCAGTTCTAGTTTTGGGGAAAGAGGGGGGCTGGTTCTGCAAGGTTGATATTACTTTCGGGGGAAACGGCGTCAATGGTACTAACGTACGGGTTCTCGCTCGTCGGCCAAGATTCATACCAATGGCGTTTTCGACGCCGGAGCGGCAGGAGGAGAGAGTACGACGCGCCTAGCTTTGCGATTGCGGTTGGCAGAGAAACGAGCGGAGCTGTTAAAGTCGTGAGGTTTCTGAGGTTCTAATGATCCGCAAGTACGCTGCAATCGTTTTCCTTTTATGGATGCCCGCAGTCTGTTTCGCCCAACAACGCGAAACACAGGACTCGAGCGAGAGCCCAGCCGATATGCAGGACATGTATCGCCAAGACATGGGGCGAATGAAGATGGAGAGCGGCGCCATGAACATGCAGCCGGAAACTTTCCTCGATGAGGTCGTTCATCACGCCACGGCCGGGACCAGCGCTGAGCCGAATTCCACTCCGGTGCCCATGCTCATGACGGTGAAAGGGAAGTGGAGTTTGATGTTTCACGCCAACGTTTTCGTGATGGACGAGCAGCAAAGCAGCGCGCGCGGCGGCGACAAGTTTTTTTCGACAAACTGGTTCATGGGGATGGCGCAACGCAAAGCGGGACCGGGCACTTTTACAGCAAAATTGATGCTGAGTCTGGAGCCAGGAACCGTTTCCGATCGCCGTTACCCGCTTCTCTTTCAACAGGGAGAGACGGCATTTGGCAGGCCGATCGCAGACGGCCAGCATCCTCACGATTTTTTCATGGAATTAGGCGCGCTGTACGACGTCAAAGTCGGCGAAAAAAACCTGCTGTCGTTTTATTTCGCCCCAGTGGGCGACCCGGCGATTGGGCCGACGGCATATTCCCACCGCGCATCGGCTTCCGAGAATCCAGTGGGGGCGTTGGGTCACCATCAGGAAGATTCCACGCACATCGCGGATGATGTCGTCACCGCGGGGCTGGCGCGCGGGATGTTTCGAGTCGAGGCGAGCGGGTTTCATGGGCGCGAGCCTGATGAACTGCGGTGGGATATTGATTCTGGGAAGATCGACTCGTGGTCCACGCGGTTGACGGTGCAACCAGGAAAGAATTGGAGCGGACAAGTCTCGTATGCGCGAATTGCGAACATCGAGGCACTTTTTCCCAATGAGGATCAAGCGCGTCTGACGGCTTCGATTATGTATAACCGGCGCACGCGCAACGGGAACTGGGCGAGCACTCTCTTGTGGGGGCGCGCGCGGTCGGTTCCCGACAACGCCATCTTTAATAGCTATCTTTTGGAATCGACGCTGCGCTTTCGGACTCGGAATTCGGTATGGACTCGAATTGAAAATGCGGAGCGGTCAAACGAGTTGGTGATTGGCGAAAATGTTCTTCCGCCCCCTTTTCTGGAGAAACCCATTGGGCGCGTGCAGGCATACACGTTCGGGTACGACCGCGATTTCGATTTCGTTCCGCATCTGGCGTCAGCTTTGGGCGTACAATTCACGGCTTATGTGACGCCGTCAATGCTGCAATCCATTTATGGCTCGCATCCGGTGGGATTAGTCGTCTTTGCACGTTTTCGCCCCGTTTCGGGAAGCAGCCGATAGAGGGCTTCAGTTTGTCTGGATGCCGAATGGGGTTCGATCGCTTAGAAGACCGGCTTGGCGCAGCAAGATTAAACTGGCTGCCCGGCAGGCAGACCGGATTTACCCGAGCGCAAATGCAGGGATTTACCTGATTGTGACTCTAGCGGTTAGGAGCAGAGTAGCTGCAACATTTGTGCTTACGGGTAATAACAGGGGTGAGTTCCTCGGGATCCCGCCTGGAAATCCCGGAATTCACCCCTCCCCTCGCTTTTAGCTGTTGTACAACAAGCCCGCCCTCGGAAATCGGCGCTTTTACCATGGAAGGACGGAAAGAAACGCGGAGTCCCCAGAGACTTCGAGTGCTGCTCTCGAATGGGGAGCAGCCATTTGTTGCAGCGTTTGCGTCGACGGAAAACGTGAGCACGAACGGGGCGCGAATCGTAACCAACAGGCCGTGGAAGCTGGGGAGTCGGGTGCTGATCAAGTCTTCGCTGGGCGAGCTCTGGGCTCATACAAAAGTCGTGTATTGTCAGAAAGTTCCGCCGGATACATTTGCGGTAGGATTGCAAGTCCTGGTTCGGACAGGTGCGTGGACGATGCGGGTGTGATGTCGGAGACCAGCGACCAGAGACCAGCTTACAGCTAATGACCCTGAGAGCCATTCTCAGCTCCCAACTTTCTAGTGTCGACAGTAAGCTCCCTCAGTTCGCGACGGTGAGTTCGATGGTGGCCGCAGAGGACAGGCGAGCCCCGGCCATGGGGGACTGGTCGATTACGGCGCCATGGGGCCATTGCGGCGCGGAAATGTAATTCACTTTGCGGCGCACCTGCGCGTTGTCCAGGCGACGCTGCGCGTCGATTTCGTTCAATCCCACCAAGTGGGGCATAACGTAAGCAGCTTCGCGCGGCCCTTGCGAGACCAACACGTCGACGCGAGGCGTGGCGGCCCCGGAGCCGGGTTTGGGATTCTGAATGACAATCGAGTCCACGGGCTCGTTCGGCATATTTATCGCAGAGACTTCGCCGATTTGCAGTCCCTGGCGCAGCAGGGAAATACGCGAGGCGCGCAGGGTATTGCCCTCAAGCAACGGAATTTGCAATTGGCGCTGGCCCAGGCTCAGCACCACATGAGCCTGCTGCGAGACTTTCATGAGCAGGCCAGCCGTGGGAGTTTGGCGCAGAACGACATTGATCGGATGGTCGCTATAGATGCGGTCGGCGACGCGGAGCACCAGGCCTCGGGATTGGAGCATTTTGTTGGCTTCGGAAACATTTTTGCCGACGAGATTCGGCATGGTGACTTCGCGGCCGTGGATGGCGACGCGCATTGCAGTGATGGCGCTAAGAAAGGCAGTCGCTGCCAGGATAAAGACCAGCAGCGTCATGCGGCTAAGCCATTCGAGTCGTTCTCTTAGAGTCATCAGTTTTCAGTTCTCAGTATTCAGTAAGAAGCCAGGGAAAGAAAGGAGAAAGAGATTTTAGGCGCTCTCAGTTTTCAATTCATGGGAGCTAATTGAAGACTGGTACTGACAACTAACGACTGGTAACTGAAGCCTATTTCTTTGCAAGCGGTGGAGCAGGATATTCGGGTAGCTTGTCCTTGCTGGTATCCGCGCGCTTTACCTCAAGTTCGTCGAAGAGCAGTGAGGGGCTGATCACCGTTGTCGGCACTCCGCCGGGACGGTTGCTCACCAGAGGATCGTCACCTGCGGCGATGACCGCGGTGCGCAGTGCGCGTGTGTCCAGTTCGCTAAAGACCGCGCCACGCACCAATTCTTCATGTCCGTCGTTCGCGTAAACGCGATAGAGCAGCCGCGGCGTATTGCCCGGCCCGAGGGTTTCCACGCGATAGCCGTATGGTTTGCCCTGCTCGGTGACCATTTGGATCACTTTCTTTTTCAAATCGGCTGCGGCCTGCGGCTCGGAGCTTTTTAGCAAGAGCACGCCGAGGCTCGGGCCGGCGGGAGAGCCGGCGGAGGCCCGTCCATGGCCATTGGAGACCGGGAAATCGCGGAGCGGTTCGCGTCCGACCAGATAATTCGTGAGCGTGCCATTTTCGATGGCGTTGACGGGCTGCGCCTTCACGCCTTCACTGTCGACGCTGTAGCTGCCGATCAAGCTCTTGCCTTGAAAATCTTTCATCGTCGGGTCATCGAGCAGCGAGAGGAAATTCGGCAAAACGCGCGCCTTGTAGCTAGTGGCAAAGGCGCCGACAGTGCGGTTTGGCTTACCGAGTTGCGGCTTTCGGCCGATTACATTTTGGCCGATTAGGGAAGCGACGACATCATTGGCGGCGTCCGCGGCAAACAAGACCGGCCCGCGATACTCTTCTTCGACAATGGGCGCCTGGCGAAGCGCGACGACGGTATCCAGCATTTTCTTTGCGTCGGTCATCAGCGCTTCGTGCGAAGGCAACTCTTCCATGCGCGAAACCACGTACGCCGGAGTGCGGCTGAGGCGCATTCCATCGGGCGCTTGCGCCGTGCCGTTGATTTGTACGGAGTAGGTCGTCTTGCCGTTGCGCGCGACGGAGCCTTCGGAATTGACGAGGTACTCGTTGATAGCAGAAAAGCGGGCCGACGCCGTGACGGATTGCACGTCGGGATACTGCCGGTACAAGTTGGTGACGTCTTCGAGCGCTTTCTTCCAAGCGGCTTCGTCGATTTTAGCGGCAACGGTAGGTTCAACGGCGATGAGTTGAGGCGACTTGGCAAAATCGTCGACAGGATTCGCATCGGCGGTGAATTGCTTCAACGCCGCCTGTTTTTCCGCTAGTGCCTGGCCGGCAGCCTTGTAGGCGTCGTCGGTGGCAAGCCAGATTTGGTGGCGAAGGGCGATCGGATCATTGTCCAGCGGGAGAATCGTGGATTCGCCTTCGCCACGCCCGTAGAAGCTGTCTTGCTTGTAATCCCCGATGCGGACCACGACGCGAAGCACTCGATAGTGTGCGTGCTGGTTTTCGCGAAGCGCGCCGAAAGCAGCTTCGAACGCATGATCCTCTACGTCGTTCACGCGGTATTCGATGAAATAAGGTGCCTGCACTTGGTCCATTCTGAGTTGCGCCTTCGATCGGTCGAGCTCGATGAGCATCGCCTCCAGCAAGCCGTCCCCTTTTGCGGAAGCGTGAGCCGCGGCCATGGCGGGGTCCAAGGCTAGCTTTGCGTCTTCAGCGATGGTGAAGACAGGGTAGGAGCAGAAAGCGAGAGAGGTAGCGAGGAAAATAACGGCAAAGATTTTAGTGGAACTGCTTGGTGAAATGACGGAGAGCGCGCGCATTTTCACTGCTTCACCTCCGCCTTGGTTTGCGTGTCCTTTGCGGCGTTCTGATCCTCAAATCCCGGCGGTGGCAACAGCGGCGGTCGCTCGTGCTGATGCGCGCGCTTCTGCACTTCCATTTCCGAAAAGAGCATCGAGGGCGCGACGGCGGCAACGGGTACCTGGCCGCTTTCTGCACCGCAGACACCGTTGAAGACGTGCTGCTGGTCGCCGGTGGTGAGAATACGTGTCAGCGCAGCAAGAGGCGTGCCAACGATGTCCACTCCGCGCACCAATTCGTCGGGGCGGCCGTCGGCGTAAACCTTGTAAACCATCACCGGGAGCACCTGAAACGCCTGGGGCAACTGGCGCGTGGTGATGGTAAATCCGCCCTGAATGTCGTCGAAATACAAGCCGTAGGGTTTGCCTTGCTTTTTGGCTTCGTCGATGAGTTTCTGGCGCATTTGCGCTTCGGGGACCTTTTGCGTGGAAGTCACAATGAGATTTCCCTGGCGGCCCGTGGGCATGAGGCCTGGCTGATTGCGGCCGTGGCCATTGGAGACGCTAAAGTTTTTGACAGGCATGCGCGACATAAGGAAGTTCTGGAGCACGCCATCCTTGATAACGTCAACGTGCTGTGCTGGCGAACCTTCGTTGTCGTAATCATAGTGTCCCGCAAGGCGCATACCGCTGATTTCGTTGACCGTGGGATCGTCGACTACGGTGAGGAATTTTGGCAAGACTTCCTGGCCGATTTTCTTGGTGAAGGTTTGTCCTTCTTCTTCGTCGCGCTGGCGGTGGCCTTCCAGCCGATGACCGAGCACTTCATGGAAAAAGACGGCGGCGGCGCGGCCGCTCAACAGCGCGGGGCCGTCGTAAGGTTCAGCGACAGGGGCTTTGCGCAGCGCGCTGAGGTCCACGGCCATTTGTTCGATTTTGGCGGCAAGCTCGGCCTCCTTCGGCAGGCCTGCGGCAGTTGGGGCTTGGAACGTTTCGACGCGGAGAAGGTCCATGCCATCTTCCGCGCGGGTTTGCGCTTCCATGACCAGGCGCGAAGAGGAGCTTGGCGAAACGATCGTCGCGCCTTCGTTGGAGACCATGCGCGAATTCGAGTTTTGCAGCTGGAGAACTACGCTGGCGAAATAGACTTCCGGATATTTTCGGAAGGCGGCGGAAAGGCGCTTGATTTCACTTTCCCAGGCGGCGCGATCGAACGGCGCTGCTGGCGATTCGCCGACATGCGTTTGCGGTTTTTCTTTGGAGAAGTCCGGAGACTTGTCTTCTTCTTCCGCGCGGACGGCGGTATTTGTGCGCACGTTAAGCAGGGCAGGAACAGCGCGCTTGTATTCGCGGTCGGTAAGTTCCCACAAAACGCGCGCGATGGCGTCTTGGTCGTTGCCTAGGGGAAGGCTTCCGGATGTAACGCCGCTCCCGCGGCTCTGTCCGTGGGTGTTGTCGAGGTCCTGCGTGCCGACGCGCATGGTGACATCAGCTACCCGCCTATGAGCAGAAGTATTTCCCACCAGGCTTCCATAAGCGCCGGCGACAATGACGTATTCCTGGTCGTAAACCGTATAACTGAGGTAGTAGGGGGGCTGCTCGGCCTTGCCAAGTTCGCCGGCAGCGCGGGAAAGCTCGGCCTGCATGGCTTTTAGAACCGGGTCGTTGCCTGAAACAGGAATTGACGCAGAGGCGGACTTTTCACCGGCGATAGAGCCAACTGGGACAAAGGCAAGCTGGACAACGAGAAAACAGCAAGCGGCGGTGCGCAGAAGAGTGAGTTCGCGGGAAAGAGCAGGTCCGCGACGCTTTGAGGGTTCAAAGATGTGCATGAAAAACAAACTCCCAAAAACGACTGTCAATTAAAAGGTGCCTTGAGAGGCAGAAAAGTTGCCCGGTTGGGAAAAGCTGCAAACGAGCATCCCCTATTGTAAGGCATCTTGAGGCATAAATCGGAAGCAGGGAAGCGGCGATGGTTCCACTAACGGAGAACGGCCAGTCAGGTAACTCATAGGTTCCGCGAAAGTGGAATCGCCACCGCCTTTCGGTAATCTGAATTGGGTACAGGTGCCAAAAGGGATGAGCGCAGTTTCCACGCAGCAACGCCTTCAGAGTTCCTATCGGTGCCACTAGCGATGGCCTTGCTCTCCGTTTCAAAAGAGAAATTAGACCTAACCTGTCAGGAACGAAAACCAGGGGGAAGATCCACCCAAACGGAACCTGTCCTGTATCGATTGGCAGCGGTGGGAATCTTTGTCGCCGCGCTTTTTTTGCGCATTAACGCGCTGGGCGCTAAAAGCATTTGGGTCGATGAGGCGTCAAGCATCGGAATTGCCCGTCTCGGTTGGCGTGATTTTTTCCTAATCCTGTGGAATCGCGAAGCCAACATGGCTGCTTATCTGTTGCTCCTGCGATTTTGGCTATTTTTTGGAGACAAGGAAGCGTTTGTCCGGGGACTGTCCGTTTTGTTTTCTGTGGCCACGCTGCCGATCGTCTATTTGCTCGGAAAGCGGCTGTTTGGCCGCGCCTCTGGACTACTGGGGGCATGGTTGCTCGCGATGAATGCATTCCACATTCGCTATGCCCAAGAGACGCGCAGCTACGCCATGGTTGTGTTTCTCGTTTTTTTGGCGACGCTGCTGCTGGTGCGAAATTTGCAAGAGTCGGGAGACGCACACTGGGCGGCATACGCGGGAATCTGCGTTCTTGCGGTGTACACGCACTTGTTCGCCGGCTTTTTTGTGCTGAGCCACGTGGCCGCTTTGAGTTTCTTGCGCAAGGCAAAAGTAGATTGGCCTGCCATTCGTCGCGGTTTCCTATGGTTCGCCCTTGGTGTGCTCCCGCTGGGAGTGTATTCCCTGTCGCGAGGCACGGAGTCCGTCAGTTGGCTTCCGAAGATGAGCTTAGCGACGGTACTCAGCTTTCTCGTGTCCATCAGCGGAAACAGCGGCTTGAGCCTTCTGGCGCTTCAGGGAATTGCCCTTGCGGTGTTGGCATATGGCGGGTGGAGCATTTGGCACAGAAAAGGATTCGTCGAGGAAGACTGGGGCTACGTGCTGATTCCAGTGATGTTCTTCTTGCCGCTGGCGCTGACGTGCGGCATTTCGCTGTTCAAGCCGTTCTTCTTGGGGCGTTACCTGAATCCTTGCGTGCCTGCGTGGTGTTTATTAGTCGGAGCCGGGCTAGCGCGAATTCGGCCAGTGTTGTTAGCAGTATTGATCGGAGCGATTCTCGCGGTGTTTTCTGTGGCCGGCGCCGTTTCTTATTATCGAAATGATTTGGACGTAACGCGGGGCGATTGGAGATCGGCGAGCGCGTTCATAATTGACCACGGGCGGCCGGCCGATGACGTTTTTTATCTCAACTTTTTTGGAATGCCGCTGGAATATTATCGTTCTTTGAGAACTCCGCCCGCCACGTGGCCGCAATCTGTTACATCACGGGATGGGAGGTTACATTACAACGATTTTCTTCGCCTCCCTATCGCAGATAGGCTGCGGGACGCGCGGCCAGCAGGCAACCGGGTTTGGCTGCTCCTGGAGGTAGCCCACGAACCGGACACCGATCCGGCGAACCAATTGCTCCGCGCCTATTTCGGGAAAGGGCGGCGTTTGGCGGAAGAGCGGAAGTTTGATTTCATCTCAGTGGAGTTGTACGAACGGGATGCCCCGCCCTAAAATGACCATGTTATCGTCTCTCCAAAGTACTTCCCACGATTTGGTAAGGCGAAACTTTCATCACTTTTGGCATGGCAAAAATCACGTGTCGCCAAAGCGTTCACCGGGGTTCAGGCGGGCGCCGCGGACAAATTCGGCAGCGCTGACTTGCTTGCGGCCCTCGAGTTTGACGGATTGAAGGCGCAAAAGCGTTGCGTCGTCGGTTGGGAAAGTTGAGCCCGCGGGCCGGTTAAGATCCTTCGCTCCGTAAACCCGTCCGGAGCGCAAAAGCCGCGCTTCGCTCAAAACGACGGTCGTCGAGCGGCGTCCACAGGCAACAAAGAGAATATTGCCTAGCGCAAAAAGAGTGCCTGGCGCCAGGTTTGGCGGAGGGGGCGATTGACCGGGAAGCGCCGCCGGGGGTGCGGGCTCGCCCAAGACATGGCAGGTTTGGCCGCGAAAGGTGGTGTACGCGCCGGGCCAGGGAGCGAAGCCACGCATGCGGTTGTAGATTTCCTGCGCAGAGCGGTTCCAGTCGATGCGCCCATCTTCTTTTTTCAGAATGGGAGCGAGCGTAGCTTCGGCGTGGTTCTGCGGCCGTGGGCCAATGGTTCCAGCGGCGATGCCGCGCAGAGTCTCTTCCATGAGTGGAGCGCCGGCTTCGGACATACGCGCGGCCAATTCCGGAGCTGCTTCGGCCGGGCCAATATCCATTTCGCGCTGAAGGAGAATGTCGCCGGTGTCCATGCCCGCGTTGATCCGCATAGTGGTCAGGCCCGTGCGCGTTTCGCCATTTACAATCGCCCAGTTGATGGGCGCAGCGCCGCGATACTTGGGAAGCAAAGAAGCGTGAAGATTGATCCACCCATACTTAGGAATCGGAAGAAGGCGCGCGGGGATGATTTGGCCATACGCGATGATGACGATGAAGTCAGGAGCGAGCTTCTCCAGGTGTTGGTGGACTTCCGGCGCGCGAATTTTTTCCGGCTGATGAACAGGAAGATGCGCGGCGAGCGCAACTTCCTTCACCGGCGAAACGGAGACTTGCTGGCCACGGCCGCGTGGGCGATCAGGTTGCGTGACGACGCCAAGCACCTCGAAGTTAGGCAGCGCAAGAAGGTGTTTCAGCGTGGGGACAGCGAATTGAGGCGTGCCACAAAAGAGGAGGCGCATCGTCAGCCCTTCCAAGTATGAGAGCTGGATTTACAGAATCGGGAGAAAATTGCAGGCTCGCGTAGAAAGGGCGCAGCATGCTGCGCCCCTAAAAGATGAGGTTTCTCGTTGAAGTTACCACTCTCCCTGTTTCTTGAGCTTTTTGATTTTGCGCTTGATGAGGTCGCGCTTGAGCATCCCGAGATGCTGCAAGAAGAGGATGCCGTTGAGATGATCGATTTCGTGACAAAACGCGCGCGCCAAAAGATTTTCGCCGCGAATCTCGAAAAACTCGCCTTTGCCGTTTTGCGCTCTGACGGTCACGAATTGGGGACGCACCACGTAACCGCGGAATCCTGGGACTGAGAGGCAGCCTTCTTCTTCGCGAACTTCGCCTTCTGCATGCGTAATTTCAGGGTTAGCTAAAACAATTCTCGCCTCAGGGTTTTTTCCGCCGGTGACGTCCACGACCGCGAAGCGCATGCTCTTCCCGATTTGCGGAGCGGCCAAGCCAACGCCTTGGGCGGCGTACATTGACGCGAACATGTCTTCCGCAAGCTCTTCGAGTTCCGCGCCGAAGTCTGTAACTGCCGCGCCGGGCCGTTCCAGAACCGGATCGCCGTATTTGACGATGGGATAGATTTTGCGCGGCGGCGCCGACACTTGCGGCGTCTCGGCAGTAGCCGCAGGCGATTTAGAACTCGTCGATTTGTCGGACATAGTTGTCGAAGTTCCGCCGCATCTCGGGGAGCGAATCTCCTCCAAATTTTTGCAGAAAAGCATCCGCTAGCACAAGTGCCACCATTGCTTCCGCAGCGACCGACCCGGCAGGCACAACGCACCAGTCTGAGCGCTCATACGCGGCCTGCACCGGCTCTTTGGTGACCATGTTGGTGGTATGCAGTGGTTTGCGCAGCGTCGAGATGGGCTTCAAGTAGCCGCGAACAACTATATCTTCGCCATTGGTGATGCCGCCTTCGACGCCGCCGGCGCGGTTGGTGAAGCGGCGAAAGCGGTGGGCAGCTTTGTCGTAAGAAATCTCGTCCTGCACGTCGCTCCCGTGAGCAGCGGCAATGGACACTCCTTCGCCAATTTCGACAGCCTTGACGGCTTGGACGCTCATCACCGCCTGCGCCAGCCGTCCATCGAGTTTTTCGTCCCACTGGGCGTGGCTGCCGAGTCCAGCAGGAACATTGTGGGCCACAACCTCGAAAATGCCGCCTGCCGTGTCGCCGGCTTTGAGGACCGCATCGACTTCGGCTTTCATTTTCTCCTGAGTGGCCGGGTCGATGCAGCGCAAAGAAGAATCCAGGTCCGCGCTCGTTGCGCGAATTTTCTTCCATGTGGTGGAGCGCTCCGAGTGGACGTGGCCGACTCGAAGAGTGTGGCTGGCAATTTCCGTGCCGAATTCTTTTAGCAGGATTTTGGCGAAAGCGCCAGCGGCGACACGGGCGGCGGTTTCGCGGGCGGAGGCGCGCTCGAGGATGTAACGCGCGTCGTGATAGTTGAACTTCAGCGCACCGGCGAGATCGGCATGACCGGGGCGCGGCGCAACGAGCTTGCGCGCGCCGGGATCATCTTCTGCGGGCTCCACTGGAAGAATCTTTTCCCAGTTGGCCCAATCGCGATTCTCGATGCGCAGGGCGATGGGAGCGCCAATGGTCTTGCCGTGCCGGACCCCGGCAAAAATCTCCGCACGGTCTTTTTCGATTTTCTGGCGGCCACCGCGGCCATAGCCCAGTTGGCGGCGGTGCAGCTCGTTATTGATGAACTTCAGATCGATGGGAAGTTGCGCGGGGAGGCCCGAAATGAACGCAAGCAGAGCTTGTCCGTGAGATTCACCGGCGGTGTAGAACTTCAGCATCCGCGCCTCTATCCTCGCGTGTTATGGCAATGCGATCGGGAGGAAGAGACAGTGTAACGACAGCGGCCCCTAGCGTCCAGCAAGGCTCTTCATGCGCAACCGGATGCTACCTGAATCCAATTTTCGAAGCGCGAGTGGGGTTGCGCTGGAGGCTAGGAGTCAGCGCAGGGTTTCTTTGCCGCCGACGTAGATGGGCATGAGGATTTCCACGGCAATGCCGCGACGTCCTTCGCCCAACTCCTCGATGCGTACTACCTTGCCAAGGGACTCCAAATTGATGGAGTCGGGAGTATCGGAGTAGGGGACGGTAATGAACACGCGCATGCCCTCGCGGTACGAAGCGTTCTTGGAGATGAAGTAGGCGCTGTTGCGCGAGGTGTTTTTAGTAAGCAGAACCTCATCGAAGTCGCCCGCATGCGCGTCGGAAGGCCGAACGCGAACGTTTTGCGGAAGCCTTAACCGCGCCCTGCGCCGGCGCTCAATTTTGGACGGCTGCCCCATGGTTCCCCGTAACTCCATCTTAGTGGACCAGAGCAATGGCCACGCCACCGTTCTGCAGCGACGTGCTCATTTGCCAAATGACCTGAAAGTGACCACGCGCTGCGATTGTCTACCGAAGCCACAAAGGCATGATACGGCGTAAGTGCTGCTGATTGAATGGAATGGATGTTCTGCGCAAATCGCTTACTTGACGCGCCATTGCAGCACGGTTACGCTTCGAGTGTTGGTCTATGGTGAGAAGTTTGCTGCAAAAGTCGGGTGCGAACGGAGATTTGTGGCCGACACTCCTCTCCAGGTGACAGGCAGCCGGGCGAAGCAGGAAACCCCATCCGTCGCGGAAGTGCTGACGGATGCGGCGAAGCGCTCCGTAGCCGCCGTTCAGGGCTATTCGGAACTTTCCTTTCGAGCCGTTACTAATCTCGCCACGAGCCCCCATTATTTCCAAGACACGCTCGACCAGATGGATGACATCGGCGTAGGTTCCCTGCCAATCATCCTGCTTTCAGGATTCTTCATCGGCGGCGTCATGGTGCTGCAAACCGGGGCACAGTTTGTGCGGTTTGGCCAGACGTCATTAACGGGCGACGTGGTTTCACTAGCTCTGGTCCGAGAATTGGGCCCGGCGATCACAGGACTCCTCACGGCAGGGCGCTGCTCTTCGGGAATGGCGTCCGAGCTGGGCTCCATGCAGGTGACTGAGCAGGTGGACGCGATGCGAGCCATGGGGATGGACCCCAGCCGCAAACTGGTGACACCCCGCTTGCTCGCGACGCTGGTGATGGTGCCGCTGCTGACCGCCCTGATGGTGTTCGTTGGGCTTTTGGGCGGGTGCGTTGCCTCGGTCTTCTCCTTGCAACTCGGCGCGGTCGTGTTTTGGCGGCGAGCCGTCGACATCCTGGAATTCTCGGACTTGATGCAAGGCCTCATGAAGGCCCTGGCATTCGCATTTATCGTCGCGACTGTCGGGTGCTACAAGGGTTTGACGGTGCGCGGCGGCACGCAGGGCGTCGGCCGTGCCACCACGCAGTCCGTGGTGGTTTCGTCAGTGATGATCATCATTGCCGACCTTTTCCTGACAAAACTTTCCTTGTATCTTGCCAACAAAGTCTTCTAGCGCTGCGGATAACCTGCCTATTGGAAAGTGCGGCCCGCGAGACGCAGTCTTTTCAGAATGGCGCGGGAATTGCCGCTATAATTGCGTGTATGGCCGGTTACGGCTCCATCTCCCAGGCGGGATACCCTTCCGCAATTCAATTCGAAGATGTGCGCATTGGTTTCGAGGAAGGGGACATCCTCCGCGGAGTGTCGTTTTGCGTACAGGAACGCGAGACGCTGGTCCTGCTAGGGGAAACCGGAACAGGGAAGACCCTTACGTTAAAGCTGTCTGCTGGGCTGTTACGGCCGGACAGTGGCAGTGTAGAGGTGCTGGGGAAAAAAATATCGGATATGCCAGAGAAAGAACTGCTCGAGTTCCGCCGGCAGATCGGGTTTGTGTTTCAAGAAGGCGCGTTGTTCGATTCGTTGCCGGTTTCGGAAAATGTGGCGTACCGGTTGCGCGAAGACGGCGTTCCCATTGAAGAGATCGAGCCGCGCGTGAGGGAAGTGCTGCGCTTCGTGGAACTGGAGCACACTATAGATCAACTCCCCTCGGAGCTTTCCGGAGGAATGCGGCGACGCGTTTCCATAGCGCGAGCGCTGATCAATCGCCCCCCGATTGTTTTGTACGATTCGCCGACCGCCGGACTGGATCCCATCACGTCGCAAACCATCATCACGCTGATTCTGCGTTTGCGGGACGTGTATGGAGTGACGGCGCTGCTGGCCACGCACCGCCTGCAGGACGGTTTTGCGCTGGCCAATTTTCATTTTGATCCCGATTCCAAGCGCGTGGTGCCCAACTCGCAAAACGGAACAGCCGCTGCGGCGGCGAAAGCGCCGCGTACGCGATTTCTTGTGTATCGCGAGGGGGAAGTCTATTTCGAAGGGGAGCCTGAAGAGATTGCGAATTCGGAAGATTCTTATCTGAAGCGTTTTCTGGTGTGAATTTGCGGTAGGCTTTTTCTTGTAGGGGGAGGGAAGAAGAAATGGCGCAACGAAAGCAACTGACGTGGACGGAATTGCGCGTCGGACTGTTCGTGCTGGTTGGCCTGTCCGTGCTGGGCGCTGGAATCTTTTATGTGACCGGCGCGGGACCACTCGCTCCGAAGTACCGGCTCAAGACCTATTTGCCAGAGGTGTCTGGAATGGCGAACGGGGCGCCGGTGCGCGTGGATGGCGTGGAAGTGGGGAACGTGGAGTCCATCCGGCTATTGCCACGAACGGCAGGAAAACCGCTGGAAAAGAACAAGAGCATTGAAGTGGTGATGCGCGTGGACCGCCGGTATCAGGGTGACATTCTGACCGATTCCGTCGCCAGCCTCGTGACCGAGGGGCTCTTGGGAAACCGCTACGTGAACATCACACGCGGACTTACCGGGACGCCGATTGCCGACAAGGGTGTAATTCCGGGAGCGGAAGAAAAGGCCATGAAGGAAGTCGTGGAGCGCAGCGCCGAAGTGCTGGGCAATCTTTCGGCCTTGTCCACCGAAGTGCGTGAGCTCATCTCTGGTGTGCAGCAGGGCCGCGGTTCGCTGGGCAAATTGCTGACCGACGACCAAGCCTACTATCACCTGAACAATATCCTCGCCAAGAGTGACACTATGATTACCAACATCAAAGACGGCCAGGGTACGCTCGGGAAAATTGTCGCCTCCGACGAGATGTATGGGAAGGTGGACAAGGGACTGGACAGCGTCAACATCATCCTGGCGGACATGCGCTCCGGCAAAGGAACGCTTGGCAAGTTGATGTATGACCCGACGCTCTACGATGAAACCAAAGAAGCTATGACGCATAGCAACGCCCTGTTGCGAGATGCCCGCGCCGGAAAGGGCTCGCTGGGCAAGTTCGTGACGGATGACGAGCTGTACAACAAATTGCGCGACACTAGCTCGAATTTTGCGGCTGCGTCCGCGAAGTTGAACGACAACAAGACGACCGCTGGAAAGCTGTTCACCGACCCGAAGTTATACGACAACTTGGCAGGCTTGACCGGAGACATGCGGCTGCTGATTGGTGATTTCCGGCAAAACCCAAAGAAATTCCTGCACATCAAGATCACCTTGTTCTGAGGCGCTTCGCTCTTTGCCGTTCGCGCCGCGTTATGCTGTAATGCGGCTGTAACAATCGGCCATTAGTGTTGCAACACGAATCGCTCACCTTAGAGGCTCATGGAAATACAGGACGTAACACAAAAACCGCCGCGGGTTGAGCCGGCGAAATCTACTCTTCCACAACCTGGCCGGCCAGTTCCCAGCCGCGCGTATCCGGGGGCATTGATTGTCGTGGAGGGCACCGACGGGTCGGGCAAAAGCACGCAGTTGTATTTGCTCAAGCGCTGGCTCGAAATCGGCGGATACCGGCTGCATTTTACGGAATGGAATTCGTCGCCGCTGGTGAAATCGGCGACGCGCCGCGGAAAGCAGCGGCGCCTGCTTACCCCGACGACGTTTTCTCTGCTGCACGCGGCTGATTTTGCGGACCGTTGCGAGCGCCAAATCATGCCGTTGCTTCAGGGCGACTATCTGGTTCTTGCCGACCGCTACATTTACACCGCATTTGCGCGCGACACGGCCCGGGGTTGTTCGCCCCGCTGGCTCCGAAATCTCTACCGTTTCGCGCCCATTCCGGACATTACGTTTTATTTCCGTGCGCCACTAGACGTGGCCGTGAACCGCATTCTCAGCGGACGCCCCAAGTTGAAATATTATGAAGCCGGCATGGACCTCGGAATGTCCTACGACCGCGCGGAGAGTTTTCGCTTGTTCCAGGCACGCATTCTCGAGGAGTACGACAAAATGGTCGAATCCGATAATTTCGTGGTTCTCGACGGAACGCTTCCCGTGAACAAGTTGCAGAGACAGATGCGGGATATTGTTGGCTCGAAAATCGATCTCAAGCGTTTTGCCCCGCACGTGATGCAGGCAGAGTGATCATGCCGGATCAGGAAAAGGAAAAATCCGTCGCTCCCATTAGCACTGCAGAAACGCCCGCAAGCACGCCCCCGCCAAAGGCGCCATCGGCAACTGAAGAATCCGGCCCGCAATATTTCTTTGGCGAGCCGCTGGTGGGATTCGATCCCAGCGAAATCACCGGAAGCCTGATCGTGATTGAGGGGATGGACGGTTCGGGACGATCGACGCAGATTGCGTTGTTGCAGGAGTGGCTGGAGTCGGAAGGTTTCGCGGTGCAGACGAGCGGCCTGCGGCGCTCGAATCTGGTGGGCCGCGACATCGACGAACTGCTCGCCAAGAACGCCGTTACGAGGCTCACCTTGGCGCTGATGTACGCCACCGATTTTTTCGACCAGGTCGAGCATCGCATCCTTCCCGCGCTGCGTTCCGGCACCGTGGTGCTCGCGGACCGGTACATTTTCACATTGATCGCGCGTGGCGTGGTGCGCGGCATCAACCGCGATTACATCGGCGGGCTTTACGCCATGGCACTGCGCCCACACCTGACATTCTGGCTCAACGTCCGGCCGGAAACTGCATTCGGCCGCGAATTCCGTAAAGCGCAAGCAATCAGCTACTGGGAAGCGGGACGCGACATGTCGCTGTCCCACGACCTTTACTGGTCCTTCATTCGCTATCAGACGATGATCAAGCGCGAATTCGAAGTCATGGCCAAAAGGCATAATTTCCTCGAGCTGGATGGCGAAGCCAGCGTTTCCAATGTGAATAAGCAGCTCCGCCAGCGCATTGCCGAGCAACTCGGAATTCGCTCGACGAAATACACTCCTTCCTCAGCCTTGTCTCATCTCTGGCGGTAAGCTCGCCGATGCCCGAACCGGTCCACATTGCGGCCATCGATGCCGGCTCGAATGCTGTGCGCTTGTCGGTGGCGCGCGCGTATTCGGCTCTCGACATCGAGCCTTTGCAAACAGAGCGCTTCCCGCTGCGGCTCGGCGAAGGTGTTTTTGTACGGCCGCGCTTTACCGAAGACGTTTTCAAGAAAGCCGCGAAAGCCTTCCGCCATCTGCGTGAAGTTATGGACGACTTCGGAGTGACGCAGTACCGCGCGGTGGCCACCAGCGCAACGCGAGAGGCCCACAATCGAGATGCCTTTGTTCGTGCCATAAAAAGAAAATCGGGAATTTCTTTGGAAGTCATCAGTTCGGCGGAGGAATCGCGCCTCGGCAGGGAAGCTGTGCTTGCGGCCCTCGGGCCGGAGGCCGCCCCGCGTTGTATCGTGGATTTGGGGGGTGGAAGCCTGGAAGTCAGTCTTCTCCGAGATCACAACGCGGAACAAAGCGTTCAGTTGCCAGTAGGCACCGTTCGCCTGATGACCACGTTGAATTTGGCGGGAGTCATTCGTCCGACGCACGAGGAGCAGGTTCGCAAATACGTGCGTGCGCTCCTGGAGTCGAAGTTCGTCCCGCGGCCCAACCTGGGAGATGGTGTAGCCGTTGCTCTAGGCGGGAATGTCGAAACGTTGGCAGACATCGCCCCGGGGCCGCGTCAACACGGCGTGCAAACGCTGGAACTATCGTTGTTGCGGGAGCGCTTGTCCGGAATTCTCGAGCGCAATGTGCGCGAACGAATGAAGACGTACGGGGTGCGCCGGGACCGGGCCGATGTTATGGGTATCGCCGCGATCACGCTACTCACGCTCGGCCGCTATTTAAATGTGCGCTCTTTTGCCGTTCCCGGGGTTGGCGTGCGCGAAGGCCTTTTGCAGGAAATTGCGCGTGACGCATTCTCACGCAAGGAACCGCACCGCTACAACGCTGCCGCGCGCGAACTGTTGGTTGGTACGCGCAGTTTTGCCCGGCGCCTGGAGTACGATCAACAGCACGCCGAGCATGTCCGCGAGCTGAGCCGCCAGCTCTTCGACCAACTGCAGCCGCTGCATCATTTGCCGCCCCAAACGCGCGTGCTCCTCGAAGCAGGGGCCTTGTTGCACGATACGGGGCACATGATCAGTCACCGTGGCCATCATAAGCATGGCGAATATTTGGCCATGAATGGCGACATCCCCGGGCTGGAGGGACGCGAGCGGGCTATCGTTGCCGGTGTCGTTCGCTACCACAATCGCAAGTCGGAGCCTGCGGGGCATCACCCTGCCTACTCTTCTTTGGACGACCCAGACAAGCCGCTCATGCGCAGGCTGGCGGCGATTTTGCGAATTGCCGAGGCGCTGGACCACTCCCACCGTCAACGCATCGTGAAGCTTCATGCTTCATTTCAGCATGGCGCGGTAGGGATAGAAGTACATGCGCATGGCGACGCCGCCGAAGATTTACGCGATGCGGGCCGCAGCGCGGAGATGTTCGAAAAGGAATACCATGTGAAACTCTATTTCCGGCAATCTCCCGGCATAATGAATCGAATCCGGCAGATGCTTCGCCCCACGTCGTCACTCAGAGACTCGTGAAATACTTTCTGAGATGAAGAGAGGAACAGATGCAGCTCTACATCGTTCGCCATGGCATTGCCGTTGAGCGCGAGGATCCCAAGTGTCCTCCCGACCCGGAGCGTTATTTGACCGAGGAAGGCGTCGAGAAAACCAAAGCAGTGGCCAAGGGCGTGGCCGCGCTGGGCGCGACAGGAGACCTCTTTCTCACCAGCCCTTATGTTCGCGCGGTTCAGACGGCAGAGATTTTCGCCAGTGCGCTCGAATACGCGAGGCAGAGAATCCGACGGACCGACATGCTCCTGCCCGGGACCGAACCATCCTTGCTGCTACGGGAACTGGCGAAAGAAAAGCACGCCTCAGCGGTTTTTCTATTTGGCCACGCGCCGCAGCTGGACGACGTCGTTGCTACTGCGCTTGGCTCCAAAAAGCACGTAACCTCGCTAAAAAAGGCAGGAGTGGCTTTAGTTGAACTGAAGCGCTTCGCTCCGCCGATTGGCGTCCTCGTGTGGTTAGCCGTTCCGAAGCTCCTGCGCCGGGCAGGAAAGTAAGCTCAATCTTACTTCCGCGAAGTTGCCCTTCCAGGTTGATGGCTCAGGAAGCTATGACTTTTTGGGAGTTAGCCACGAGCTAAAACAACCGCTTACGTGTGGCCCCCATCTGATTGTTTGTGGGAGAGGGGAGGGCGTATATTGCCAGTCAGTTCGCGAAAGGTGCTTGTACCCACTTTCTTCCCTGCTGCGCCTCTCGCTCGCTTCGAGTTCCTCTCACTCTAAGTCAATGAGTGAGGCGGTTCTTCGACGCCCGGCCATGTCTTGGGAATAGGGTTGCATTATGACCGCACATGCCAAGCCGTGGAAAGTTCTGCTTGTCCACCCAAGCTGCTTGATGTATTCCGAGGTGTACCTGCGCCTCGAGCCGTTGGGCCTCGAACTGGTAGCCGCGGCTTGCCGCAAAGCTGGATTTGACGTACGCCTGCTCGATCTCCAGACCACGACTCACACGGACTATTTTCGGGCGCTGAAGTCCTGGCGCCCCGACGCCGTGGGCTTCTCCCTCAACTACCTGGCAAACATTCCGGAAGTGCTGGATCTCGCCAAGGCTAGCAGGCTCTTGTGGCCGAATACTTTCCTCTTCGCCGGCGGCCACAGTGCTTCTTTTACGGCTCGGGAAATCCTCGAGCACTCCAACGGTGCAATGGATTGCGTCGTCAAGGGCGAAGGGGAGGGAATCGCACCTCGTCTACTGGCTTGCGCAAGAGACGGCCGCATGAGCATCGCTAAGCTTCCCGGCATCGTCTCTCAGCGAGGAATAGGCCCTGCTCCGGAAATGATTCAGGACCTCAATGAAATCGGTCCCGCACGCGACCTGCTTCCAAAACGCCGCAAATACTTCATCGGCGTTCTCGACCCTGCCGCTTCTGTCGAATTTACGCGTGGGTGCCCCTGGGATTGCGTTTTCTGCAGCGCCTGGACTTTCTACGGCCGCAGCTATCGCCTCCGCAGTCCCGAAGCCGTCGTCGAAGATCTTGCGCGCGTTCAAGAGCCCGGTGTTTTCATTGTCGATGATGTGGCTTTCATCCAGGCCGCTCACGGCTTCGCCATCGGAGAGCAAATCGAGAAGCGCGGGATTCGCAAGCGGTATTATCTGGAAACCCGCGGCGACGTTTTGCTCCGCAACAAGGAAGTGTTCCGCTACTGGCGCCGACTCGGTTTGCAGTACATGTTCTTAGGCATCGAGGCCATTGACGAAGAGGGTCTCAAACTTCACCGCAAACGCATCTCCCTCGGGCAAAACTATGAAGCTTTGGCCTTCGCTCGCGAGCTCGACATTCCCGTCGCCATTAACATCATCGCTGATCCCTCTTGGGATGAACGGCGCTTCCAGGTCATCCGCGAATGGGCGGCTTCCGTTCCCGAGATCGTTCATCTCACTGTGAACACTCCTTATCCTGGAACCGAAACCTGGCACACGGAGTCACGCAACTTCACCACTCGCGATTACCGCCTTTTCGACGTGCAGCACGCCGTTCTCCCCACGAAGCTTAAGCTTGAGGAGTTTTATCGCCAGCTTGTCGACACTCAGCGCGTGCTAAGCACCAAGCACCTCGGCTGGGCCGCTCTTCGCGAAGCGTTCAAGCGCGCGGCTCAGCTCGCTATGAAGGGCCAAACCAATTTCATTCGCATGCTTTGGAAATTCAACAGCGTCTACAACGTTGCTCGCCAGATGTCTGACCACGCTCGTCCTGTCCAATATGCGATGAAGCTTCCCGAGCATCACGCAGAAACGCGCGTCGATCCAGATACTCTCTTCATTCATCCGCGCGAATTGCTGAAGCCGCTGCATACCTCCGCCGCGTCGACTCGGTGAGTAGTACCGCAGGCCACAGTAGGACAGGCATTCCTGCCTGTCCGCGGTAATGTGCGCTAGCTTGCTTGCATCCGACGAATCTAGTTTGAGGAAACGGTGAGTTCGACGTCGGGAGTTTGGCGCGGCGCAAAGGTGACTACTTTTTCTGGTTTCGGCGCAGGCTTCAAGATTAGCGGAATCCCCAGGTACTCATCAAGCAGATGCTTGCCCGCCGCGATGCGAGAAGCGGTTTCCATGTCATCGGCCAGTCCTCGGACACGCAGAATAATCGCTTCGGCAGATTGCTCCGCGCGAATGCCCGCCCCGCTTTCCACGCCGCCTTTGCGGAGCGCGCGAGCCAGCCGCAAAACGCCAGCTAAGGCGCGAACCTGTCCCTTCTCCTGAGCGGATAACTTCGAGAAAGGGCCGCTCTTGTCCGATGGCTCGGCTCCGCGATGATACCGAACCACCATGGCAAGAAGCTCCCATTCTTCATTGTTCCATCCGGGAGGGAGCGCCAGGCCAAGCAGGTATTTCCTTCCAGCTTTTTGTGGAGACTTGTCTGGATTCGCGCCTCCCACGCCCTGCACCCGCGCAGCAGCCTGCATCAGCCGCCGCATATTTTCGTCGCGAAACGCCGGAGCAGCATTCACGCGCTTCAGCGCTTGATAAATCGCGACCGCAATGCGCGAAATTTGCGAAGTCCGGCTCGCATGCGGGTCCATGGCCCGGGCAGTAGCGCGCAAGCGCGCGCTGGCCGCGGCTTCGATGCGGCCGTTCGTCGGAAGCCCAGCGCGCCAAGTGTTCCAAAGGCTTGTCTTACCCAGCGTAAGCTGCCGGTAAGTTCGGATACATTGATGGCGTTCGCGTCCGATGAGTTCGGACCACAGCTTCAGGGAATCTTCCGTCTCGATGCTGTCCGATTTGTTCACCATCTCCGAGAGCACATCGAGGTCGTGAACTTCGCCGAGCAAATCCTGCATGCGCTTCAGGTTTTCGCTCCACAAGGCGTACTGTTCGGGAAGCAGACTCTCCACAGTGTAGCGAAAGCGCTTCAAGCCGATGCGCAGAGCATGCCACGGCTTGGGCCTCTCCGTTCGCAATGCTTTAGCGTGCAATTGCCTGGCGTCTTCGAATCGTTCCAGCGCCAGACATTCGGCCGCAAGGCTGCTTGCGGGAACCAGCCGGCTGCGCTGCCGTAGCGTGCGTGCCAGCCTCTTCCAGGATTTCTGATCGAATTTGCTGGCTGCGCGAAGCGCTGCATCGCGCAAGGCGGGCTCGCTCGATTCGAACGAAGCCTGCAAGTGTGACCGAACAGGATCCGTCTCCGGTCCAAGCTTCTTGACCCATTCATCCAGCACTTGCGTATCGCGAAGCGCTCCCAGCGACCGAAAAAGTTTGCGCGCGGCTCTGCGCATCGCCGGCCAGGCGAGATCCGGATCCACCTCCTCCATGACAGCGGCGACCGAGCGACATCGCCGGATAGCCACACGAAGATCGTGCACCGCGTCCACGTCGGGAGATGTGCGGACGTTCTCCAACTCATTCAGGACTTCGCCCATCCAAAAAGACAAGTCTCTGTGCCCGGGCCGTGCCCCAGGAGAAAAAGGAGTTACACTCGCCATCAACTTCCTCAGGTGCCGTTCGGTCGTTTCTCAAAAGAGAAACCCCTGCCGAAGGCATGCATAGACTAGCTCTGTGCAAAGCGTGAGTCCAGCAGTGCGCAGCGGAAGCTGTGCAAAACCCTGTGCAAACTCTGTGCAGAAATCAGTAGCGACCGGTCATTTCAAGTGCCGCCCCTGCATCAGTGCTTAGTATCACCGCAGGCTTGCCCGCCAAGTGCAGCGTCAACTGCGCAGCCGCCAGGCTGTCATTCGCCACTTCAAATAACCCGGAACAATCGGTTTTGAAATAGGGGAGATGATGAATCGCGCCCTGCCTGCCTTGAATTCCGACGTCGATAGACGCCTGTTCGCGGTCTCGGCATTCGAGCCTCCAGTTCAGTTTCTCCATGTCCCGGGCTCGCTCTCGCAATCTGCGAAAAACATATTTCTGTCCTTCATGCCACAACACCGCTCTGCGAAATATCATTCCCAGAGGCATTTCATAAACGAGCGCTTCGAAGGTTGTCGCCGCGGCTCCTTTCCGTGGGAAATGCAAATGTGTCCAGGTCCAAAAGTTGCGGTGACGGTATCCGCAATTGTGGCCTTGCATTCCGTACGCGAGGGGATCTCCGCGGAAAGACTGATCGTCAATAGAAATTTCCCCGGAAAAAACAGCGTCTGAGTGCGGCGTGCGCGAGAAGCCGATCCAGCCTTTGCTGCTCAGTTCCATTCGGAACGTGGAGCGGTAGCGCAAGTCCCAACGAATCCGGTGGCCTTCTGCGTTGAGATTTCCCTTGCACTCGTTTTCCATGATGCGATTTTCACCCGCCTCGAAAAGCAGTGGACTCGCGTTTCGCGGGCTGAGATGAAGTTCTTTCAGCGGGAATCCTTGGATCCAGGTCTGCGGCTTTCCCTCGCGAGGGAACCACGTCGCCCATATTTGCGCGGGCTGTCGGCATGATTCACTCCTGCATCCGCTTCGTCCTGGACTAGTTAACAAATATCGAAACCACCAGGCTCCGATTTCATCTGCCAAACCCAGCCGGAGGAACCAAACCTCATAACGCCGTCCCATCGACAGCTTCGTGAACGGCTCGTTGAATGTTTTCATGCGCGAAGCAGGATAGCACTGGCTGCTAATTCCTCGCCGTGATGGGCAAACAAACTCTGGACCGAAGAAAACACGACAATAACAGCGTGGCCGAATTCCGCGCCAGCCGCCCCGCTGCACAGACTGCGCCAATGTCATCTTGAGCCATGCGAGCGAGCGTGCTATTTTTGATTGTTCCCCCGGAGTGGCGGAACTGGCAGACGCGCTGGACTCAAAATCCAGTGGTACTTAGTACCGTGTGGGTTCGACCCCCTCCTCCGGGACCATGCTTCTTGACGGCGAATCCCACTTGTTCTGTCGCAACCTGACGCACGAATGAGGGTTGCGCGCTGTTCCTGCGTGAAACAACCGGCTGCGGCTAGCAAAATTTTACACAGCATGTCGCCTTTTTGACGCAAGGACCGACCGCGCTCTTCGACATGTTTAGTCTTAAGACACACGGTTTCCGCGATTTAGCAAATCCTAAAGTGGGCGGGAGAATTGCTAAGCAATAAACGGGGAAAGCAGCTCTGTTGAATGCCGTGAGGAAGCGGCTCCTAGGAGTCGCAGTACTGACCTTATGTAGCCTGCCCCGCGAATGGTCACGGCATTCTGTCCCACACTGGGCTGCATGTAAGCATACAACTTGACTGTTGGACACTGGAGGCTCCCGTGATCGCCCAATCACTGCTCAGGCTCAAAGGCCGTCGTGGTGTGTTTGTACTAGGATTTCTTGCTTTAGCCATTCCATTGATTATTGTTAGTTGCGGTGGCGGAAGTTCCATGATGCAAAGTCCCGCTACGGGAACTGTCAACGTTTCCGTGAGTGATCCGCCATCCTGCGCTGCCCCAGCCGGTGCCGCACGCACGGCTCCTGGAACTTTCATTAGCGTATGGGTCACCATCGTTTCGATTAAAGCCCATACCAGCTCCTCGGCGGACGCCAGTTCATCTGGCTGGCAGGAGCTAGCGCCACAGCTCAATTCGGCGCCGGCGCAAGTGGATTTGCTGAATCTTCCCGCGAACGGACAGTGCCTGCTTCAACATCTTGGTTCGACCTCATTACCCGCTGGCGACTATCAACAAATTCGCCTGATTCTCCTGGCAAACGCGGCGACGAGCGCGCCGCCTTCGAGCAACGCTTGCGCCTCGCTTGGTAATGTCTTCAACTGCGTGGTGGATAGCAACGGCGCTCACACGCTCGATTTGAGTAGCGAGGCGACTACGGGGTTGAAGATTCCTCCCGGACAAATTATGGGAGGGCCGCTCCACGTGACTGCAGGGCAGTCCGTGGATTTGAACATCGATTTCAATACCTGCGCCTCGATCATTCAGCAGGGCAACGGAAATTTTCGTCTGAAGCCGACGCTTACGGCTGGCGTTGTGAGTCCCAACCTGACCGGGATCAGCGGGCAGATCGTGGATAGCGTTACGTCGCAGCCCATTGCCGGGGCTATGGTCACGCTCCAAGCTGCCGACCAGTCCGGCGTGGATCGCATCGCCATGCAGGAACAGACGGACGCAACCGGGCATTTTGGATTCTGTCCCTTGCCGATGGGCGCAGTCTTTGATGTTGTAGTCGATGCCATGACTTCCTCGGTGGCCTACGACGCGACCGTGGTTCTTAACGTTACTGGAGGAACCGATCTCGGCGCTGTTCCGCTCGTCGCAGAAACAGCTGCGACAGCCGGCGCTTCGACCGGTCCAGGCACGATTGCGGGCATAGTCACGGCCATCAACGGAACGACGGGAGCAAGCATCGACGCTACTCTCAGCGCATTGCAAACCGCGACCGTCGCGAGCGTCAGCCATACGTTCACTGTGCCTTTGTTTGCGAAGTCAGTTTCCAGCATTCAGGTGACTTCGAGCACGCCATGCCCGGCGATGGGAAGCCCCAAGGGCGCCTTCTGTGCAACCTATAGCTTGGTCGTTCCAGCAAGCAATCCCAACGTGGGCACTATTGCGGCCGGCAAGGTAACCTATACCGCCCCCGCGTCGGGAGATGTTCTTTACAGCGTAGAAGCGGACGCATCCAATGCCACCACGAACGCGGCAATGTGCACGCCGTCCACTCAAACCACAAGCAAGGACTCGAATGGCATGCCGTTAAAAGTGACGCCCGGCGCCACCACGAACGCCGCTGAGATCGACTTTAGCGCGTGCATGTAATCTAACGGGCTCAGGGTGAGGCGGTTTAACCGCCTCCGCGCCGCCTCGCCACGGCCCTCGGCTTCAGAGAATTTTCGATTGCAAACCTCCTCCTCAGTGGAGGCGTGTAGGCACTCTCTTCCTCTCTAGAGAGCTGATACTAATCTCTTAAAACGGTTTAATATGCTTGCGCACGTTTGCACAGCGGAGCCCGCAGAGGCTCGGCTGCGACTTTCTAGAACCCCGGAGGGAACTCGTGCCGCGCACGAACCGTGTTTTACTCTGCCTTGCTTTTGCATCACTCGTTTTGCTTACACTTCCAATGCTCGCCGTCGCTGCCGAGGAAAGGCCAACCGGCCCGACCTATCTCCATAAGAATTGGCAGCTCCAGTCCTCATGCGAAGTAAAAGCCGGTGGCGAGCAAATCTCAACGACAGGATTCGACGCCTCGTCGTGGCACAAAGCCGAGATCCCTGCGACCGTTGTGGGTGCCCTGGTCACCGACAAAACGTATCCCGACCCGAACTACGGCACGAATTTGGAAACGTTTCCAGGAATGAATTATTCCGCCGCGGGGCTTTTTGCGAACCAGGACATGCCGGAAGGAAGTCCATTCAAATGCTCCTGGTGGTTCCGGACCGAATTTTCTGCGCCCCACGAAGCAGAGAAGAAACAGGAATGGCTGAATTTTCTGGGCATCAACTATCGCGCCAACGTCTGGCTGAACGGGCAGAAAATCGCGGACGCGACAGACGTCGCCGGAACGTATCGCGCCTACGAATTCAACGTGACGCAATTCCTTCAGCCTGAAAAAGCCAACGCTCTCGCGCTCGAAGTCTTCGCGCCTGAAAAGGGTGACCTCGGCATCACCTGGGTCGATTGGAACCCTACGCCGCCCGATAAGAGCATGGGGATTTGGAAGGAAGTGTTCCTTACCGAAAGCGGCCCGGTTGCGTTGCGAAATCCATTCGTCTCTTCGAAGCTCAACTCCGACTACAAATCCGCTGAACTGACCATCAGCGCGCAAGTTCGCAACACGTCTAAAGATTCCGTCAAGGGCGTTCTCCACGCCGAATTAGAAGGAATCACTTTGCAGCAGCCAGTCGAGCTGTCCGCCGGCGAATCCAAGACAATCAAATTCTCCCCCGACCAATTCGCGAAATTGAAACTCGCCCACCCTGCGCTGTGGTGGCCTTATCAGATGGGCGCTCCAACTCGCCACACCGCGAATCTGCGATTCACAATGGGCTCGCAGGTTTCAGATAGCGCTACCGTGTCGTTTGGAATTCGCGAAGTGACTTCAGAACTGACCGACAAGGGCTATCGCCTTTTCAAGATCAATGGACGCATGGTCCTGATTCGTGGCGCTGCTTGGGCGCCCGACCTGCTCTATCGCTGGTCCTCTTCAAAGCTCGATGCCGACCTCGCCTATGTGCGCGACATGCATCTCAACACAATTCGCCTGGAAGGCCGCCTAGATCGCGACGAATTTTTCGACAAAACCGACAAGATGGGAATTCTCGTCATGCCCGGCTGGACCTGTTGCGATGCCTGGGAACGCTGGAAGAATTGGCAGGGCGATCAGAACCGCGTTGCCGCTGCCTCTTTGCGCGATCAGATCACTCGGTTGCGCAATCATCCCAGCGTCTTTGTTTTTCTGAATGGAAGCGACGGTCCGCCACCCGCCGACGTCGAGCAGATGTACCTCGACATCGAAAAGCAACTTGAGTGGCCCAACCCGGTGCTTTCATCCGCTGCTGCACCAAAGACCACCGTGAGCGGAGAATCCGGCGTCAAAATGACCGGTCCTTACGAATACGTGCCGCCGGTTTATTGGCTGACCGACACGCAGGCTGGCGGCGCCTATGGTTACAACACCGAAACCAGCCCCGGCCCGGCCATTCCGCCTCGAGAGTCTCTGGAAAAATTCATCCCTAAGGATCATCTCTGGCCGATCGATGACTTCTGGAACTTTCACGCCGGTGGCGAGCGCTTCACCAACGTGAACATTTTCACCGACGGCCTGAACCGCCGCTACGGTCCGGCAACTTCCCTTGACGATTACGAACGCAAAGTCCAGGCAATGACCTACGACGGCCAGCGCGCCATGTTCGAAGCCTACGCCCGCAACAAATACACCTCCACCGGCGTGATTCAGTGGATGCTCAACAACGCTTGGCCTTCTTTGATCTGGCATCTCTACGACTACTACCTCGTGCCGGCAGGGGGTTACTTTGGAACGAAGAAAGCCTGCGAGCCGGTACACGTGCAGTATTCCTACGACGACAATTCCGTTGCGGTGATCAACGGCACGCAGGAAGCTTTGAAAGGCATGGAAGTCCGTGCCAGGATTTACAGCATCGATGCGAAGGAGAAAGCCTCGCAATGGGCCAGAAGGCTTGATTTTGCTCCGGACAGCAGCACAAAGGCGTTCGATTTGCGTACGCCTGATGATCTATCGACCGCGTATTTCCTCAAGCTTGAACTTCGCGACTCTGCGGGAAAGCTGGTCGGCCACAATTTCTACTGGCTCTCCACAAAACCCGACACACTTGACTGGGCCAAGCGAATGGACACCGCCTACACCCCGCAGAAGGACTTTGGAGATCTGACAGGATTGAACGCTCTCCCAACAACTAAGCTTGCCGTCTCCAAAACGCTTCAAGCCACCGGGTCAACACATCGCGTAAGTGTTTCGGTGGCGAACAACGGCGCCGCTATCGCCTTCATGATCCATTTGCGGCTTACCCGCGGCAAAGGCGGTGATGACGTCGTTCCCATCTTCTGGAGCGACAACTACTTCTCTCTTTTGCCTGGCGAGAAAAAGTCCGTCACCGCGCAGTTTTACAGTTCTTCGCTTGCAGGGGCGGCTCCTGAACTCGTTGTGGACGGTTGGAACGTCGAACCTGTGGTTCGCTAAACGTGTCTCTCTTTGGAGGCACCATCCGCCCCGTTCGACGCCTTGGCAAGCGGGCGCGCCCTGTCCAAACGCTGCACTGGAGCAATAAACCGGTAGCCCCGCCGCGGCAGCGTCTCTACAAATCGTGGGTTCTGCGCTAAGTCGCATAAAGTATTCCGCAGTTTGTTCACCGCGGTGTTCAGACTGTGTTCGTAGCCGACGTGGGTGTCCGGCCAGAGCTTTTCACGCAGCGCTTGCCGTGTCACTACTTCTCCGGCGCGCTCCAGCAAGGATTCTAGGATCAGGAACGGTTTCGCTTCCATCCGCAGCCGCACGCCCTGCTTGCGGATCTCCCGCAAATGCAGGTTCAGTTCGAAGGCGCCAAATCGCACGACGGGCACTGCATTCGAGTCGGTCATCTTATTTTCGACGGGTTGCCCAGCCTCGACTCCACGCGGCTTCCGTTCTTCTCCATTTCGTTTGATTTCTTCCGCTAACTCGTTTGCTTCTAGCACCCTCGACGCTGACAAAGACTTGTCCCTTGCCTTTTCCCCTTTTTTTCATGATCTAGTCGTCCGCAATTCCCTGCAAAAGGGAGGGTAAAACGGCCCGGCCTCCGGAATTGTCAAAAAGTTGTCTTTTGGATGTCAGTCTTCTGTCGTTTTTTTCTTTGTTCAGCGCCGCAAACAGCACTTGTAGGGGCGCAGCACTGCTGCGCTCGCCGCGCCGCAGGGGTGGCCTGTTTCGTATTGCCAGAGCGAGGGATTGCGACAAAAGGGCAAGTTTTAACGACGAAGGCCTGTAGCTATTTCCGCGGGGCGGTCTATGAACGACAAATTTACGGCCGCTTATATCCTGGAATGGAGGGAGCCGGTGGTTCGTAATCGCGGCCATACTTGTTCTTGTGCGTTTGCGCCAGCACCGTCTGCGTCAGCCGAAGAAGTCCAAGCGAGGCGGCGGATGGGTAAACCGAAACCTCTCGTGTGAGACTGTTGAGCGTCTCTGGCAACGCAGACTGATGCCACACATGCATCATGTAGCGCCCGAATGGAACGTTTGGGATCAGAACCTCTCCGCGCGCGTTGGAGATGCCGTAGTACGGCGTTTCCAGGGCGATTACGACCGCGCTCATTTCCGAGTGGATATTGCAGAAGATGTAAGAAACGCCCGGACGATCAAAACGCACATTGCGGGTCGTGCCTGCCTCGTAAAGGCCGAGGTCGAAACGTTTTCCATCGAAAAGCGAGAAAACGTTGTGAAAGAAGGGATCTTGGTTAGGAAATTCCACCAGCGATCCGACCGGCACCACAAGTAGATGCGGCTCGAAGCTCTTGTTGTGCTGTGCCAGCCGGAGTCGGCCCGAAGGCTGCAAGGGCGTTTTCGTTGGAGAAACCTCTGCCCCTGGCACGTTCGAAAGCCATACAACTGCTTCCCGGGCGCTCACGGCTCTGGTGTTTGCATCGCCGTCGTGTAGCTCTACGCGCGCACTAACGTCGACACTCTGCGCCACGATCCGCCCGCTGCAAATCAGTAGGGCGCATGTGAGCAGGGCGCACTGGCGGCAATTTTTCGCAGTCGCCTTCATCGCACAGCGAATGAAGAAGCTCCCTTCAGAACAATACTCCCATCATCAAATTGACCTGGTCTGCCGTCGGACTATTCCCGCTGATTTGAAAAGTCCGGAGGTGGCGATACTCAGTGGAAAACAACAAATTCGAATACGGACGGTAAACAAAGTTGACGAAAGTTCCCCGATTTCGTACGGGCGGTGAATATGGGTTGCTTGCACTAATTGGGAAGGCGCGGAAGTCATCAGCTTGAGCGTCATCAAGCCCAAATCCCCCGTTGAACTCCCAGCGCGAGGTTGCCCTCAATTTTAGTTGTGACCATCCGCCCATGGAATCGAGGCCCCGGACTTGCGTCGCCGGATCAGTCAGTAAGCCGCTCATCACCACGCTGCGCCCGATACCTCCCCCTAGGCCACCCACGGCATCGCCCCGGTAGAACTCGCCACTCACGCCAAACAAATGTCCCAGAGGCACCTCCCAATCAGCCGTGCCGGCCCAGCCGTCCACATGCCGGTTGAAACCCCAGTCCTGTCGGCTGTAGTAACCACCGAGCCCAAACGTCATCGGCTGCCCGAAAACTGAATGGGTCCATGCCACCCGCATCGCGTAACCCGGCTGGCTCGATCTCTCTCCGGCTTGCGGCACTCGATAGGATTGAAAGGCCGGCGGCTCCCCGGTGAGATTGTCTAGAATGCCGCCCTGCAGAGTCACGTTGGAATCAGGTGAAATATCGAAGCGATGTTCCACCCGCACTTGAGGAATCCAGCCCCAGAGGTTACCCGCATATCCGAACGCCGGAACAATCAGTGAGGCAAACGAAGTTGGGGAAAGAGGCGAAAAAAAGATATTATCCTGTCCCGCCACCACCGACGTGTGCGACCAATCCATGCGCATGGTCGCCGTGCGCACGCGGAAGAGCCCTGATGTCACTCCATTGTACGTGCTGGGGAATCCTCCGCCGAGATCGAACTGAATTTCGCCGGTCGTACGCGCGCCAGCCACGGTCGGGCCGAAAACTTCCAGGCCGATCTCCGACTGGCGCAATGTGCCCCCGAAACTCCCCTTTGCGTCAAAGTAACTTGGAGACACCGCGATATTCGGCACGTCCTGATTGTCCACTGTGCCGCGGTTGCTAAACAGGTTCAGCAGCGCAATACCGGAAAGCCGGACGCGGTACTTGGACGCGCTCTCGATTTTGGTTTGATTCTGCTCGTCGATCTTGCCTGCCTGTAGTTGAGACTCCTCTTCCAGCCGCGTTACGCGCTCCTCAATAGATCCTGGCTGCGTTTGCTCTTTTGTGCGGCCGCTGTTCGGTGAAACGGGCGAGACCGAGGCGCTGGGATATTGACCGGGAGCACTCGCTGTAGTTTGGACGGAAGTCGAACCTTGCTGAGTCTTGATCGCCAGCAATTCACGCCGCAGCTCAAGCGTCTCATCGCGGTACCGCGCCGATTCCGAGCGCATCTCACCGATCGCATCACGCAATTGACGCACCTGCTCCTGCAATTCGTGAATAGAAGTTGTGAGGGCCTCTGGCTCCGCTGGCGTTGTGTTCGGAGGGCTCTGCTGCGCCGAACATATGTTGCCGCCTAGCAGCAGAAGGGATACCCCAATACTGCACGCACCACACCTGCGGAGCAGACGATTTGAGTGTGACACGGTTGCCTCCTGAGAAAGAGTCGACTCTGGAAGAATATTTCGAGTGCGTCGGTAAACGGGCATGCCCGCACGTTGCCAGAGAGAATCCTTCGCGTGATGGATTCCGGCTTGGCGTCTCTAGCTTAGCCCGTAAGTATCTTTTGGCCTACTTGTAAAGAAGCGTCTTTCGACTGCAAGGCCAGGGGCATCCTCAGTTTAATGACTGTCCCCGCCTCAGAAGTTCGTTCCACCGAGATCTCACCGCCGTGATCTTGGATGATTTTTTGCGCCACCGCCAATCCCATTCCCGAACCGTTCTCTTTGCCGTAACTTACAAAAGGCTCGAAGAGGCGCTGCCGGATCGGCCCGGGAATTCCAGGGCCATTGTCGCTGATGCGGATTTCCGCGCCCGCCGCATTCTCCGCAAGTTCCACTTCAACGCGTCCGGACTCCTTCGGCACCACTTCACAGGCATTCCGCAGCAGGTTGTACAACACACGCTCGACCTTCTTGGGATCAAACCAGCCCACGATTTTCCCTTTGCACGTAACACTGATGGGCGTGTCATGAAACTCCGGATGCGCGCGAATCGCTTCCACGGCCCGATTCACGGAGTCACGTATCTCGCCAAAACTCGGCCTCAGCGCTTCCCGTGTCCACGAAAGCTCCATCAAGGAATCGAGAAGATCTGTCATTCGGTCCATCGCGATGCGGATCTCTTTGTACAGATCCTCTCGCTGCGCATCGGTCAGGTTGCTTTCGGACAAAAACTCCGCGTTTGCAAAGATAGCCGCCAGCGAGTGGCGCAGGTCGTGAGAGATGGAACTTGCCATTCGGCCTATGGTTGCGAGCCGCTCCGCATCGATCAAATCCTGCCGGCTCTTCTGCAAAGTGCGGCGCATGTCGTCAAAGGCTGCGGTGACCTCCGCCACTTCGTCATGTCCCCGGATTGGCAGAGGATAGGAAAAATTGCCCTCGCCCAAAGCCCGCACGCCTGAAACAAGCTCCCGCAGCGGCCTCGTGAATGTGTGGGAAATCAGAAACACCAGGATGCTGCCGCCCAGCACGGCCACCAGCCCCAGCGCCAGCAGCAGGCGATTGAGACTGCTAAGAAACTTCGTCGCCTGGTCGTAAGATTTCAGAACAATCAGACTGACCGGCTCGCCGTTGGGCGCCAATTCAACCGACGAAACGAGGAAGCGCTCCTTGCCGAGTTCGATCTCACCTGGCATCGCGGCACTTCGCGGAGCCATGCGGTGCGTCCGCCCCAATAGCTCCGCTGCTTGCTCCGCTGGCAGCGTGCTTCTCACTATCGCTTCCCCGTAACGGAACGCCACTTGGCCTCCGGCAATCCCGCTCACTTCCTGAAGCACGCGATCGTCAATCTCATACCCAACTGCCAGAAAACCCAGCAGCCGATTGTCCGAAGCCTTGCCGAAGTAAATTGGCGTGACGAAAACTTCGTACAGTTGCTGCCCGCCAAACCACCACTGGCCGGATTCCTCCAGATGATCCACTCCCTTACGAAGGAACTCTTCAGCGCTATCGTGGCCGAATCCGGGTGTCTTGCTGTGCAGCGCCACCACTTTTCCCGAGCGGTCCGCCAATATAAACAGGTCGCTTCCAGCAAGGCGCCACAAGTCGCGCGACGCGTCCTGGATGGTGGGCTCGTGCTCCGTAGTCATCAGCGCCCGCAAAATCGGCAAGTCCGCCACCAGTTCGGCCGAATGCGTCAGGGTCAATTCCCGGTCTCTCTGAAAATTGCGGAATATGCTGATGGAGTTTCCCAGATCGATAGAGATTTCGTTGCGTATCTGCGTCCGCACGCTGTGCTGAACTACGAGCAAGGTGGTGCAGCTGAGACCGGCGGAAATAGCCAGCATCGATAGGAGAAATTTGGTTCGCAGTTGGACTCTGGCCACGCTTTTTCTCTCCGGCTTTTCAGCCGCAGTCGAGCGCCAACTCGTCAGGGAATAAACTTATACCCCGCGCCGTGCACCGTACGGAAATGCACCGGGTTGGTCGAATCTTTTTCCAGTTTTTGTCGCAGCTTCAAAATGTGGTTGTCGATGGTTCGCGTCGATGGGTAATTCTGGTATCCCAGCACCTGGAGCAGTTCGTCGCGCGAAATGACTCGTTCCGCATTTTGCACAAAGAACTTGAGAATTTTGAATTCTTGGGCGGTTAGCGTGATCGGTTGGTCCTCTCGCGTGACTTGCATTCTGGCGAAATCCACGGAGACCGCGTCAAAAGAAGTCAGCTCTGTCGCAAGCTGCTGCTTGCGCGTGCGGCGAATCGTCGCGCGTACGCGCGCGAGCAGCTCTTTCGGGCTGAACGGCTTCGTCACGTAGTCATCCGCGCCTAACTCCAGCAACAAGACTTTGTCCGCAACGTCCGTAGTGGCGCTCAGCACGACAATTGGTAGCTCGGGGTTCTCACGCTTGATTTCGCGGCAAACATCCTTCCCGGACAAAGCGGGCAATCGCAAATCCAGGATAATGGCCGCCGGGGCCGCCGCGCGAAAAGCCTCCAAAGCCGACTTGCCGTCAGCCTTGATGTCCACACTGTAGCCTTCCGATTCAAAAAGCCGCTTCAGCGCCCTCTGAACCGCTTGATCGTCCTCGATAATCAGAATTTTTTCCATTGTTATCGAGCGCTCGGCGCGCTTCTGAGACTCATAGCAATCAAATTCAGAAACATAGCTGTTATACCAAAAATGCGAAACCACGGCACAAACCAAGCGTGCTACGCGGCCCGTGGAACGCCTGGCCGACAAACTCATTACATCTCGCAGACACTCACATGACAATTCGCCTCTCTCCCTGCCCTAATCTTTTTTTTCGGAATGAGATCACACAGCGTCCGGGAGTCCGCGTTGCGTTCTCGCCAAAACTACTTCTGAGAGAGGTAACCCAAAATGAAGAATCCAATTCGGCCGGTTTCCAAGCTCGAGCAGACAAACCGGCGTTCGTTTCTGAAACGAGGCGCCGCTGTGGCAGGCGCCGCCACCGTTGGCGCAGGTCTGTTGGCCGGTCGGCAACCACTCTTTGGCAAGGAGGAAAAGAGTGGAAGGCTCACTCCGGGCGACGCCGCAATGCTCAGGTTCGCCGCCGCCGCCGAAATTCTCGAAACCGATTTTTGGGTCCAGTACAACGAACTGGGAGGCGTTCCCAACACCAGTGAAGTTCCTGGCGGAAGCGGAAATACGCTCTACACCACTGCGCTTCAAAAGCTGGATATGGACATGCCCCAATACGTCCACGACAACACCGATGACGAATTCACCCATCAGAACTTCTTGAACGCTTACCTCGTGTCGAAGGGTGCATCCCCTGTGAGTCTGGAACCGTTCCGCACTTTGCCGGGCAGCACGGCCACTGGCTCCAGCGGAAAGCTGCGGCTCACCAACCTTATGCAGCTCACCGTAGACACCAGCTGGTGGACTCGCTACCGCAGCGGCGACCACAATCCGGACTTGGAGCCTAGCTTTGTCTTCCCGCAAGCCGTCCCGGACTTGAACAAAGGCATCCACACGGCAATTCCCAGGACCGACGCAGATACCAGCGATTCTAACTTCCTTCAGGCCATTGCGAACACCGCCGGCTTCCACTTCGCGACCATCGAACAGGGTGGCACCACTCTCTATCCCGCGATGGCGCAACGCGCCACGCATCCGGAGGTCTTGCGCATCTTGATCAGCATTGGCCCGACGGAGACCATGCACTTCCAAACCTGGCAGGACAAAGCCGGCAACGCGCCTATGCTGACTGCGGTCGATCCAGTGACCGGCGTATCGGTGAGCTTTCCGGACCTGACTCCTGACTCCACCGACGAGATCCTGAAGGCGAACCTGATTATGCCGGAGCCGTGCCCCTTCATCAGCCCTGATCTACCGCGGTGCTCCGTCATCCGCCCAACCGAAACCAAAGACATTGCCAAGGGCGTAGTCAAATTCCTGACCGCCATGGGCCTCTTCGCCGGCCAATCTTCCGCATTCTTCGGCTTCATGAACGATCTTGCCGAAGATGCGGACGACGCTCGGCGCGGCCGATAGACACTTCCGCTTCACATTCCTCGTTTCCCGGGGTGCTGACCACTGCGGGCTCATGCCTTGTTGGCTTGGGCTCGCAGTGTTTTTGCATTGGTTGCAACTCGCACAACCCTTCACTGTGGCCCAATCATCCAATGGAGTAGAATTGTTTTGCGGGCGAACCGTGGGGGAACACTGTGTTCGCGCGCACTGGCCCACTATTTCTGACGTAGAGAGGGAGTTATGCAGAACGTATACCGATATCTGGCGGCAATTACTCTGGCGCTGTTCTCCGTTGGCGCAGCTGCCGCCGACACTCTGGAACTTAAAACCGGAAAAGTTGTTCAAGGAAGGTATCTCGGCGGCACTGCAGCCGTTCTTCGTTTTGAAGTGAACGGCGAGGTGCAGACTTTCAACACCCATGACATCGTAGCGTTGACCTTCACGAGTCATGCCGCTAGCGCTTCGGCTCCGGCAGCTGCTCCTGCGGCAGCGCTTGCTCCCGCGGCTGCGCCGGCAACCGCGCCCGGCGGTGACGTCACCATCCCCGCCGGCCAATCGCTTCTCGTTCGCATGATAGACGGCGTGGACTCCGCGAAAGACAGCGTTGGAAAGGTCTTCCACGCAAGTCTCGAAACCGACTTGACCATCGGCAACACTGTTGTCGCCCCCAAAGGCACCGATGTGTACGGCCGACTCGCCAATGTGGAAAAGAGCGGCACGTTCACCGGCAAGTCGGAGTTGCAGCTCGAACTCACACGCATGGTGATTGGCGGCAAAGACTACCCCGTGGTCAGCAGTGACTACACGCTCCAGGGCAAGGGCCAAGGCGCCTCCACCGCCAAGAAAGTCGGTGGCATCGCCGCAGCCGGAGCCATCATTGGAGCCATCGCGGGCGGCGGCAAAGGCGCGGCCATCGGCGCGGCCACCGGCGGCGCGGCTGGCGCGGGCGTTCAGGTCCTGACTAAGGGCGCGCAGGTCAAAGTGCCCAGCGAAACTCTGCTCGAGTTCCGCCTACAGCAGCCTGTGGCGGTCACAGCCTCGTAAGGTCAACCGCTACAAATTCCGCCGCGGTAGGTTCTTGCAGGGGCGCAGCAATGCTGCGCCCCTTTCTTGTTTCCCATTTTGTAGCACCGGCTTCCAGCCGGCTCTTCCTATTTGGCTTGCACTCGTAGGGGCACGATGTATCGTGCCCTTTCTTTTGTATCCGAGGGCTTCAGCCCGCCATCCGTCGATGTAGTGACGGCCTTCTGAGGCCGTCCGCTTCGCCCCGTTGTCACATTGGAACCATTCGCCCAAAATTCGCTCTTGCCACTCCTACTGTTAGCCACTATGATACCCCCTCTACTGGAGAGATCATGCCAAAAGAAAAGCCACGGGTAAACATCGGGGAAGTCATCAAGACCTATCGTAGCCAGCGCGGGTTGTCGCAGGGCGACATCGAGCGCCGCACCGGCCTGCTGCGCTGCTACCTCTCGCGCGTCGAAAACGGCCACACCGTGCCGTCGCTCGAAACCCTCGCCAAAATCGCCGAAGCCATGGACATTTCGCTTGCCGACTTTTTCCCGGGAACCGAGACGCCGCGCGACCGCGAAACGCAGAAAGCGCTGGGCGAGCTCTCGCAAGACGAAATTCGCTTCCTCGCTGAAATCAAAAAGTACACCACCACGCTTTCCGACGGCGACAAGCGCCTCGTCCTGGCTATGATCCGCAAAATGGCCACGCTGATTCCTCCGCCGGCCATAGTCAAAAAGCTCGTCGCCCGCCGCCCTACCGCGTAGCGAATCCGAATTCTTTTGCAGGGGCGCAGCACCGCGGTCTACGCACTCTTCCTCGGGGTCTTGTTGCTCGTCCGCGAGCTGGCACTCGACACCGCATCCCCGGACTTCCTCGCCCGCACTCTCTCTGCGGGCCTTTACCTGACCAAACTTTGCGGGTTCTAGCTACTGGTTTCTCTTGGCTTTCCCAGGTATCTATCAAGCTCTCTAGCCCCAAGCCAAAATCGAGCTACACACCAGACCCTTTGGGTGGAGTCAGTTGAATCATGCCATTTCATTTCACAGCAGCACCGCTACGTTGGCTTTCTGCTGCGGCCGTACTTGTGCTCGTCGCAGGCGCTTTTTGGAAACTCCCGCAAAGGGCCCGTGGAGGCGGAGTTACCGAGCTTTCCGTTTCGGCCGCGAATGCCGCCGCCTCGGAACTTGTGGACGCGCACATTCGCGCGCTCCAGCCCGGCCACTTGACCGACGTCGCTTCTACCGACGTGCATACCGTCAAGCCGTGGTTTGACGGAAAAATCGCTTTCGCCCCGCCCGTTTCGGATTTTGGCGCCCAAGATTTCCCGCTAGTCGGCGGCAGGCTCGATGTCTTCCAGGGACGCACCGTCGCCGCTATGGTCTACGGCCGCCGCAAGAGTTTCATCAGTGTTTTTATTTGGGCCGATATGACCGACGACATGCGGCAATACTCAGGCGCGATGAACGGCTATCAGTGGATTTCCTGGAAGCATAGCGGGCTGCGCTTCTGTGAGGTCGGGGACGTTAGCCGCGACGACCTCGCCGCGCTGGCAGATCTCTTCAACCGCTAGTGCGCTGCCTCCAACGGCATCTTCTTAACGCCATAGCCGTGCCACAATTCTTCTCGCCTTGTGGGTGCCCCACACGCCGTTTTTGCGTGTGGGAGGCGGTTTCTTCGATCTCCCTTTTCCAAAACCGCCCAGATGGCCGCGCTACGAAATCCGTGCCCCTTCTGTCTTGTGTAGTGGGGGGCTTTAGCCCGTCCCTCTCAACGCCGTAAGCGCGCCACAATTCTCTTTTCGCCTTGCGGATGCCCCACACGCCGGTTTTGCGTGGGGGGGCGCTACAAAATCCGTTCCTTGTAGTGGCCGGTCTTTAGACCGGTGATTTCACGCTCGGCGATAAAATCGTCCCATGTCGCCATGCCCTGGTTGCGGTGCGGTCTTTGCGTCCGCGGACGAGAATTGTGCGTCGCGCTTCGAGGCGCTGCTGGCTCTGGACCATTCCCGCGCCGAACCCTGGGGCAGCCGCCACGGCTTGGCCTCCTCCGCCTTTGCTCTCCAGCACCCCGACCGATTCGCTCGCGACGTCCTCGAGCGCGCGTGGCTGATGCTGTTTAGTCCCACACAAATCAAATGACTTCCTTTCCCCGTCCTAACCTCCCGATCTAACCCCAAATCTCTCACCTCTAACCTCTAGCATCCAAACCACTTATTTATTTCTTGACAAATCGTAACTTTATGGTATAGTTAGTTTTGTCCTCTGGCACGGATCCTTCTGTCACCAAGGCCAAGTCCTCATGTTTGCCCGCGGCGCGCTCTCATCTGAAACGAACACTTTTCGTCTATCCGTTTTCTTTTCATCCACTTCCGCACTCTTTTGCGTAACGGCGCAGTCGCAACCCCTTTACAATCAATCGGTTCCGCACTCTTTGCATCGCCACAGGGGGGTGGGGGGTGCCACCACAATTTTGCCCTCCAGAGTTCCGTATATTCTTCCATCTTCCGTATACCCTAACTCCTTTGTTTCTCACTCTTACGCAAACTGCCGGGGTGTGGGGGTATTCTTCCCATTTTGGCACTCGACGCCTGCCACTCGTCACTCGCCACTCGCCACTGAATTTCTAGCTGCTTTGGCCGCGGAGGATGCGGATGGTGTCAGGGAGATTGGAGCCGCCGGAGCCATCGCCACGAGAATCGCCCCGGCCGTTGCCGGTTGCGGAGGACTGACCAACTGCGGATTCGGCACCGGCAAGTTCGTCCAGGCTGGTGCTCTCGCCGGGCGCGAGGAAGAGATTGGTCTCGACGGCGTGCTGCTTGGTGTAGAGGTCGTAGTAGCGGCCGCCGAGCGCGTAGAGCGTTTCGTGCGT
>Ga0126378_10000178_pt1 | contig 47857 bp, 41 predicted proteins | sample PanSoiMetPlot_23_FD_92587 | JGI IMG/M metagenome (GOLD analysis project Ga0126378, IMG submission 92587) | Tropical forest soil microbial communities from Panama - MetaG Plot_23 | ecosystem: Environmental > Terrestrial > Soil > Tropical forest > Bulk soil | place: Panama | collected 2016-02-17 | reverse complement strand
GACCCCGCAACAAGCCGTCGATCGTGTACTTCAAGCGCGGGCGGCATTGCTGGCGTGAACTGGTTACCTCAGTGTTACTACTGGAACTTGTAGGTGAGAAACTTCGAGAAGAAACTAGGGTAAGTACGTATTTAGGAGTCCTAAATGGAAAAAAGCCCCACTCTCATAATCTCGGTTCCTGATGGACGTTCTTCGCTGGTAGCCAGGTGCTCGGTGTGCCATCAGACGTTTCCGTTAAGTACCGCAGGGACACTGGACCCTCTAGTGGGCCAGCGTGAACTAAAAGGCGTGTTCGAAAATCACGTAAAAGATAAGCACAGCTGGCGCGCTGACGGAAACGAAACCGCCGCACTCCGCCTGCGCGAAATGATGAAAGAGTTCGAGTAATTCCCGTTACAGGAATATCAATCCGGGATCAGAGGCGCAGCTCTTGACGTACTCGCTCCGCTGTTATCGATAACTGACTCACGGGAGCAAGATTGATAGAAGTTTGCTCCAGAGTTTGAATTGCGAACCCGATCGCATCATCTTCCCGATTTAGATCATCTTCAACAACCGCCGTTAGATCTGTCTTGGCATGCTCTACACGCGCGATTCCTTCCAAGAGAGCTGGATAACTGAATGCCAGGACCTCTGCGCTGTCGGGCTCACTCGCAAGCGACACCGCATGGAAGAGTCGAATAACGCCGTTCGGACGATAGCCACAGTCGATCTTCAATGGATCGCCACGATGCGTGTACTTTGCTGCTTTGATCTTCTTGTTAAGCGCATGCCACACGCCGGCACTGTCAAAGGCACTCCGCATTTCGTTGACGATCCGCTGTCGTGCTCCAAGTCGCGATTCGCGCGGCGACTTGAGCTGCTCAAGATAGGTTTGCGCCAGGCGTTCGAGATCCTGCGGCGGAGACTCGGATAGACGCGCCCTTGGCTCGCTGAGTTGCAGGCCGTTCGAGAGCGTGTCCCGCAGGCGATAGACAATTTGTTTCCGGGATTCCGAACTGTCTTGCAGATGCTGACCTATATCGGATTCAAGCGCCTCAAGAATATCGACATCGCCTTGTGGATCGGCGCATCGCACTCTTGCCCAGTCGCGCGTAAAGCGCACGTCAGCAAATTCGTTATCGCGGCCGAGAAGCAACACACCGATGTTGACGAACTCGTTCTTAAACGGATCTGGAACATAGCGCATCAGCAAGAAGTCGCATTGTGTTGCGTGTCCATCATCTGGATTTTACGCCCACTGCGCGCTGCCGAAAGCCTTCTGCAAGCAAGCGTAACGCGCAGCGCCAAGCAATCCGGCATCGTCGTTTAGCACGATCTTTACGGGAATGGATTCGAGCAGCGGTCGCATGCGTCCTTTGTCGAGAAATGCTTCCAGAAACTCTGGTCCCTTCATCAGCGGAATGTTCTTTGCCGCAATACTTCCACCAATAAAGATGCCGCCCAAGGACATGAACTTGAGCGCACAGTTGCCGGCTTCTGCGCCATAAATGCTCACAAAGATCGACATCGTTTGCTCGCAGATCGGAGCCTTCTTTTCTAGCGCTAGTTGTGAGATCAATGCCGGCGGATCTTTGCTTCCGCTCATTTGCTCGCGAAGCCATGCAGGTTCTTCGTTGCGCTTGGTATCACGCAGAAATTCGTAAATGTTCTTGATTCCCGGTCCAGCGAGTACCCGTTCGTAGCTAACGGTCTTGTATTTCGTAAGCAAGAATTTCAGCAGCTCAACCTGGAACTCATTGCGCGGAGCGAAGTCGCAGTGTCCGCCTTCGCAGGCGAAGGGATGTTGGCGAAATCCGTCCCAAAGAAGACCTGCTTCGCCGAGTCCGGTTCCAGCTGAGATCACCGCTGTATTACCTTCGGCGTCCTCTGATCCTGTGTAGAGCGTTACGAAATCTTTCGATTCGAGCGTATCGAGACCATACGCGTAAGCCTCAAGATCGTTGATCAGCCCGACAGCCTTGAGATTGAGTTGCCTTGCGATGTCCTTGGAATCGATCGTCCAAGGAAGATTCGAAATCTTGCTCCGTCCGCTACGTACTGGTCCAGCCACGGCGAAGCAGGCGTTCTGAGCCGGAATGCCTTCACGGCGCACAAAATCGCCTACGATATCTGTCAACCCGTTGTAGTCCTGGCTGTCGTAGATCTTCTCGACAACTAACGGAAACTTGTTTCCTTCCGGACGGAATGCGGCAACGCGACTGTGTGTTGCTCCAATGTCTCCGGCGAGAATCATGCGATTGTCCTCCACTTGCGGCCGTCTCGCTCCAATAGGTCGTCGGACTCCTTCGGACCCCAGCTTCCCGCTGAATAGTTCGGGAACTTGCGTGGCGAGACCGCACGCCACACGTCGAGCACCGGATCGACTACGCTCCATCCAGCTTCGACCATATCCGCGCGCTGGAAGAGCGTGGGATCGCCAATCATGCAATCGTAGAGCAAGACTTCGTAGCCGGTCTTCGGTTCCGATTTGAAATACTTGGCGTATTGACAACTCATGTTCACCGATCCTACCCGCACTGTCGATCCTGGAATTTTTGCTCCAAACGTAAGCATCATGGCCTCTTCGGGCTGGATTTGGATCACGAGTTGATTCGTTCGTAGCTTGTGTCCCGCTGTGTCCTGAAAGATTTGAAGAGGTGTCTTCTTGAATTGAATCGTGATCTCGGTATCACGTTTCGCCAGACGCTTTCCGGTCCGGACGTAGAACGGAATGCCAGCCCAGCGCCAGTTGTCTATCGCAAGCTTCATGGCCACGAATGTTTCTGTTCGCGACTCAGGCGAAACCCCTTGTTCCGCGCGATAGGCAGGCACTGTTGCGTCGCCAACTCCGCCTACGCCGTACTGCCCCCGAACAGCGTTATGCAGTACGTCGTCCGGATTGAACGCTTTCATCGCGTGCAAAACCTTCGCCTGCTCATCGCGGACCGCCTCGGGTTTGAATGACGCAGGCGGTTCCATTGCGGTGAGGCTGATGAGCTGCATGATGTGATTCGGCACCATGTCGCGCATTGTGCCGACATTATCGAAATAACCGCCACGTCGCTCGACGCCAACGGTCTCGGCGTTCGTAATCTGCACATGATCAATGTAGCGGTCGTTCCAGAGTGGCTCGAAAATGCTATTGCTGAACCGGAAGACGAGCAAGTTCTGCACCGTTTCCTTGCCAAGATAATGATCGATGCGATAAATCTGTTTTTCAGCAAGCACACATTGAATTTGTGTGTTAAGGGATCTGGCGGATTCAAGGTCGTGTCCGAAGGGTTTCTCAATAATGACGCGTCGCCAGGTTCCGTTCTCTTCGTGCGCGAGCTTGTGTCGTCCGAGTTGCTGTACGATGTCCGCAAAAAACTTAGGAGCCGTCGCCAGATAGAAGAGATAGTTTCCCTGGGTTCCGTAACGAGTATCGACTTCACTTAGCCGCTTCCTGAGGCAGAGATAAGTGTCATCATTCCCAAAGTCACCGCGCTCGTAGAAAAGCCGCTCCTGGAACCATTTCCAGGCATCGCTACTACGGTCTTCTTTGTCCAGAAATTGTGTAACTTGCTCGCGAAATGCATCCGAACCCAGATCGTCGAATGAGACGCCAACCACGGCAAAGTTAGCGGGAAGTAAATTGTCTTTTGCGAGATTGTAGAGCGCTGGAACGAGCTTGCGCTTCGTAAGGTCGCCTGAGGCGCCAAAGACAACCATCACGCATGGACCAGCAGGCTTGTCGGTCGGGTTGAATTCGTCTTCCAGATTGGCTATCGCTGCCGTGGCCACTTCAGCCTCGTAAAGAATCGGAAGAGCATTGTAACCTGCGTTGAACTGCGCAACTCTAGACCGCGCAAGGGTGAAGGCTTCCCGCCTGGATGGCTAGAAGAATCTGCTCTGAGGTTTCAGCTCGCTTTCGCGCCGTACGCCGTGGGAAAACGATTGCCGACTATCTGATTGAGATGATGTTTCATGTGCTCCACGTAATCACGTGCAATCCACAGCAGCGTAACTGGGCGGCGGCCAGCGATAGTGCAGGACGCCTCCGCGCAGGACTCAGGAAGTTGGCCAAGAACGTATGCTAGATAGCGGTTGTAAGCCGACCATAGCTCCACCAGCAGTTCCCAACTGGCGAGGTTGGGATTCTGCACTGCAACCATCTTTTCTTGCTCGTAGCCGGGGAAATCCAAGCTGCCTTGTGCTGCAGCCCGAACAAAACGCTGATGATTATTTGCCGCCGAGTCGATCAAGTGACCAAGAATTTCTTTCTTGTTCCATTTTCCCGGAGCCGGATGAAATGTAGCGTCCGCATTGCGGACTTGGCGGAGCAAGGGCTCGGATGCCAGGACGGTCTCCGATAAATCAGCGGCTATGGGCGAGAAGCTCATACGCAAAAGGCTAGCAGAACGGCCGACACCGGAATAGCGGGTCGAGAAGGGTCTCCCCTTGTACTTCTACAACAAGCACGATAGTCTTCTGTAGAAGTACTAGGGGAATACATCCATGTCTCGTATAGACCTTCCGCAAGGCACGTTGGACTTATTGATCTTGAAAACCCTGACTCTCGAGCCCCTGCATGGCTGGGCAATTTCCGAGCGAATCCAGCAGATTTCGAAAGAAGTTTTGCAGGTGCAGCAGGGATCCCTCTATCCGGCACTGCACCGCCTGGAGCGTCGTGGTTGGATCAAAGCTCGGTGGGGAGCGTCGGAGAACAACCGGCGGGCGAAGTATTACGAACTCACTCGAGCAGGACGTAAACAACTCGAAACCGAGCAAGACTCGTGGCGAAGGCTCACCACTGCTGTCGCCCAAATTCTCGAGACCACGTAGGAGACCCATGCTCAGCGACTTGCTATTTCGTCTACGTTCCTTCTTTCAGCGTAACCGAGTGGAAGAGGAGATGAACGAAGAACTGTGCTTCCACTTCGAGCGTCAGGTTGAGAAGTACGTGGCCAGCGGCCTTCCACGCGCAGAAGCGGAACGTCGCGCTCGCCTCACTATCGGAGGAGAAGACAAGATCAAAGAGGACGTCCGAGAAGCGCGAGGAGTGGGCTTCGTAGAAACTTCGATTCAGGATCTGCGATATGGCGTTCGCATGCTGCGCAAGAACCCGAGCTTCACGATTGTCGCCATATTGACTCTGGCACTTGGGATGGGAGCGACGACTGCGATCTTTTCAGTGGTTGACGCTCTCTTATTGCGCCCTCTGCCCTACAACGATCCTGCGAAACTTGTAGTCGTTTGGGAGAACAGCATCAGGCATTCCCATCCACACAACGTTGTCGCGCCTGCGAATTTTACCGATTGGCAACGCCAGAATTCGGTCTTCGAGAGCATGGCCGCGATGGCGGATACCCGCGTAAATCTCACTGGCAATGGGGATCCTGAGCAGGTCGTGGTGCAGAACGTCACGGCAGGTTTCTTCCACGTTGTCGGTGTCAATCCCATTGTGGGCAGTGGATTTACAGAAGACAACTGGAAGCAAGGCAAAGATGATGTCGTAATTCTGGACTATGGTTTCTGGAAAGAACGGTTTGGCGGCGATCCCTACCTGATCGGCAAAGCCATCGACATCAATGGGAAGCCTCAAGTTGTAGTTGGCGTGGCGCCGAAGGATTTCAATCTGTATGTCAAGGATGGAACACTGACCGGCGCCAAGCCGCAGATGTGGTCGCCCTGGGTGGTTCCGCAATCATTTGGAGATCGCAAACAAGGGCTCGGACGGTATCTCACGGTAGTCGCGCGCATGAAGCCTGGTGTGAAGCTCGCACAGGCGCAAGACCAGATGCGCACGATCGCCTGGCGATTGCAGCAGCAGCATCCAGACACGAATGCGCATTGGGGTGCGACGGTGGTTTCTATCCGTGAGCAATTATCGGGCGACCTGCGGCCGGCTCTTATTACCTTGTTTTGCGCTGTCGCCTTTGTACTGCTCATCGCCTGCGCGAATGTGTCTGGTCTCTTGCTGGCACGCGCGGCCAAGAGGGAAAAGGAGATCGCGATTCGCTCAGCGATTGGCGCGAGCCGCTGGCGAGTCGCACGGCAGTTGCTGACTGAAAGTCTGTTGCTCGGAGCTGTCGGTGGGATTCTAGGATTACTGCTGGCACTCTGGGGCACGAATGCCTTACTGGCAGCAAGTCCGAAGGGCCTGTTGGGTTTGAACTCCGTATCTGTCGATATCAGATTATTGAGCTTCTCCGCCGCGGCTACTCTCCTTTCTAGTTTGCTGTTTGGCATTTTGCCTTCATATGTCGCCTCTCATTCAACGATTGCAGAAACTCTGAAAGATGAGACACGCAGTTCCCCAGTGGGTGGGCGGCGCGGACTTCTACGACACGCCCTAGTTGTAGGGCAGATGGGACTGGCGCTCGTCCTGCTTGCAGGTTCGGGATTGCTCATTCGCAGCTTTGTTCGTCTAGCTGGGGTTAACCCGGGATTTGAGAGTCGGAACCTGCTTACGTTCCAAGTAACGCTGCCGCGTTCCAAGTATGGCAAAGACGAGCTTCAGGTGGCTTTCTTCAAAGAGCTGCTGGCACGCATTCGTCGCGTTCCCGGTGTTCGATCCGTAAGCATGGAGAATTATCCTCCGCTGACCGGATTGGGAGCGGCGACGGGAGTCCACATTCTCGGCCAGCCACAGGTACCGATATCGGAAGGTCCCGTTTCGGGAGTTCGCGTCGTAGGCCCTGATTACTTCGCCACGATGCGCATTCCTATTCTCGCCGGACGAACGTTTAGCGACGCTGAGTTGAACGAAGTCCGCCGCGTAGTGATTGTGAATCAGGCTTTCGTCGACAAACATTTGCCTGGAGAAAACCCGTTAGGTAAGAGAGTGGTAATCCACATGCGCGATGACAAGGTCGACGAAGCGAACCCTTCTGAGATCATCGGCGTTTGCGGCTCCGTTCACCAGATGGGCCCGGGAGAGGAGGCCAAGCCAAACGCATACTGGCCGATGCCGGAGCTGCCTTACTCGCGCATGACCATCCTGGTTAGTTCATCAAATGCTCCGTTGTCTCTGGTTTCACCAATTCGATATGAACTACATCAGATAGACTCAGAACTGCCGATGGCCTCTGTCGCCAGCATGGATCAGCTCTTATCCGATTCCCTGTCGCGTTCTCGATTCGTGATGTTTGTGCTCGGACTTTTTGCTGCGATTGCGTTAGTACTCACTGCAGTTGGGATCTACGGCGTAATCGCCTATGGCGTGGCGCAGCGAACGCATGAGATCGGGATCCGCATGGCTCTGGGAGCGCAGCGCGGCAATGTACTTGGGCTCGTACTTGGACAAGGAACACGACTCACTCTGATTGGTGTAGGTATTGGTATCGTTGCCGCTCTTGGCCTAACCCAATTGATGGGAAGTTTGCTCTATGGAGTAAGCGCAACCGATCCGATAACTTTCGGCGCGGTCATTTTCATACTCGTTGCAGTAGCTCTTCTAGCCACGTTCGTTCCAGCGCGTCACGCAACACAGGTTAGTCCGATCGTTGCACTGCGCTATGAATAGAGCAGCTCTAACTGCGTAGACACTTCTGAACGAGATGTTGCCGGTGGACCAGCGATTTCCGATGGTTCATGTACTTCAGTACTGCGAAGATTGCGCAGCACCCTGATGTAAAAATTTCAGCCCGCGCAGAGCGCCGACGACGTAAGTCTCTGATTATGAGTCGACACCAGTCGGCACAACGAGTGCTCCTTAGATGAGGAAGAGACTATGAAACTTCCTTACCTTTTGGCAGCCCCTTTGTTTGTTGCGCTGTGCGCCATGCCGGCTTCGGCTCGCGATTACCAAGGCGAGCACAACAGCGGTCAACATGTGCGCGATGCCGATCGCGATCATGATGGGGCGCGTCAGCACTCGCGCGAAGAACGCGAGCAGCACCTTCGTCGCGAGCGAGAAGAGCGCGCACAGCGGCTACGGCATGAGCGAGAGGCTCGTTGGCGGCGCGAACATCATGCCGATCATCACGATCCCTTCCGCAATCATGAGCGCGATCGCCACTCCGGCTGGGAACAAGGCAAAAAGAATGGATGGCATAACGATCACGTCCCGCCTGGACAGGCCAAGAAAACTGCGTACGAGAAGCACCGCGATCGATAATGTAAAAGAGAGAGGGTTTAGGTAACTGGCTACTTGAAAACGCCGGGTGGGAATGCCCGGCGTTCCCATCTTTGACTACAGCGTTTACCAGATTGCGCAGCGCTGATCTGCCGACCTCACCATCGGATCGCCTTCTTTGCAAGAAAAAGCCTTCTGAAATTCCGGCATATTGCTCATCGGACCGATGACACGATACTTGCCGATCGGATGCGGATCGGTTAGCACCATCTGCCGCTGCGTTTCCGGACGAATCTCGTCCCCACGCACCTGACCCCAGGCAATGAAGTACTGCTGTTCAGGCGTGAATCCGTCAACCTCTGGCGCCCGCGGCTTGCCTTCCATCGATTTCTCTAGTGCGAGATAGCCGAGGCGAAGGCCGCCTAAGTCGCCAATGCTCTCTCCGAGTACGAGCTTGCCGTTGTGATGCATGCCGCCTTCGATGGTGTAGCTGTTGAATTGGTCGACGACGCATTGAGCGCGCGTCTGGAAGGTTTTGTAGTCGGCCGGCGTCCACCAATCGTGAAGGCGCCCAACCTCGTCAAACTGCGCGCCTTGATCGTCGAAGCCGTGCGAGATCTCGTGTCCAATGATCGGTCCGATTGAGCCATAGTTGACCGGATCATTTGCCTTCACATCAAAGAGTGGCGGCACGAGAATTCCGGCGGGAAAGACGATCTCATTCAGCAGCGGATTGTAGTAAGCATTCGACGTTGGAGGAGTCATTCCCCAGCGACCGCGGTCCACTGGTTTACCAATCAGATTCAGATCGTCGCGCACCGCGAACTTGGAAGCTTCGATCACATCGCCCATGTACGAAGTGCGAGTGATCTTTACGCTGGAGTAATCCTTCCACTTATCTGGATAGCCGATCTTGGGATTGAACGTAGATAGCTTGAGCAGCGCCTTCTGTTTCGTTTCGGGACTCATCCAAGTGAGTTGCTCAATGTCGTCATGCAAGGCGGCGAGAATGTTCTTTACCATGTCCTGCACGCGCATCTTCGCTTCCGGTGGAAAGACCTTCTCAACGTATTTCTTGCCCAACGCTTCGCCAAGCAAACTATCTTCCGACTCAGCACAACGCTTCCAGCGCGGCTTCATCTCCTGCGCGCCGTTCAGATACTTCTGATTGAACGCGAAGTCTTCATCAACGAACTTGGCAGATAGATATGGTGACGCCGTACGCAGCACATGCCAGGTGAGATACGTCTTCCAATCCGTAATCGACGTGTTTGAGAGCTGCTTATCGACCTCGACGAGAAACTTGGGCTCGCCTACATTGAATGGAACCTTGCTGTCGACTTTCAGATCGGAGAAGTAGCCCTGCCACTGGAAGTTTGGACTCAGCTTCTGAGCATCCGCCACTGTCATCTTGTGATCGGTGGCCTTGGGATCTCGCAGTTCGACATTCGTCAGCGACGCTCCGGCAAGTGCGGTTTCCATCTTCATCACTGTCTGCGCAGCGGCGTTGGCCTCTGTTGCGTTCGAGCCAGCGAGGCGGAAAGTAGCAGCGATGTGTTCTAAATACTTCTGCCGTGTCTCCTTGGATTTCTCGTCGTCTTTGAAATAGTAGTCACGGTCGGGCAGGCCGAGTCCGGACGCTTCGAAATCGGCGATCACATTCGTGGGTTCGTGCCGATCGGGGTTCGAGCCAAATGCGAACGGTGCAAATAAAGCTTCCTCGTTGAGGTGAGTAATTATCTTCTGGAGGTCGGAACGTGACTTCATCGACTTGATCAGATCAAGATCCGGACGTATCGGCTCCATGCCTCGCTGCTCGACGGTCTTCTCGTCCATACACGCGCCGTAGTAGTCGCCCACTAACTGATCGGTGGAACCGCGCTTTGCATGTGCAGATTCAGTCGCCGTCTCTTCGAGGATGCCGTGCAATACATCTTTGTTAGTCTCGCCCGATTCCCAACGTCGACTCCAGCGCACCATGGTCGCTGGAATTGGGTTCTCTTGACGCCACGCACCGTTCGCATAATCGAAGAAGTTCACGCACGGATTGACTGATTTGTTTATGTCGCCGATGTAGACACCTCGGGGGGTTGAGTTATCCGCGGCAAACATTCCCACCGAGAAAAGCGCGGCGACGGTTACAGGATTGAATAGACGCATTTAGTCTCCTATGCGCTCACTGAGCTTACAAGGTGCGCAGTATTTCATCTCTTAGACGTGCATTTCCGCGGGTGGCTAGCCGTATCCTGATAACAGCCCTTCACGAACGCTACGACCCGAGATCAGGACATCCCCGCTTGTCATGCGCTCCGCTTCTCCACCCTTGCCCACGTATCTTTGAGAGCGACCGTTCGATTGAATACTGGAGCGCCTGGCTTCGAGTCGAGATCCACGCAGAAATATCCCAGACGCTCGAACTGGTATCGAGTGCCTGATTCCGCATTTGCAAGCGAAGGCTCAAGCTTGGCATCGCGAATCACTTCGAGCGAATTCGGATTTAGGTTGGACGTCCAGTTTTTGCCTTCCTCAACTTTATTGGGATCTTCTTTCGCAAACAGATTGTCGTAAACACGCACCTCGGCGTTGATTGCATGTGCTGCGGAGACCCAGTGGATTGTCGACTTCACTTTGCGCCCTTCAGGAGTATTGCCGCCTCGTGTCGCGGGATCGTAAGTACAATGCACTTCAAGCACTTCCCCACTGGCGTCCTTTACCACGCTGGTGCAGGTCACCAGGTAGCCGTAACGCAACCGCACTTCGCGTCCCGGCGACAAACGGTAGAACTGTCTTGGCGGATTCTCGCGGAAATCGTCGCGCTCGATGTACAGCACGCGCGAGAATGGGACCTTCCGCGTTCCGGCTCCTGCGTCCTCGGGATTGTTGATCGCACCCATCTGCTCAACCTGTCCTTCCGGATAGTTGTCGATCACCAGTTTCAGCGGACGCAGCACCGCCATCACGCGCGGCACACGCTTGTTGAGGTCCTCGCGGAGGAAATGCTCGAGCATGGCAAGCTCGATGGTGCCGTTCGTTTTTGACACGCCAATTGAACTGCAAAAGTTCCGCAGTGCTTCAGGTGTATATCCACGTCGGCGAACTCCCGAGAGGGTTGGCATTCGCGGATCATCCCATCCCCGCACATGTCCTTCGTTCACCAGCTGCAAAAGCTTGCGTTTGCTGAGCACCGTGTACGTCAGGCTAAGTCGATCAAATTCGATCTGCTGCGAATGAAAGATGCCGAGCTGTTCGATATACCAGTTATAGAGCGGACGATGGTCCTCGAATTCCAGAGTACAAATCGAATGGGTAACATGCTCCAAAGAATCAGACTGGCCGTGGGCAAAATCGTAGAGCGGATAAATGCACCACTTGTTGCCGGTGCGGTGATGCTCAGCATGGAGAATGCGATACATCACCGGGTCGCGCATGTTCAGATTCGGCGATGTCATGTCGATCTTCGCTCGCAAAGTGCGCGAACCGTCGGAAAATTCGCCTTTGCGCATACGCTCGAATAGGTCGAGGTTCTCCTCGACAGAACGATTCCGGTACGGGCTATTTTGTCCTGGCTCGGTTAGCGTCCCACGTGTCTTGCGGATCTCTTCGGCGCTGAGGTCATCGACGTACGCCTTGCCCCCTTTGATCAACTGCACCGCCCAGGCATAGAGCTGATCGAAATAGTCAGACGCATAGAACATCCGATTTTCCCAATCGAAGCCCAGCCAGCGCACGTCGCGAATCATGGAGTCTACGTACTCTTGCTCTTCCTTCTCTGGATTGGTGTCGTCGAAGCGCAGGTTGGTTTTACCCCCAAACTCGGCAGCCAGCCCGAAGTTCAGACAAATCGATTTCGCGTGTCCCAGGTGGAGGTACCCATTGGGCTCGGGAGGAAAGCGAGTCTGCACTTTTCCGTCAAATTTGTTGGTTTCGAGGTCGCGAACAACGATGTCGCGAATAAAGTTCGACGGGACTGCCGGAGCTGCAGGCGCGGTAGCGACAGTGGTTTCCTTTGCTGGGTTCGCAGGGTTCATTATTCAAATGCAGACCAGAACGGGCGGATAGCTCTCGCCCAGAGGCCTACATTCATTATGCCGCAGCGAGTCGAATTTGGGCGTTAGGAGGGTTTGCCGCTGCCTTCCGTGAGGGCAAGGCTGTTGAAATCCAAATGGTCCTCGTTCGAGTCGGGTTGCTTCCATTCCGGAGACTGCAATGGCCGAGTCCAATGCTCGACGAACTCTAGTTCAGGGAGAACGTCGCTGGAAGATGCTCCTAACTGCTCGAACCTCCGAGCCGCCGGGAAGGCGCTTCTTTCGATGGACCCAATCACCTGATTGTAGGTAGCTACCGTGCGATCGATGTTGTCTCCCAACTTGGAGAGATGAGTTCCCAGTGTGACCAGGCGGGAGTAAAGCAGACGACCGATCGCGCTGATCTCCTCGGCGTTCTTGGCGAGCTTGTCTTCACGCCAGCCGCAATGCACGGCTTTCAGTAATGCAATCAGAGTGAGCGGTGTAGCCAGCAGAACTTTGGCTTGCGCAGCGTCGTCGAGGAGCGCGGAGTCTGTTTGCAAGGCAGCGCTCAGCAGTGCTTCGCTTGGCATAAAGGCCACAACGAAATCAGGTGAGTTCGGAAACTGTTGCCAGTATGCCTTCGACGCCAGATCGTCAACATGCTTGCGGACTTGCGCAGCATGCTGTTCCAGATGCGTGCGAACTTCGTGATCCTGATCGGAGTTGGCGGCTTTGGTGAAAGCATCCAGCGAGACTTTGGCATCAACGGCGATCACCCGCCCGTTAGGCATATGCACGACTAGATCGGGACGCAGACGGTTGCCATCGTCATCGGAGAACGTCTTCTGCGACTCGAAGTGGCAGTGCTCGATCATGCCTGCAAATTCGACCACGCGGCGCAACTGCACTTCACCCCAGTTGCCACGCACTGTGGGACGCTCCAGCGCACGGGACAAGCGTCGAGTTTCGTCAGAGAGGCGATGCTGCAAGTCCACAAGCGAAGTGATCTGTTGCCCGAGAGCGGCCGCAGCTTGTTTGCGTTCAACATCACTGGAGCGAATCTGCTCGTCGAGTTGCTTGAGTGAGGAACTCGCAGTTTGGAGCAGAGCATCAATCGCCTCCTTCTTCGTGCCGAGATCACCGGAGGCAATCCTCTGTTCCTGCTCGAACTGATTCTTCGCAAGCTTCAGAAATTCAAACGCGTTTTCTTTGAGGGCTCGCGCAGCGAGAAGATCGAAGGATTCAGACAGGCGCTTCTCGCTCTGCTGCACCAACGCCAGTTTGTCGAGCGCTGCTTCGCGCTCGGCTGCAAGTTCCGCCTTAGCCGCCGACAACTCTCTGGATGTCGCCAGCATTTCGGCGTTCTTGGCTGCGAGATCCGCACCAATCCCCTGGGACTCGATCTGAGACTGCTCCAGCCGCTGCTCAAGATTGCGAATACGCTCTGCGGAAACTGCAATTCGAGAGTGCAAAAATACATATGTACCGGCAATCCCAACTGCTAAAGCAACGACGCTGGCAAGAAGCAGTCCCATTCGCATCTACCCCGAGGCGAAGTTTAGACGAAAGTACCACGAAAACATGGCGATATTGCAAGAAATCTCGCTGTGGAATTCAGGGAATCAAGGCGCGGAAAGGACAAAACGCAAAACTAATGCACGGATTTAACGGATTAAACGAATCAGCACATGAGTTTGGGACCATTAGAAACGTGTTGAGCAAGATTCCGGAGAACATCCGTCCGATCCGTGTCTTGTTTTTCATGTAAACCCAGGTCTCAGGAATTCGTCCATATCAAGTGACGGGGAGTTCATCGGAACGATGAGTATGCTGCAAGCGGCAGCGCCGGCGGGAGCGAAGACCGAAGCAGAATCGCCATTCGCCGATTTTGACGAATTCATACGCCTGTACCAGCAGCGGGTGTACCGCCTCGTGTTGGCGCAGACCGGCGAGCCTGATCTGGCGGAAGAGATTACGCAGGAGTGCTTTATCCGCGCCTTCCAGAAGCAGAAGGGGTTTCGCGGGGACTGCCAGGTATTCACTTGGCTGGCGCGGATCGCGATCAATCTCGTCCGCGATCATTTTCGCAATCGCCGCTTTGCAATGTGGCGAAAGCTGATTCGCTTCGATGCCTCTGAGCCGCAACAGAGTCAGGCCGAACAGGTCCCCGATCCCGCATCGACTCCAGAGGAGCATCTGTTGCGGCGCGAGCGGTTGGAACGCGTCTCACGAAGGATCCAGCGGCTCACGACACCGCAGCGTGATGCCCTGCTGCTAAGCGCTGTAGAAGGAATGTCGATTGAAGAGATTTCGCGGGCCACAAACCGCAGGCCGGGAACAGTAAAGTCGCATCTGCACCGGGCGATGATGAACCTGCGCAACTGGCGGGAAGGAGAACAGCAATGATTTCCATTCATCTTAGCGACGAAGAACTTACGGCGGCAGCGACGGGCGAACGCAGTCCTCGGACGGCGGGCCATTTGGAGATTTGCCCGCAGTGCTGGGAGCAGATGTCGATCTATCGCGATAGGCTCGCGAGCTTGAAACAGGACGTGGTTTATAGCGGTGGTCGCTCAGCGATCGACTGGGGGCGCCAGTCGCGCAGTATCCAGCAGCGCATTTTGGAGGCGCAGATCAAGAAGACCGCCGGACGGAATGTCAGCTTTGCCCTCGCAACATCCGCGCTTGCGGTGATCCTCGTGATCTTTTTGTTCCTGAATTTCAGGAGTACTTCGCCGACGATCGTTTCCGGTCCCCCGGCTCAAACAATCTCTGACGCGGCGCTGATTAGCGACATTGAAGCCCGTCTCGATCAGGATCTGCCGGACGCGCTCCAGCCTGCCAGCCTGTTGGTTGGTGAGATGGGTGGCATCGACGGAGAACGCACGACTCACAACACTTCGCACGCACGTACAAGGACCCAACAATGAAAACACTCTCTTACTTCCTGAGCGTTTTGCTGCTGACCACCGGACTTGCCGTAGCGCAAAGCGACACCCCACCTTCGCCCGACCAGCCCGGCCCAGAGCACAAGATGCGAATCGTCATGGGCGGCATGCCAGGTATGGGTGGGTTTGGACACGACTGGTGGCGCAATTCCGAGATCGCAACGGCCATCAATTTGACGGATGCGCAGAAGCAGCAGCTCAATCAGATCTTCGCCAGCCATCGCCCGAACCTGATTCAGTATAAGGGGAATGTCGAAATCGAAGAAGGGAAGTTAAGCGACCTGTTGGAGCAGGATCGGCCAGATCAAGGTCAGGTGCTGCAACAAATGTCGGCGCTCCAGAACGCCCGTAACACGATGGAAAACGAATACACAGTGATGTCGTTGGCTTTCCGCAATGTGCTCACGCCCGACCAGTGGAAGAAGCTGCAAGCCGTGACAAAGGAGCGAATGCAGAAGATGTTTTTCAAGATGCACCGCGAAGGCGGTCCCGGGATGCCGCCGCCCCCGCAATAGACCAAGTTTGCACTGCCCCTTGGCCCTGCTTCGGAAGCGGGGCCGTTTTTATTGCACGAGACAACATCCTGCCGCCAAATGTGGCGCAAACGGGACACCCCTCGCCGGGGTGTCTGTAGGCGCAAACGATAACCTTCCCATGTTCAAGGTCCGAAGCGATTAGCCGTCGAGGTGCCCTGAGCTCCGTTCTTAATCGATCCAATCCATCGATCGCGTCACTGCTTTCTTCCAGTTGCGGTAAAGACCTTCGCGGCTGCTTGAGTCCATTTGCGGATTCCAACGGCGGTCAATCGACCAGGTTGCGCGAAGTTCATCGAGATCCTTGAAGAACCCCACGGCGAGCCCCGCCGCAAAAGCAGCGCCTAAAGCAGTGGTTTCCTTCACACGTGGCAACACGATTTCCCGATTCAGGATGTCGGCCTGAAATTGCATGAGCAAATCGTTGGCAACCATCCCTCCATCAACGCGCACAACATCAACTAGCTTTCCGCTGTCTTGTTCCATCGCCTCAACAACCTCACGCGTCTGGAAGGCGGTGGCTTCGAGCACGGCGCGAGCAAGGTGACCCTTATTGGCGTAACGCGTGAGTCCGGCGATCACGCCACGAGCACCGGCCTTCCAGTAGGGCGCAAATAGGCCGGAGAAAGCAGGAACGAAGTAGACTCCACCGTTGTCGCTGACGGTGCGCGCGAGCATTTCGATGTCGCTGCTGGATTGGATCAAGCTCAGATTGTCCCGCATCCATTGCACCAGGGCGCCAGTAATGGCGACACTGCCTTCCAAGGCATATAGCGGAGGCTCCTCGCCGAATTGGTATGCAATAGTTGTGAGCAGTCCATGCCTTGAGAGTACAGGTTCCCTGCCGGTGTTAAGCAGCAGAAAGCACCCAGTGCCATAAGTGTTTTTTGCTTCACCAGGCTGAAAGCAGGTTTGACCCACAAGTGCCGCTTGTTGATCTCCGAGCACTCCCGCAAGCGGAACTCCGTTGAGTGCGTTGAGACATACGGTTCCGTACTTTTCTGAGCTAGGGCGAACCTGCGGCAGAATCTGTTTCGGGATATCGAAGGTTTGCAGCAGTTCATGGTCCCAGTCGCAGGTGCGGAGGTTCAGCAGTTGGGTGCGGCTGGCGTTGGTAACGTCTGTGAAGTGCGCTCCTCCGTAAGTGCCACCAGTGAGCCGCCAGGCCAGAAATGAATCGATCGTTCCAAACAGGATCTCTCCCGCAGCAGCGCGATCACGCAATTCCTTGACGTTGTCGAGCAGCCATCGGACCTTCAGACTGCTGAAGTACGTTGAGAGTGGCAGGCCGGTCTTGCCGCGAACTGAATCCTCACTGGCTGCGAACTGTGCCAGATACTGCTCAGTTCGCGTATCTTGCCAAACGATCGCGTTCGCCACAGGAGCACCCGTTTTGCGATCCCAAAGGATGGTAGTTTCACGCTGGTTGGTAATTCCGATCGCCGCAAAGTCCTTGGGGCGCAACGCACGCTCAGCCATCGCTTCCTCAATGACCTGCAACGTTCTGCGCCAAATCTCTTCCGCGTCATGTTCTACCCATCCTGGCCGTGGGTAGATCTGCTCATGCTCTCGCTGCGCTGAGGCGACGATTCGTCCTGCCCGGTCGAAGACGATGAAACGAGTGCTTGTGGTGCCCTGGTCGATGGCACCAATGTATGTAGACATAGTGGGACAGAATACAGCCAGGATGCGATATCGACACTAATTGAGAATGAACGGCTGTGTCGGTGCGGTGGGGTGGGGTGGGAGGAACTAATCTACTTCCTGGGAGAGTCGTTGCAGCAGTCCCAGGGGAGCCGGTACCACTGCTCCACGCCGCTTCTTATAAAACGCCCAAAGCAGGGAGGGCTGCACATACTTCACTGTTGTTGCAGGCTCAAGAGAACGTGAACCAAGTAACAGGAGTGCCTCGAATCTGGTTCCATTCGTGAATTCAATGTTGGCCTGAGCGCAGACTGGAGTGGAATCACTGCGTTTGCGAGGCGTAGCGCAGTCGTTCACGTCCCAACGCAATCGCGAGTAAGCGCCCGCTGCCCGGGGAATCCAATAGCCCGCAGACTGATGCGGGAGAGAAGAATCAAGCATTGAGACCGGGGCGTTCTTTGCGTAGTTAATAATCTCGGCTTCTTCAGCAGATCGATCTTTTGGGATCACTTCAAAGGCCGTTCCAAGCGCACTTTCTTCAGGAAGAGGCGAAGCCGCCGGAGTCGCCGGTGGACCGCTGGCATAAGTCGAGGCGGCGGCGCTCATCTCGGGGGCACTGTTCGACTGGCCATTGGCTTGACGCAACATGAATATGCCAATGGCAATAGCCACCACGGTCAGAGCCAGGAGTGTTTGGTCGCGACTCACAAGCACATTATTCTGCTCTTCCTTACGCTGCGGAAGTTACTAACGGGAATGGTTGGGTATGACAGGTATCTTTCTGGGAACTGACCTTTTGGACCTTCGATTCGGACGGGAAAGCTACATCGCGGCCATATTGAAAACATTATGCGCAGAGCCGTAACACATTAAGAATCCAGCCAGCACGGCCTCTTTCAGGTCGACACAAGGCTCGCTTCTGGGGCACAATCGGGAGCAATGCTCAAGAAAATTCTGACTGGGGTTAGCGTGGTGGTTGTCGTGCTCGTTGTATTGGTCGTTGCCGGCCTCTACGTCTATCCGAAAGCACAGATTGCCAGCGCTACTCAGCAGGCCGCTCCTGACTTCACTTTGAAGGACGCTACCGGCAAGGATTTCAATCTGGCCTCCCAGCGCGGCCATAAGGTCGTGCTCTATTTCTATCGCGGATACTGGTGACCATTCTGCATGAAGCAACTGCGCGAGTTCGCGCAGCGGAAGGCTGACTTCGATGCTCAAAACGCGCAAGTTATAGCTATTAGCATTGATGATGAGGCGCACAGCCGCAAGGTGTGGAACGACGTCGCCAATAAGAACGTTGTTGTTCTGAGCGATCCCGGCGCAAAGGTAATTCAGCAGTATGGACTGTTACACCCCAAAGGCCACGACGGGCAGGACATCGCGTTGCGGGCTACGCTAATCGTTGATGAGAACGGACGCGAAGTCTTTCGTCAGGTGAGTAGATCTGTTCCCGACGTTAGAAGCGCTGATCAAATTCTGGCAGAACTGAAGAAAACGAGTTAAGACGCTCGATCTGCAGAAATCGAGAACAGCGCCTATGTAAACACAGTGTTACAGGCAACTGGATCGAGTTTGAGCTGGACTGGCTCGCAAGCAGGGAGACAGTCCAAATCCTGTTCCGTACACAGGTCACTTCGAATACAGATCAACCACTCTCAAGGCCAACTCGCGCGGATTGACATCGGTCCGATTGGCGAGAACCACTACCGTGAGGTTGTCGTCGACCAGCCTCTGAATCGAAGTGTGGAAGCCGCTCGTGTCGCCGTCGTGCCACATCCTGCGATGACCCTTGTACGGATCGAGAAACCATCCAAAACCGTATTCGGATTCGCTGCCATCGGAAAGCTTGACTCCTCCTTCGACACGCACAGGCGTTAGCGCTGGCTCCATCTCTTTCTCACTGAGCAAAGTATGCGCTGAAAGTGCCTTATCCCATTTGGCGATGTCCTCGATCGAGGTATAAACTCCGCCGTCGCCGAGGACGGCAGAAGTAGGGCTCTGATCGGAAAACGTCCACCCTTTGCCATCCGCGGCTCTGCGATAGCCAAAGGCCCGATTCGGGACTTCATTCTTTTCGTTTACATAGGCAACAGTATTATTCATTCCGAGCGGCTCGAAAATGCGCTGTCGCAAGAATTCAGGAAAGGACTTGCCGGAAATTCGCTCCACAATCATGGCCAACACTGCATATCCGGAATTGCTATACTCCCAACGTTCACCCGGAGGGAACGAGCCTGAGGTTTGTTGCTCGAGAATTTGGAGCACGTCTGCATCGTGAAGCTGGCGAATCTTGTCACGCGGAGCTCCAGCCGTCTCTTTCTCATAGATCTCCTCGTAATGCTTCAGGCCGGAAGTGTGGTTTAGAAGACTGCGAACCATAATCTTGCTTCCGTAGGCCGGAAAATCCGGAAATATCTCGGTAAGCATCTCGTTATAGCGCAGCTTGCCGTCGTGCACGAGCATCATTACAGCCATCGCTGTGAACTGCTTCGTAACGGATGCTAGACGGAAGCCAGTCTGAGGCGTGATCGAGATTTTCGTATTCAGATCGGCAAGGCCGTAGCCGCTAGAGAAGATCGGTTGCCCGTTTCGCATCACACCTACCGCAAATCCCGGAGAGTCGCCCGAGATGAGGGGCTTGAAGATGGCATCGATTTTCGGCGCGATGTCCGGGCTGGATGCGGGTGAGTTCGACACGAAAGGGATCAACAAAGCGAGACACAAAACCAAGCGAATGGCCATCTGGCCTCAATTAGTTTGAAGTGGCCGCGACTGCTCCACCGGAGCGCTCTTTCTGTTCGTCGATAGATGCCAGCATGGCTTCGTCATCGGAGAACTTGAACCAGGCAATTCCTTTGGTTCGAGCTTGCTCCTCTTCTGCTTTAGCGAGATGCTCGAGATCGGCCTTGTCGACCACGCGAACACCTTTGGACTCGATGCTCTGCCTGATTTCAACAGGAGCGGCTGAATCTTTTTCAGGAGCGCTCTCCAGATACTTGAGCACGTGCACGGCGCCAACTTCGGCATCATGACGCGCTATACCAACCAACCCTTCGCTTGCTTTGCGCGCCCAGCCTACGACGTAAACGCCTTCCATCGCGCAGCTTTGCTCTTTGTCGAAAACCTCATAGGCTGCCCGCTGCGGATCCGCAGTATCCGGATTGATTAGGTACCCTTCAGGACCGCAGGGCAATCCTACGCTGGGATCGGCAGCATCGCCGATGGCGAAGATCATGGTATCAACGTCAAGATCTGCAGTCTGTTCTGTCGCTTTACAGGCCATGTTGCCGTCACGCTGCACAAGAACATTCTCGCTCACTCGGAGTCGGTTAATGCGGCCATCACTATCTGTGTGAATCGAGGATGGCGAACTCAGGAAACGAAACAGCAGACGTCCAGGTCCCGGCCGTTCGCCTGCAGGCTTAGCCAAAATGGGAAATGTGTCATCAGGGACCTTGTTGATGTCCTGACCCACGGCTGACAATTGCGGTTGGATTCGTTGCAACTCCCGCAGGAATGCCTCGCGGTCGAGATACTTGTCTACGAAAGCGAATTCTTTCTGATCGAACTTCGCCTCGAATGGTCCACGACGGGCGACGACAATCACCTCGTTCGGCTTCTGTGGTGCATCCACAAGCAGCCAGTGAGCAAGATCCACGGCAACATTGCCCATGCCAATAACTGCGATACGCTTGCCGGTAGAAAAATCCTGCGACGCGAACGGCGGTAACTGGTTGTAGAAGTAAACGAAATCTTTGGCGGAATAAACGCCGCGCGCCGAGCTGCCTTCGAGACCGAGCTTCTTGGTTCCCTGCGCGCCAACGGCAAAAACAATGGCCGAAGGATTGAACTCGCGGAGCTCGTCAATGCAGAGACATCCCTGCTCCGCCACGCATACATGTCCGAAATAGTGGACGTTGGGCAAGGCCAGGACCTTGGCGAACTGCTTGCGCAACCCAACTTTCATCTTGTCTTTTGTGGGATAAATTCCGTACTCGGCCAGGCCGCCTGGCTTGATGTCGCGATTAAGGATGACAACCTGATGGCCAGCCTGCGCGATTTTTTGTGCCGCGAAAAGTCCTGCCGGCCCCGCGCCTACGACGAATACCGTCTTCATTCGTGGGTTTTCCTCGGTTCAGCCTACCGTCGCAGAAAAACTTGCTTTGACACGTATTCTCACCGATGTTGACGTCGTTTTCCAGCAGGATAGAGGCCGTTATCTGCGTTCTATTGCCAGCCGCAGGCCGAAGGCCACCAGAACTGCTCCAGTAAAGGCTTCGAGTCTGCGCCTGACGGACGGCCTGGTCAGGATCGCCCTCATTCGGTCCAGCAACATCGCGTAGCTGCAGAGCCACACTAGTCCCATGAGAACGTGAATGCTCGCGAGGAACAACGATCTCCTAAAAACGTTTTCTCCCGGCGCGATGAATTGCGGCAAGAAGGTCAAATAGAAAATGGCCACTTTGGGATTCAGCAAATTGGTGAATAAACCCTCGATGAAGCTGACCCAAACTCCCAATGTCTGCTCCGCTCTGAATCCGACTTCAGGTTCGACCAAGTAAGGCTTGCGCGACGCCCACAACGCCCGAACTCCGATGTACACCAGATATCCAGCGCCAACCAATTTCACCCAGTCATAGAGGCGTGCCGACTCGCGCAGGACGACTGAGAGACCTAGAGCCGAGGCGGTGGCGTGACACAAACACCCAAGGCAGATTCCAAACGTCGTGAAGAATGCGGCGGTGCGCCCACGCGTGATTGCGTTCTTTGTGACCAGCCCCGTGTCAGCTCCGGGGATGATCGTGAGCAGAGCAGCGATACCGAGAAAGGCGACGAAGCGGGAATCCATGAGGTTTCTACCTGAACTCCGGACACTGGATGGTCAGAGCCGCGCTCGAGCTTCTTTATTGTTTTCGCCTGCGAGTTTCGAGGAGGCAACATGGGCCAAAAGCTAAGAACAGCGAAAATAACAGGGTATTTTTTTAAATTAACGCAATTGTTACTGATCTTCGCCGAAATCCCGCGAATTCGGCTTTTAGGAACAGCGAATAACAGCGTATTAACAGCGTAACTTTTCCTACCGGTCCTTGACTGTGTGCTGTCCGTTTTCCGCGATGGCAGGCCGTGGTCAGCTCTGCTTAGGTTTCCATGTGTCGAGGAATTTCACGATCTCCTGCGGATCGGTGCTCCGGGCGGAATCGAATTCTCCGGTCGTGTAGAGGATACGCCCCCTGCTGTCGAGGACAGCCAGCGATGGTATGCCTTTGGCCTCGACCGGCACGTTGTACTTTTTCACCAGATCGGCATTCTTATCATTGCGCCCGATGTCCACGTGCACCACGTGATAATTCTTGTCGACGAGGGGCTGAATCGCCTGCTGGTGAAAACGATAATCGAGCGCAAAGCAGTCAAAGCACCAGTTCGCACCGAAGACCAGCAGCACGCGCTTGTGATCCTTGGCGGCCGCAGCCAGCGCCTCCGCGATCTCTTTCTTGGCGTTGGCGTTGTCCGGATACAGCTCCCGCAGCTTTGACGATACCTGATCCGTCGTAAAGGATTGCGCGGCAGCAAGGCCTGTGACGAACAACAAGACAGCGGTGGCAATTCGTGAAGTGCGCATGGCAGCAATATAGATGCAGAGAGGCAGCGATAAGCAACAGGCGATAGGCCAAGCATATCTCCGCGGTCCATCGCCTATTGCCGATCGCTTATTGCCCTATACTAAATTGTTCCACGTTAATAGCGATTTTCTCCAGTTGTGGCCAGCGAAATGAGCAGCAGCACGTCTACACCGACGAGCGATGTCTGGGGGCTGAAGTTCAAGACCCTGCCTGCCTTTCGCAGCGGAGAGCTTTGGTACTACTTTGGACCGGCATTCGTAGCCAGCGTCGCGTACATCGATCCCGGGAACTTCGCCACTAACATCGAGGGAGGAACGCGATTCGGGTATTCCCTGCTGTGGGTGCTGCTGTGGTCGAATGCCATGGCGATACTCATTCAATACCTGTCAGCAAAGCTGGGAATTGCTACCGGGCGGACGCTGCCACAGAACTGCCGGGAAAACTTCTCCCGGGGAATGAACCTGTTCCTTTGGTTCGCGGCCGAGCTGGCCGCGTTAGCCACCGACCTGGCTGAATTTCTCGGAGCTGCCCTTGGCTTCTATCTGCTGGTCGGGCCTTGGCTGCTGGCGCACGGGCTGGAAAAGTCGACAGTGCTGATGGTGGCGGCGCTAGCAACTGCGGTTCTCGTCTTCCTGATTCTCGCGCTGGAATTGTATGGATTCAGGAAGCTGGAAGTCGGCATCATGACCTTCGTCTTTGGAATCGCTGCCTGCTACGCCATTGAGATCTTTCTGGCGAAACCAAATTGGGCTCAGGTCGGCTACCACATCTTGGTACCGCAGATAGGCTCAGACAGCATTTACATCGCTGTGGGCATGCTGGGCGCCACAGTAATGCCGCACGTGGTTTATCTGCACTCCGCATTGGTGCAGGACCGCGCACGTAAAGCGCTCGAGGGATGTCCGACAAGTCAGAGGCTGCAGCGGCTGAAACATCTGCAATTCGAAATCATCGATGTGTTCGCCGCGATGAACGGCGCCTGGCTCATTAACACTGCCATGATCGTGATGGCCGCCGCGGTGTTCTTTACCCATGGCCAACACGTTGCATCGATCGAAGAAGCGCACCAGACGCTCGCGCCGCTGCTAGGCGGCGTCTCGGCGATGGCCTTCGCTCTAGCTCTGCTTCTGTCTGGGCTCTCCTCGTCAACGGTGGGAACGATGGCCGGACAAGTCATCATCGAGGGCTTCTTGAACATTCGCTTCAGCGTCTTTCTGCGCCGATTGATCACGATGATCCCGGCGTTGATCGTGATCGCGATGAAGCTCGATCCGCTGAAGATCCTAGTCCTCTCCCAGGTAGGACTGAGTTTTGCTCTCCCGTTCGCGCTCGTGCCGCTCATCGTGCTCACACGGCGAGCCAAAGTGATGGGAGAGCTGGCAAACGGCCGCAGCACAAATGTACTGGCGTACGCGACCGTGACGGTGATTATCGGATTGAACCTGCTGCTGATTTATCAGTCGTTTGGTGGAAAGTTCTAGACAAACATTTGAACACGGAAGTCACGAACAGCTGGGGTGAAACCATGAAGGACACGAAGGTCACGAAGGATCAGAATGGAAACGGCACTGTTTACTGTTGTCATCCTGAGTCCGCCGCGTCGGGCGAAGGACCTCCCGAAATATTTCGGGCTTCCATGCTGCGCCCGGGCTCTTTCACGAGAATCCTCGGCCGAAGTTTGTTTCCTTCGTGTTCTTCGTGGTTTCCCCCCGCCTTTCTCCGTGGCTCCGTGGTGAAACCCCGTTTAGGAACATCTAATGATCGGGTGGACTTATGAATTCATTTGGAGCGCGCAGCACGTTGCGTGTGGGCAGTCGCCAGTACGAGATCTATCGCATTAACGTCCTCGATACGCAGTGCGGATCTACTCAGAGCCTCCCTTATTGCATGCGGGTGCTGCTGGAGAACCTGCTGCGGACGGAAAACGGCAAGTCTGTCACGCAGGATGATATTCGCTTTCTCTCCCAATGGCAGGCGACGGCGGCGCCTTCGCGTGAAATCGCGTTTACTCCTGCGCGCGTGTTGATGCAGGACTTTACCGGTGTGCCCGCAGTGGTTGATCTGGCCGCGATGCGCGATGCGATGAAAAAGCTCGGGGGCAACCCGAACGCGATCAATCCTTTACAGCCTGCCGAGCTGGTCATCGATCACTCTGTCCAGGTCGACGAATTTGGAACCCCGAACGCCTTCCATACCAACGCTCTGCTCGAGTTCGAGCGCAATCGCGAGCGCTACGCCTTTCTCCGCTGGGGCCAGACAGCGTTTAATAATTTTTCGGTTGTTCCGCCCGATATGGGAATCGTGCACCAGATCAATCTGGAATATCTTGCGCGCGTCGTTTTTCCGCAAACGATAGATGGAGTCTTGCGGGCTTATCCCGACACGCTGGTTGGGACTGACTCCCACACGACGATGGTGAATGGCTTAGGCGTGCTGGGTTGGGGCGTGGGTGGAATCGAGGCCGAGGCGGCGATGCTGGGACAGCCTGTATCGATGCTGCTGCCTCAGGTCGTTGGTTTTAAGCTCAGCGGCAAACTCAAGGAAGGCTCAACAGCCACCGACCTCGTGCTGACTGTCACGCAGATGCTGCGTAAAACCGGAGTAGTCGGCAAGTTCGTTGAGTTCTTTGGCGACGGATTGTCCGAGCTGCCGCTGGCCGACCGCGCAACGATTGCCAACATGGCGCCGGAGTACGGAGCCACCTGCGGAATCTTCCCGGTCGATATGGAGACGCTGCGCTACCTGCGCATGACCGGACGCAGCGACGAGCAAATCGCCCTGGTCGACGCCTACTGCAAGGAACAAGGGCTCTTCCATACGAAAGACTCGCCGCACGCAAGCTACTCCGAAGTGGTGCAGCTGGATCTCTCGACTGTGGAACCGAGCGTGGCTGGTCCGCGGCGTCCACAAGACCGCGTTCGTCTTTCAGAAACAGCGGAGAACTTTAAACACGAGCTACCGACACTGCTGGGACCGGCCGCAAAAACTGCAGCGCGGCAGGTAATGCGATGGGAGGGTGAGGGAGGAAATCCCGTTGCGAATGGCAACAGCGCGAACGGCCACAAGGAGGATGTTGCAGAGCCTGTCGGCGCCAAACATCGCATCGATGTCAGCCACTATCTCGATCACGGCTCAGTCGTGATCGCCGCGATCACGAGCTGCACGAACACCTCGAACCCATACGTCATGATGGCGGCGGGACTGCTGGCAAAAAAGGCAGTCGAGCGCGGACTCTCGACACCACCGTGGGTAAAGACTTCGGTGGCTCCCGGATCGCGCGTTGTAACCGAGTACTACAAGAAGTCAGGGCTCATGGAGTTTCTCGATCGCCTCCGCTTCAGCATCGCCGGTTACGGATGCACAACCTGCATCGGCAATTCGGGGCCGCTTCCAGCAGACGTTTCCAAGGCCATCGACGATCACCAGTTGGTGGTCGCCTCAGTGCTGTCCGGCAATCGCAACTTTGAAGGACGAATCAACTCGGAGGTTCGCGCCAACTACCTGATGTCGCCACCGCTCGTGGTGGCATACGCGCTGGCAGGACGCATCGATCACGATCTGCTCACCGAGCCGCTAGGGAAAGACCGCCAAGGTAAGGAAGTCTATCTGCGCGATATCTGGCCGACTCAGAAGGAAGTCGATGAGGTCGTGCGCAAGTGCATCGACTCGGACATGTTCCGCCAAAACTACGCGAGCATCGCTGAAGGCAACGAGCACTGGAAGAAGCTAAGAATCCCAAAAGGGGACACTTACACCTGGGAGAAGGATTCGACCTACATCAAGAAGGCTCCGTACTTCGACGACATGCCTGCTCATCCGGCACCGGTGAAGGACATTGTCGGCGCACGGGTGCTGGCATGGCTGGGGGATAGCGTCACCACGGACCACATCTCTCCCGCTGGATCGATTAAACAGAACAGCCCCGCCGGCAAGTATTTGATCGAGCGTGGCGTGAAACCGCACGACTTCAACTCATATGGTTCCCGTCGTGGGAATCACGAGGTAATGGTGCGCGGAACTTTCGCCAATGTCCGCCTGCGCAACAAACTGGTTCCCGGGACTGAAGGAGGAGTGACTCGCTATCTTCCAACGAATGAAGGGATGTCAATCTTCGATGCGTCGATGAAATATCAGGCGGCTGGCGTCCCTCTGATCATCCTCGCGGGAAAAGAGTACGGATCGGGATCGTCACGCGACTGGGCTGCCAAAGGGCCCAAACTCCTCGGCGTGCATGCCGTGATCGCGCAGAGCTATGAGCGCATTCATCGTTCCAACCTGGTCGGAATGGGAATCCTTCCGCTGCAGTTTCTGCCCGAAGAAGATCCCGAGGCGCTTGGGCTCACCGGGGAAGAGATCTACGAGATTACGGGATTGCGCGAGCTACTGGATTCAAAGTTCGCTTCGGGCCGTCACGTGAGCGTGCGCGCCCAGCGGGGCGATGGCACGGTAAAGCAGTTCGAAGCTACCGTGCGCATCGACACGCCACAGGAGATTCTCTATTACCAGCACGGCGGGATTCTGCAATTTGTGCTGCGGCAATTGCTGGCAGGATGGGAGAAGCCGAAGGTGGTTAGTCGTGGGATGAGCACCGTGGCTGATCCGAGTACGGGGAGCAGTATTACTTAGCAGTTATTGTCTGTCATTCGGAAGGGCCGGATTGTCGGCCCGAGGAATCCCTATAGTACCCAGGACTTTTCGTGAATCGATAGTTGCTGGACGTAAAGAACAAAGGAATGGTAGGGATTCCTCGCCGCAAAAGACGCGGCTTCGGAATGACAACACGGCACAGAAGAAGCTAAATCCCTACCCCGTATTCCGTACCGTTGAACGCACGGTCTTCGCCGGCATGACTGTAGCTTTCGTAGGGCATACGCTTTGCCAGGCGTTGCTTGCGGAGTTCGTTTCCGAGATAGAGGGCCCCGGCAACGACGCCGAGTCCGATGCCTGTCCACATGAGTATCAAGAGTGGGCGACGGAGATTGAAACTCATATCAGTGGTGCGTCCCTCCATCCTTTCAGGAGCTGCATTCGCGAATTCGAGCAGTCTTGCATGCATTGGAGCCATCATCTGTAGGATGCTCCCAGCTGCCCGACGTATGCCGAATTATGTCCTCAACCGAGGTTACCAAAGTGAGACGCACAACTACTAGATTAGAGGGCTAAGAATGGTTACTTAGGCGGGAAGGGAGTGGGTTTCGCTGCTGGCATCCGGAGTTGCACGAATCTCCTTAACACGCTCGCCCACGGCGTACTTCAGTTTGTCGATGCCCTCGCCTGTCACAGCCGAGATCGACATGAATGGCAGTTTACGGCGGGCGCAGAAGCGTTTGAGCTTGGCTAGCTTCTCGGGATTGGCCGTGTCGATCTTCGATGCGACTACGATCATTGGCTTCTGTTCCAAGCCAGTGCCCCAGCTCTCGAGCTCATTCATGATGACCTTGAAATCCTGCGTGGGATCGGGACGCCCACTCGCATCTGAGACATCGATCAAGTGCAGCAGCAGCCGCGTGCGCTCAATATGACGCAGGAATTGCGTTCCCAGTCCGTGGCCCGCACTGGCGCCTTCAATCAGGCCAGGAATGTCGGCAACTACGTAGCTATCGTCATCTGGCGGCTCGCCAGTAGTGACCACCCCAAGGTTAGGTTCGAGTGTGGTGAACGGATAATCCGCGATCTTCGGTCTTGCGGCTGAGATGCGTGAAATCAGCGTGGACTTGCCCGCATTGGGATATCCCACCAGGCCAACATCGGCCAACAGCTTCAGCTCCAGCCGGTAATTCCGCTCCTCGCCGGGACGCCCGAGTTCGTGCTCCCGCGGAGCCTGGTGAGTTGGAGTAGCGAAATGCTGATTGCCGCGCCCACCGCGTCCACCGCGCGCGATAACCAGCCGCTCGTCAGGACGGGAGAAATCGTGGATGCGCTCGCCGCTGTCGGCGTCGTACAGAATCGTCCCTACCGGGACTTTCAGGATTATCGCGTCGCCTTCCTGTCCGGTTCGATTCGATCCTTCTCCATGCCTCCCACGTTCCGCTTTGTATTCCGGATTAAAGCGAAAATGTACAAGAGTGTTGTGACGCTCGCTGGACTCCATAACGACGTCACCACCGCGTCCGCCGTCGCCGCCCGAAGGTCCCCCGCGCGGGACGAACTTCTCCCGTCGAAAGGCCATGCAGCCATTCCCGCCGTCTCCGGCTTTTACGCGAATTTTGGCTTCGTCGATGAACATGAAAAGAAAATCGTCAGTCCTGACTTATTTGCCTTCAGTGCGGTGGGAGCCCCCTACTTTAAGCAGGGGGAGGATCGGAGTTCAGTCCTTCCGACAAGAATCTCTGCTTTTTTAAATGGGCTTTAGCCCGGGCAGTTTCGTGGCCAGCGCTAAAGTGCGAAGCTTATTTGTTCTATTCTTGCAGGGCTTAAAGCCCTTCCCCCGCATGAATGCGGAGCTTCCACCCGAACCCAATTGGCACCGCGAAAACAACAAGGCCCCGAAGCTCGGGGCCTTGCTTCAAAGCAATCTTCAGGAAAGCCAAAGCTAGGCTTCCGCCGGCTCCACGTGCACGAAACGGCCCATGTTGCCCCGATCGACAAAACGAATTATGCCGTCGATCTTGGCGAACAATGTGTCGTCCTTGCCGCGGCCAACATTCTTGCCCGGCTTCAAACGCGTACCGCGCTGCCGAACGATAATCGAGCCTCCGGTTACCAGCTGTCCGCCGAAAGCTTTTACGCCAAGCCGCTGTGCATTTGAGTCGCGGCCGTTTTTGGAACTACCTAAACCTTTTTTGTGTGCCATTGACTTTTCTCACTTCAAAGCTGTGTCGCCGCGGATGATCGCGGCTTAAAACTATTTCTTCTTCGGAGTCTTTCGTGCTCCACTCTTACCCGCGTGCGCCTTACTGCCCTTCGAGGCCTTGCCCTTGGCCCCGCCACGCGCCTGCTTGGCTCCCTTCTGTGTACCGGCCGCTTCTTTCTTCTCCTTTTTCGGCTTGGATGCCGGCAATTCAGGAGCAGTGAACTTCTGTCCGTCGAAAGAAATTTCCGTGATGCGGACCGCTGTGTAGGGTTGGCGATGTCCCTGGAGCTTCTTGTACTGCTTCTTGCGCTTGAAATGGAAGACCAGGATCTTGTCGCCGCGGCCCTCTTCCACCACGCTGCCAACGACGCGAGCGCCACCCTGCGGCTTCACGATGGTGCCGGGCTCGCCCGAAACTGCCAAAACGTCGGTGAATTCGACATTGCCGTTCTCAGACGGCTTCTGGTCAACTTTGATTACGTCTCCGGGTGCGACGCGAAACTGCCTTCCCCCGGCGCGGATGACCGCGTACATAGGCTCTTCCTTCTTTGTAGAAGTTGCTTGCTGATTCCTACCAGCCGCTCAGAAGACGACCGCAATCCCCAGACGAGGACGACGAGGACAGACAAACCTAGTAATTTTAACGTGCTGGCGGGAATTGGGTCAAACCGAAACCCCGTGTGAAGACACGAAGGTCAGGAAGGGTTTTCACGAGTCGCCGAGGACTACTCGCTTAATACCTTCGCGGAGGTGCAGGACGTTGAAATTGATAATCAGGCCTAACGACTTGCCACTCAGCTTCATGTATGAGAGTACCTGTGGCCTGCTGAATGTTTGTGATCGCTTCGACGGCTTTGATTTCGACGATTACGAGATCTTCGGCTACCAGATCAAGACGGTAGCCAATATCGAGCTTTATGCCGTCGTATTCGAGTGGCAGAGCGATTTGGGATGACACTTTCAAACTAGTCTTATGCAACTCGTGCATCAGGCATGCTTCGTAAGCGTTCTCGAGCAGCCCAGGGCCAAGCGCTGAGTGAACTTTGAGTGCAGCCGTCACAACCGCATGACTAACATCCCGTGCAGTCCGACTAAGTCCAGCTGCCTGTTGCTCCATGAATTCGATCAGCCATTCCTTCGTGCCCTTCGTGTCCTTCGTGGTTTCACCCAAGGGTTGAAGCGCGCGATTCTGTCAAAATGCGCAGGCGCGACACGAAAGCATCAACGGTCACCTTTCCCTCATCCCCCTTACCCCGCACCCGCACACTGACCTCTCCAGCTTCGGCCTCTTTATCGCCCACCACGAGCAGGAACGGCACCTTCTGCAATGTGTGTTCGCGGATTTTGGCGTTCATCTTCTCGTTGCGGGCATCTACGTGGACGCGCACTCCTGCCGCCTTGAGCTTCTCCGCTACCTGTTCGGCATAAGCAGCGTGGCGCTCTGAGATCGGGATCATCACGACCTGCGTTGGCGAGAGCCACACAGGGAAATTACCAGCGTAATGCTCGATCAGCACTCCGAAGAAGCGTTCTATTGATCCATAGAGCGCGCGGTGGACCATGAGCGGCTGCTTGCGTGAACCGTCTTCGGCTACGTATTCGAGCTTGAAGCGCTCGGGAAGGGTGAAGTCGAACTGGACCGTGGTGAGCTGCCAGAGTCGGCCAATCGCGTCTACAAGCTTCACATCGATCTTTGGTCCGTAGAATGCCGCTTCGCCGGGGATCGTCTTGTACGGAACGTTACGACGCTGCATTGCCTTTTCCAGCGAGGCGATTGCACGCTCCCAGTTTTCTTTTGATCCGATGTACTTGCTGGGGTCGTTTGGATCCCAGATCGAGAGTTCAACTTCGTATTTGTCGAAGCCATAAGTGTTGAGCACCGTAAGCGCAAAATCAATGCAGCCGACGATTTCGTCTTCGATCTGCTCGGGCGTGCAGAAGATGTGAGCATCGTCCTGGGTGAAGCCGCGCACGCGCAGCAGACCGTGCATCACTCCAGAACGTTCGTAGCGGTAAACCGTGCCAAGTTCTCCCAGGCGCACAGGCAGGTCGCGATAGGAACGAAGAGTGTTCTGGTAGATCAGGATGTGCCCCGGGCAATTCATCGGCTTGAGCTGATACTCGGCGTCATCAAGCTCTATTGGCGTAAACATGTTCTGCGCGTAATAGCCTGTGTGGCCGCTGGTCTTCCAGAGGTCCGTGCGCATCACGTGTGGCGTGAACACTAGTGAATAGCCGCGTTTCAGATACTCGGCTCGCAGCCAATCTTCCATCTCCTTGCGGATAATTCCGCCTTTGGGATGCCAGAAGATCAAGCCCGGTCCTGCGAGTTCCTGAATGGAGAAGAGATCCAGCTGCTGTCCCAGAACACGATGGTCACGCTTCTTCGCCTCTTCGATGGCGTTGAGATACTGCTCGAGATCCTTCTTCGCGTAAAACGAGGTTCCATAAATCCGCTGGAGCTGCGGATTCTTCTCGTCGTTGAGCCAGTAGGCGCCAGCAAGATTCAGCAGCTTAAAAGCCTTGATCCTTCCCGTACTAGGAATATGTGGTCCGCGGCAGAAGTCGACGAACTTGCCATTGCGGTAGAACGAGACCTGGTTCTCTCCTTCGGTATGCTTCTGGATGAAGTGCACCTTCATCCAGTCGTTTTCCGCCTCGTACTGACGGATCGCCTTATCGCGCGGCACATATTCGCGCACAAACTTCTCGTCGCGATCGACAACGTCCTGCATGCGCTGCTCGATCCGCTGCAGATCTTCAGGAGTGAACGGCGTTGGACGATAGAAGTCGTAGAAAAAGCCTGACTCGGTGGGCGGACCATGCCCAAGCTTGGTCTCGGGGAACAGCTCAGTAACGGCGGTAGCCAGCACGTGCGCCGACGAATGGCGGAATACTTCGAGCGACTCAGGATCCTTCTCGGTAAGGATGCGCACTTCGGCGTTTTCCTCGATAGGCCGGTTCAGATCGACGACTCTGCCGTTCACCTTAGCGGCAAGCGCAGCATCGGCCAGGCGCGGCGAGATGGATTTGGCAACATCGTAAGCCGTGGTCCCGCGAGGGAGTTCGCGCGAGGACCCGTCGGGCAGGGTGATTTTCAGGGCGCTGGGTGCTTCTGCTACATCGGGCATAAGAGTGCAAACCTAGTTTTGAGGCTGTAAACCTTCAGGATAACGCAATTGGAGACTGCCTTTAGCTCTGTGGCACCGCCGCTCGGCTGTGGCTCCGCCCAAGCTCAACCCATTTGGCTATCAAATAGAAACATCCTGCCCTAGGGCTCTTGATGATTGTTCCGTCTACTAGAGTGCGATAAGCCGGTAACCCAGGGAAGATCGTTCGTATTGCAGGCTGCTCAGCCTTTACTGGCTGTGGGCAGAGCCACAGCCGAGGGCGGCTGTGCCACAAGGATAAAAGGGTGTGCTTTTATTAAGAGATCATTTCCCCAGAACTTTTCTGCGTTGCTACGTGTTGTGCTGCCCCAGCGACAACACGTTCCCATCCGGATCTTTGAACCAGGCAACGCGGGCCTCCCCGGGGAAGGTGCAGATCGCGTTTTTGTCTTGCGGCATTCCGGGATAGCGCTCGAAGACGACGCCTCGGCGCACCAGTTCGGCAACGGCCGCCTCGATGTCCTCAACTTCCCATCCCAGGACGGTGAACTGTGCTGGAGTGAACTGCTTCAGTTTGCTCACGCGCAGCATCGTTCCATGGGCGTCGAAGACCAGAGCAAAGCCGTCATCTTTCACAAAACGAAACCCGAGCGTCTTGCTGTAGAAGGCTTTCGCTTTTTCGGGTTGAGTGGTGATCGCGAATCCGACGATCTTCGACAATCGGAAGGTCGATGCTTTCTGCGCCTTGGGAGCCGGCATCGGAAACCTCCTGGATAGGCCGGGGAGTGTATCACTGTCGGATCGGATTTCAGTGCGAGCCAGCGCGCAGCAGGCATTTCTCGTAGCCCCGCGGCATAAACCCGGGGTGAAGGAGAGGAAAGATGAGCACCGTAGGTGCGGCACTCTTTGTCTCAAGGTTGTTGATTACGCACGTCTCAAAAACATGTCATAGAAAACCCACGTTATAGCTGCAAGAATTACTGCTCCTGTCAGTCGAACTTGGATGGCTCGCCAGCCGCTCGAATACCTGCCTTCGGTAAGAGACCCCTGCGCCTTTAGTCCAGCTGGTAGGCGAAACCAAGCGCGGGGCGAGGCAAGCATGAAAGCAGCGTTGATTATCATCAACAGCCCGACGATCAGCGCGATGAATGCACCCACAATCCGAATCATTCGCAACACCCTCATTCCGCTCTGGTTTATCGGCCGCCACTTACTTGCGGCTGTAGCCGCTCGCCTCGCAAGGCGATCGCTGGCCCTGCATACAGCGTGTTGGCTCCGGTATCCGCAGCCATCTTGTTAAATTTGCCGACATCATCTGACAACAACGCATTGAAGCTTCGCACCTGCTCGTCTACCTGGCTTCGCACCGCGGCCATTTCGTTGGTTTGTTCTTCTGATGGGGTGCGGTTGTAGTCTTCGTTTATGCGCGAGAGCAGGCGCTGCATGCGGTCGTTCAGTCTTGCCAGGTAGTGCAGGTAGTACTTGGGATCGTTCTGCACCGCGGGGTTATAGACCGCCTCCTGCCATTTGCTCAGCTTTCCATCGAGTTGTTGGGCGCTGTCGAGCAGCTTGCCGTAGTGATCGCCGTCTTGCCGCTCTGGGCCGCCGAGGACCGCCTTCATCGACTTGATTTGCGCTCGCAGTTCTCCGTTTCGATTCAGGGCCTGATTCAGGGCTGAGATTTCATCGCGCACTTCGAGCGCGGCGCGTAGTTGCGCTTGTGCCACTCGCTGGTCGAATGGGAAGCGTGGATCCGGACCAACTTCAACGGTGCGCGACTCCGTGTGGCCATTCGCAGTCACTGTCACTTTGTAGTTGGCAGGCAGCACCGAGGGGCCACCACCGCGACGAAAGCCCTCTTCACCACCGCTCTCACCGCCGGCTTCGTTCTCGCTTTCACTGCGTCCGGTGCGAAGCTGAGTGGGCGGATCCCAACGGAGGTCCCATGCGACGCGATTCACGCCGGCGCGGCCTGGCGCGCGCAGAGTACGGACCGTTTGACCATCTGGCGCGGTGATCACGATCTTGACTGGCGGCACCGCGGGCTGGCTGTCGGCATTCCTCCGGCTCTCGATCGACTGCTTCAGGTAGTAGTTGATCAGGGCTCCCGCAGGACGATTGGGAGCTGAGAATCCGCCACTACGGCCGTAGCGGCTGAACATGCTCGCGAGATGCGTCGGCGTTACTTCGAAGAGGTGCAAGTCGGCATTTTGTACTTCTGCCGACAACTGCTCCAGAGGACTGATGTCGTCGAGAACAAACAATCCGCGACCGTGCGTGCCGATTACAAGATCATGTTTCCGTTTCTCGAACTTCAAGTCATACACCGGAGTCGCAGGGAAGCCGCTCTTCAGGGCAGTCCAATGCTCACCTTCGTCTGCAGAATAGTACAGTCCCGTTTCGGTACCAAGGACAAGGAGTCCGGGCCGGTTTGGGTCTTCCCGCACGACATGCGCCGCCTGATTCGGCAGTCCGCGATTGATCGCGGTCCAGGTCTTGCCGAAGTCGTGGGTCTTGAAGACATACGCACGGTGATCGTCCCGTTCGTGAAAGTCGATGGCAACGTAGGCAGCTCCGGTCGTGGTCGGCGACGCCTCGATCTGGCGAGTGCGGCCCCACTGCGGTAGCTGCGCGATATTGGCAGCAACGTTGGACCAGTGCTGTCCGCCATCCTGAGTGACCTGAATGTTGCCGTCATCGGTGCCTACCCAGATCAGTTTCGGATCGAGGGGCGAGAGCGAGACAGCCAGAATGGTGTCGTAGTTCTCTGCACTGCTGAGATCTTTGAGAATGTCACCGCCGGTGACAACCTGTTTCGACTTGTCGTTGCGCGTGAGATCGGGGCTGATCGGCGTCCAGTGCTCTCCGGCATCGGTGGAGTGGAACAGAACATTGGCGCCGAGGTAAACGTCTTTGTCGTTCGCCGGCGAAACCGCGATCGGCGCCGTCCAGTTGAAGCGGTACTTCAGGTCCGAAATGGGCATATCGCCCTGGTTCTGCAGGTATGGACGAATGTGCCGAGGCTGGCCGGCTTCCCGATCCAGCACTTCGATCTCGCCATCCTGCGAGTCGGAGTAGATCAACTTCGATGCTGTCAGACCGGGAACGACATATTGACCGTCTCCGCCGACCGTCGTCCACCATTCATTATTGGGAATTGGCCCGCGCGACAGTGTGTGCGACGGTCCACACCATCCGCTGTTGTCCTGCAGGCCACCGCAGATGTTGTAGGGCGTGCGATCGTCGAGGGCCACGCTGTAGAACTGTTCAATCGGAAGCGAGTCGCGGAACTGCCAGGTTTGTCCGGCGTTCCACGAGGTGTAAACGCCACCGTCGTTGCCTTCGATCAGGCGATTGGGATCGTGCGGATCGATCCACAGCGCGTGATGATCAGCGTGCACGCCGCGGCTAATGATCCGCGCTGTCTTGCCACCATCATTAGAGAGCACGATATCGAAGGAGAGGAAGAAGATCTTGTTCTCGTCGTTGGGCGCGACAAACAGATGGCTGAAATAAAATGGCCGAGCATTCAGCAAGTAGTTGTCGCTGACCTTAGTCCAGTGCTCGCCGTAATCGGGGGAGTCCCACAGCACGCCTTCCTTCGACTCTACCAGCGCGTATACATGCTTCGGATTGCTCGGCGCAACCGCCAACCCAATACGCCCGACCGGCGGCTTCGGCAAGCCACCACTTAGCTTCTGCCACGTTTCTCCGCCATCTGTGGAGCGGTAAAGTCCGCTGCCGTTTCCGCCGCTGATCAGCATCCAGGGATAGCGCTGCGCTTGCCACATACCAGCGTACAGGATCATCGGATTGGCAGGATCCATGACCAGATCACTGGCGCCGGTCTTGTCATCAACGTACAGGACCTTCTTCCATGTGCGGCCGCCATCGGTGGTGCGAAACACACCGCGCTCGGCGTTTGGAGCCCAGGCGTGCCCGAACGCAGCAACGAAGACCACATCGGGATTCGCAGAGCTCACCACGATGTTCGCGATCTGCCCGACATCCTGAAGACCCATCGACCGCCAGCTGGCGCCCGCATCGGGAGAGAAGAACATTCCACCTCCTGGCGAGATGTCATTGCGGAGATTCGCCTCGCCTGTTCCTACCCAGACAAGATTCGGATTGCTCGGAGCGATTGCCATCGCACCCACGGAAGGAACCGGGATCTGGCTCGAGACATACCTCCAGGTCGTTGCGCCGTCTTCCGATTTGAACACGCCACCGGCGGCGGAGCCGGCATAGTAGATCTCTGGATGGCCCGCAACGCCAACGACAGCGGTGATGCGTCCGCCGGCCACCGCTGGTCCGAGATTGCGGAACTGAAGATTGCCGAGGTAGTCGCCCTGGGCTGCGGATTGCTCCGTGCTCTGACTGGAAGGCGCGCTCTTTCCTGCTGTCGCGACTTGTGTGGCTGCGTCAAGGCTGAAGATGATTAGCCCTGTGAATGCGAGGCGAAGAAGTGTTTGGGTGCGCATAAGCTCCTGCCGAACGCGCGATGCGCTGTTCATCGTGCGGCAAGAGTATAGTCCCAGGTTGTTGGCCTCGCGAGTCGAGGTTCCTTTCTCGAAGGCAGAATTGGTTTTTAGGGCATGGTTCCACCTCGCTGACACCATGCCGACCTTAGTCTCAAAAAAAAACGGGCCGACATTCCTGTCGGCCGTGAATTTAGAACAATCTCAAATCAGAAGGTGAACTGCGCTCCGAATTCGGCACGGAACGAAGTAGCAATTGCTCTATTGCAGCCATTGGCATTGCAGCCGATATAGCCAAGAGGAGTTGCGAACGAGCTCTTCGTCGGATCCGTGTTGAAATGTCGGACGTTGCCATCGTAGTTGTTGCCATAGTTGGCGCGGTTCGTCAGGTCGAACGCCTGGAAGATGAGCTTCAGATCAGATCTTTCTTTGATCTTGATGCTCTTTGTAAGGCGAGTGTCGAGATTGAAGAACGCCTGACCACGCAGGCGATCAAAGTGCGTCTCGACACATGAGCCATTCAGGTAGCAACTCTTCAAAGCGCTGCTGGTCTGCGTGGCTCCCCAGAGGAGGTTATTTTGGTCATTGGCGGGCACGAGCGCATGTGCAGCGAGCGGTCCCGAGCCAAAGCCCAGCACGTTGGTAAAGCCAGTTGTTGCATCGTACGGACGGGCCGAAGCTAGCTGCATGATCGGCGCAACCTCGAATCCCCACGGCAGGGCCACCAGTCCGGAGACCGACCAATGGTGCCGCTCGTCATTTGGCACCGGACCGAAGTCTGCTGGATTCAATGGGAAGCGGGGATCCGTAACCGTGTTGGAATAGCTGGCGGCATTGCCATCATATGCCCGGCCTTCCGACAGGGTGTACGTCGTGTTTATGGTGAAATGGTTTGCCATGCGTCGCCGCAATGACACATTCATGCCGTCGTAACGCGAACGGCCTACCGAAGATTCCATGGAGATGCGAGCGATTTGTGCCAGGGGAGCACTCGGATTGGCGGTGTTATAAGCAGTGATCGCTGGAGCGAGCGTTCGAATTCCCGTTGCGGGATCGATATAGTTGAGAATCTGACGCTTCTCCTCGTGCAGGCCGAGCTCGTGAACGTACTCAATTTCAGCCACTGTATTGGCATTGAATGAGTGAGCAAAGCCGACATTCCACTGTTGCGAATAGGGATTACGGTAGTCCGGCGCCATGAGGCGACCCACTGCCCCGCCTGTGAGCTGTGTAATGGGCGCGGGAATCGTTGGCACCGGATCAATGCCGAGTCGATATTGGGACAACGGGATATTGGTACCAGGTACCGTACAGGACGTGCAGGTCGTTCCCGGACCGCTGCCGCTGATCGAGAACACAGTTGCGAATAGTGTAGGATTCGCCTGCTGGATCATGAATAGCGGAATGTTAAGAAACGTTTGAGCATCGTACAGGCCATAACCGCCGCGAAGAACGTTATTCCCGTTTCCGGTCAAGTCGTAAGCGAATCCAACGCGGGGACTGAAGCCCTTCGTATAGTCCTGAGGAATGCCGGCAAAGGGACTATTGAGCGCTTTTAACAGTTGGTATGTACGACTTCCGGCCTGAGCATTGGAGCCCATCAGGTTAAAGTCGCGGTCGTAACGCAAACCCAGATCAAGCGTGAGTCTGCTGGTCGTTTTCCAGGTATCCTGGAAATAGAGACCCAGCATCTTCCCACCACCAGGCAGATCCTCTTTCGGATCTCCATTCGAGATAGACATGCCCGTAATTGCACCCGGGGTTTGGAAGCCCTGTGGGTAGAGGCCGCCTTTGTTGCCGAGAATGTCGCTGGGCAAGTCCTGGAAGTCATACTCCAGGGTGGAGTTGAATTCAAAGTATCCGCCAAGCGATGGCTCCCAGAGGTAATCGATGCCCCCCTTCAGGCCATGCCTGCCGATGTTGTACGAGAGATCGTCGCGGAACTGGTACTTGCGCTGATACGACTGCTGGGGAACGTTTCCGTTGGTTCCGAACGAAATGCCTTGCGGAAACGTGACGAGCGGCGCGCGCGTCTTGCTGTCGATCAGATTGTTCCAATATTGGAAACCGGCGGTGAACGAATTCACCAATCGCGGACTGAATACCGAACTCAGCGTGGCGTTGGTCACGATGAGGTGGTTGTTTTGGAAATTGCCTTCAGTCAGGTCATTTGCGTTTCCCGACTGATCGTTCTGGTCTTCGTTGTTTTGTGCCGCGTAGCTAACGAAAAAGCGATGATTATCGGAGAAGTTGTGGTCGAGGCGGGCGTTGTAACGCGTATCGAAGTATGGTGTAGGAATGGTCTGGGCGGGGTCAGGATTAAATGTAACGTTGCCCAGGTTTAATCCCTTGACCAAACTCAGCTGGCTAAATGCCGTCGATTTTACGGGGATTGCGGTGTGCTCGCGTAGCCGTTCCCACGCAACAAAGCCAAAGTCCTTATCTTTCCTGATCGGTCCCCCGAAGCGACCACCGAACTGCTGGCGCTCGAACTGGGGGGTTGGGTTACCGGTCTTGATGTGAGTGACCGGATCCTCCATGTTCAGCTTGTCGTTGGCATTCAGTGCTGTTTGCGTATCGAAGAAGTAACCGGATCCATGAAAGGCGTTGCTGCCTGATCGGGTGATTACATTCATAGCAGCGCCTTCAGAGCGGCCATTAGCAGCCGAAAAGCGCTGAGTGGAGATCACTGCTTCTTGCACCGCCTCAAGCGGAAGCTGCATCACCGGACCACCGACCGTGTTGTCTTTGTTGTCGATGCCATTCACGGTGATGTTCATGTTGCGACCGTTAGAGCCGTTAATGCCAACTCCCGAAGTTCTGACTTTGGTGGGATCCCATGGCGCGGTTGCTTTTGCGCCAGGCGCCAAGTATGCGAGGTTGGCGAAGTCGCGGCCGTTGAGTGGCAGATCTTGAATGGCCTCTGGCGTAATCTGCATGCCGACGGAGGTCTTTTCCTGATCGAGAATCGGAGCCGCTGCTGTTACTTCGACGGTTTCAGCCGCTGCTCCCGGTTTAAGCACGAAATCCTGAGTCGTGGTACGCCCAACAAGCAATTCAACGCTGTTGGCCGTAGCCGTGGAGAATCCGGTCATCGCCGTTCTCACCGAGTAGACGCCCGGGGGCAATACGTCAAAACGGTAGGCGCCTAAGTTGTTGGTTGTTGCGGTTCGGGAATTGCCGGTAGCGGTATCTACTGCCATCACCGTCGCTCCGACGACCACAGCTCCGCTCTTGTCCGACACAGTCCCAGCAAGAGTTGAACTGGCCGTGACAGCCTGGCCGAACATCATGGTGCTGGCCATCGCGAAAACAAATACGAACGCGACTAACAGTTTGCAGGCCTTGTTGATCTGCATATTCCTTCTTCCTCCCAGGCCGGAGCTTTCAGCAAACCTCTTTTGGGCTAGTTTCAAAGTGTTTTGGGGTGCGTCTGCTGAAAGCCACGGGCGAGTTGCTTTTGAATTTGTCGATCCTGCTGAAGCACTTGCGCTTCCACTAGAAGTCACATGTGTTTTCAAATCTTTACACCTAGGAGGAGCTTCGGAATTCCAATAAATGGGACGACACGGAGAGCGCATATACGGAATCCGGTATTCAGTCCCGTAAAAGTAGCATTAAGTCAACTATGCCCGACCTGCGTCTGGGACGAACAGCAGCTCACATTCGATTGGTTGGTGTGAGTGATAAAACCAGAATTCCGACTTGTCAGGAAGACGAGTCTGAAGGACGAAAACGGGAAGAACTTCCTGGTGCCGGGAGGGGGGGTCGAACCCCCACGAGGGGTAAACCTCGGCGGATTTTGAGTCCGCTGCGTCTGCCAGTTCCGCCATCCCGGCTGAAGGGAGGCAATGTCAAGATTAGCACGTCAGGCCTGAACCGCTAAATGACGGACCGCGTTAACTCCGCTGAAATGATATTTCCCATTATGGTCCGACGACGCTGCCAGAGATGCAGTCTGTTTCGACAATGTATTTCGAAATAACCGAAGAACTACTCACGCTGAGCCATACTTTCCAGCCGATGTATATCTTTCCTCGATACTGTTTATCGTAACTTTGTATTAGACAACGTGAGAACTTCGCCATACTCTTCGCATCCGTAGGTTCTCTCGAATGCCTGGCGAACTAGTCGTTGAGGTATTCTCGCCTCGGATGGACTGGGTGCGGGACTACGAGTACTCGCTCTCCGCCTGCTCGATCTCCGACAGCAGGAACCTACAGCCCTTGAGACCACGCCGTCTCCCGGTTACTCACAACACGTAAAACCAAAATAGGAAGACGAACTCGCCCTGCGGCAGCTCTTCGTCAGCCCAAGGGATAAGTGTCTTCCGTCGGGGAGAATGCTATGCATACTGACTTCTTGAGTCCTTCGCAGTTAAGTGGTTTTTCGCGCCGCAGATTTGTACAAGGCGCGATGATGGCTTCTGCGGGAGCTCTGCTGCAGCTCGCGACGGAGGCGAATCTGCTCGTGGCCGGCGGCGGAAAAGAGCCCGGGTTTGCCCACGTGGATGGTTATCTTGCTGCGTGCTGCATCGATTGCTCTATTGGTGGCGAGAAGAATAGGAGAAACTAGCAGCGTTAACAGAATGGCAACAAGAGTCTTGCACCTCATAAGTATTTGTCTCCAGCATTGTCACTAAGAGTACATCGTACATTCGTGCAGGGCGGACGCAACTTTCACACTGGTCTCGCGTTTCACCCAGAAGTAGAGTTCAGCAGAGGTTGAGCTCTTCGAGGAGAGACATGCGTAACTTTAGATTAGAAGCGGCGGCCACCAGCATCCTGGCCAGCCTGCTCGTGTTCGGCAGTGCTGCAAGCGCACAATCCACAGGCACTTCAGCAACGACTCCCACCCCAGCTAACCAATCGGATATCAACAGCGATCGTCGCGATTTGCGTAAGGACAAGCGCGATCTTCGCCAGGACCGCCGTGATATCGCAAACGACAAACAAGACATCCGCAGCGACCGCAAGGATCTGCGGAAGGACCAGAACGATATCGCCAAGGATCGGCGTGACCGCAATCAGGACGTTCGCGAACTGAACGGCGACCGCAGCGACCGCAACAAGGACGAGGCCCAGTTGGACAAGGCGCAAGCCAAGTACCGCAGGGATCTCAAGAACGGCGACACGGACGACTTCGCGAAAGACAAGGCGGGAATCGCGAAAGATCGAGGCGAAGTCAAAGAGGACAACAAGGAGATCGCCGGCGAAAAGCGCGAAATTCGTCACGATCAGGCTGACATCAATCATGACCGCGCCGACATCCACAACGACCGGAAGGACCTGCGGAGCGACTACCGCGATGTCCATCACGATCGCAAGGACATCAAGGCGGACAAGAAAGACATCCACCGCGATCGCAAGGATCTGAGAAAAGACAAGCGCGGGAAGTAGGTTTGGAATTACTTGAAATCGCGGGCCTTCGGGCTCGCGTTTTTTTCTTATCACTCAAACAGGGACCGCCGCGCCCTCGCGCGGGCCTCGCTGCGTATTTGCGCAAGAGATCAGTTGCAATTTCAATAATTCCTTCGACGATAAGTCCAGGCAGGCGCCGATTGTTCTAAAGTACAAAACCCTGTTGCGATGCCACCAGAAACCCGCGTGAGGGCGCGCGGCGGTCCCGATCGTCACGATAAGTATCTTCGCGGCACGCGTTTGCTGACATTGCACAGAACTTCGTATGCGATAGTTTGCATGCTTGCGGCCATCGCAGCAGCCGTGGTCTCGTGCCCATTCTGTTGGCCGATCAGCACGACTTCATCGCCGATCTGAACGCCTGGAATGTCACTAACGTCAACCGTGGTTACATCCATGGAAACCTTGCCCACAATCGGCGCAAAGTCGCCACGTATCAAGACTTGTCCGCGGTTAGAGAGCGCGCGGCTCAGGCCGTCGCCGTAACCGACAGCAAGGGTGGCAATGCGCGTTGGCCGTTTAGCGACAAACGTGAGGTTGTATCCGACTCCCTGGCCCGCCTCAATGTCGCGGATGTCAATGATGCGCGTCTTCCACGCGAGCACCGGCTTCACAGATGGTTCTCGCGTCTCGGAAGGATCACCGGCCGCGGTAACGAACGGAAGGTAGTAGCCATACAAGGAGATCCCTGGCCGAACCAAAGCGGTTGATTGACCCAATCGGTGCCACGACTCTTTGCGGGCAACAATGGCAGCGCTGTTCGCCAGATGCACACACGCGGGACGAATCTCCGCCGCTGCAAGTTGTTCGAGCGCTCGCTGATAAGCAGCGAGTTGTGCCTCTACATCGTCTGCATCGACGACCTCCGCCGACGCTAAGTGCGAATGAAGACCTTCGACGCAAATCGACTTCGCCTTGCGCGCAGCCTCCAAGACAAAACCAAGGTTCGCAGCCGAAACACCTTGCCTTGCCATTCCCGTATCGACCTCGATGTGCACGGGGAATGCCTTCTCTCTCAGCTTCTCTGCGGCGCTATTTACCTCGGAGATCTGTTCCGCGCTCCACACCGCCGGTGTGAGGTTGTGCTCAACCACGACTTCGCCTTCTCCGCGCCAGATTCCGCTCATGAGAAGGATGCGTCCGACAATGCCTGCCTGACGCAACTCAAGGCCCTCGTCGGCGCATGTAACTCCGAACCACGTGGCTCCTGCAGCCTCCAGCGCCCGAGCACACTCGACGGCTCCATGTCCGTAGGCATTACACTTCACGACCGCGCAAACCGTTGCGTGGGGAGCAACGAAATCACGAATGAGCTTGTAGTTGTTAACGAGAGTTGCGAGCGAGACCTCGGCCCATGTGGGTCGCGTCGGCATGTGTTCAGTCTAGCAAGTAGAACTTTCTGACTTTAGCGAGTCCACCAAGACAACTCACGCAGATCACGCAGATCTGACGGAAGAACGCACATTCTTGGGAGACTACCCACTATCTGAGAACGAGACATACAAGCCCTGAAGAATCAGCGTTAATCCCTGAAATCTGTGTGCATCTGCGTGAGCCTTTGCTTGTGCCTTCAATCCTCATCCAGTTTTTTCAGCCGTCGAGCCTCTGCGAGCAGTCCCATATTGTGACTGAGATTTTGAAGCGTCACTATTCCAACCAGCTTCTGTTGATCCACTACAGGGATCATCGTCAAACCGCGAATTGTGATCTTGCGGAAGGCAGTCGCAAGAGATTCGCCTTTCTGGCAGACCTCGATCACGCGATTCATGACTGACTGCACGTATCCGTTTCCTTCGGAGCGAATGGCGTCCAGAATCTTCTGCCGGGTGATCGTGCCAACGAGATCTCCACTGCGCACAACGGGGAAGTCATCTTGCAAAGTATGCAGCGCTTTCTCGAGCGCATCTTGCAGCGTGTCGGCGGGAGAGAGCACGGCAAAGTCGGTAAGCATGATCTCTTCCATGCGCACACTGGAGACAACCGACTGAAACAGGAGACTACGGTCTTCCAGATGAGCGGCGATGAAGACGCAGAAGCCCACAACGATAGCCCAGATGTTGCCAGCGATGAAACCCATCACGGTGAGCAGCATGGAGAAGCCCTGACCGTAACTCACGGACTTGCGGGTCGCTTCCTCCCATGCATTCGGCACATCCTTTGCGGTGCTGTGCGCAAGCCACACTCGCAGCACACGGCCGGCTGCTAAGGGATACGCCGGAACCAGATTCAGAATTCCCAGCAGGACATTGATCCACACCAGGCTGCGCGCCAAGTGCCCCGAATGAATGTAGGGCGAGACAAAGAGTTTCTGTTGAGCCACCGTTACCAGAATCGCAGCCGCAATGCCGGCGACGAGAAAGTTCGCAATTGGCCCGGCAAACGCGCCGCGAGCTTCCTGCGCGACCGAAGTGTGAGCAGTACCGCCCTGCTCGGAGGTTTCACCCAAAACCACGCCGCCGATCGGCAACAAGACCAAACGCTGCAGACGATCGCGTTTGCCATGGGAAAAGAGCGCGCGGGCAGTTTCCTGTACGATCACCGCCCCCAGCATAATGAAAAACAGCGCGACACCCCGAGCAGGATCCATTCCTGCCTGCTTCGTCTGCGTTATCAGCAGGGCAAGCAAAAGGAAGAAGGTCAGATGCAGGCGTACCTCAATGCCAAAAAATCTGCCTACCGGGATGGACCACGCGCGGATCAATGATCTGAAAAGTATTCTCTGAGCCAATTCTTCATTGTAAGAAATCGATTCGGGTTCTGTACATTAAATGAACCTATGCGTGTGATAGCCGGGCAGTATCGCAGCCGAAGACTAGTCGCGCCTCCTGGCTCAGATACGCGTCCAACGTCTGATCGACTGCGCGAAACGCTGTTCAACGTCGTCTCAGCAGCAGTTCCCGACAGTGTGTGGCTCGACCTTTTCGCCGGCTCTGGTGCGGTAGGAATTGAAGCTTTGAGCCGCGGAGCACGCATGGTGTACTTCGTCGAGAGTGCTCCGCGTGCTGCGAAAACGATCCGCGCGAACCTCCGCAGCTTGTCGATCACCGAGGGCTTTGAGGTGCAGGAACGAGGAGCGACGCAGGCATTGCGTGCCCTCGATGCTGCCGCGGTAGCGTGCGATTTCTGTTTTGTCGATCCTCCCTATGCCAATGACAGCGCCTACGAGGAGAGTCTGGGATTCCTCTCTCAATCACGATTGCTGACCCCTAAGACAGTGGTCATCGCCGAACACGACAAGCATTCCGATCTGTCAGATCGCTATGGAGCATTGCAGAAATTCAGGAGATTGCAGCAAGGCGATGCCGTGTTGAGCTTTTACAAACAGAAGTAATCAGTAGTCAGTTCACGGTTATCAGGAAAAGCGCAACAGTCTCTTACTGCCAACCGACTACTCTCTGAACTGACAACTGCCTACATCAGCAATTGGCGCGTCGAGTTGGCGATCGGATGTTGCATCACATCGAGCTCGTTCTTCACCATGTTCAGCCCGCAGACGCAATCTTCGAATCTATCCGCCAGCTTGCCGAATAACGGCGCGGCGCTGGCGTATTCGAAGAGATTGAACTTGGAAACGATGTAGTAACTTTCTTTGCCTGCCTTGATGAAATCAATCAAGCTCTCAAGACGCTGACGACGCAACCGGGTCTGGTTGATGCTGTCCGGGAACATTCCGGCAAAGAACAGGGTGTAGTCGCCGATGTGCTTGCGGACCGCGCGCTCACGGTCAAACGAAGGCGCAGGACCAAAAATGGGATCGGATTCGAGAAGCATTTCGCCGACATCCGACAGCTGGCGTCCAGCAGCATTGCGGATCTTGTATAGCTCCTCCGCCTGGCAGAAATTTGCCAGCATCTCTGAGATGTAATTGGTTAAACCCACATCCCGCAACCCGATCGTCGAGGCAAAGGTCTCGGACACCAGGCCAGCAAAGAAATCCTGCAACACCTTCGATCCTGAGCTCACCTGCACTCCTCCTGCGTTCCGCGGCTCACTTGAAGTACGCATTTGCGGCTACGGTCAGACGCGCTAAAAGAAGTACTTGCTTATAGGAACACTACTTACAACGACAGGTTTTCCAGCGCAATAACAATTCGTTCACGTACTAAAGTTTGTTAGCACTGTAACGTTGCGAGTGCGAAGGCAACCTCCGCGCCGAACTGCTAGAGCAAATGTGAGTTGCAGGCGCGAGCACGCATGTAGAATGGCGGGCCATCCACAATGTCACGCACTAATTACTCAAGTGGTACACCTTGGGAGCCGGTCATCGGCTATTCACGAGTGGTGAAAATTGGCCGGCAGATTTGGATCTCTGGCACAACCGCAACAAACGAAGCTGGAGAAATCGTTGGCTTGGGCGATGCACCGTCGCAAGCGCGCCAGACGATCCGCAATATTGAACGGGCGCTCGAGAACGCAGGAGCTTCGCTCAAAGACGTCGTGCGTACGCGCATGTTCGTCGTTCGTCATGAAGATGCCGAAGCGGTAACGCTCGTGCACGGCGAGTTCTTCGCCGATATTCGTCCGGCGACATCTTTGCTGGTCATTAAGGCGTTGCTCGATCCCCGCATGCTGGTTGAGATCGAGGCAGAAGCCATACTTGAACATTCGGAGGCAAAAGGATGAAGTGTCTGCAAGCGCTGTTCTGGCTAATGGCAGTTGCAGGTATCGCTCAAACTACTCCCACAACAACTGGCACGATGGGAACGCACGCCACATCGGAAGCCAAGACCATCGTGATACGCGCCGGCACGCTGATCGACGGCACCAGCGCACAACCAAAACGGAACCAGGTAATCGTGGTTCGCGGCAATCGTATCGTCAGCGTCGGCGATGGCGCTTCAGCGCAGGCTCCGGCAGACGCTCAGACGATCGATCTGAGTCAGGCGACGGTTCTTCCCGGATTGATCGATACACACACGCACATCTTCCTCCAAGGCGAGGATCCGTCCGAAGGCGGATATGACATCCAGTTGCTGAAGTATCCAGCGTCGTTCCGCGCAGCTCGCGCGACCATGTCCTGTCGACGCGCGCTCGACCAAGGCTTCACCACATTGCGCGACCTTGAAACCGAAGGCGCAGGTTATGGCGATGTCGGACTCAAGGAAGCGATAGAAGGTGGATACATTCCTGGTCCACGGCTCTTCGTGGTCACCCGCGCGATCTCAACCACTGGCGGATATCCACTGGAGGGCTACGCGCCTGAGATCACCGTTCCCAAAGGCGCACAGTTGATCGATGGTCCCGTGGAAGCCCGCAAGGCCG